>JABLTL010007044.1_pt1 | contig 173164 bp, 199 predicted proteins | sample 7160151 | NCBI WGS metagenome assembly JABLTL01 (sample SAMN14651223, study PRJNA627086) | human gut metagenome | isolation source: feces | host: Homo sapiens | reverse complement strand
TTATTAATTATTTTATTAATTTATTTTATTAATTATTTTATTAATTTGTTTTATTTATTTATTTTATTTATTTATTTTATTTCTTCTTTTTATTAAATATTAATAATGCAGAACCTAGTACAATAATGACACCACCAATTACTACAAAAATATCTGAAGCAACAACACTACCTGTTTTAGGAAGTGATTGAGAAGATGTTTCAGCATTGACATTATTTGTTGCACCAGATGCACTTCCAGCAGAAGAGTTTGTAGTATTACTTTCAGAACCATTAGGTGTTACAGAATTATTGTTTGAAGTTTGATTTGAATTCACATCATCTTTCACTTCTTCATTAGGTGTCTCAGTATCTTTATCTTCTTCGACATTTTCTACATTATCCTCTACATTATCATCTTCTTTATCATCTTCTTTAACATCTTCTTTATCATCAACATCATCTGGTATAGCTTCTTTACCAGGTCTTAATATGACAGTTTCACTCAAATCATTACCAAGTAAAACATAATTATTAAAATCATCTTCTTTTATATGAGTTATAACAGGTTGACGTTTTTCTAAAGTAGCTAAAATAATAGAATCGCCTATTAGGCTTAAAGCAGAATCATATTCCATAATTACAGCATCATACTCACCAGTATCCTGATTTAAAACATTACCTGCTACAGCTATATTTCCATCTGATAAAACTTTATACGCTGTATAACTTTTTAAATTACCATATCTATCATGTCTAACATTTATACTACCAATTTCTTTTTCTTTATTAAATCCTGAAATTCTTAACTTACCATTGTCACCATAAATTACATAATAATTTCCTTCTTCAGTACCTTGCATTAGGACTGGTAAAAAATCTGAAGTAAATGTAAATAAATCATAAGAATAAACATCTGTATTATAACTCAAACTATAAGTTACCTTTTCAACAATTTCTACACCATCTTCTTCACCCTTATCTACTTCAATCTCTTCAGTATCACATAATAATGTAACCCAAGAATCTTTCATAGTATAAGAACTAATAGTATCTCTACTATCTACATAACCAGGTCTTGTAACTTTCAACTTATTTAAATTAGGACCTGAAACTAATATAGTTTTATTGTCTACTATTTCTATAGATTCTACGCTTGTATCATAAGTATCATCTTCAAATGGAGTAGAACCATATTTAGCAGAAATAAACACAGGTGTACCTGCAACTAAATCTTCTTTCTTAAAATTAACTACAAACCCATTTAAAAATTCAACTTCATTATAAGCAGTACCACCTATAATTAAATCACCATTTTCATTTTCGACAGCTACACCTAAAGATACATTATCATATAAACCTACAGTTAACGTATCCATAGATTCTACTTCTAAATCAGAAGTTAAAGATATTATAACACCATTACCTTCTGAACTATCAGAACCAACAAAAACAAAACTTCCGTCAGAACATCTTAATAAATTATTCATTTTAAATTTATCAAATGTTAAAGCTTCTTTATTAGAGAAAGTAACTGTAGTCTTTCCATTCTCTGTTTTTACTATTGCTTTGTCATCTTTTAACTTTATAGTCCACACAGAAGTCTTACCTTGAATGGCTATATTATTAATACTGTTACTAGGCTTATTTGAATCTGCTACATCACTATCTTTTTCATCATCTTGTTTATCAACTTCTTGTTTATCAACTTCTTCTGTAATTTCTTCTATAACTTCTTCATCTACTTCAGTAGAAGTCTCCTTCTTTGGTTCCTCTAAAGAATCATCTTCTTTTATACCAACAGTAGAAATATCCTTATCTTCTTTCTTAGAAGTAAACTTTTTTATATTAAAGAAGCTTAATAGTTTACTGAAGAATCCACCACCAGACTCTTCACTATTTGAAGTAATAATTTCATAACCAGAAGTCTTTGCTTCTACAGACTGTGGAATAGATGTACACAACACACTCGCAGTCATTACAGATAAAATAAATTTGTTTAACTTATTTCTTTTGTTACGCATAAAAACCCCTTTATAAAAATGAGAGGGTCTAAACCCTCTCACCAATAATTTATTATTTTTTCTCTCTCTTGTTTTTTAATCTCTTTTCTCATCCTTTTGTTACTTATTAATTCACATACTCAATAATTTAACATTAGTATCAAAAGTTAATAAAAAGTTAACCTTTATATAAAAATTGGGTTGTCACCTCTCAAAGACAACCCAAACATTATTTAACCTCTTAATTATTTAATCTCTTAATTATTTAACCTTTTAATTATTTAATCTCTTAATTATTTTCTTTTTCTATTTAATAAAACACCAACTGTTGTTATTATACTACCAATTAATCCTGCACTTACAGGTGCTCCTGTATTAGGTAATTGTGTTTGTGCATTTCCATTAGATACATTACCGTTAGTTGAATTATTCCCTGTTGAATTACCATTAGTTGAATTACCATTAGGTTTAGATGTCCCATTACTAGAATTTACATTATTTGAATTTCCATTATTTGAATTTCCATTATTTGAATTTCCATTAGGTTTAGATGTCCCATTTGATGGACCATTCTCATTAGGTTTAGATGTTCCGTTTGATGAACCATTCTCATTAGGTTTAGATGTCCCATTTGATGGACCATTATTTGAATCATCATTATCTTCTTCTTTATCTTCTTCTTCTTTATCTGCTGAATCTTTTACAGATAAATTAACTACCTTACTTAATACTTGACCATTAGCTAAATTAACAGTAATATTTAAACTTTCTGAATCAAGACCTAAATATTCTAATACAGCAACAGGTACTACTAATTTACCATCAACAATATGAACTGCAGGTTTTGTATTTGTTCTTGCTAAAGATGTTTTATATTCAACATCAAACTCTTCACCATTAATTATAACGGAATCAACTAACTCAGTTCCAACTGCTAATCCAGGTATTTCTAAATCCTTAGGATTATTTTTATCAAATACAACTTCATCTTTTACATCTTCACTAGGAGGAGTTGTATTACCATTACCCGGCTTATTATCTCCAGCAGGAGGATTTACCCCTGGCTTATTATCTTCAGCAGGAGGAACTATTTCACTTTCTTCTACAACTTCTAAATTAAATGAATGTACAGAAGTTGTATAATCTTTATACTCTACAGTATAATTATATAATCTAGAATCTACACCAACAGCTTCTAAAGCAGCAGGAGTTAATACTACATGACCATCAACTACTTTAATTAAATCACTATCAGCACCTGTAATAGGGAAGGAAAGTCCTTCAAAATAAACAGTATCAATTTCTTTATCCTTGTAATCATCATTAGGTAAAACGATGTCAGTCGGATTTAATTTATTATATTTAAATGTTGGAGTGTTATTTTCTTCAGGAGTATCATCTGGAGAACTTGCAGAGTATTGATTTACATGTAAAGTTAAACCAGAATTAATAACAGTCCCGTCTGAGAATTTTACAGATACTGAATAAATTCCATCTTTTACATCTAAGTATTTTAAAGCGTAATCTTCTAATAAGATATATCCAGCATCAGCATCAAAATCTAAATGGTCACTTATTAAAGTATATTCACCAAAAGAAACACTATCAACTGTAACACCTTTTGCATTGACACCGTTAATTATAGCACCTTTACCTAAAGACTTAATATAATGGATGTCTTGTGCTTCTATAGTTGGTTTTGAAACAACTTCATCAGATGGAGGATTTGTACCACCTTCAAAGTCAAATTTATAATAAACAAATCTTGCTATATCATAAACCCCTCCATTAGAAAATTTACCTGAAAATGTAACTTTAGAATTATTTGACATACCAATAAAGTCTAAATAATCTTTTGACAATACTATACCTGAATCAACAACAGTAACATACTCACTTGGAACTATAATTTCTCCCTCTAAAATTAAATGGTATAATGTACATCCATTAAAGTTTTTAATAGGTAAAAATATATCTTCTCCAGATGACTTGTGATATTCAATATATCCAAAATCTATCTCGGGTCCATTCGTAGTTAAAACATTTGATTCAATTTCTGAATCTAAACCTTCAGCATTAACTATTAAGCTAGGTGTATTTGATACTAATATACCTCCAGCTATTGCCATAGCCATTAATCTCTCATTTCTCCTTTTCTTCTCTAACCTTTTCATTTCCTTTTTAATCTTTTTGTTCATTTCAGAATACCTCTTTCATCTTTTAAGTAAAACACTTGTATAAAGGTTATTTAACACAACCTTTATGTGTGAAATAAATCTCTATCTATATATTTTTATTTCACATAATTATAATTAACTTTAAAGAAAAATAAGTGTTATATTTTTCATCAAAATTACATTATTATCACCATGGAAGTGCCTTTCTATATCTATAACTTCAACATGAATGATGAAACAAGTGATATTAAATAATTAAATTTCTTTATAAACTCTTTATATTTATTTATCTTCTTATCTGCAAAAACTCCCCCTAATTATATGTATTAAGATAATGCATATAAACACCACCCTACAGTCTTTACAGATTTAATTTATACAGATAAAGCAAATAATAGCAAAAATAATGCTGACAATATACTTACAATACCTAATCTACTTTTTAATAATTGCATAAAATCACCTCAACTACATCTTTAGTAAATAATCATTCTCTATCAAAAATTGTACAGATTTAATACCTTTAAATTCATTCAACTGAGGAGAACCTACACACCAAACTTTATTAGGATAATTCAATTCTCTATACTTATCAGAATACTTAAACATCATAACCACTTTATTCTGATAATTAACTAAACGCAAAGTCTTACCATCTTTACCCACAAATGGAGAACCACATTTATTAGCATTAGTTTTAGGTATATCTATTACAAAATCTTTCATTAAATATCTAGGTTTTCTAAACCCATTACCACAAGGTTCCAATATATCAAATTCAGTACAAAGATTTAACTCTAAGTCTTCTGGTCTTATAATTGAATCTATAAGAACTTCTTTATAAAAAGAAGATTCATCTAAATCAGACAATAATAAAGAAAATCTTGAATTTAGTTTATCTAAGTTTTCTTTCTTTATAGTAAAACCAGCAGCAAACTCATGACCACCATAACCCTCTAATAAATCAGAAGACTTATTTAAACAATCATAAATATCAACAGGTTTAACACTTCTGGCAGAACCCTTTAAAGTTCCATTAGGTCCATCACATAACACTAAACAAGGTCTATTAAACTTTTCAGTTACTCTACCAGCTACTAAACCTATAATACCTTCTGTAAAACTTTCATGATATATTACATAATAATTATGATTAGGCTCACCATGTAAATAAGCATCCTTATCAAAATTATCTACTAAATCATAAGCAGTACTAACTTGACTATCTGTCATCTTCTTACGCTTATCATTTATTTCTAACATCTTATTAGCAGACTCTCTTATAAAATAATCATCATTACTTATCAACATATTAACAACCAATGAAGGGTTACCTTCCAATCTACTTACAGCATTAATAAGAGGACTCAAATAAAATCCTATAGTATCTACATTAACACAAGTATCCTTTATTCCATACTTCTCGCTTACTATATCCACTAGGGTTGATGTAGATAATCTATTCTTTTGATTTAATAATTTTAAACCTTCTTTAACTAATACTCTGTTTTCTCCAATCAAAGGCATTAAATCTCCAATAGTAGCAATTGCTACTAAATCTAATAAATTAATTACAAAACTTAAATCTTCATTTAACTCTCTAAATAAAGTATACATAAGTTTCCATATAACAGCAGCACCACATAAATTCTTTTCTTTTGAAGGGCAATCTAATCTTTTAGGATTAACTATAAGTTTAGCATTAGGCAATACTTCCTCAGCTCTATGATGGTCTGTAACTAAAACATCTATACCTAAACTATTAGCATAATCTATACCATCAAAAGCAGATATTCCATTATCTACTGTTATTATCACATCTACATTAGGGAACTTCTCTTTTATAACTCTAACTGATTCTGGCTTTAATCCATAACCATCTACAAATCTATCATTTTGATAAAAGTCAATATCCATACCTAATCTAAGTAAGGATAACATAGCTATAGATGTACCTACAGAACCATCAGTATCATAGTCCCCCATTATGACTACTTTTTTATTTTTAATTTTTGCATCTATTAAATATGCTATAAACTCTTTTGCATCTTTCATATCATAAGCAAAAGTAATATCACTTAAGTTAGCATTTATTGCATACTCTATAGATTCTTTATCCTTTAAACCCCTAGAGTAAAATGCACGCAAAACCACCTTACTCAAGCTAGGAAAATCTTTCTGTAATTCACTTAACTTGATTTTATCTTCATCACTAAGACTAGGAGTCTTAAAGTTTATTTTCATATTATCCACCTTCCGTGCATATCAGTATAACCATTTGATTACACTGCTATTTTATCTTTTTCAAATCTCTCAAAAACAAATCATTTCTAGGACTAGCCACTTGGTCTTTATAATTAGTAATATTCTCAGATACAAAATCCATAACGACTCTAGTAAAATCTCTCTTTTCATTATAAACCAACTCTGTTGCACGAGAAAACAACTCTTCCCACTCTTTGCCCTTAAACTTACCTTTAATTAACACATCTTTGGATATACCCATCTTTATACAACAAGCTGCATGCAAAGTATATTCTCTAAATATACTAAACAATTCCATAAAAGGAACATACATCTTTATACACAATGGTACCATAAATACATATTCACTAGGTACTACTATAGGGTCCAAAACAGATGTATCATAACCATTGAATAATAACTGTTCAACTATCTTATAAGAAGAACAATCACCATATTTTATATATTTAGTTGGATTAAATCCATAAAGTTCATATAGAGTTACAAGCCTAGATATAACATAACTATCCATAGTGGGATAATACAAAAAATCTAAAAATGTAACATCTTCGTCTAATAACTTTAAACAAGCTGACCAACCAACTTGCTCATCATCGGAAAACTTGTAATCAAACAATTTATCCACATCAAAACCATTAGCCATAGCCCAACAAAAACAAGCATACTTTTCATAACAAGTTATAGGATTTCTACTTAACTTATTTTTATAATAGTCCCCGAATTTATCTATAAACTTTTGATTATAGTCTGGAATAACTTCTGTTTCTACAATAGGGTCCCCACTTTCATCAACAACTATATGCCCAGACTTAAGTACTATTTCTACTTCACTAGGACCATCGTACAGTGAGAACTCATCATTTGCTTCGAACTCAAATTGCATCTTCATTCTATAAACTGCATCTACAGGTTTCTTAAATTCAATTGGACGTCTTTTGTAATCTTTGTAAAGCACTTTAAAACTAAAAAGCCTATCATCATCTTTAGATAATTTATTATGAGTATAAAGATACACTATATCTTTATTTATAAACTCAGAATAGTTCCTAATCAAATAATCTAAAAATTCAAAATAACTAAAACTAATGCTTAAAGGAGTACTTGGTTTAAAATAAAAATCATCACCTAATCTCCAAAAAGCTGGATACACTCTATCGCCATCTACTCTACGAAATTCATACTCATCTTTTGTTGGTTCTTGTTTACTAAATAAGTTATTAAACATACAAACACCTTCTTACTAATCTAATAAATAACCAATACCTACTCTATCAAAAATAGTTTGTATAGCAGAACCTACTAAGACACCCTCACCTTCAAATGTACTAAAGTTTGATATCTCATAATCAGAATCAACACCTTTGTTCAATTGATCAGAATGTATTGTAACTTTCTCTCTGTAAGACAAAGACATACTTTTTGTCATTTGTTCTAACCCTTCTATACCTTGTTCAGAACACGCTCTTCTAAATTCTAAAACAGCTGACTCTGTACTATCAGCTACAACTTCTATACTATAATTATCACACAGTAACTCTAATGTCACATTAGGCACAACTTTAGTAACTGATGTCTTATTTATTATGCTTCTAATACTAGGGAATAAGTCAGGTTTATTCTCAGCAACAACATCTAAGTGTCTTTCTTCTACAACAGATACAGAATGGTCTACATTAGGGTTTGAAATTATACAAGGTTCTACATCTTGTGGAATATACCCTAAAGATTCCATATACTTATTTGATTGTTCCATCTCCTCAACAGGAGAATACGTTTGTGTATCTACAGGAACTTCTTTTACAGTAGACTCTAAGTCACTAGGTTCACTATTATTAATAGGTTCAGATTGGTATGTACTTACATTATTATAATCAGGTCTTTCTCCAGTTTGTTGATTTCTATTCATGCTTTTACTTCTTAACTGTTCAAGACCACTTCGTGTCCTATTATCATAAATTGTCATAAAAAATTACCCTCCAAAAATTTATCTTTTGTATTTACTATTTAAAGAATAATAACTACAAACTTATATTGATTAGAAATTATCATTCTTTAAATAATAAATTTTAAATAATGAATTTAAACAATAAATTTAAATAATAAATTTAAATAATAAATTAAAATAATAAATTAAAATTATCTTTTAAGAAAAGTATTAAAAACTTAAAAGATAAAACATCCTATTAATGTTATTGCAGTAAAGTAATTTTAATTAATTTAAAAATTAGAAAAACAAAAAGAAAAATGAAAAAGAAAAATAAAATACTTTTATTTTATAGTACAGAATTTTGAAAAAAACGTATAATGTAAAAAAGTGCTTACTGTACTAAATTTATTTACTTAACTGCAATTTTATGTAAGAAGCTTATTTATGTAGATTATAGACTAATCTACATAATAAACATCTTAAGATTTATTTTTAAAGTTATCAAAAAACTCTACAGCTTTGTAATAATTATAATTACTTCTTAAAATCTCTTCTTCACGCTTAAGTTTATTCCTTTTAATAAAAAACTTTATTAAACTAATAAACCACTCTAAAATAAAAAGTAATATCAAAACTGTAAATAATATTTTTAAAGCTAACTTAATCATCTGTCCTTGCAAAACATTATCATTTATATCATTACTAAAATCTATGAGCATTAATCTGTTTAATTCACTTATAAACATTTCATAATCTTCTTCAAGAATAATTTCCCTAGACTGAAACTCTTTAAAGAAATCATTATAATCAACAAATTCCTGTTTAATCAAATCATAATATTGTTTATTATATTCAGAAAATAATTTATAAGAATATTTATAAGTTATAAATAAACCAATACAAATAAATAATGTAATTAAAAACTTTACAAGGACATCTTTAATTCTCATCTATCCCATACTTCTCCTTTATAACATCTTCAGATACAACTTCATCTTCTGTAATGTCCTGTTGTTCACTAGGTGTTTCTGTAGTTATCCTATCTATACAATCAGAGCTACTGTTTTCTTCTGAATTAGTCTCTTCAGAATTGTTTTCTTCAGAATTAGGGTTTTCTTTATTCCTATAAAACAAAGCTAACTCTTTTGATTTCAATAAATAACAACTAACTAAAACAATTAACAAAACTAAAAATAACTTTGACTCATCTATAGCATTATCAAAGAACCCAGGAACCATAGAATTATATGTATCTGCTCCATGTGAGTTACTACTAACACCAATATACCCGAATACTAAAATAACTGCAATCATTATTAACCTTTTATCCAAATCAACATCTCCTAAAATACACTACTATCATCTAAATCCATCTTTGTAACTTCCTTAAAATCTATCTTAAGGATATCTTGAACAGCTTGACTAATTAAGTAAACATTTCTATAGAAATAATCATACTCATCTGTATCCCTTGTAAACAAGAACATAACAGGTAAATTCTTAGAAGTGAACCCTCTTTCTGCTCTTCCTATAAACTGTTTAACATGTGGTGTAAATTCGTAAAATAATACCCATTGACAATCCATATCAAGAGACTCTTTAATATTGGTTATAATTGCATCATATTCACCATTTCTAAATCTCTCTAAAATACTTTCTCTATCCTTACGTTTTGTATCACCATTAATCACAGCGACTTCATAACCTATAGATGTTAAGTAATCACATAACGCAGTTTGAACTATACGTCTATTAGCATAAATTAATCCAGACTGACCTGGGAAAGTATCTATAACTTGCTTAACTGCTTCGTGCTGAACTACTGCATTAGGACCTTTAGTTATTTCAAACAAGTTTTGTCCTTTAGCACCTAATTGGTGTTGCATAGCATTAACAAATAGAGGAACACCTCTATGATTATTCTGAGGACGTTGTCTAACAACATATAAATCTCTCATAGAACCATCAATTGCACTAGCACCATAATTCTTTAAATCTAATGCAATGTCTTTCCAGTTATTTACTACACTAGGGTTAATCATGTACAAACATCTTGCTAACTGTTCTACATCAGTAGTTATTGGTGTAGCTGTTAATCCTAAAATATATTCAAATCTACTACAAATAAATTGAAGTGTTTGTGCATTTCTAGACTTAACAAAATTACTAACCAAATGCATTTCATCTATAACAACTGCAAAGAACCTATCAAGATAAAAAGTTAATGCAGTTACATGGTTAGGTTCTGTTAAACATCCATGAGATAATAAGATTACATCTGCTACCTGCAAATCATTCTCTGTTATAGTATATTGAGGTGACTCATTATAACAAATAACTTTAAGATTACTCATAGATTGAATTTTCCTAACTGTTTGGTCAAGTTGACTATTAGTACCAAACATTAAAAACTTCCTAGAACTATCTTGATTTTTTAAAGCTTGCATATAAGCAGTTGCAACAAATGTCTTACCCATACCTGTATCATACATACAACAAAATGCTTTTACAGCTAAAGCATGTAATAAATCTTTAGATTGAAAATCAGATAAGTTAGGTTGAGTTAATCCTGCAATAGCTTCAAAACTCTCCAGATTAGCTATATCATCTAATAAACCTTTATACCTTCCATCTTGCATTAAATCACCTCCACAAACTACTTTATATTGTATTAAACTTATATAATAAAATTTACACTATTATTAATCTAGAATATCAATATCATTTAAATAAACTAAGTTATATTTCATTAAGATAAGACAGTACCTAATCCAATTATCTACCTTATACTTAACTTGAGCATCCTCCAAAGCTTTATAATAAAACTTTTTATCAGCATCTTTAAAAATTAATCTAGGATAACCTAAATACTCTAATAAACCATTCATTAATAATCTAGAAGTTCTACCATTACCATCCATAAAAGGATGTATAGTAACTAAATCTAATTTCAACATAAACACATCAATTAAATTCTTATTTGAAGAATTAAATCTATCTACTGCCTTATTCATTAAATCAATAACTTTATCAGCACTAGGTGGTACATGTAAACAATAAGAAATATAAACCTGCTCTTCTCTAAAGTCAGAATTGATATTAAGATTAGAAACAATCATTGAATGTATATCTTTCATTAAATCTAAACTAACTTTATTTACATCAACCTTTCTGTACTTATTTATTGTAGCTTTCAAATTTAAGCATTCAACAATATCATTGTAACTACTGTCACTAGGTATTATTTTATCATCCCACAATAACTTAGTGTCATGTCTAGATAAAGTATTACCTTCAATTCTATTTGAATTATAACATTCAAAAAACAATCTATTCTTAAAATTCTTATCCACTTTATTTTTATTCAACTCTTCTATTTGAACAACTAAATCCTGAATAGAAAAATTTCTATTATCAAAAACAAATGATTTAAACTTCTTTGTCTTATGAACATCTACACCAAATATATTTGAACTATCTATCATAAAAACCACCTCCTATAATTCTATTTAAATTATTTAAATACAGAACTCCTACCTAGTTCATTAGGTGTAGACTTATCTAAATCAATCATAAACTCTAAATGTTTATAAAATACATTTTTATTATCTAAGAAGAACTGTATAAGCACTTCTGTACTAGGGACATTATATTTATGAGAAAAAGAATTTCTAATATTAACTGATTTAGATATACATCTAGAATAATTTTTATCTATTAAATCATTATCTTCAGCAATCTTTAAACAATCTCTAAATGTCTTATCTGTAACACCTACTCCTAACTTTTTTAAAACCATACCCAAATAATCCTCAGCATTAGTAAAAATTGAAGCTACACCATTTCTTATAGAATTTCTAATTAATCTCTTCCATTTTTCATCTAGAGCACTATCAAGATTTTCGATTGCAAACTCTAAATCCTCTAAACACTCTCTAAAATTTACAATCAACTCCTCTAATTTCATTTTATTAACTTTAACCATAAAAACCTCCTACCAATCAGACTCACTCCAAGCCTTATACAATCTAAAATCTGTATCGTACCAGAACTGCACATCAGAATAAAACTCTTCTAATAGTTTATCATTCTTACTGAAGATAACTTCATTTCTGTAAGCAATCTGTAATTTAAAAATTCCGTCCAAATCATTAATATCTAACAAATCGATAGAAATACCTAATTTATCTTCTAACTCAAGAACTACAAGACCTAGGTTATAAATTGGTATGTCTGAAATTATTGCTAGGTCTATATCAGAATCTTTTGTAAATTCATCAGTACCGTAACTACCAAACAAAAAACAAGCATAGATACCATCTATGTTTAATGCTGACTCTATTTCTTTAAGTACAGCTTCTTTATTTAAAATATCCACAGTAACACCTCACTATCTATTTATTAAACTACCTATCCTATAAGATGATTCTCTAAAATAATCAGACATCAATCTTAACTCATCTTTAGTTAAATCACACTGATTCACTAGGTAACCTATTAATAAATTTAAATCCTTCTTTATTAAATTAAATTCTTTCTTAGAAGAATAATCATTAGGTATTTCATTTAATTCTACAATGTGATTGTCATATCTGAAAGTTATTCTATTAAATCTTTCAATACTACAACACACGTCATTCTTCTTATCCACTATATGTACATAAACTTCTCTAACAAAATAATTCATAACTGAAATAGGTGGACATGTACATTCCTTATTAAACTCAGCTATTATATTAGATGGAGTTCCTTTCATTAAAACTTTCTCACCATTTCTTAAAATTAATCTATTTATAACTTTAATTTTAAAATCACCTTTTGTATATCTTTTCTTAAGCTCTCTAATTTCTTTATTAAAATTATCCAAAGCTTCTAAAGAATCTAAAGTGTAAATCTTTATAGCATTTTCTTTAACACAATCACTACACATAATCTCACCTCCATTATTAATTCATTAAATAACATTTTTAATTCATAAATTACTTAATCCACATTAAAGAAGACAAGAAACTATCTTCCCTATCTAAATTAAATTACCATCACCATAAAATAGATTACCAAACACAGGAACTGAAATCTAAATTATCAATCTTATCTATCGTTGACCACTCTGCAAAATCTAATAATCTCCACTTACCTTTATAGAAGCCATAATTACAGGCAAGACTAATATCTTTCATATCTATACCTGCTTCATAAAAAGCATCATGAATTTCTTTTCCAAGTTCTATTGCTTGGTCTGGACTTAAAACTTCTCTATTAGAATCTAAGTCAGCACATAATGGTGCTACTATGACTAACGTATCAGAAAAGCGTTTACTTTCTACAGAGCCAACTATAGGTACTAGGTATTCTAAAAGGTCAGTTCTATCTTTCTCTTCTAATAATTTTATTAATTCTAATTCCCTATCATTAGCACAAGCCCACTCAGCTTCTTCTGTACAAATTTTAGCAACATAGTTTCCAAATCTAACAACTACTCTTGAGCAACCATGTCCTATCAATTCTAAATCAAAAATATCACAAACTTTTGAAGCTATTAAATAAGGAATGTCATCATATTCCTCAAAATACTTAACAGGTTCGTCATAATAAAAATCTTCGTATTTATCCCAAGAAACATTACACTCAAAAAACTGTTCAATACCCCAAACATTAAAATGTAAATCTTCCATAACCTTACCACCTGACATCTAATTACTATAAACACCAACCACCACAGTTTACACATACTATAATATTACCCATAAAAAGGTTATGAACACAAGTTTCATCTGCATCAAATAATTCCCTATATCTTGAACCATTTATACAATACTTGCAACTATCTGATTTCCCAACTGTCTCTCTACAACTTCTACAATCATCATATCTAAATGTTTTAACAAATGACAAAATATAACCTCCCTACATAACTACCCTCAACTACATTTATGCATTATACCATCTACAAAAAAATAATTTATGAAAATATTTTATACAAATATACATAATCCTGTGGATTATAACCAAATATAATTTCAAAATCTGCATAGTAATTAAAACAATAATGTTTTCTAGTTTTATAAACAAGTTCTAGTAAACTTCGTTCTGGTAAAGTAAAGAACTCTGGCTCAATTTGTAATACTCTACACAACTTAAGTAAAATAGTTCTTGTAGGTAATATATTTGAATTTAATAAATTAATCATTATATCAGAACTTACTCTTGCCTTCTTACACACAACAGTACTAGACACACCTCTAGACTCCATTACTTTTAAAAATCTATTCCCATAATTAATATAATCTTTCAAACTATAGCTTTCTTTAACAGATAATTTATCTTTTGTAGACATAATACACCTCCTATAATAAATAATAAATAGTTGTTTAGATAGAAAACACCTAAACAACCTAAATAAAAATAATAATAGTTTAGAACAGTATTTAAATTCACTATTATATAACTTAAAAACAAATTATTAGGTTGTTATTCACCTATGGAAACAAATTTAATAAAATTATTAAATAAAACTAAAAAGGCAATATTATTTCTTTACATTGCCTTTTATTCACTAGGTATAAAATTAATAAGACTTAGTTTTGTCTATTATTAATAAATCATTATACTCTAATCCTTCTTTAATACACTTTAAACTACATGATATAAACTCTATGTAGTCATCAGGTAAAGAACTTATCCCATATTTATCATACTTACAAAGAACCACAGTACCTGCAATAAAATCTCTTAAATTTATACCACCAGAATAAAGAACAGTTGCAATGGAATTATGTTTACTATTTTTAAAACATGCATCTTCATCACACAAAATTCTTACATCTTCAGGCAAGATTCCAAGTTCAATAGAAATAGCTGGTCGTACAATCTCTATCATATCTGTATCTATAATTTTACCTAAAGCTTCAAAATCATCACAAACTTCTTCTACACCAATATAACCATCTTCTTTTACAACTATAACTTTCAACAACAATCTCTCCTTTAAATTAATCCTTTATTTCTATTTATTCAATTATTATTATGAATCATTTATTATAAATCAAGGAATTTATAGCATTATCTACATCACTTAAATTACCCATATTAAAATCTAATGAACTATATTCAGGACTTTTTATATACTTCTTTAATTGATTTAAACTGAAAAACAACTTACATTTTGGATTTGTAATATTCAATACAAATTCAGATAAATTAATATAACAATTATCATCAGATGCTATATAAATACATAAATCATCCCTACATTCTTCTATTAATATTTTTGTCAAATAAGAAATTATACAAAAGTCCATAGCATTTTTAAAACCACTAACAGAATGAATAAACTCAACACAAACTTTAGAACTTAAAAGTTTCTCTAAAGTTTTGCAAGTAATATTTTTAGAACCATTAGATACAAAAATAATAATTTTATCATCTTTTGCAATTTCTAAATCTAAAAAAGAATAATCATTTGTATTTTCACTATCCACTAAAAATATTTTTCTCATTCTTAAACCCCTTAATCAAATAATATGTTGTAATTAAACATTATCTATTTCATTACTTACATTAACAGAATATTGTTCTAAATCTTTTTTAATGGAAGAAATTGTATTACCTAATGTATGCAATCTATCAATAACCTCTCTAGGTTTATTATCAATAGGTATACCCATTTCTAACGCACCTTTTAAAGCAACCATATCACTTTCTAATGATGCTATAGTTTTAGTATTAGACTCTACCACTTTCTCTAATAACTCAATACAAGATTGTAATTGAACATTTTCCTCTCTCAGTTTATTAACATCTGTTACTTTATTGACCATAATACACCTCTCAAATTTAATTTGAATATTTTATAATATTCACACTATTGGATATAATAAACTTATATCCAAAATCTAAATATTAATATACAAATAATACATCTAATTCATACATTCAGTACTGTACTCATCTTCCTCAACAAATTCATAAGGAGACTCATAATTTCCTGACAAGACATAATAAATTAAACATCTAAAATCCTATCCTTTTATAAAACTGTATTCTGTTTAAAAGAATAATATCTTAACATACTATCAATCTCTTCTGACAAATAATCTATTACATCAGAATTAACCTTTATCCCATAATTATTAAATAAATCTAAATGTTTTAAAAGAAATTTTATATCTACATTAGGTGAATTATTTTCTCTCTTAAAATCTTCTTTACAATCAAACACTGTTTTGTAAGATTTAATAAAACTATTATTAGAGTTATATAAAGTAATCATATATCTGACATCACTAGGGTTATAACCCAGCCCTTTACAAATACTTTCAAATTTATTTAAAGTAGGATTATAAATACCACGCTCAACCTCAGATATATAACTTTTAGAAACCCCACAATTTGAACTTAACTCATAAAGTGTCATGTTATCTCTCTGACGTAAATATCTTAATATACTACCAACATTCTCAACTAAACTAACATCAATATTGTTACACATATAATCACCACACCTACCTTTCCTCTTAATATAATTACTTAACAATTAATTATCCAAAATCAAATTCATCAGCACAATCCATACACAATTCATATGCCAATGCATCTGGATTACCTAAAGCATTATCAACCTCATATTGAGTATTATAAGAATTACCATTTATATCCCAATAACAAACATCATCAAGATAATCACTTTCAAATCCACAAACCATACATTTCATAATTGCTACCTCCAATATAATTAATTATTTAATTTATAATTATTTAATTTATAATTATTTAATTTATAAATTGTTTATAATGAGTTTTTACATTATTATAAACATAAGTACCAACATTACCGAGCTTCTTTAAAAACACATTATGTAATTCACTAAGTGGTACTGGAGTCTTAGACTGTATATCACATAAATTGTGAAAATCCAAATAATTATTTGTAGAATTCAAATCTTTAATAATACTATCATAACTTTCATATAAAACATCTTTTTTACTTGTAATAAATCCAAAATTAATATTATGTTGCTGTAAAACATTTAAAAAACTTAAAACGTTTTTATAAGCACCATCATCACTTATAATATAAATAGTTTTATTATCATTATGATATTTTGTTACATAATTAGTCAGATACATAATTATATAAAAATCCATTGCATTAGGGTAACCTACTTTACAATTTATAAATCCTAAAGAAGCCTTGCTACTATAAACTTTTTCTAAATCACACAAACTTATATTCTTAGAATTATCAGACTTAAAGAATATAACTGAATCTTCTTCTACAACATTATAATTATCTATAAAACTAAAATCTGTCGTATTTTCCGTATCTAATATAAATAATCTTCCCAAAAATAATCACCTCCAAAAAATTAATTATTTAGTTTATAATTATTTAATTTATATAAATCATTAACATTAACTTCTAGCAACTTTGATAAAGAACATAGATTAGAACTATTTAAAGTTATAGAACCTTCTTCAACTTTATCAATAGGTAGTCCAGCTATTTCACTAGCATACTCAACACTATAGTTTAAATCCAATCTCCTTTGTTTTATCAATTTTGATAATCTTTTGTTACACATAAATAAACCTCCCAAATTTTAATTCTACTATATTATAGTAATTAAATCATTAGGGAGGTTGTAAATTATTTAATCATATTAAGCTAATCTTTTTGATTCTTATAAGCATCACGCAATATAGGAATATCATTAACATCTAAAGAAGAACTATCACTTAATATCTTACATATGTCTCCTTTATGTTCAACGGTTAATAAGTATACAACACATGTACTAACAATATCTTTTAAATAATCATCCTTATATACAGAAAATGTCCTCTCTAAATCCCCATAACTAACTTTATGATAATATTCTCTAGTTTTATTACGTGACCTTTTCCTTTTAACTCCATTATCATTCTTTGTAGTACTAACAGACTTATCTATAATTTTAGATTCGACAACTGTACACTCTAAAACATTATATTCATCCAATTTACTATCCAAATAATTACTATACCTAGGTGCTATAAAAATAAATAATACACCAAATATGGTAGAAATTCATCTCATCTTTTTCATTAGTAAACACACCCTATTCATATAATTAAATATATTGTAACATTAGTTAAATTATTCCGATGTCAACCCAATCTCTACACAATTTTCTGAAAAAGAGAAAGTATACTCATCTATAGTTATAGTTGGATACACTATAATAGAATCATCACTTTTATCACATTCTACACCTAACTCTATATCTCCACTACATAACATATCAACCAATAATTCTTTTAATTCTTCTTTTCCCATATTCAATATACCTCCTATACCATTTATAATAATTTATTCCACACTAGGAGAGATAAGTATTTATCTCTCTTGTCTATAATAAATCAATCATACAGATTAACTATAAAATTCTTCTAGCCGCATAGAAATTAGTTACAGGTGTTACTCTTATGGTAGAACCAGGATATGTAGCATTAATATACATACCACCACCAACATAAATTCCAACATGCTCATTATCATATGTAAACACTAAATCTCCAGGTTGCATCTCATTATAAGAAACAGGTGTACCTACATTTATTTGTGTATAAGTAGTTCTTGTAATTTCTATACCTGCTGCATGTCTATAAACATAACTCGTAAACCCTGAACAATCAAATGTATCAGGACCAACTGCTCCCCACACATATGGAAGACCTAAGAATTGATAAGCATAAGTTACAATATCTTGACCAGTAACACCTGAACCATTAGGTATGTAAATCACATCACCTCTACTTGGTGAAGCCATTTCTTCTTGTCTTTTTAATTCTGCAAGTCTTTCTTGTTCTAACCTTTCTTGTTCTAACCTTTCTTGTTCTTCTAATTCATTAGCTTTTTGGTTAGCTAAATCTATAAGACTATTTGCCTTACTTATAGAACCTTCCATTGTTAACTGATTGTCTCTAATTGCTTCTAATTGTGAAACTACCCCTCTCATAGCAGAAGCACTAACACCACCACTATTAATCATTTCTTCTTGAGCTGATAATAATTTAATCTCAGCAACTTCAAGAACTTCAGAACCAAATTTATCTTGTTCTAATTTAAGATTATTTAAAACTCCTTCTTGTTGTTCTTTCTTCTTTTCCACTAGGGACTTGTCTTGCTCAAGTGAGTTAAGTAATTCTTCTACTGATTTCTTTTCATCCTCTAACTCCATCTTTAAATCATTGACTTGTTTCTTATCTTCTTCTAAAGACTCAATCATCTCTTTGTCTAAGCGCATTAACCTTGTAACAGCAGACATTCTACTTAAAAAGTCATTGAAGTTATTTGAGTCAAACAATACCGAGAGGTAGGATAAACTACTATTAGTTTTTGTAAACTCTCTTAATCTTCTTCCTTTAAGTTTTTCATTTTCTTCTATCTGCTTCATAAGAGATTCAATTTTCATTTTATTACTTTTAATACTATTATTTAAATCTTCCACTTCAGTTTCAGCAGAATTGATTTCAGATAACAATTCTTCTATCTCACAATTTAAACTAATAACTTCTGCTGTTGCAGAGTCTATACTATTTTGATATTCTTCATACTGTGCTTGAGCTTCTAAAACTTCTTGTTCAACATCAGCATAAGTTAATGTCTGTAAACAAGATGTTGCTAAACCAAGTACAAGTAATAAAGAAACTATTTTTCTTCTATTCATTCCCATCTCCATTATTAATTTTATTTTTATAAATTTTAATTTAATTAAACTGTTACGTAATCATCTCTATTGTCTGAAACAACTGATTGTATATAAGCTACATGCTCTTCGACATTAGGAGTCTGACTTCTTAAAATGTAATTACATAAATTATTTAATTCTTCTTGTGTTATGTTACAATCACTTGAACTAAAAAGATAATCCAATTGATTAGAAACATATTTTAATTTAACAACATTTTTGTTTTTAAAAACCTCATCAGATAAAACGGCATTGTCATTAAACACAACAAGATTATGTATTTTAAAACCTAAATTCAACTTCTCTAAAGTTCTAACATGATTTAGGTTTTGTAGTACTGGTGAGTAAAAATCAATAACATTAGATTTAGTATACTCAGCTTTCCAGTACTTATCATTATAATTGCCACTAACCCTAGCACTGTAATTTTTACATTCTAAACAAACTATACCCTTAGGGTTTAGCACTAGGATATCGATTTCAGAAGTTCCTGCCTTTGGCTTAGGTAAGATTAAATTCCTTAAAATCTTAGAGTCTGGATGGCTACTTAAAATAGTGTTAATAACTGAACACTCAAAAGACTTTCCCTTACCTACTGCATCATCAAGTACATTCTCACCACAATCAATAAATCCAGTAATTACATTTTGGCTATAGTCATTAGGGTTTAGGTCTACATTATCATTCTTATTTTTAGTACCATTATCTTTACTCTTAAAACTTACTGCTAAACTAATTAATAAAATTAAAGTAATTATACAAATCAAACTAATCATAAAAATCAAACTCTATCTAACTCCTGTAGAAGAATAACCACCTCTATCCACATCTCCAAGACTTTCAACTTCAACAAATTTAACATTTTCCATAACTCTGTCAACTACTTCAAATTGAAGAATTCTATCATCATAATTTATTGAACCATTCCTAGTACACCAAACCATAGCACCCCATTCGTCATTATCACCTTGGTAACTATTATCAATTTGTCCTACTGAATTTGTTAAAATAAAACCATAATTTTTAAACATACCACTTCTTGGATAAACATTAGCTTTCTTTTCATTAGGTAATTTCATTGCAAATCCTAATTTAAAAAATAATGTTTCACCTTGGCTGTATCTGTAAGGGAATTCCTTTTCAATCATCTCACCATCAACAAAAGAGAAAACCTTACTTACTCTTAAATCTACTAAATCACCATTAGGGATTTTAGTAAGCTTCGTCATATTCTTATCAAAATATTTTACTTTTAATTCCATTGCATAATCCTCCAAAATTTATTTTAATCCTTCTTTTATTAATTCATAGTTGTTTAAAACAAAATCTATAATAAACTCATAATCAATCTCATTACCAAAATTACCAGCATCTAAAAATAAATCAACACATACAGACTTTATTAATGTACTTGTAATCTCAGGTAATTGAAAGTCATTAGGGCATTGTTTTACAATCTCTAAGAAATCTTTAATCATTGCATTATTTTTAGTTGGCATTGATTTTGGAAATCCCCTAGAAACTAAAGAAAGATTGTTGTCGAAGTTAGGAGCTAGTTTAACTATCTTACCATCTCCACTATCCCTTAACAAACCTAAATTAAATTCATGTCTATCAGGATTCATTACTAAAGCATCCATAAAAATAATCTTGAAATAATCCTTTACAAAATTAGAGCCCAGTTTGCGTAGTACGTTTGTAACTACATCATAATCAACATTATCTCCAACTAAAGAATGTATTGGTTCTAAGTTATAAATTGATTCAGTAAAATCTTTTGAGCAAATAGTATTTTTAGAATAATGCCTATACTCAGCCATATCATAACCTAATCTTTTACCTAACTCATATACAAACAATTCACTAAACATTTCTAAATGATTTGCCTTCTTAAGCAAGAACCAACTATCCCCATCAAACTTCCAGCACTTCTCATAACTACCTATGTTAGTTAATTCTGTATTCCTTTTAATAACTTCTATTCCATCAACTTCTTTAAAAATACCTAGTAATGCAGAGTCAGCTAACTTATCATTAGTTAAATTTATATCACTGTACATTAAGGAAGAGTCTTTTTCTCTACACCAATAATTGTCAGTAACTGTAGCAGCATTAACTCTTAGAACTAAATCTATCTCATCAGAGTTTTGTAATCTTAACATCTTTTTTAAAACTCTTGAATTAGTCCTGTGTAAATCAATACATCTAGTACGTAACCAACCTTCAAAGTCTGAAGTTCTTACTAAATACAATGGACACTTTTCTTTATCTACAATTGACTTTATGTCATTATCAACAACTATAGCAACAACACTATCACCACACATTACATCTCCTGTAAATAATTTTTGCTTAGACTTAAATGTACACTCAGCAAATAAATCACTATAATCTAACATAAATACATCACCTCATTATTTTAATTAGAAAGAGAAAAGATTTCTCTATTTACCATTAGGGAAAGTTAATTAGTCTGACGATTTCTAATCCAATCCTCTATATACTTCTTATCACATTCTGATTTTGCTACAGATAAAACGTAATCATAATTTTGATAACCTCTCATACATATCTCTTCTCTTATTAACTAAAGCCTTTATAGAGTCCATGTCTACATCGAATTCCTCTAAAGCCTTTCTAATGTCATAATCATAAACCCTACCATGTTCATGAATAAACTTCTTTACAAACTCCAATTGGCTTTCTATATCATTAGGGTCTAAAACTATTTTACCATCATCTTCATTTGTACAGGCTACTTCAGAAGAAACAACACTTCTTTGTAACATAAAAATACCCCCTATCCAAACTAATGTAATTTACTTTTATTATATGATAAATTAATTTCCATTAAATTTATCTTTAATAAATCTGTCATAAAGAACTTCAGATTCACTACTAAAACCTCTTTCATGACCTACTTCAAAAGCAAGTAATAAATCATCAAATCCTACATATTTTAATAAATCTTTTGATTTAATTTTATATTTAAATGATAAATCACACCACTGCATAATCATCCACATCATAGAATCACCATAATAATTATCTACAGTCTTATCAGAAGTTGGATAGTTATTTTTATCTAATATCCCATCCCTTTCAAACTCATAAAAAACATCTTCACTAGACATAGTTAGATTTCTAGGATTCCCTTCTTCTGCTAATTCCCTAAACTCAGAACTAAAATAAACATAAAACAACCACTTTAAATCTACATTAGGATAAAAGTCATTAGCGTTTGTAAATACGCAAACAGAATGCCTTATAAACTCATGCTTATAAATCTCATCATAAAACATAATTAATCATCTCCTATAAAATTGTAAATTGTTTTAACTTTATTTCTTGACCTAGCAATATCGTAAGCTGATTTTTTAGAGTAATCTCTAAAAGTATTTCTTGCTATCCTATCTCTATTTAAATATTCTGTTTTTAGTTCTGTAGAATTAACTTCTTTTATAGAAAGTTCTTTTAACCTAGCAAAAGCTTTTTCTGATTTAACTGCACATTGATAACCTAACTTGCCTAACCTAATAGATTCAATTAAATAATCATAAGTTAAACTACCTTCTAAAAAAGAAGTTGCAAATGCAAAATAAGAATCATCTGCACGATAACCAATTATCACATCATAATCATTCACATCTACGGTTAAATACTTATCTAAAAGTAATTCTAAATTTACAGAAGCAGTATCTGACAAATCACTGATAGACCTATTAGACATTAGTATAGCTAACCAAAGTAAAACATCATCTTCATCTAATTTTAAAATCTTTAGACCTTTAACATCTAAAGAATACTTATGAGTAAATCCATATCCTTTTTTAGAAACTGCCCATAAGTCAGCTTGATGTTCATCTTCTGTACAATAAAAAGCCAAACCATAATCACATTGTTTATTACCTTTACCATACATAGGTTTTATTTTATTAGGACTACCATGGTAAATTATCATATTATCTAACTCCCTTGAAGAGTTTGATTCTCCAAAAATAGAAACATCATCTAACACGAATTACCTCCTACTTAATCTTAAATTTTATTTACAATCTGTTTACATTCAATTCTGTATATACTTGTTCTGTAGACCATTTAAGTTTTCCATACTAATCTCCTTTTATTTTTTAAATATTATTTCTTATAAATTAATGTACTCACTTTATTAGAATAATCTGCTAAACACATAGCAATTTCTTTTAAAACTCTCTTATCCAAATTAGCAGACTCTAAAGTGTCAACGTACTTATTTAATACTGATTTTAATTTTACAACTTCCTTAGGTTCCTCTACTTTACAAAACACAGAAGAACTATTTAACCCACCATCACGAATTTTATTTAATTTGCTATCTTCAGTTTTATTTAACAAAGAAGAAAATTCATAATCTATAACTGAATAACCATTTTCTATTACAGGACAGAACTTGTAAATATCAACAATCCAATCCTTTTTTATTACTGGAAATACAGCTTGAATATCTCTATTATTAAAAATAGAACTATAAAAAATAAATTGATGCAAAGCCTTTCTAGTACATAACTCCTCTTCTTCATCAGCTTTAAAACATGCAAAATCAAAAAAGTCATGTAAACACACTAGGTTATCTGGCACATCTATTTCGAATAACAAATAATCATTATGGTCAAAATTTACCTTACCTAAACTGCTAAAGAAAAAATCTTTATTAACTCTTAAAGGTTCTATATCTATTAACTTAGCCCAACCAAAAATAGGATTAGCTTTTAGCCCTGTCTTTTCATCTAACAACATCCTAAGTTCATCATAAATCATTGGTGACTCTTTGCTAAAAGAAGATATATATTTACAAATATAGTGACCATAGTTATTTAATTCTTCTATAATATTTTTATGTTGAAAAGTTAAAATTCTCATATATTAATCCTACCCATATCCACATTATTTCTTATAAACTAATTCCATTAGCTCTAAAGAATAATTCTTACAAAACTCCGAAAAATGTTTTAATGTATCTTTATCTACATCACTACGCTCTAACTCATTTAATAAAGAATTTAAAACCAATTCAGTTTGCTCTATTAAATGATTAACCTTATTACTAGGTACTTCATTAAGTTCTAACACACACAATACCTCCTAAATTTAATATTATTAAATTAACTCTCGAACTTCTATTGAATAATCTTTACAAAATCTGAAAACTCTTTAAAATCTTTTTATCCTCCTATCTATAAGTATTTCACATCATTATAATCATTAACTCATAACAAAGGGTGTTAATTAAATCAATACAACACCCTTTATATAAGTTAATTATTTAACAAAATAATTTATTAATCCACATTAAAGTAGATTATAATTATAATCTACTTTATCTAAATTAATTATTAAAATGAAACCTTTATATTTTCTCTAACACTACTTTCAACTTCAAATAAATCATGTTTCTTAAACCCAAACATTGAAGCAATGATATTATTAGGAAAACACAGCACTTCATCATTAAACTTATTTACAGTATCATTGTAAAATAATCTTGAAACTGAAATCTGTTCCTCTATATTATTTAAAGAACTCATAAACTTTAAATAACCTTCATTTGCCTTTAACTCTGGATAATCCTCATGTAAAACATTTATTGAATTAAACAACTTTTCTGATTCATTACTAACTTTAATCTTATCATCAACTGTAGAAGCAGTGCTATATCTATTTCTTGCTTCTACAATATTTGTAAAAGTTTCTTTCTCATAATTACACATACCTTTTACTGTTTCCATTAGGTTTGGAATTAAATCAAATCTTTTTTGTAACTGAACATCTATCTGAGCCCAAGCATTTTCAACCCTATTACGTTTCTGCACTAGGTCGTTATAACATTTAACAATTAAACAACATATCACTAAAAGAATCAATATAATTATTAACATAAATATTCCCATAAACACCTCTTAATTATCTAACACATCTTACATCATTTTCTTTGCAATTTGTTTTCCTATATTCTTCGCTATACCTAAGAATATACTTCTAATTTCTCTTAACACTTCAGTCGTCATAAAATCATTGACTTCATCAGTCAATTTGTTATCTACATCTAAAGCACTAGCATACACTAAGAACTTTTTCCAAACGATAACATCTATAACACCTCTATCTTCAAACTTAGCATAATTATTTAAAAATCTTTTAAAGGATAGCCACTGTTTATACTCAATCTTTCCTTTAGGGGATAAATAACAAGTATAATCTATGACAGCTACTTTATATATTATTATAGTTAAAAATACTACACCAATAAATGTAATGTCAAAAGCACCAAAACCTAAGCTAAAGAACATCTCGACAAATTTCGGAAATAAAAATGCAGTACATATAAGAGTCCCAAAAATAACTTTATCTTTTACATTTTTAACAACATCTTCTTTAACATAACCTCTTTCTTTTAAATCTGACGTTAAAGAAACACCTATATTAAATAAAGGTATAAGTAGATTTCCACTATTATTTTTAAAACTATCTAAAGTAACCATTCCATTAACATCAGCCTTCTCTTGTATAAAATTCTTAAAAATTAGATTCTGATATTCCCACAATCCATCATCTTCATTAGGATTTCTTATAATATGTAAACTTAATTTATTATTAACTTTACTTGGTTTGACTAATCCCTTATCTATAAAGTAAGCTATTTCACTAGCCATATAATCTGCAAATCTTTCACTAGAAGACATTAAATGTCCTACAGCAAAAGGAGGTAGATCACTAGGTAAATCAGACCAGTATTTATTCTTCCCTCTATTCTTAAATTTCAAAAACATTAATCTTATAAGTAAACAAGTTAAAATTATAAATTGTATAGCTATCACAATTAAACCAAGTAATCGTGGATTATCAACACCACTATGTAAAAATTCCATAAAACCTCCATACCAATAATAAGTCTCAAAAACAATATAACTATAATAACACTTAGTTAAATAACATCTTCACACCCTGCTTTTAACTGTTTACAATAATCAATTAATAAACTCATCTGGTTATTGTCTAATTCACCAACTAATTCATTTAAATCTTTTGACAATCTCTTTCTTTTTAACTTGTGAAATATCTCCCCTAAACTATTGTAATTGCAATAACTACGAGCCCCCTCAATAGGGCCACAAGATATTCTCAAAGCTCTACAAAACTTCCTTATAATCATAATAGTAAATCTTTGTCTACCATCTTCTAAATCACAAATAACAGATTCACTTAAATCACATTTATTACTTAAATCTTCTACACTTAAACCTAAATCCATTCTTAAACATTTAAAATAAGAACCTAACTCCTTATCAAATATTACATCATCTTCAGTCACTTTATTCATATCTTAAATCTCCTGCCCTTCCTAGATGTCATTTATATCTTTAATAACTCAACCAAACCATTTAAAGAAATCATTACCTCTTGTTGCCATTCCCAACCAACTCCTAAATCCTATCCTAAGTATTTTTAAAAAACTTTCTATCTATCACATATAAGTTTAAAACTTATAAAGGTTTTATAACACCCTCTCAAACCAACTACTATTCTAGAATAAATACTTTTACTTTATATAATACTTACCTTCATTTAATTCCTGTCTAATAAGCATTAACATTAACCCTAAACGATTACTTCCTTTACCTCTACAAACTCCCCAATATGTATCTCTCCAATTATTACACTCTATTAAAACAGCATCCCCAGTTGCTAGTAACTTTTTAGCTAGGTCTGGATTTTGAGTGAATTTTTCTACTAATGTATGATACATGCATCTAACTTTTATTTGTTCCCAATTACTAACTAACTCAACTTTCCTACCAAAGCTCTTTGCAGAACGAGGGTCCATTTCACTCAATCTCTTTTTATCTTCCCAATCAGTTGTCTTGAAAGACTGAAATAAAGCTTCACTATTATGATAAACCAAACCTCCATACTCTATTTTACAATCATAGAAATTACTTAAAAAGAAATAATCACCTCTAAAAGAATTTATAATCATTTCAATACTTCCTTATCCTTATAAAATTATAAATACATCTCCTTTATAAAACTCTACATTTATTTGTTTTAAAGAACAACTCTCCATTAGGAGTTTCAATCTTTAAAGATTTGACTTTTACTTTTCTTAACTTATCATAATCTCCATCTTCACAGTAAAGAACAAGTTCAGTCAATTTAGAATCTTTTAACATATTATACAATTCTAAATCATTATCAGACATTAAACTTTCCTCACCATCTATTGACACACTGGCACTCTTTAATCTAAAACAACTTCTATATTCACTAGGTTTAAAGTAATCCTGTTCATCAAAATCTAAAAAGATATCAGTACCAGATGGTGTAGAAAAACCTACACCATCTACTGAATATTTAAAACCCACATTTAATAATGTTGCATATAATCTCATATTTTTTCACCTCCATTATTTAAACTGTAACTATCATGTTTACCATTAGGGTTATGTTGTGTTTAACCATAAACACATTTGTTTGATTAGCTAATTAACTTATCTTCTTTAACTTTAAATTACAAGCAACGCTATAAAACCTATAGAAACATTTACGTCTTTCACATAACATTCTACTATAGTCGTCCTCACACGAATCAATGTCATCATTTAAACTAAACCCCAAACTATCAACCTTCTCTTTTATAATTTGACCAACATAAACATACTTTCTATCTTTATAATTATCAATTAAAGATTCTATAACGAAATCATCTTCTACGAAAACATAGCCATTCTCTTTTATAAAATCACTAAATACATTTATAAGACTTATAAACTCATCGCCTTCTTTACAGGCATTAGGTAAGTAGTCTGCATATAGATTATTAGGGTTTAAATACATACCAAACTCACTAAAATCAATACTTTTTAAATGTTCTAAACATGAATAAAACTTTTCACTGAATTCAGACATATCGTTAGGGTCAATACTTAATAAATACTTATCCATAAGATACCCATCATCATAATCATCATCATCATCACCATCATCATTGTTATCATAACCTTCTTCATGACTTTTATTATTATAGTCTTCATGGTAAAAACGATTTTCACAGTAATCGTCTAAATAATGTCTTTCTGAACGTCTCAACGCAGACTCAGCATAATCTTCGCCATGCTTTACACAAAAACGTAAGAACTCTAACTTCTCCATTGCTTCATAGAAAAACACACTAGCACCTATTATCTCTCCCTGTTTTAAACTCTCGCATCCTTCTTCTATAGAATCTAAAGTAGGACATAAATCATCTAAATGTCTATACTTCTCAATAAAACTCCATTTCTCTAAATTCTCTTTTAATCTTTCCATAACCAATCATCCTTTAACTTAATTAAAAATTTATAAAGTTTTTTACCCTTAGGGTTAAGATTTCATTAATCTAAACTAATGTAGTATTTCCTTTATCTAAATTAATCAAACTTCATCTCTTTTAATTCTTCATTATTAGGGTGTCCTATTTTGATATAACAATCAGTACATATGAAACTATCACTTGAACTATCATAAGTACCTTCATAAGTCTTTACATAATCTGAAATACTTAATCCTTCAATAGAACTTCCCTCTAAATATTCACCAATCTCACTAGCTTGTCTTTTACATACTTTACATTTACACATAATTTATACTCCCCATTTTCAAAATTATTTTACATTATAATATAAACTTTTAAATCATAATAAAGGTGATAATTTATACCACCTCTATATAATTTAAAATTACACTAAATATAATTTACAAGCTACCTTTAACAACTCTGAGAACTTAACAAACATCTCATTATCACTATTAGCTTTGCCTTCTATTTTAAAATCGTCTAACATCATATTTAAACCATAACCAACACGGATATATTTCTTTTCTTTATACTTACCTTCTATATCCTCTAATCTATTAATCACATTTTTATAATCAATCTTCTTTAAGTATTGTTTGTATTCATCTGAAGCTTTAAGAAATGTATCAGTTATCTCCTCTTTAGTATTAGACTTAAAACTACCAAATATATTACTAAAACTTAATCCCATAATATCCTCCTAAAACTCAATACTTTCTAAATCATCTAAACATCTATTAAATTCTCTTCTGAACTCTTCTATATCTTGACTTTCTGAAGAAGGGTTAATAAACATTAAAACTGTCTCTGCTTTACATAAATAAGTCCCTGCTCCTATAAGCTTCCCTTCTTTAATAAAAACACAAGCAGACTCTATATACGTTATAACATCAGATAATTTACCCTCCTTCTTAAATTTTTTGTAAAAATCCCATAATTTCAAATTCTCTTGTAATCTGTTTACCATATAATCCTCCTTATTTCATCTTTAGAAAAACTTTATATTATTTTTTGTATATAAGTATTTATAATTATAAATAATTATAAATACTTATAAGTAATTATAAATAAATAATTTACATTTGAGTAGACTATAAACTAACCTACTCTATCTAAATTATTTATCAGAATTCTCATTAGGTTCATAACATTCAAGAATTTCACATTCAACTGCATTAGGCAAATAACCCTGTGGTAAATTATTAAATCCTCTATCATTTGAAACTATGTAATAATTTACATTAGAATATTCTTTACAACACTTATTTATTAATGATATTAATAAAATTTTGTCCACATCAACTTTTGTAGAATTAACAGTTTCTATAGTAACTCCAATACTTATAAGTTTATGAAGACAATCTAAATTTAAATCTTCACAACCTGAATAGTAGACTATAATTACTTTATCAGTTTTATTAAATTCTGTGTTATTAATAAACACATTTAAATCTACTGTTGAAGTATCAACAAAATAAACACTCTTCATAACTCTCAATACCCTCATCACTTCCAAATGAATTTATTAATTATACTAGTGGTTACACTTTCATATAACCACTATTTAAATTATCTCTATATACTATCAAGGTTTAGTTCACAGTAGGAGTACTCCATTTTTTATTTCTTTTCCTCAAGTCTTCCTTAACATATTCATTTAATTTAGAACTAACACCTTTTAAGTTACCCTTACTGTCAAATTCTTTTAAAGAACCATTAACTAATACTCCAACACAAACTTTACCATCATATACGAAATCTAAATCTTCCTTAGGTTCGTATTTAGATGAACTTGAAGTGTTTGATGAACTCGATGAGTTATATGAACTCGATGAGTTATATGAACTCGTCTTATTATTTGATGAATTACTTGTCGAACCACTATTTACATATTCAGACACACCTGAACTTATTTGGTCTGATAACACATTACTTATCGTTCGCATAACAGTCCTTTTAAAATAACTATTAGAATCTGAGTTTGAAACATAAACAAGACCAACAAGCAATAAACCTATAACTAGAATACGACGCTGTTTCTTATCCATACTAAACCCCTGAATTCATACTAGCTTTTAATGCTGCTAATTCATCATCAACATCAGATAAACCTGAATCATACTGTATCATTAGGTCAGAAACATCATTAGGGTCTTTGTTTAACTCTTCCATAGCTTGAGCAGAATACAACTTAGCATCTATCTTTTTCTCATATTCATCAAACTTAGATAAACTAGAACTATCAACAGATGAAGTAATCTTATTCATTCTTTCTTGTGCCTTAGCATGTTCATTCTTTAATTTTATTGCTGATTTCTTTCTATCCATTTCAGAAACCTTATTTGCTAATGACTGTTGCATATCTCTTAACTTTTTAACATCAGAAACCATTTGAGTATGCAACTGTTTCTTAGATGCTATTTGAGATAATACATCATTCTTTTGTTTTAAGAATCTTCTAGCATCATCATCATTTCCAGCTTTTATTGCCTTCTCTGCATAAGCAGTAAGCTTTTTAACTGTATCTTCCATATTCTCAACTTCAGAACCTAACATTCTTTCTTGAGCCATCATTTCTGCTGTTTGCTTTCTAACATTTTCTAAATCCTTGTGTAAATCCCTTAGAGTCTGGTCAATCATCTTAGATGGGTCCTCCATAGAATCTAAAGCTGCATTAACATTTGAAGAAACAATATTCTTCATTCTTTTAAAAATTGACATAAATATAACCTCTCTTCTTCTTCTGTATCTTAATGTAAGTATCTTAATGTAAGTAGCTTTAACTTACATTAAGATGGATTGATTTTAATCCACCCTATCTAAGTTAAAAATAAATATACTATCTATCATTTAACATCTCTTATACTTGCATTATTGAAATAAATTACTTTCACACAATTCATCATTACCTAAACTATTATATTTTAAATGCTGATATCCAATAGGTTCATGTATACCTTTATCGTCAACCCATGATTGCCAAAGTTTAGGGTTACTTCTTAAATGATAAGTTTTAAAATCCCAATGCAATTTATCCTTAGGTAACAGCCATAAACAATCATCAGTAGTCATACCAAAAGTATTATCTAACAATACTTCTAAATTATACATAGGACATTTCAACTCTTTCATAATTATATCAATACCTTGATTATCTTCTTGAACAACCCTAGACTTTAAAAAATCTAGTACATGCTCTTTAGTAGGTATATAGTCATCTGGTGAATTTATATATCTTAATCCAATAGGTAATTTTCCGTTATAATTTTTATCCTTTTTAAAATCACAGTCAGGATAAGTTATAGTACCAATTAACTCATCACATTGTTTTAGATAATAAATCTTTGACATAATCTAACCTCTTTTCTACAAGACATTTTATCTTAGATTCCCTAATTTCTGATAAATCTAAACCATTGAAAACAAACCCCCAATCTATACTTTCATTCAAAATCCTGCTTTTTAAATCATAAGGCATATTATTTACATCTACCAATTTTATTTGTTTATGAACATCTGACTTAAAGGGTTTAACTTTTATTCTACTGTTTAAATAAAACTCAGAAGCTTGTGTTAACTCTTCATCACTTAAATATGATAATAAAGACAAACCATTATCAAATAAAGGAGACATTCTTACAGGCTTATTATTTAACTCAATAATACCAAAATTATTTAAGTGTCTGTCTACATTCATTACTATAAAGTCAAATAAAATCATAATATCCAAATCTTGTTTAATAAATTCAAAACTTTCTGTAAATAACTCATATAATCTTGAAAGATTATTATTTAAACTTGATTTAGAAAAATATTTATAAATAGGTACATACACTTCATCTTTACACAAAAAAGATTTAGTAAACGAGATAACTGCATCTTGTTCATTATATTTTTCAGATTCATCAAAATGAATAATTTTAAAACTTGTTGGAACTAAATTCGGAAACCCTAAACATAAACCTATTCTATAAGACATAACCTCTGCATAAGGCTGTCTATCAGTAAAATAACCCAATCCGTTTTTACTTCCAGATTTAAAATAATAACAATCATCATTATTATTCACTACCCACTTACATAATACACCTGCAGAAGTATTTTGTAAACGTATAGTATTTAACATATCACTAGGTAATGTATTAAATATATTCATCAAAGAATCAAAATTCTCTACCACAAATCTAACCCCCCCAAAAAAAATTAATTATCAAATAATTCAGCACTTATACAATTACTAAGGATAAACTCACTCTACCTATACTATCTAATCATCTAATAAATCACCATAAAAATCATTATAACTAAGTTCTAAACTAGGAATGCTTTGACTAATAAAAACTAAATCTTTTGTTAATACATTAGGGTTAGATTGGTACTTTCCATCAATCAAACTATAATGTAAAATGACACCATCTTGACTTACTATTAAGTAATCTTTAACACCTAAAAATTCATATAATTCTTTTTTACAACCTAGGTCATTATCTTTTGTAGTTAAAGATAAAACTTCTATAACCAATTCTGGCACATTATTAAAATCACTATTGTTATTACTTTTACATCTTACCATTAGATCAGGACAGACATATTTCTTTGGTCCACATAAATGATGGTTATATTCATCTAATCTTATAGCTACAGTTTCTACTGAAATTTTACATCTACTACATTTTAACTTCGACTTTAAACTATAAGCTATTTCTTGAATGACATCATTATGTTCTTGTCTTGTTGGTGCCATCAGGATTATCTGATTACCAAATCTCTCCTTGACATTTTCATCATCTGTAAAATCAACATCTTTAGTAATATTTAAATCTTCTGTAATAGCTACTTCTGATTCGTAATGTTCCATACTAACACCTCCAACTTATTTAACTCATTAGGATTCTAGTTAAAAAATCCTTTATAGTTATCATCTAAATCTAAACCTTCTTCGAAAATATAACTATCATCTTGAAGTTCAAATCTACCAGTTATAGCTAAATAGCTTAATGTAAAATAACCAAATATCATACTTAATACACTAAATAATACACCCTTACTTAAACGTTTAGACATACTATAAAATATATAAGATAATAATGTATTATAACATAACTCTCCTACACCAGGAATTAAAATTAGTAACATTAATAAGAAATTAATATCACATAAATCAAACATAGGTTTATACGAAAATATAGGAATAAATGCTAACCAACATTTATCATAATCTAATCTTCTATATAAAATAAACCTAAACAATGACCAAAGAAAATAAACTGAAAGCAATATACAAATAGCTTTCAAATTCTTAGTCATTATGGCTGTATACAATAAAAACATATCAACCCTCCTTTAATTCAATCTATTATTTTCTATTAAAGAAAGATAATAATCTTCAACATCAAAACAATCATTAAAAGTATCTAATGTTTTTTGGAAAGGTTCTCTAAATTTATTATATGACTTTTCATCTAAATCTAACCCAACAAAGAAACTGTTCACAACAAATTTACACATATCATGAAATTCAATATATTCACTAGGGCTAAGATTTTTTGTTTCATCATCTAAAGAGTTCAAAATTAAATTAACTTTATCTAATCTATTTTTAACATCTAATTTTAAACTATCTATATTTCCAAACTTCGTATCATGCAAAACATCTACAGCAAATACAAAGTCATCCAACTCTGTAAATAACTCACAGTAATACTTTTGAACTTTTAAATCCATACTGCCTCCAAAATTACAAACATGGTAGGTCATTTCATTTGAACTAACCTACCATTTAAATTAACCTTTAAGAGCTTCTTTTATTAATCTCTCTTTTCTTTCTGAAAGAAGTATCACAGAAACGACTGCAAGACATAAAATAAAGATAGTACCAACAAGTTGTAGTGTTGATAAATAATCTAATCTTTCAGGTGCCCAAGCTAAATGACTTAACTCTTCCATATCTAATATTTTACCAGACATAACTTTTTTAAATACTGTATGAGTAAACCCCATAGAAAGAAGAACTCCTAATTGTAACATAGCAGTCACCTTTTTAATCCTAACTATTCTTTTACCTACTCTACTATTCACTTTTCTCTTCATTTTTTATCAATCTCCCAAATTATTTATTTCACTAATATATAAAAAAATAAATAATTAAAAAAGTGGTAAAAATTTCAAAGAATATTATAAATAAAGAATACTAATTATTTAGAATAATACTATCATTAATAAATGACACTAGGATTTCCTTTGCATCACTATCACTAACTTTCAATCTACTTGAAATATAATTACTATTTAATAAATTAGTTAAATGTAAGTTAAAAAGATAATAATCAAAATCTTTATCATTTAGTATAACAGACTCATCCACACCTAAAGTACAACAAATCTTCTTTAATGTATCTATCTTACAAATACTAATATTATTTTCAATATTAGACAAAGCACTTTTTGAAATACCTGCACTTTTAGCTAAATTACATAAAGACATATTTTTCTTAATTCTTAAAAATTTAACCCTATCCCCATATTTCATACTCTTAACCTCATATAATTAATTTTTAAGAAATCTAACATAATTAAAACACCTTACTATGCCCTAAATGTGCACTATTAATGTTTGTTAAAAAATCTACAAAACTTGCTATAGAATATAGACCACTAGGTTTAGTTTCTATTCTGTATTTATGTTCAGCAATTTCAGTTATTGATAAATTGTCATCCACATTAACTAAAGGACTTACTGAATATAAAACAATTCCAGCACTTAAGTTAATTAAATCTATCTTTAAAGATGTAAACTTATAACCTTTGTTCATTAATATTTTTATAACTTTATTTTCTAAAGCATTATACACTTTTAAACCTTTATTTGTCCTTAAACAAACTAATCCTTGTTTCTTCAAACCCTCATGCAGATTTGTTATCTCACTTAAATATTTTTCATTACAACAGCCATAAGTTATGTTTGATGCAGACATAGAATCTTTAACAAAACAAATAACTCCCTCAGCTTCTTTTTCACTTAAACTAACATATGATTGCATAATAACACCTCTCTAAAAATCTCTTCTTTTGTAAAATCTATTTATCTAATAACTGATAAAAAATCTCTTGACCTTTTATAAACATAAGTTTTGAAATTATCATTCTTCAATCTTATATGTGTGTACCCTTCCCACTCTTTTAAAGTACAACCATAATACATTAGGAATGGGTCATAAACTCTATCATTAATTCTATCATATAAAACTAAATGAAATTTAAAATCATGATAATCTCTACTTTTATTCACTAATTTTATTTTAGAATCCTCACACATAAAATGTAACAATTCTAATCTATATTTATTCATAGAAGAAACAAATACATCAACTAACCTAGATTGTTTATCTAAATAAAGTCTTAATTGTTCTCTACAATAACGTTCTACTCTGTAAGGTCTATTAGTAAACAAATCAATAGCCTTATTTAAATTTAAAACAAACTCGTCAGCCATATTTAACATAACTAACCTCCTAAAAACTAAATATAAAACGACAAATATATATAAACTGATATAAGTTCTATAAAGATATAAACTTTTAGATAACAATCTATTAACTTCTCTAATGGATTAGAACCTAGCACAGAAATAAACATAATCCAAAACATGTGCTAGCTACCTCCAATAATTTAAATACATAAATATTAAAAATAATAATGTACTGAGAAAAGAAAATTGAGTCAATCTTCTATAAAAATTTATCATAGACTTATCCGTAATATACAACATAATCATTTCATACAAATAATCATATTCCTTACTTGTTAAATAACCTTTACTGTAACAACGGTCAATTCTATTGCACAATCTATCGCAACTTCTAACACTATTAGAATTATGCAAATGCTCTACTTTTTCATAAAAATATTCAAAATAAGATTTTTTCTTTTTATTAAGCACACATACCACACTCTACTATAGTATTTAAATCAATCTCATTTATATTAGGATTATATTTTACATAATCAGTAAATTTAAAAATATATTCATCATCACTTAAAGACATATCTATAACATGTTGAGTATAATTCGAATTAGGTAATGTCATTAAATACAACTCATTACAACTATCACTGTCTGATAGAGAATGAACCAATTTAAGATAATGTTCAATAACCATCTCACTGTCACCTACAGCAATAACACCCATCTCCTTATGGAAAACTATACTAACATCTTCATACTCTTTTTCATAAACCTTATACACTTTTACACCCCCTACTATAAACACAACATATCTTGATTTATAAAACTTAAATTAACTTTAATTTTAAAATCATCAACTATAAATTGTGTCACTAGGTCACCATTACTATTATAACAAGAATACTTGTTAACATCTCTACTATTAATAGATTCTTTATCTATACAATGACAAATATCACGTAAAGCTAATATAACATCATCACTAATATTTAAAGAAGACTCCATATATAAGAAATTTATAGCATTATTTATAACATCCTTATCTCTTATATACACTGTCTCCACCTACTCTATTCTCTATATATAATTTACAAACAAAATCATTCTGTTTAAAAAATTTCATAACATATAATTTCAATAATACCACCTCTCAAATTTACTATTTGTTTATCATTAGTTTAATTTACTAATTGAAGGAGATTAATTTAATAATCTATTAACCTATTAATCTCCTTTATTAATAAATTACATATAAGTAATTTTAAAATATACTACTTCTCTTAAGTGATTCTTTATTTGATTTTAAACGAGAAGTTTTTCTATTGTTAGATTTATTTAATACAAAATCTTCTTTAACTTTTACATTACCACTAGGTCTTGATTTAACAGGTTCTGATTTAACAGGTTCTGATTTAACAGGTTCTGATTTAACAGGTTCTGATTTAATATTGACATTAAACTCATTAATATCTATAGACTCAAAAACATTTGATGATATCACATCATTATAAATAACTTTATCATCTTCAAACTTAACATTGTCTTTCTCAGAACCAAACATTTCATTAGGTTTAGTTTCTATAGGTTGTTCAACTACAGGTTTAGTTTCTATAGGTTGTTCAACTCTAGGTTTAGAATTATTAGAAGCCTTTGTATCAGTTCTTATAACTCTCCTAGAACCATAATTTACTTTAGGTTTAGTGTTTTTAATATTAGGTTTAATCTCTTCCTTAATCGAAGGCTTACTATCTTCTTTAACCTCAAACTTACTGTCTTCCTTAATTTCTAACTGTTGAATAATTTCAATATCATCTTTAATATTTGATTCTATCTCAGGTTCTGTTTTAAGTTCTGATTTTAGGTTTTCATTAGGTTCTGATTTGGAATCTATTTTAAGTTCTGTTTTTAGGTTTTCATTAGGTTCTGATTTAGAATCTATTTTAGATTCTACTTTAGATTCTTTATTAATCTCCTTTTTCTGTTCATCTGGAACAACAGGTTTTACTCCCTCATTATGGGAATTAAATTCTGCATCAACAGCAGTATTAGTATCTTTGAAAACCTCTGTATGTTTAGCAACATTAGTAATAGCTGTTTTCATTTTATTTTTAAACCTCTTACTGTATTTGAATCTTTCAGATTTAACACTATTTAAAATCTTAGCCCTTTCAGATGTAGATAACTTACTTCTAGGATTAAAACCTTCACTAATCCAAAATTGATTCCTTATAAATTGACATACCACAGAAGCATCTATATGAAATCCCATACAAACAAAAGTTAGAAACAATCTTATAGTTCTATAACTTAAAGTCTTCTTTAAATTTACATTACGCTGTTCACAAATCTCCATATACTTAATAAAACTTGATAATTCTTTTTTCTTAAAATTTTCTATATCTCTATGTTCTTGAAATTGTAAAAAGAAACAACATAAAACATCTGCATTATCATACAACTGAAAATCCAATACTTGTTGATTAGCAAATGTTAATCTCTCATTTAAATAAGAAAGACTTCTACTAAATTGCATTATATTATAACCATACTTATCAAGTTGATTTCTATCAGCACTTTTAATAGCCTTTTGACACACTAATAAAAAGTCATATAATGGGAGCTCCTTTAAAGAACTCCCATTTACAGATACATTCATACCTAGACTAACTTCCATAGTACTTATGAACTTATTTAAATTTTCTAATGTATTATTAGTTTTCATATAATTCCTTTAATAAATCTTCAGGACTAATTACATCATTTATTATATCAAGAACATGTTTAACATTTATAAATTCTAAGTCATAGAACTCTTCTCCAACCTTATCAAAGAATGGTTGTTCTAAATCAGGATATTGCTCAAATACAGCTATCTTAGGTCTGTAAGCTATTGCTCTAGCAGCCATCTTAATATCTAAGTCATTTATATCTTCTTTAGTTAAGTTATTATCATGCATATAAACTTCTAAACTAAATTCACATTTACCTCCATTTAAGTAATCAGCAAATTCATATTGTTTTCTAACAAATACACAAAGATGTCCCACCATAGCTTTAGTGTATTTTAAAACACCTTTTAATTCATTTAAAGTTAAAGGAACAAACTCATCTAATAATGGGTCAACTACATCTTTAACTCTGTAGAAGTTTTTAATTACATCTTTTAATCTTCTATTTAAATCAAAGTATCCACTTGTTCTACCGTCGTAAAACTTCACTAGGGCAGAAATATCTGTCTGAACAAACTCTTCTAATTGGTCTAAAATCATATAACCTTCATCATTAGTATAAGGAACTGTTCCGTTTACATATCCTACAATATCAGATATTAAAGCTTCACCTTTGTTATAAATTGTCATAGAAGTCTTTAAGACATCAGTTAAAAAAGTTGCATCAAAATTACCTAAAAAATTATTTTTATTTATATTCATAATTGTACCTCCATGTTACATAAAATCATCATCACTAAAATTATCGAAATTAAAATCAAGTTCTTCTTCAGAAATAGTTTCTTTTCTTGAAAGAACTTCACTTAGTAAATCCTGCATTACATTCTCAGGCATTACTGAAGTACTTGGTGTACGAGCAGATGACATAGATTCACCAAGAACCATATCGTCAACAATCTCATCAAATTCACTATGGCTTTCTAAAACAGCATCTAACGTTCCATTCTCTTCAAATTCTCTATCATTGACAACAGGTTCCATAACCTCGAATGGTCTTGCATTTGCTAACTCCTTTAAAAGCTCTTCTCTAGACATTTCAGATGTCATTCTTTGGTTTTCTCTTATCATTTTCTCGCACTCTCCCTCTAAATCATTTTCACTAATATATAGACTTTTAACATTTGAGGCAGGTGTAAAATCTTCTGCACTTTCTTTAAAATTCTCTAACAAGTTTTTTAACTTTTTATCTATTTCTTCTGACATAACAGGCACTACTTCATCTACTATCTCTTCAAAAACTTCTTCAACAGATTCTTCTGTAATTATCTCGTCATCCATAGAAGTATCTTCCACAACTATCTCCTCCAAGGGTTCTTCAAATACATCTATAGAAATCTCATCTTCACTAGGTTCTTCTAAGTAAATTGCAAAATCAAATCTACTATTAACAAAATATAAAATTACCAATATTATAAAACTCAATATCAAAGAAGGTAAAGGTAAAATACTACCAGCAAAATAAAACTTCTTTGTTACTAGGAAAGAAATTGACACACTTAACACAATCATTATTAAATTTATAAAAATACAATTTCTTAAATAATCAGTTAACTTCTCCCCAGTATATAAAATTTTAGTAGAAATTTCTGACAACAATCTTAATGGCGACATAAATAAAGATAAAAGCAAATACTTAATAAAATCTGGACCACCACTTATTTCTCTATTATTAAAATCTTTATTATTCTCAAAATAAAACATACACTACATCCTTATTAACATTAGGAGAATTAAAATTATAAAAATCACATAATCTCTTCTTAAACCACTATTAGGTTTCCCAAATGTTAAAACATAACCACTCACTAAAACATAAAGTAGTATAAGAAAAGATTTTATAACAATTTCAAATAGCATTAGTAAAAATCAATGCACTCCATTTCACGAGCGTATTTAATCTTACCTAAGTAATTTAAATCATATGTGAATAAAAATTTTCTCCCATCAGATAGTGAATTAGAATGTAATGTATAAATTATAGTGCCTGGTCTAGATTCCAAAATTTCAACTTCAACTGACTCTTGTTTAAATTTTAAATAAGTATTTAAAGACTTGTCAGCATTTGTAACAGCTAGGTACTCATAAACTTTTGGAGTTGTTATCTTTTCCAAATCTTTTAAATTATTTTCTAAATCTTCTACATCTTTAAAATCATACATAGACATCACAGCTTTAACACCAGTAGAACCTTGACTAAATACTTCAAATTTTATACAACCTAAAATAAAAGCCGTTAGGACTGATATCGCTAATATTGATGAAACTATGTATGTTACTTTCTTAAATGACATACCTCACCTACTCAACTGAAATATCAATATCTATTATTTCCGAATCATTAGGATTTAATCTAAAATCATCACTAGGTGTTATTACTTGTTGACCATCTATAGAATCATTTTCTTTATTAACTTCTACTAACTCTAAATTAGAATCAAAGTATCTTTTTAAACCTTCAGACAAAGATGGATATTTTGCTATAAAATCATCTATATTAGGCTTAGGAATCTTCCTAACAAAGAAAGTATTTCCATTAACTTCAAACTCACCATCTACATTCCCTAGGACTTGTTTACCTAAGGCAGATTTAGTATTAAGAACACCTTCAAGTAAAGAGTCACCAGAGTCAGATACAAGTAAAACTAACTTCTCTCCATTATTGTAAGCAGGACAAGTAACTTCTACCATACTACCTTGTGTTATTAATGCAGAATCATTATAGCTAACTATTTCAGAACTTTCTAATAAATTACTTATATAAGACTGCTCTGTATTGTTATTATTTAAATCAGCTCTAGCACTATCTAATTCTGAGTTTTCACTAAAATCCCCTAACTCCTTTGCAAACATTACTTGTTCTTGCAGTTTAGGTTCCTCATCTTTTAATTCTTGAAGTCTAGCTTCATATCTACGTCTTTGTATTTCCGTAATCTTCATAATATACCTCCATTCTTAATAACTCTAACTATTATTTAATTTCATAAAATATTTATTACAATCAAACACTTCTTCACCTAAACATTTATGTAATAAACAATCTTTGTGTAGTTGCAACCAACCAGTTTTATTAATAAATTCATTTACCACTAGGGAAGATGAAGGGTGCTTACTTATATGCAAAACATATAAATTAAATTCTATAGATAGTAGATAATTTTCTAAATAACTTTTTGCAGTTATAACATCATCATATTTACCTGAACTAACTACATAATCACCATCCATTAAGAAACATTCTATCATCTAAACTACCTCACGCTATTAAATCCTACAACAGCAGGATATTTTAATGAATTAACATTTACAGAAACATTTAAGAATTTATTCCTACTAAAGTCTGGACTATCTTTACTTAAATCTTCTATACTATATTCTGAAACTATATATGTTGGAAGCCCTAATCTACTTCTCTTACTTAACAACTCTAATATTGTTGTATAAGCTTCTTTTAAATAAGTTGTTTTTGTAACTGTAACAAATACTACCTCTGACGTTAAATAACTATCATAATCTATTCTACCTAAAATCTTATATTTAGGATTCTCTGCACCCAAAACTAATAAACGTTTAACATCCATAGTATCTAAAAAAGGTGCAACTGTTCTACCAACCTTTTGAGCAAATTGCATACAAGAAAAAGCAAGTATGTCTTTACCAAAACTAGGTGGTGCATATATGTAAAAAGACTTATTTACTATTTGACCATTTTCGAAAATCTCATGGAATTTTTGACACTGTTCTAAATACCTTCCAAAGTTAATGTTATTTTCTAAATCTTCATGGTCTACTAATAAATAATTCTTATCCCACTTAATTCCTATATACTCATCAGGTATCAAATTAAATTGACATTTAGTTATAAACTTTTCAGGCTGTTTAAAACTATCTAATTCAATACTATTTTCTTTTTTCTTTCCACATTTAGGACAACCATTTGGTAAGTCCATTCCATAATCTCCACATTCAAAACAAATCATTTTTATTCCTCCCAAAAATAAAATTTAATTAATCTTTTAAATAATAATTAAATTCTAATTTAAGGACACTAGGTTTCTAATGTCCTTTATTAAAATTTAATTAAGATTATAACCTAAATAATAACTATAATACACCTTGCCCATTGAGAAACTTAAACTCTCACGCACATCATCTCTATCTATATAGAAAACATGTTCAGGACCTTCTGTATTAAATTGTTCAGATATTCCAGTTACTAATTCATCAAATTTAGATGAATCTCCTTTATTTAAAATTGTTGACAAACCTTTTAAGAAATCAAGTTCATTTGTTATACCCTCTGTTCTAAGCTTGTCAGTATCAAGATACATAAAAGAACTTAAAGCAACTTTTGTAGGTTCTTTTGTATCTGTATTAAAAGTAACTTCATAAGAAGTACTACCTAGGTTGTCCTCTTCCTTCTCATAACCGATACAATTGTACTGACTAAGTCCGTTATAAGAAGAAATAGACCCAGTATTATACTGAATTTTATTAGATTCAAAATATTCTGAAATCTCCTTATAAGATACATCATAATCATCTTTATTTATATTCTTATTCACAGAATAAGACTCTATAGTTTCTAAATCAGCACTAGGTTCTGAATCAACATTATCCTGTACCTCAGTTTGATTACTTTGTTCTACCACTTCTTGTGATTTATTACACGAAACCATTGATAAACAAATTGCACATAATAATCCTATAATTAATCTTTTCTTCATTTGTTATCCCCCCCAATTATTCAAATATTTACAAACAAATACATTAACATCTTCTGTTAAAATTTAATTATCTGTACTAATTAACAAACATATCATTTGATGACTGAACACCCATAGATAAAGCTTTTGAAATAAATTTATTCAAGTCATTTATCATATTATAAGGAGCGTACTCTCCATAAGAATTAGGGTCATTTAATAATACTACCTGAAACTTATTTATATCCAAAGCACTATTAAGTAAACCCAAAGTATGTCTCATAACTCTAACATTATCTGAAGAAAAACATATACAACCTTGACTATTAAAATCCTTTACAACAATATATGCCATTATTTTTTCAACTCCTTTTTGAAATAATCTAAAACATTCACAAAAGACTGTTCATCAACCAATAATCCCTTATCTAAAGCACCTCTCAATAATAACCCAATCCTGGAATCTAGATACTTATATACATACTTATGACACCATATATGAAAATTATAATCAGACTTATTCCAGAATTGAACTTCAATAGGATAATGATAATTAGATTTCTGGTAATATAAATGTATAGCTCTATAACCATCATCTACCTGTTTACCATTCCTTAAATCTGCAATATGAATATTTGAATTCGTTATTTTATTTAAATCACAGTATAAACTATCCAAAGAATCAACTAATATTCTAAAACCTAATACATCATTAAAACAAGATTTTACTTCTTTAGATGGATAGTATTTATTGTACTTTAAATAAAGAGATTGAAGAGATTTAACCCTATAAACATATTTACACCCAACCAATAAATTTCCATAATAGAAATATTGTAAATCTTCTAATTCATTAAACAATAAACCTTTATCAAATTTTCTTAAAGTATTCTTTAGATTCTTACCTAGCCTACTTTCATAACTCAAACCATCTAAGAAATTTAAAAGCCCTTCTAAATCAAATTTATCATCAGTACTATTAAATACATTACTATCAACTATCATTAATCAACACCTCCTATTATAAGTTAAATTCTAAATTAAGGACACTAGGATTCTAATGTCCTCTATTAAAATTTAATCATACAAAACTTTTCTAACAGACTCCCTTTCCTGCCAGTTCTCATTTGTAACTATTAAATTTAATTTCTTGTAGCTTTTAATTATTTTTATTTACTTTAATACTTTGTATAACAATAGGACAATTTTTATAATCATAATAAATCCTAACAGTACTATCTAACATAGGTTGAATCTCTTTTATCTTAAGGTGAGATTTTAAAAATAAAATCTCATTATCATCTAAATAATAAACAGCCTTACTGCCTGTAACTTGCTTCACATGTTTTACACTTAAAATACCTTCCTTTGCATAAAACATAAAATCTTCAAAAGAAATAACCTTAGTAAAAATAATATTTCGTGATACTATTAAAAATAAAACCATAATAGAAATCATAAACACATTTAATAATATACTATGGAAGAATTTATTAACTACTAGAAAACTTCCTATAAATATGATACAGTAGATTATACAAAATCTTAATACTTTATTTCTACATTCCTTATCAAGCTTCACATAATAATTATAAACCTCTTTTTCTAAACAATACTCTTTACTAGGACTAACCAATATATCCACCACCATACTTAATTAAAGTAATTTTATCATTTGTTTCCATTAAATACCTCCACAATATTTACTATTCTGTAAATTCTAACCTAAAGGCATTAATATTCCTAATGCCCTTAATTAAATTTTATGAAACAGTTTAAATCTTAATAACCATATTAAAGATAATCATTATTTTATAATTTATTAAAAATAATGATAGGTGTGAAATACAGTAAATCTATCTATAACTTATTTCAAAATGTAAAATGTTACCACTTGTTAAAATGTTTAAAACATAACCATTTTGTTCTGCTGAGAAATTGCTAGACATAATTAATCCATCATAAACTCCTGATATAAAATTATTTATATCATCAGCAAAAGCTTCAACATCACCTAAAAACATTTCTATAAATCTATAAGGTTGTGTATTTCTGATAGCATAACCTTCTCTAAAAATATCATCAGTATCAAGTTCTGTACTACACGCAAACACGGAACCTTTTGCATAAGAAACGTTAGGGTCTATATCTAATCTATATTCTATAAAGTCTATTTCATCAGTTGAAGTACTAGATATGTAATAAGTATAATCAGTATTAGTACTTACTTCACTAGGTATGTTATCTACTTCTAAAGGAACTAATGGCATTCCTAATTCTTCTGATAAACTTAATACACTAGGAAGTTTATTATTAAATTCATCTATAACACGTCTGTTAGACTCTTCATCATAAATTACCCCATCATCAGAATAAGACTCTGTTATAGTATTTAATAAAATCTCATCATCTGATTTATTATCAGAATTACACCCAACAAATCCTGACACTACAATCCCTATAATACCAAAAATAAATAATTTCTTCATTTGTTTATCCAGCCCCCATTGTTTATTGAATTCAATTACTTGAATTCTAATTATAAGGAATTATAAAACTAATTCCCTATATTAAAATTCAAATATACATTAATTAGTATTAATTTAGTACTAATTAATATTTAGAATTATATTCTTATTTTTATACTTCGCATATTCCACTTCAATCTCAGTACCTTTATAATTATTTGTAGTATACTCTGAGTATTTTAATGGAAATGCAAATCTATACTTTTTGTTAGAACCTTCTTCTATAATAGTATTATTTATAATTAAATGCAGATTATCCCCAAAACCATTATCCCGTATTTTTATTGTTGTTACATTAGGTTCTTTAATGTAAACAAAATATAAAGGACTTACACAAATAAATACTATAAGAAGATTAACTAAAAACTTTACACTATCTAAAACAAAATAATCCAAGTTAATATCTCTAAATTTTAAATCATATATCATCAAAGAAAAATAATGATATAAACTATAAAGAGAAAACAATCCTATAAATGCTAATGCAGTACCATAAGGTGCCCCAAAAACCTCTAATCCTACTGAAGTTATACATAGGCACACTAAGAATACAATAGTTCTTTTATCGAAGAACTTTGTCTTTGAAGTTTTCCTTATCCAAACACTATTACTCATTTCAGTATTATTGGTTCAAATAAAAACTTAGAACAAACAACAATCCCTATCATATTTATTATAACAAATCCAATTATTGCAAAACACACCTTAAAAATTGCATTAAATAAATTACCTATCATCGAACCTTCCTTTCTCTTCTATAAATCTTCTTAGAGAATTATAACTAGAAAAATTATTCTCGATTATGAAATCTATTTGAGCAGCACCAGGATAATGTACATCATCTGGAATATCTATTATAATTCTTTTTCTGTTAGACTCTACTAGGTAGAAATCATCCAGTACAACTACACTTCTGAAAATACATCTTTTCATTAGGAAATTAAATAAAGGATATATAGAAGAATGTTGTCTAATCTTTTTAAATAAATCATAATGATGTGATAGTCTTATCTCAGAATTACTATCATTCTTCATAGAATTATCATAACCTACTACAACTAGCTGTCCACCAACTACACAATAAACATAGCCAGAAATAGGCATCATCATTACAGGGTCTTTGAATACAAAATAGTAAATTGTTAACAACACTAGGACTATAAATATAAATACAAGCAAACCTAAAATAGGTAATGCTACCCATTTAATAAATGTATCTTTTACATTATTAGTCACATTCAATCTATTACATAATTTAAATGTAATAACTAAAGATATTATATAATAAATACAATACCTAAAAAAATTATCTACAAGCGTTACTTCTTTAGGTAAATACGCCTTAGGAAAGTAAGCTTTAAAATCTCCCATCATTTATCCTCCGTTTCACATTAAACTACATTATAACATCATTAAAATATTTTTCCAATAAATCTATATTATATAAAGGCTTATTACTTCTAAACTCAAAAGACAAACGTTTTAATAACTCTGATAAATTAACAACATTACAATCTTCCACATGTATATTACATTTATCTGGAACTACTATAATATTCTCAATATCTAATGGTCTTAAATTCCTTTTATAAAAAGTTCCCCTTACCAATCTTATATGTTTATTATTTAACAAATAAGGATTCTGAACATGACCTAATTTTCCAGATGAAACAAATCTCCATGTTTTATCATATTTACTTCCACTAATAAATCCATTATAATTCTTACACTCAATACAATAAATCTTACTAGGAGAAATAACTAATAAATCACATTCAGTTCCTCTATGTAAGCTATGACTATAAAACTTAGGATTAATAAAAATCTTACAATCAATACTCATAATAATCATGGAAGCAACTTTACGCTCAAAGTAACTCCCAGATGCAACCATCTTTTGTCTTTTAGTTTGAGGTACATTCAACATAAAGCCACCTCCAACTTATAAAACTTGTCTGGTGTAGATTTTATACTCATTAGGTGATGTGATTAATTTAAAATTATTTTTCTTACAAAAACATTCCATATCTAATGTAGAAACATTTTCAACAACTAAATTATTTAAATTCAATTCTTTAGATATACTATTTAACATAATTAATATCTTACTAAAAGTACCAATTCTTTTATGTACTAGGTTGATGTGACTTATTACTAAATCACTATTAGTAATCTTTAAATACAATCTTGTATTAACCCCATCAATAGTTAAGACATCACCTCTAACATCAGAAACTAAATCACAGCACTCAAAAGTTTCTAATACATAAACTAAATTATCTGCATGTTCTCTAATAAACCCAACCATATTTAATTACCCAAATATAGATGTACTTTCTAAGCCTGCATGGGCTTTCATATCTTCACCTTGACCGTTTATTTCTATCTTACTAACTTTCTTAGTAAAAATATCTATAAGTGCATTACCATAAGCAGCCACCCTTTTACCTTTTGCAGGAAATCCTTTTAAAGCAGTTAACTCTGCAATAGTTTTAGGTCTAACTTTTAAAAGCATTTCAATCTCTTTATCATTAGGTACTAAGTAAGTTGATTGACCAGACTTCTTAGCTACCTCACTTCTTAATTTTAATAACATTTCTTTTTCTTTCATACAATACTCCTTTGTTTTTAATAAATTATCTATAAATCTCCACCCTACTGTACAAGTAGATTTTATCTTATAAATTTCCCCAAACATAAATCTTTTATCATTTATGTTCATTAAGAAATCGTTCGTAGTTAAATCAATATAAATACTTCTAATTTATTTTTATATAAAAATTACTACCATCTTTAATAAAGCCTATTGAACTTAAAGCTGAACATAAATCTTCGTCTTTTATATTTTGTAAGAATAAATATTCAATTGCTTCGCATTCTTTTAAAAAAGTACAAAAAGCTTTTAACAACCTTATATTAAATCCTACTCGACTATAATCTTTTGCAAAAGGCAAACATTCTATTATCATAAAATTCCCTTCAAAATAACAAGAGAATTTTTCATTTTTATCAACTCTAAACACTAGGACATTATTAGTAGAATCACATGTTTCTACTTCTATCTCACCTTGATGCATATAACTCATTACTAGGCTTGAAGTAATAACATTGAAATCATCAACACTAATAACCTTTAAATCATTAAAAAATTCATATCTCATAAAATTCATTTTAACACCTTCTATTAAGTAAAATATCTTTTTGTATACGCATAGATAGACCTTTACCTATATCTCTACCCTGTGGAATAACAACCACATCACCTTTATCATTCTTATATATTCCATGGCTTCCGTTACTTCTAGTATAGGAATAACCATTAGACTCTGCTAAAGAATTTAACTCTTTATAATCATCTAAAAATTTATAAACTACCTTATTGTCACTAGGGTCACTTCCAACAAGGTCATATAATGATTCTAGAACTTCTTCTTTCCCTTCCTTATATCTCATACTATAAGATATAGATTCAATCTCAGAGTATTGACTTTCTATAATATCATAAATATCAGTTAAGAAAGATAAAATTAAAGTAGTAGAGGAAATTCTCAAAGACTTAGCAAAGTGCACGAAATTATTCAAAACAGGGGCTATATATGCCTTAGGATTATGTCCTATTTTTAGACAAGTCTCATAACACTTACCTAAACAAGAATCAATTTCGGTTTTTAACTCATCTTCTATAATTCCAAAAACCAAATCTAACATCATACAAAATATTGCTTGCATATGCTTTTTACGGCATAGCATTAACAGCGTATGTATTCTCTCATCAACGTCAGATATCTCTTTTTCTAAATCTGACCTAATTATGTCTAAACCTCCAGATTTTTTACCAAACCTATTGATATCACTCTGATACTCTTCATAAGACTTATTCCCCTTCCAATAAGAAGAAATTGAAATTAAACATGATTTAAAATTATCAAAATCATCTTTAATATTTTCTAATATAAATTCTTTTAATTCATTATCTAGTGAATTACATAAACTGTCTACGAATGTATCTGAAAAATTTAAAAAAGTTTCATTACAAATCCTATAAGCATAACTATTAATTTCATTAACATTAATTTTGTTATATATAAATTTCTTTCGTTTTTTACCCATCCAAATTACCCCCTATAATCTTATAAGCATCACACATATCTGATTCATAATAATCCGACTTAAATATGTTTGAATAAATCTCTTCATAACCATTCTTCTTCAGATAATCTAATAAATCCTTATTTAATATATTTTCAAATAAAATACAATTAATACCGATAGAAGGTAAAAATTCATATAATTCCACTAGGAATGCTTTCAAAAATCCCGAACCTCTTTTATCTTCTGGTATTTCTATTCTGCTTATTCTAAAACAATTCTTATATACTGAAAAACAACAATATTCTAAATCAGTATTTAAATTTATACTTTGTAGAAAACGAGAACTATTTCCACATAATGAAAAATTAAAATCTTTAAATCTTTCGAGTACAAAATCTGTTAAATCATCATAACCTTTCTCATCTAACTTATAGGTATCATCAAATACAGGAATATTTGACCATAAATCTAAACCTAAATCAAGATTTAAATCTAACATAAATTACCTCCCATTATACTATAAATAATCATCTTAAGGAATTAGAAATGAATCTAATTCCCTAAATCATTATTCATGGTATCGAAAATAATTAATCATAAACTATTTTCTTTCTACTATTCTTTTTTGTGAACTTAAACAACTTGATACTCTTATTTATACTGAAACATAAGAAATGTAAAATTTCAGTAAAAAACAATACACTTACCATATTATCTTTTACACTAATATATAACATTTTTACATCAAAATTAAGTGTAAAAAACATAAGGAACAAAAATATAAATTCTTTACTAATTTGAACAAAAGATAAAGATAAAAACAGTAAACCAGCTAAAATCCATACAATATAAACAAATACAGAAATATTATCTCTTGTTAAATAAAATAGTATTAAAGGTAGAATCAATAAACTATTAAAAACAAACAAAAACCTATGGAAAGTTCTGGGCTTTTGTATATTTATTAAAATTGTATTAGAAAAAGATAAATAGCACATTGCTATTATCATTACAATATCTTTCGAAAGAATACCATCTATAAGTAATGAACTATATAATGGTATAATAAAAACAAAATAAATTAACTTTTTCAAACAATCAAATCCTTACATCAATTATCAATTTTATTAAATCTAATCTATACCTTTTACACGTTTAAAAACTCTTCTAGTGCCCGGATATCCATTCCAAGTAGTTATCTTCAATCTCTCTCCAAAATAAGGAGCATGCATTATTATATCTAATCCAGTAGTTGAGTCTTTACCTAAATACATAGAAACGTGTTCAGTAGATTGGTCACCGGGATAGAAATAATAAATTAAATCTCCTGGCTTTGCTTTAGACTCATCTATAAATTCCATATTATCTACATTAGGATACTGACTATAAGTAGTTCTAGTTATGTTAATACCTAAAGCTGTCCTAAAGATATATTGCATATAACCAGAACAATCAAATCCATTCTCATATGGATTATCTATCCAATTACCATTTGAATCTTTCTCTGGTGGTTTCTGAGAACCATCAGCATTACCATTATATTGTGTATATAATGAACCTAACCATTTATAACCTTCATTTAATACAACAGTTCTCTTAGGTCCAATCTCACTAGGTTTAATCCCATATTGACTCATCCATGCTGTATCTCCACTAGGTTTCCATTCTCCATCTGGTATATTATTCATATAACTATCAGGGTCTGTTGGGTCTACATCTACTCCAGCATATTTTAACATATGAGCATAAACTAAATTACCCATATGAGAGTATTGCCAAGCATGCAATAAACATATGCTATCCAACCTAACAGTAACATTACCAGAAGTTTTTGTTAATCCAGTAAATGCAGAACCACCTATATCACCTCTAGCATAAGAAGTAATAGTACCATAATGATTAGACATAATTTCTTGTGCACTTTTACCACTAACTTCTTCATAATACTTACCATATGTTATAAGTAATTGGGGAGTACCATATTTATCAAAATAATTCCAATCACACATATCCATTAATGCTAAGGCTACAAATGCTCTGGCATATGCAGGTGAACTAAATACTAAATCATATATCAAACTTCCATACTTATCATTTACAGTCTTTAAATCATTTATAACCATTTCACACTGTGCTTTAACTAAATCTAAATTAGTTCTATCAACAGAGTTTAATAAATCCATTATCATTGCCCCTGAACCTGGGTTATGTTGTATAGTATATAACATAACCTTACTTTCATCTGATAATCCATTCCACACATCTTCTGTAAAGTAACTATCTCTAATACCATCTAAACGAGAAGCCATAGCAGAAAGATTATCAGGAAAATAACTTGCATCAAATTCCCTACTAGAACCTTCATTATAACCATTTAACACACTTTTTGGATATGAGTGTGTAGCATTGGAATTCATATGATTTATCTGAAATGGACCTGTACTATTATCTATTCCAGCAGCACCTAAAGCTAAAGAGTCAGAATATACAGAACCTTTTGTATAAGCTATATAAGGAACACTTAATACATTCTTATTAGCTTTAGAAACTGTTAATGCTTCACTAGGGTAACCATTGACAGACTTATTCCAAAGAACACTATTTGATGAATCATCCCAAGGTAAGAAAGTCTTTGGTAATGGAGTACCAAAATAAGTACCTGTCTCAGACACCGATGCACCTAAAACAACAGACACAGATAACCCTGTCCCATTGGAAGTTAATTCACCTTTTTGGAATTTTGTAAGCACCTCTAAGTAATCTTTAGCATATTGCTGAGTTGTAATATTATTAATTAACATTAGGTTTAATCCATTCAAACTTCCATTTGGATTATTTTCATAAAGACCTTCTTTATTTTTACTCTTAACTCTTTTTATAGTAACCTTATCTCCCGCATTAGGATTTACACCAGATATAACATCAACACATACAACAACTAAAGTACATAATAATACAAAACCTCCTATAAACTTCAATGAAAATTTTAATGGAGCAAAAATACTAGAACGTGTTTTATTTTTAATCTTTTTATTAAATTGTTTGAAGAAGAAAGATAATATAAATCTAAACATTTATAGCATCCCTCGTCTTCAATTGCTCTAATATACTAGGTGGTATTAAGGCACTATAAATACAAGTATCAGATATATCACCTGTATCGAACTTACAAACGAAACAATGTTTATATTTTCCGGGATATTTATTTAATAATGTAACTTTAGGTATTAAATCATCTAATCCTAAATACTCTAAAACTTCCATATCATTTTTGTTTAAAGGTCCAACTATGTATGTACTTATATTTGAAGTAATAGCTTGAACATCTTTATCCATTAGGGTACTAGGATTATTACACAGCAGGAAAACTGTAACATTGGAACTTCTTGCACCTGTAACAACACCACTAATAAATTTTATTAAAGACCTAAACTCAGCCTTTCTTTGTAACTCTTCATAGAAACAAACAGTTCCTTCTTTCTTCTTCTTACGTAAATAAATCTTTTTCATATCTAAATAAGTAACCATAAAAGTTCTTATTGCATCAGATAAACCATCACCTGAATTTTCATTTTTATTTAAAGAATAAATAACCAATGGAGTATCTACTATATCCATAACAGTTATCTCTTTACCTTTAAATATAGACGTACCTTCAAATACAGATGTACATCTATTTATAATATCATTTACAATATCACTATATTGTCTAAATGCAGGAGTTAATCCTATTTCTTGGATAACAGCAATTAAATCCATATATTTTAAATCTTTAGTAAACTTAAATGTATTAGGGTTTTCTTTTCTTACATTATTTTTAGAATATAATTTATTTATCCCATTTCTTATTATAAACTCTGCATTACGTTCTTTCTCAGAACCTTCAGGATAACCTACAATTATCTTCACTAGGTTTGTTGTACTACTAACAGCAGATTCAAAAAATGATATAGAAGATTCTAAATCAACTTCAACATCATCTATTCTTATAGTATTAACATATACACCATTACTTGAAGAAATATCAATATTAAGATACTTTGTAAAAGGAGCAAGTCTTATCCATTCATCACCTTTAACATCGACAACAGAACAATGAAAACCTGCATCTAGCATTGATAATGCAATCATAAAACTATTAATTGTCTTACCCTTACCAGAAGGACATAAGAATATATTAATCTGCCTATCACCTGTCTTAAAGAAATTTAATATAAATGGAGAACGTGAACCTCTATCTAATCCCATTAGGGTTCCTGTTCCATCACCTATAAAACCATGAGATTTATAAGGCATTAACATTGCTAAATTCTCATGTGACATTAATGTAGGATAAAACTCTTTTACTTGATTACTTGACCTCATATATCCTGTAGGTGCAATACTTTCCATATACTTACTACTGTTACTATGAATCTCATAATAAGAACATCCATAACTATCTAATATCCTACAAACTAATTCCCTAACCTTAACCATTGTCTTATTATCTGGTGTAACCATCTCAACAAACAAATAAGTGCTATATAAACTGCCTTGATTATTAATTACTTCATTACAATATTTATAAGAATCAAAAGAATCTTTTAAAGCATCTAATTGTTGTTTAGTAATAGTTGCACTGCCACCACCAGCACCATAAATTTTTTTACCAACAGCTCTATCCGATTCACTTAAACTATCGAAAGTTCTTTTATATTGATTATATCTTCTTTCAGAATCAGCCATACTTCTCTTAAAATCAGCAGACCTAACATTAAGGTTAGAATTAAAACATTGCATAGATATATTGACCTTACAACCTTGATAAGTTTCAGAAACTTTCCTACTTAAAGTACTACTAAAACTCTTATCAAAATCCAAAGGAAAACCAGCAACACATATAATCTTCTTTACACTACTTTTAGTAATTATTCTATCATATAAAGGACGAATACCTAATGAACTCATACTTGATTTATTCACTAGGGCACCACCACTTAACCAATTCACAATATAATTACAATAGAAGTCATTTAATTTACTAGGCACCCAAATCCCTCCATAACTCATCTTTAGTTAATAAAATATTTATACCTTTATCATATTATATATTTACTATATTATATAATTTACTATATTATATATTTACTATATTATCTATTCTCTAAATAATATCATTTATCAATTCATATATCTTCTTCATTACAGGTCGAGAAGATAAATAAGTAAACCTATCAGAATCTTTTATAAATTCATTATATCTACTATAGGTATCCCATGATAATATACAATCATGATTATTCACTATAGTATTATATACATCTAAATTTAATCTTTGAATATCTTTATAATTCCTACATAAATTCAATTTTAAATAATCACCTATAAAAACAACATTATCAAACTTCTTGCAATCAACAACTATTAAATAATCTAAATGACTTGTTAATATAGTATCAAACAACTTTAAATAATTACCATAAGATAATATGTAATCATTATTAATTACATCAGACATTAGGAACTTATTATTTATAGTTAAATATCTATCTTCTAAAATCTTTATCCTATGTAAATCGCAACTATCGTGTAACCTTACAACCTTCACTGAAGATGACATTTGAATTTCAAACATACCTTTTAAAGTTTCAATAAATGATTCCATATGTATAAAATCAGTATACTCTTTAAAATAAATAATCTTAGGTCTTTGTTTATAATTATTCAAAATAATAGTATCATAAATATCCTCTGTAAACATTATCTTATAATCTTTCAAAGATTGATAATGATTATTATATTGAGCTATTAAACTTGTAAGTTCTGACATTAGGGATTCATTGGTATTATGTAAACCTAATAAATCTGAATGTAATTTACTTATCTCATCTTTTAATTTTTTCTCAATATTTATTTTATTATCAAATGTTTCTCTCAATAATAAATATTCATTAGCAAGATTAACAACATCTTTATCAACTTCATTACTTAATTTCTCAGCTATAGCTTTTGTAGACAACGTAGCATTAAAAGGAGAAACCTTATACTCTTCCATAACTGTTGCATCTTCATAAAAAATAGACATTAATAATGATTGGTCTAATTTTGTATAATCTAATAAAAATGTTTTAGAAAAGTCAGACATTATATCACATAATAATTCATCACTTGAAATAAAGTACATATCTAATGATAAAGTCTTTTGATATAATTTTAAATCAGATAATGAAGATAAAGGTACTTTACCAACAACTACAACTTTATTTGAAGAAGCTAAATCCTTCTTAGTAATATCTCTAATACTATTATAAACAGACACACCATAAATAGACAAATCAGACACATTACTAATCATATCAGCACGTACCTCATTATGAAGTATTACTGTACAATTTATATTACCACTCACAATTATCACCTCCTATAAAAATATTGATAAATCTAAATCCCTAGGAATTAAATTCTCACCTTTTATTATTTTACACTTTGGCACTACAGACGCTAATTTTACTGCATTAAGTCTTTCATAACTATTATCCAAATCTAAACATTCATTTAAATAAAGATAAGATGTAAATATGTTATGTTTTGAAATAGCAGGTTGAATAACTTCAAATTCACTAGGTGTAGATTCACACGTATAAATTATCTTTTTAACTTTCATCTGCAACACACTTATTAAGTCATCTAATAAATCTAAATCAGTATCAATTATTAAAGTATTAAACTCCAACCTATTAGGTATAGAAGTAATATATTTCAATAAATCTAATTCAGAACCTTTATACTCTTTATGAACACACTTCAAACCTTCATCTATATAACTTCCACCTAACAATAAGTTTCTGTTATCTATATACTCAACTTTATCACCCATACGCTTAAATGTATTATATGTCCCTAGGTTATCTGATAAATCTAAAACCAGAGCATTAGGGCTTTGAAGTGATGTTGTACTACATAAACAACTTGTACCAGATTTTGGAGGTCCTACAAATATTATAACATTCTTTATCGACTCTAAATTAGAATTGAACAAGTCCAAATCAAAATCAACTTTTTGAATTTCTTTTTGTGCAGGCTCCATTACAAGTCTACCACTTTCTGACTTTAATGCATTATGTTTCACCTTATTATACTCTTCAACACCGTCACGTGTCTTTGGATAAATAGTTGCTTGTCTTCTTCTAGGAGAATACCCAACTTTACTATCTTCATTCTTCCTAACTCTGTACACAACATTATAAGATGTTTTCTCTTCATCTGGTGGTAAAATACTTAAAGTGTCTCTATACAAACTTTGTATCTTTATACCATCTTTATATAATTTAATATTATAATTAGTGTAATTCAGAGAGTTCATAACGAACTTAAAATAATTTATGCCAGAAGAACAATAATTGTTCTCCTCAGCATAAACTAAAATCTCCCCAACCTTAAAGAAAGCATTACCTTCCATAAGTTTCATTAGGCAAGTCATCTCTTGCTTAATATTCATTGTAGAACTTTCTGACATTACAATTATAAACTTATCTATACGTATATTAGAATTCATTATATATGACATATTCTCTTGTAATGAAGAATATTTATGTTCTATGTCTATAGAACCTCCAGAGTTTCTACTAAAGTACTCTGCTATATTATCTGCATTACTTGCTAATACCATAAAATTAATCATTTCTGTTTCACTCCTGTATTAAATGTATAACCGTAATCATCTTTCTTACACACATGGATATGTTTACCATATGTTCTCATTAATTGAGCAGATGCTTGTGGATTTCTTATATTACTTAAATCCAAAGCTTCTACATTACAATAATCTCTTATAAAATCTCTAAACCTTTTCTTATCTAAAAAAGAATAATTTCTTATAGAATGTAAATCAGTATGAAGTAAAGTATCTAATTCTGTTCTTAAAGCTTTTATAGAATCTAACTGGAATGGAGTCATTCTTCCTATTATATAAGTACTATATAACTGACCATTCTTATCAGTAAAATCTAACAACATATCTGAAACCTCTAACATTGCTCTAGTTAAATTTTGATTATCTGTTTTACCTAGACCATTTAAAAATCTTTTACATTCTATAGATTCCCTAAATTGCTCTCTACAAACATAAGGTCGAAAATCTATACAATACCTTGATAACATATTAAACAATGTAGAGTAATATCTTAATGTACCATTACTTTTATCCAAGTCATTAGGTCCATAAAAGATTTGTAAACAAAAGAAAAAGTTACCATCAACATTTTCAAATATCTCTATACCATCTATTATCTTAGGATTTTCTCTTTCACGAATAAAATAATACCTTGATAATGAATCTGCTTTAGAGTTCTCAAATTCTTTTAATTGGTCTTTCTCTTTTACTACAAACACTCTAAACATTGTTATACCTAATATTGCATTTATAATAAACAATATAAGAAATGATAATATCATTGGAATACCATAAGCTACTTTTAATTTAGGAGCCATAGTAGCATATAAATAAATATCAGCTACTGCAGCAACACTTACAGTAAACACCATCTTATCTTTACCATTAGCTTTTGAAGATTCCTTTACAACCTTATCTATATTATGAGGAAATACCATAAGCCACCTCCTACATCAATAAATCATCTTCCTCGTCATCCTCATAACTATTTATACTTGTACTTGTACGTCTACGAGAAAACTTTCTATTATAATCCCTATTTACATTAGGATTACTGTTATTATATCTTTCATTCATAAAATTATCAATCACTGCTTGATTAATATAACTTCTATCTTTTGCAGATAAAGTAAAATCATAATCTAATGTATCTTCTTCGTTAGATATTTTCTTTGATGATATTGTTTCTGCACTTATGTTAGGTTTATTATTAGAAAATGGATTTACAAAATCTTTCATACCTCTTAAGAAAGAATCGACCTTTGTACTACCAAAATCCAATGTACCAAATCCTGTAATAACAAATGATAACATAGCAAGTGCTAAACCTAAACAAGCACAATTTAATATCATTAGGAATAAAATTGATAATCCAGAATCAGATAAATTATTTATCAATAATGTACCATAAATATTAACAAAATATATTAATATAACAGCACCAAATATCTTTAAGAAACCTTTTAAAGCTTCACTCACTTGCTTAGCTAATATGAATCTTAATAAGGTAAATAGCAGTAACAATAAGTATAATATATACACACTATAATTTACTATTAAACTTAAAAGTGAAGCAAACACTATAGCTAACGTAGTACCTACAACTCCAACCCAGCCAAACTCATAATAAACATAATCTAATATATCTCTACCTAAACTTGCAAACTTGTTATAGTCTTTTGTAACTACTGACCTTATTGTATCAACAACAGTTAAATCTTCATAATTAAGTGATTGAGGATATAAAACATTACCAAACTCTGACACTTGATTATTAAATACCATCACAGCATATAAAGCAGTAACTTCTAATATAGTTTCATCAGATACAAAAGCAAAACTACTTGAATTATCCATTAAAAACTTTTTAACCTGTAAATTAACATACTCTATTAAATGACTATATTTATTACCACTTGCTTCAGTATCACTAAGATAACCATTTTGATGCATTGTCTGTACCCATAAACTACTATTAAAATCCTCTAGATATTTTGATAAAGAATTATGTAACCCTAGGAAATCAACATTATTAGGACCAAATGCACTTGAAGCTGAAAGTTGGTCATATAAAATATCTGACATAGAATCGTCTGACTTCTTATAATCTTCAGGACTTAAAAATACTGGAGAGTGAATATAAGCATCCATTAGGAAACTGTCTTTTCTTAAATTACCACTATAAGTTAACTGTGCCTTAGGTATTTCGTAAATCTCACTAAGTGTGTTTAACTTCTCAACTAAACCTTCTAATATTACAAAATAAGGCATATAATAATCTACAACACTACTAACATTTTTATTATAGCTTAATTTATATGTAGCCTTATTAGATAAGGAACTTGTATAACCTTGAATTGTAACAGTATGGAAGAATTTATCTAAACTTATTTTTAAACTATCACCTTCCAAGAATAAACCATATTCCTCATCTAACTCAATTGCACCACCTGCAACAATCTTACCATAATCTACATCATACTCTACGCAAATATCTTGTATTTCTTCATCTCTTAATTTGTAAATATTTATTGATGAATTCGACAAACTAAACGAACCAAAATCACCATAACTTGCATCCTTAGGAATCACACCCATATTAGTTTCCTGTCGCATTAAAAGAGAATTATAAGCTAATTCATTAGACTTATTTCCGGGAAGGAAATTTGTTACAGTAGACAAATGCCTAGGGAAGAAATACACACATGAATAAGCTAATAAACATGCTGCTATTATTCCTATAACTGTATAGTTTATATTTAAGCTACGTCTTATATAATTAGCAACAAACATAAATGCTAAGAATATAAAAATGTAAACCATAGATAATTTTGCATAATATAAAAACTTACCCATTATAGGGTCTTGGTTAGCAGAACGAATACCTAATAAACCCGGAGCATCTCCAAATAAATCTACAACTGAATCACAGGCATCTCTAATTATCTTTACTACAGAATAGAACCAACCTTTACTTGTTTCATCTAGTAAATCTTGCTGTGCAATCTTTTGGAAACCATTTACATTAATCATACCATCTAAACCGCATGATAAAATCTTATGTAAATATCTTAAATCTAATCTACCATTACCAGAAGAATTATCACCTTCCTCAGTCATTGTTATAGAATAATAAAATGATTGCACTAGGAATTTAGAACGGATTAAAGCTTCTTCACCTTCTGAATTACCATAAGGGAAAATAGGTGCATTTAAACCAGATACAGTAAGAGTACTATAATCCATTCTATAGAAATATCTATTTTGTGTTATATTATTATCTATAAAAGAAAACCATCCATTAAAGTCTTTTTCTTCTGGATTAAAAATACTAAACTTAGTTGCACTAGAAGGGTCATACAAACCATTATCAATAGGCATTAATTTTAATTTATTAAATACACTATTTTTCAAAGTACCATTACTGGATACATAAAAACCTACAGTATCTCCAGATGACCAACCGTCTAACTTAACAACAGCAGATGTCATTATCTTATCTTCACTCATGTCTTTGCTAGTAGAAAATAAAACTTTCTGATCATCCTTATCAGTTATTAGGTTAAAGGTAGTTTGTTTACCTATTCTAGGATAACCCTCCATAAACATCTCTGTAAATGGATTATATACAATACCATCATCATCAGTATAATAAGTAGCATTAGCAGCGGCTGGAACTATAACAGTATTATCAGCTAAGATTATATCTCCAAACGGATTAACATATAAAACACCAGACCTAGCTAACTCCCCATCTAAGTCTAATCTATTTAAATAATAATTAGTAATTACTGCTGTGTTTGTTTCACCTCTTAAAGTATCTCCAAACACTAGGACAGGTTCGGTGAAATTAGTACCCTCACCCAAAGAACTCTCTAATGCAGTAATATTACCTTCATCATCCTCAAGTTTTTCATATGCTGAATTTTCTGTAACTGTAGTAGTTGTTTTATTTCCATCTGTATCTTCTTCCTCAGTAACAGTTGTTGTAGTTTCATATGTACCAGCACTTACACCTTCATCAACTCTATTAACAAAAGACTTATCAGAAGTTTGATAACTATTACCATCTTCGCTTGATTGGAATGAACCTTCAACACTAACTAGGGCACCTTTCTTGCCTTCAATAATCATTTCGATTATATCACCAAGTACAGCCAATTCACCTGCACCAGCCACACTACCTTTAGAATAATTTCTTAAATACAATGGCTTTTTCTTTCTAGCAACTTGATTGTATAAATCACTAACCTCTGTATTATTTCCACATAAATATTTTATAGATTCAACAACATTAGTATCACCTATTTTACTCTCTAAAGGCATATATAATGACGAAGCAGAAAATGCTGATAAATAAGCTGTATTAACTGCATCTAAACTTTCATCACCATCACCTAACACACTACTAAATTTAGATAGCACATCATTTCCTTCTGAAAGCTCTATCGAATAACTAGAATTAATCTCATTCTCTAATTGTGATATTGCAGAGTCTATAAAAAACTTATAATCATTATGTGATAATATACTTGACATAGGACTTATATCAATGATATATTTTTTAGTAACATCTTGATAAGGTAACAAAGTTCTGATGAAAGAATAATCTTGTTGAAATCTTAGCATTATTTCATAACAAGCATTTAATATTACTTTATTATTAGAATAATACTCAATCTTCTCAGAATCACTTTCCTTATCCTTTATAAATGTATAATGTTCCTTATAAAAACTTTCAACATAGGCAGAAACTTCCTTCACTAGGGTATTCATACTTTGTATACTCATATCTGACTTGGGAACAGTTAAACTAAGATTTTTATATAATTCAGACTCTTTAGAAAAAGCATCATTAAATGATTCAATCTTAGTTTTCAAAATATTATAATAATGTGTCTTTTCAGATTTACTAAATGTAGTTATTGCAGAACTTACATTATGTATATAATTAGTCCATAAAAATAATCTTGATATTGAACTTAACGAATTAAATAAACTAACTTGTGATTGTGTCAATGTACCTATGTTAGCATATTTATTTAAATTCGTATAAGATAACTGTTTTACTTCATAAGCTGTATAACCACTAGCATTTGCAGGTACTGAATTTAAAACCATTGAAAAAATTAGGAGAGTACTTAAGACTCTCCCTAACATTTTGCCAAATTTATTCATTTGTTCTCAACTCCCAATAATTAGTAGAGTTACTTCTACTACTTAAAGTAAAGTATAAGTGGATATACAGTCTACCATTACCTGCATCCTTTAATCCTATTTGGTCACCTGAAACAGTTATAGCATTTGTAGCTTGTGAAGTGTTATTAACAACAGTTTCTACTTTTAGCTTGCTCCATTCTTCATCTGTTAAAGGACTATCTAATTTAGGAAGAACAGCAGCTTCTATTCTCTCTCTACTTAATTCCCTAGTAACATAATTTTCAATGTTTGAACCAAGAGTTATTCTTTCATCAGTAGTACCACCTTTTAGTTTCTTCAAAGACTCTCTGTAAACACCTTGAGCCACTTGACCTAAAGCTTTATCATATCCTTGACCAGTAGAACCTACAGCAAAGTTATAACCAGAACCAGCTTTATTAAATAAACCTTGAACAAACTCTTCTGAATTAAACTCCACAAAATTAGTAGCAGCTACACCCATACCATCAACAACAACCATATAAGCTTGCATTAAGCTACCATTAATTGTCATAGATATTATAAGCATAAGGAAACACTTAGTCAAGAACGTATCCATTAACCATGTAGTAAATGTCCAATTCTCTTTTGCACTTTCAGAACCCATCTCTGAATACTTTTTAACATTAGGCATTAATAACATTAAATGATTCATTATAATATCTGAACCTTGACTTAAATTACCTTTACCACCTGTAACAGTTTTATATAAATAATTTAAGCTACCAGTCTCTGCTTGCTTAACTTTATCTACTGCATCCCAAAAAGGTCTAGCAACAAAATAAATTAGTGTCACTAGGATTTGTCCGAATAATATAACAGCTATAAGCATACCAAATATAGATATACCTGCTTGAACTACCTCACCAACCCAATTAAATTTCTCTAACCACTTTGTATTACCTACAAAAGCATCAGTATTAAATATTGTTCCTAAACCTGTCATTTCGTCTGCATGAACAACCATATTAAATAAATTATTACTCAATATAAACATGAAAAACAATACTTTACTTATGTAATCATCTAACATAATTACAGGTGAACTGATACTTGAATGTTCAACACCCTCTTTAACTAATATTTTATTCTTTTGTCTTTTTATTCTTATAGATTCAAGTAACTTTCTATCATCACTCCATCTATGCCCTATTGTGCATGTTGTTTGCATAATAAACCTCCTATTATCTTTTGTATTAAACTGAAACGAAGACCATAATTGCAAAAAACATGAAACTTAGACCCACTGCTTTTAAAGGACCTATCTTAGTATCTACATCTTGGAAACCTAATGTAAGTATTTTGTAAATATCAATACCATTTCTATCAGAAGTACTAGGATATCTGATATCTCTTATTACCACATCTAGTACTGTACTTTTAACATATGCTATTAATAAATTTATAAATGTTAACCACGTACATAAAACTCTAACCCAATACCTTAAAAGACCTAAGAAATCCCTTTCTGCTTTAATGGAGAATAAATCTCTAAATTTTTGCATTAGGGCTTCTGAATTTTCACTTGCACTAAATTTACTTTTTGATAAATCACCTTGCATTAACTCTAAGTCTGAATAACTTAAAGTTTCTCTAAAGTAATTTAAATTATTAATATAACCATCAGCACCTTTATTAACTGTAGTAACTAAAGTATAAACTGAATTATCAGTTCCTAATGGTCTAAACTTTATAGCATTATCTAATTTTATAGATATTGAATAATTTGAGAAATTTGAACCAGGACTATAAGCAGTCTTATCTGATTTTCCATTCCTAATAACTAATTGATTATTCACCCTCACCAGAGAGTTATTATAATCAGTTGAATCAGCACCACTACCTATAGCAGAATATGTTAAATAAGATGATAATAAATCACCACCATCAAATATACCATTATTTATCAAAGTAACATTCAAAGTACCTAATGTATCTGCCACTAGGCTTACAACATCAGGGTCACTATCTGTACCATTTCCTAAATCAGTAGCAGAATATTTAGAAGTTAAATTATGAATACTTAATAAAGGTGATACCAAAGCAGAACCAACCTTTTTAAATGAAATATCTCCAATAACAACTGTAGCATCCGTAGGTATACCAGACATACTAATGTATTCACTATTAGCCTGAACTATAGAGTCTATAATCTGAGCACTTAAACCAACATTACTTATATTACTCATATCTAAGTAAGGATAATTGGGCTCATTTATAATTTTATTATCTACAGTAGGTGTCATCTCTAAAGAACTAAACCTTAGGACAGGATATACCTTAATCTTACTCAACTTCTTTAAAGTCTTCTTACCAAAAGTTGTTTTTGGATTAACTGCCTTAAATTTCTTACTACTACTGTCATACGCTTTATAATTACCTGCTACATAATAAGAAATATTTTTAGGATAATAAACATTACCAGGGTCACCCATAGCACTAGATTCTTTCTTCCAGACTGAACAATTTTCTGTAAATCCTTTATTAAGGTCATTAATATAATCAATCATACTATAAGAAGAATCCCAATGAGTTACTAATTTATCTCCATCAAATTTAGCATCTAAACCTTTAGTATTCACTAAAGTAACTTTACCTTTATCGTCTATCTCAGTACAAACATAAGTATAAGTATTTCCATTAGGGTGAGTTATTGTATAAACACTACCTACAGAATAAGTCCCTTCTTGGATAACTTCTCTTTTGTTCTTTCTAATAGTGTTCTTATTATGGTCTGCTGTATATTTAGTATCAGAACTTATTTGTCTATAAATTTGACCAGAGGCACTTACAGCAAAATTATCAAACGTTGTGTATCTTTGTTTATCTTTACGTTCATGTGGATTACTATAATTCAATGTTCTAGACATTTTAAGGTTATCAATAGCGAAACTATTTGTCGGCTTATTAACACCATTAAAATTAAAGAAACTTTGAACAAAACCATTATTGTAATTATTCAATAAAGCTGGCGATAACTTAACAGTATCTTTAAAAAATCTATTTAACTTATCGCCATCTAATACATCAGATTCCATAGGTAAAAATGTTATCTTAGGTGTAAGATATCCACTTTTCATAAAATTTAAATTCTTACTGTTCATCATATAATTTATCAAACTATTATTGAAAGACATATTCTCTTCCCACCAATTTGATAAAGTAACAGCACTAGGTTTTGTATAAATCCAATTCATAACTTCTTTAATAGTTAAGGCATTATTTAAAAATCTATTAGCATCAAACGAACCAAAAGAATCTGACATATTCTTTGAAACAACATACTCAAACTCTACAGCCATATAGACACTGCTTTTAACTCCTAAATCCTTACCTATATCTTTTATTAAATAATTACTGAAAGCATTATTTTGTGTTATGTTATAAAAATAATCTTTCACACTTGAACCATTACCAGGAGCATTAACAGTAAAATTCTGAACATAAGCTGTTCCTATAGAATCATCACCAGAAGCCGGATATAAATTGTACTTAACATCAGTAGAAAGATTTTTATATACACTATTAGGGTCTAATTCATTAATCATTGTTTCCGATAACAATTTACTTATTATTTCAAAATTATAATGAACTTCTCCATTTAAACCAAATACTATGTTATCTGAAGTACGGATTATCTCATTACCAACAATAGCTATTTTATTATCTTCTAGTAATAATGCTCTAGCACCAGTTTCTGTATTCATTAGGTATTTATCTTCTATTACTTTTATAGGAGTGCCACTTAATTTAGACAAAGCATCCTGTGATAAATAAGTAACCTCTGTTTTACCTGAAGTAACTTTATTTATTGTAGGTAATGTTCCTAGGTCTACAGTATCACCAGACTTACTATAAGTATTAGTATCAAGAATTGCCACAGCCGCTTGTGGACTTGTAGCTTTAACTGTAAATGTAACTTTTATACCTATTACTTTTCCAACATTCTCAACTTCTTCAACTTTAGATATTTCATCTTTCTTATCCATACCTTTGGTTATCTTAACACCTTTATAGTAATAATCAACTCCACTATAAAAAGTTCTCTCTACTTTATACTCTTTCTCTCCAGATGCTATAGTAACAACCCTTTCTTTAAAGAAACTATTATTACTATCCTGTTTAAGTTCAGTAACAACTGTTTTAGTTTCTGGCACATTCTTAGTTTGCACAAACTTTAAACTACCAGAACTAAATCCTTTACTCAACCAGTAATTATCATTATCTGTTAATTGAATAGTAGAGAAATCTAATCTAGCATTAGGGTTATCAACTCTATAAATCAACTTTAAGAAAAATCCCATATTTAAGTTCTTATAAATGTTCTCAAAATCAGAACCATCCTCAAAGTTTAATATTCCCTTAGCAACTAGGAATGATATTGTAGATTTATCTTCATCAGGAATATTGTTAATATAATTAACACCATATTTATAATTTATCAAATTAGCTTCAGTATCTGTCATGTCCTTCTCAGTTAATCTTAATAAAGACTCAATGTACTTAAGTGCATCTATAGTAAGTAAATCTTCTTTAAATAACCAACTACTTTCATTATTTGAAATATCCCCATCTTCATATTTAAAAGCTTGACCTAGAGGATTATCACCATAAACCTCAACTGAAGATGAATTAGAAGAACCGATTCTATAAAGACCTAGTTCATTTGACCAAATAGGTAAGCGTTTAACTCCATCAAAAACTTTTCCATAACTATTCATATCATCTACAAAACTAATATTTGAAAACTCAGACAATGATAAAATACCTTTATCAATCAAGGTTTTAAAATATAACTCATAGACATTAGGTGTTACATAAACAGCGTAATCACCTTTGGAGAAATCTAAATTATCTCCTTCTTTATAATCTGAATCATTATAATCATTAGGGATGTAATTATTATTCATCATTAATGAAATACGCTTATTTTCTATAACACGAGATGCACTAGTTTTATAAACTAAAGGTCTAGACTCTTGAACACCATAAACTGCTTTTGTTAAAGCAACTAGGAAATCACTTCTAGAAACTAACGTATCACTATCTTCATAATCTATTTTAGAAAATGTTGAAGTATTATACAAATTCTCATCTTTTATTTTTAAATCTTCTGTTAAAATGTCATTCTCAATTAAATAAGCAATAATAGTATTATTACTCACAAAACTCTTATCTTCTGAATAATTTATAATTTCATTAAAATTAGAACTTGAACCTATTTTATCTATTATAGATTGCAGTATTGACTTATCAGTCTTATAAGTACCTTCAGATGAATTATTAATTGAATGATAACCTACAATAGGGGTCAAAGCAAAAGTACTAACATATGACATAGTTGAAAATGATAATAAAGCTATACTAATTATACGTCTTAATCTTTTCATTAAATTACCTCAAAGACAAAACGCATTGGCATATCTGGAAATGATAGTAAGATATCTGAATTTTCATAAATCCTCTGTATCTTAAATGACAGAAACTCTGAAGAACTAAATACATCATCAATTATATCCAAATAAGCACGAGGTAAACACAATTCAACTTTTCTTGAATTCTTTAACTCTTTGTTTAACTTTATAAGTATAGATTCTTTTACATTATCAATTAACTGCATACGCTCTCTCATCTTTGCATTACTTTTCTTCTCGTGCAAAGATTTATAAATAGTACTATTTCTCCCCCACATTCTGAAACCTACGACTAATCTGTCAATAGGTTTCAGTTCATCAATGTCAACAGGCTTATTATCTAAATCATCTAAATTAACTTCTCTTCTAACTTTTAATCTCAATTCTTATCTCCGTTAAGAATATCTAAGAATCGCTCTCTATCTAATTTAGTCACTCCTGCACTTTCTGAATTCTGATAAAACTTTCTCTTTTGTTCTGCATTAATGTGATTTTCTACAGCATTACTTGTTAATGAAGAAAATGTTGTAGCATTATTCAAATCTATACTAGGTGATTGTGCAACACCTTGATTAGAGCTATTACTTTCATTATTTTTTAATTGTGACACAACTAACATTCTAACTTTTAACATATTAAATACAAAATCAGGCTCACTACATCTACTATCCATAGAATGTACAACTGTTTGAATTTTGTATAATGTATTATTACCTAATTCTTTTGCTAATAAACTATCACTACGTGTCATATTAGCATGTTGCATAGAAACTCCCCTACTTAAAAACTGCATATCTAATAAATATGCCTTTAATGCATATAAGATATCAGCTATAGAGTAATCTCTAATTAAATCTTGTAATGCTATGTAATAAGAGTTCATATCTGAACAAGAACGAAGTAATATATTAAATAACTGAGGATTTATTTCCCCTAGGAAGTTCAGAATAGACTGGTAATCACATGGATTATCTTTTATAAAATTAACTAAGTTAACTATTACCCTAGGAGTACCTCGTGACTTCTTTAATATTAAGTCCTTAACATTGTCATCTAGACGTACATGTTCATTCATTAGGATTTTCTCTAAAAGTAATTTACTATCTGAACTTTTCAAATTAGAAAAATTAAATGTAATGGCTCTATTCTTTAATTCTTCTAATAATTTTCTTGATTTTGTAGTACACAAGATTACATAAACATTCTTATCTAATTTATCTATTTCTTCAAGTAAAGAAGTCTGCCTTAGGTCATCTAAAGAGTGTACTTCTTCTAGAATAAATACAGTATTACCTTCAGACCTTTCTAATCTGAAAACTTCAGATATTAATTTGTCCACATCTTCTTTATTATTATTTAAACCTAAGTTTATTTTCTTAACTTGACTTGAATTAGCTTTACCTTGCAGTGCAAGAACATTCTTTCTACAACTATCGCACTTTAAACAAGGTTCTTCATCAACTCTATTTTCACAAGTTAATGCTAATGCTAAAATCTCTGCAGTAGAACTTTTACCTGTACCAGACTCACCTGCCATTAGGGTAAAATTAGGAACAGTTCCATTTTTTATAGATGACTTTAACATACTTAGAGAACCAAAATTACCAAACAAGTCTTTAAACTGATATACCCTCATTTTCTTTAACCTCCTTGCTATATAATAAAATATTACATGCCACTAAAGGCATGTAATACTATTTGTAATTCAAAAGTAATAATTATGAATGTAATTTAAATTGAAATGTCTAAAAGACTACAATTACATATTAGGTAAACAAAAAAAGAAATTATGCAATTAAATGGAAATAGTGAAAGGGTATAACTAGGAATAATTGCTAATCTCTTCTTTAAGAATTACAAAACAATTTTAACTTTCAAAAATTTGATATGTATTTTCAAACCAACTTTAAATAAAATCTATGTTTTAAAATATTTTTATCATTTATTAAGAAATTTAAGCTTAGACTAAGGATGCACAAAAACACTAAGCTTGAAATTTGAATTATGAAATAATTATACATATTTTGAAAATAAAATTAATTGTAAAATAAAAGGTATACTAAAGTATTTAAATATTATTTCACTAGGTTAGTGTAACTCAAATGAGTTTTAGTTTTATTTTAAAGGGAGTGAATTAACACTCCCATAACTTGATCAAATTAGTTAGATTTAGCTAATATTGAGTAAACTTCAGAACCGATTTCGTTGATTCTTCCTTGACCGAATTCTTTAGTGTTTCCACTAATGTTAGTTAAACCTTCTTCAGAAGCTTTGAACCATAAAGCTAACGCTTGTTCGTCATCTAATTCATAAGAATTTCCACTTCCACCTGATGATTTACCTGCAGATTTCTTTCCTACTAATTCTCTTAATTTTTCAACTGTTAAAGTACCTTCACAAGCAGCAACGAAGTTAGCAAATCTTTCTGAAGTTAATGGATTTAATTCAGCATTTTCAGTTCCTCCATGTAATACATCGTATTTATCAAGAACGTATCTAACACCTGAACCATCTTTCTTTTCTTTCTTAACTTTTAAAGCTATTTCTGGGTTAGTGATTTTTGCTTTAGTGAAGCAATCATCAACATCTAACGCTAGGTTAACTTTAGGGTCTAAGTATTTAGAAGTTATAACTCCATTTTCATTTGAAACCTTTTCTTTATCAGATGCAGGTAACTTATCCCAGCTTCTTGCTCTCTTAGCTGTTGAGCTGAAGATGTTTTCGAATAATGAAATGTTAGCTAATGGTCTTAATTCATTGTTTGAAGCTAACTCTGATAATGGAGCAGTTTTGTAAACAACCTGTGGTAAGTAGTTACCTTCTTGAACTAATGGTTTCTTAGATTCAATTTTCATAGAAGTTTTTCTTACTTTGTTTACTAATTGAGTTTCCTTGTCAGTTTCAGCTTTTACTGTTGTAGTAACAACTAACTTAGAAGGATTCTTGTGTGTTCTTGGGTCTTCTTTAATAGCTTTACCTATGTAAGCGTTTATGAAGAATGGTAAGTCATTCTTATTAACATAGTTAATTACATAATCAGTTGGAGCTTTAAAATCTATGTCTATTTTGTAATTAGCTTTTCTTAAGTCTTCAACTGGAACTAAACCATTAACAGGTAATCTTAAAACAGCAACTTTGATTGGACCTGGTGCATCTTGTTTGAATTTTAAAGATGATTGAGTTTCAAAGTATTTTGGGTCTATTTTGATTTTGTTAGCAAAGTCGTTTTGAACGTTTGCTGGAGTTCCTTGTTTTAAGATGAACTTTCCTGCATTGTCTGTAGCTTTCTTAGTTTGAACTAATGAACGAATCTTCTTATCTCTTGCTGTAATCCATCCAATAATAGTTGATTTTTCATGATTGTAGATTTTCATTTGCTTAGTGTCAGCTAATGATACATCTTTAATTTCTGAAGATAAAGAATCTATTAAGTTTCTTCTCTTAGCAGCACTTTCTTGTTTCTTTACATCTGCATTTACATTTCCTTCTGTAGCAAAAACTTCTGTTCCTGCTAAAGGTGCTGCAGAACCACCTATTTCTGATTTTAAGTTCGCTAATGCGTCTGCAATATTATTGTTTTCCATTTTCTTTTCCTCCTTGAAATTACTCTGAATTTCTTCTTTTAAATTTAATCTATTGATGGGGATTAGTTTATCCTTTAGGAAATAAGTAGTAAATTCAAATGACTCATTGTCATAATTATAAACATACTGACCATCACAAGAATAAAGACCAAACCCCTTAGCATGTGCAACCCAAATAACCTTATCTGACACAACATTCTTAATCGAGCCTAAATTCAGAGTTTGCATATTTTTAGCAACACTAATCGGTAAACATTTCTGTTTTACAATCTCTTGTTTTAACACTCTTGCATTATCTGGCAGTAGACCTCTAGATTTTAAATCGTTAAAGTCAAAAACTCCCATTTCCATAACCATCACCCCTTTTCAACTAATTCACTGTTATATAGTTTTTTAAACTAAAAATTAGTTGTAAAAATATTTAAGGCTTCACACATGAAATTGATTGGAATACTTGAATAATTGAACCCAAGCTTTCCTCCATTATTCTTTTCTCCTCTGGAGAATCTATATTGAATAAAACCTCATCATTATTAAGGTTATTCTTAACATTAAAACCAACTTTTAAATCAAGTGCTCTAGATGAGATAACATGGAATCCTTTTACATTAACTCCTTGTGAAGTTAAAAGATTTTTATTATCATCACTAGACATTGGACAACTACACTTATTTAAAATAAACGTAATTGTAACGGTACCCATAGTATCCAAAATAACATGGTCACTAGGATAGTTAACTACTTTAATACCTGCCTTTTGTAAATCACCAACTGTAAGAACATTAGACACGTAAACACTATTTGTAGTAGGATAAGTTTCTAACTCATCTAACTCAATATCTAAACTAGCTAAATCAGAAGATAAAGACACTAAGTCTACATTACCTGATGACAGAATAGTTTGGTCACCCAAACTAAAGCCAACTATTCTAATCGTACTACTCTTAGATAAAACGAATTGTCTTACAGTGTTAGCAACTTGATAACCTAATCCCTTTGGTGTGGCAAAATTAACCACAACTTCCACCTCCTATAAAAACTAAATAAGCTTCATCTGCATGATAAGCCTTATTCAACTCCACAAGCTTATCATTGACTGGTAAATCTAGAGATAAATCTTTATGTGGATATAAATCACTTATCCCTGCATAATCTAATACAAAATCCCTAACATTTGTATAACGAAAAGAATTATACAAATCAGAATAAAAATATCTTAAAACTCTTGCCATTGCTTTTTCATCATACTCATCTTCACCTTTTAAATAACTATAAACAGATTTATAATCCTTAAGCTCTCTATTATAAAGTGAAGGAGTTAATGGAAAATGCAACTGACTTTTGACATACTCATAAAAAGAAAAAGTATAACCGTCTGGCACTTCCCACAATTTCTTTTTACAATTAAACAATAGATAATTCATTTTATAAAATGGCACTTTTTCCATATTATAAACCTCTTATGAATACACTAGATTCTTCTAATGAGAAATTATCTAAACTTAAATTATTATCAACATGATACTCGCCAGACTTGAAAGCATTACCATATTGGAATAATTGTTCGTCAACAGTTTTATTACTATCACCCCAGTATTTTAGGGTTTTACAAGAATCTAGGTCCTTTATAGACTTTAAGAATCCTAAGTAATAAGACATATTTATATTTTTAGAATTCGTTGGAGTAAAATCAATATCCTGTTCAATAGGATAGAATAAATCACAACGCTTCTTTATTTCAGCTTTATCTTCTTCAGATAATCCCATGAAATTAATCATAGTTTCAATTAATTGTCTACTACGTAAAACTTCTACCGGTAAAACTTGAGTTTGATTATCGAACACTAGGTCTACTAATGTTGTAAATAATACTGAACCCTTTCTTCCATCAGACGAAGTAAATGTACCTATGTTATCTGAAGAGTCACCACAAAACACTTTCTTTGCAGTAATCATATTGTAAGGAACTCTCACTTCTGCATTTGATAATACTTCTGAGAATGTATTACCATTAACACACATAACATTTCTATTTACAGAAAAGAAGTTAACTTTACCTGCAACAACATTATGACATAAATCATAATCAGCACTATGAATATTAATATTCATAAAATTGTTCTTCTCTTTTTCTATGACATTATAAATAATATCATCAGCCTCTAAGCCCTTTACTTTTATACAACAAACACCTGCATCAGTTAAAGTCTTTAATAAAAATTCACTTTGTATATTTACTTCAGGTACTTTCTTCCTTTGCTTTTTGTACTCTGGATAAAGTAGCTTTCTATTAGTTCTACTATCAAAGGCACATACAACACTTTCACCTCTCATTAATAAATAAGAGATTTTTCTAGTTATATATTTCATCCCACCAACTGGACAGTTTCTAACAGATAATGAACTTAACTCAGGTACATTATGTGCTGTGTATAAAAATGAATTAATATCTAAAATATTTAAAACACTCATCTAATCACCTCACATATCTAAATCAATATCTATATCTAAATCATCTTCCCCAGTAGTTAAAGGGTCACCTAATTTTAAATTAGATTTTGAAGCCCTATCTAAATCAACAATAAACTTATAAAGGTCTGTTGATTTACTAATGTGTAAATCACTAACATAATTAGGTTTAAATGAATTATTAAATTCACCATACATTTCTTTAATGAAAGGTGTAAACCCCACTAAACCTATGTTATACAATTCTAAAGATGTTTTATGATAATCTTCTTCTGTAGCATCTAAACCTAAGACTTGATTAAAGTAACTATAATCTAATTTTGAAATGAAGTTACTTACATCCGACAATAAGTCATCAGATAAATTCTCATATTGTTCTTGTTCATCACTTACATACTCTGAAACACCAGAAACAAATCTATCCACATAATTCCAAAAATCATCTGTCAAACCTGTTCTACTGTTATAAGTTTTTAACACAGAACTTGTTAGTAAGCTTAATCTTGCTCTACTAAAATTCTTCAACCTATAAAGTGGTTGATTAAAAAATAAAACTTCTTTATCTGAAGATTTATTTACATTTATAAAATTCTTAAATCTCACTACAGTGCTTATATGATTTTTTAAGTATAGAATTATAGCCTTAGAAATTTCATTAATTTCACAACGCTCTCCATTTACATAAACAAAAGGAGCTATATCCCTAGGTCTACCATCTAAATACTCTTTTATCTCTTGAATTTGTGGGTCGTCAGGGTTATTCTTCTCTAGTATTCTTAATTTAGCAAAAGTACGCTTGTCTTTAGGGTCACTATACTCATTAGGTATAGAATTAACAACTTCCTCTATCATTTCAAATTGCTTTGCAACCAATGCCAAGATTTCAGGTTCATTTTTAAAATTCTCTAAACACCTTACATATAACTTTGCTGGCATACCAGATAAAACAATATTCACCCCAGTTAGACCATAAAACTTATGAAACATCTAAGCACCTCCTTATCTTTTACTTTGTTTTCATTGCATTTGCTTTACTCATTAAACCTGCCATACTAAGACCTTTTTTCTTCTTAGTACCTGTTTTAATAACTTCACCTGCTTTTACTTTTTCTTTAACAACAAGTGGTTTTTCATTTTCTATTTCTTTATGAGGTACATTATTGGTAACACTAGGGCTGAAATTAGATTGAACTCCCATCACTCTCATCTTTGACATTTGATTTTGAATAACATCAAGTTTCTCCATTAACTTACCTAGTTCTTCTTTATTACTATTTAAATACTTATCTTCTATTGCATGTAAAACACTTTCGGCAAAAATCTTATTCACATAAGATTCCAATTCCCCAGACTTCTTCAGTTCTTTATACTTAGCTAAAACCAATTCATCTTCTATAGTAAAAACTATAATCTCCCCTTGAACGAAAGTACCTTTCATTATTACACCTCACTAAAATTAATTTATGGTGTGCAGGTGTACCCTACACACCATAACTTTATTATTCTGAATCAGTTGTTATTGCAACTTCTTCTATCTCATCTTCACTTGAAGGTAATCTATTTATAGCACAAGTATTTTGTCTTAGAACATCTTGGAATTCAGAGAATCCTATTATTGCGTTACCTACTGGAATTAAGTATCCATCCTCTTGAATGATTTCACATGATGGTGAAATCGCAGAGAACTCTTCAATTATAACGTCAGCTATTGAGCAGTCATAATCACCTCTACCGAAACATCTACCAGTTAAAACTATAGCTTCTATTTCATCAGCAGAAATTATGCTTTGTGTATCGAATACATTTTTGATTAAATCTCCATAAAGCTTTAATCCAAACTCTCTCTTAGACTCTATTATAATGTCAGTAATGTCTGTAACATTTTTTGCTCTAGAGTATAAACCTGTTGGAAGTGCTCTCTTAATTGCATCTTCTTTTGGTTTAGACCCACCATATTTATTAACATACTTATCAGCTATTAAGTCAATTAATTGATTACCTCCGTATCTGAAAGTCTTACGTGCAGGGTCAAATGATTTACCTCCAAATAAGATTTCACTTCCGATACTTCTTCCACCAGCATCTAATCCTAAAACTGATTCAGGTATTTCATCACCACTAAACATGTAATGACATTTAATAGCTGCTTCAGGTTCAGTAGTAACATTTACATTCACAACTTGAATCTTGAATGAAACTTTTAAATCATTATTTAACCAATTAAAATCTCCTTTAATAGAATTAATGAATGTTTGTTGGTTCTTTGTAGATGTAACATCATCTGGTGGTAATGAACATGATAAGCTTACTTTGTAAACATCTGCCATTGGCATGTTTCTTTCTGCACTGTCCATTATTAATGAATATGCGATTGCATCTATTATATTTATATAGAAAGCTGCTGTATCTACTTTTTGAATAGATGAATTAATTCTAGCAACAGCTCCATTAGCATTTATAAATTTATTACCTCTTAAAATTCTAGCCTTATCAAATTTATTGTAAGGTGGTAATATGTTATTTGAAATTATACTATCCATGTTGTAGTAAAGTTTAGTGTCATCAGATACTATTTCAGATGTATCCTTTAACTCTGTGAAAGTTGAAGGTATTACATAAACATTATCGAAAGCTTCGATTTCATCTGCTAATCTACAAATAGTTGTTCTAACTTGAGTTGAACCACTATCAACACCTATAACTACATTTTCTACTCTTTCTTTTTCTACAGTTGGCTTATAAGTACTATATAGTCTCTCTTCGCCTTGCTCAATTACAACTTTGGCATTTGCCTTAAAATTCATAATATTGTTCATAATTTTATCCTCCCAAAACTTTAATTAATTTTTAAATTAATTTCACATTTATATAATTTTTTAAACACTCAAATAAGTGTAAAATACACTAGGACCTAATTAATGTTAAAGCGTATACAAAATAAGAATTACTACTATCTTTTCCATTATTACTAATATTTGATACTACAAAATCACTAGGTATGGACTTTTTAACATCAGATAGACTATCATTTTTATTTGAAGAATTAACATTAATTTTATAACTATCACCTGTATAAGATACAGAATCAAGTTCATAATCCGCAGGTAATGAGATATTTACAAGTTCAGCTATATTTGATGCAGGAGAAGAATAAGATTCTTCTGCTAAAGTTAAATTTAACTCTCTTTGAGTTTTCATTCTATTTAAAGAATCAGCGTCTGCTCTTAAGTAATTTAACTTGCCTTTGTAAACTGCACCAAATACAGTACCTAATAATATACAAGTAACTAAAATAGTCATTACAGCATAAAATACATAATCCATAGGACCTGTCTTAGTCAATGCCACTACAGCTGACCTACTAGGTCTATACGGAATATCCACATAACCTTGAGCAAGATATCTATCACTCTCCATACGTAAAGCTTGCTCATAATCGTCGTCGTATGAAGAAAAATCAAAACCCTCTTCGGATTTACCTCGCTTTTTTCCAAATAACCTACCAAAGAATCCACCTAAACCTTCATTATTTGATTTTTTAAATGATTCCTTCTTGGCAACCTTTTTCTTAATAACTTTCTTTTCAGATTGTTCATCTGATTCATTAGTTAAAGATGAATCTAAATCTTCTTCATCTTTGAAAACATTTTCTACAGGTGAAGTATTCTGTTTAAGTTTGCCTAATAGACTAATCCCTTTATTTTGTAAAACATATGGAATATGAGATATAAATAATTTCTTATGACTATCAATATCTTTTATGTTACAAACACTGTTCATAACTTCTATATAATCATAACTAGTCAAATCTTCTAAAACAGTACATCTATACTTTTCTCTAAACCTACTTAACATTAAAGTCAGCTTTGATATACTTGACTTTTTGAAATCAACTACTTGACCAAACTCTAAATACACTAGGGCTACTATATTGTGTGACCACTCACTTAAAACGATAACCTTATCATGACTTTTGAATTTATCTGCAATAACATCTAAATAGTTATAAACTTTCAAATCAGGTATTTTATACACCCTCGAAGCATCAACTAAATTATTAACATCATCATTCGAAATTACACAAACCTTACCTATAGAATCTTGAAAAAAGTTCCCTATCTTATAACCATTTTCAGGTATACTATTACTTATGTATGGTTTGTAAATTACATCTAATTCATCTATTTTAGTATTCAATAGAAATCTATCCAATGAATAATTACCAACGCAATTTATAACGAGTTTATTATCTACTAATAAACTCACATTTATATCATCTACACTGTTATAAAGAACAACACATCTACGCACACTACAACCCCCTCATCTTTTGTCTAAATATTGTCTTCTTTTATTTTTATAAATACATTTATCTACAATATATTCTTAAAACCACTTCATTGCTTTTATTTATATCTATACTATCAAATGCAAACTTATAAGCAGTAAGTGAAGACAATTGATAATCTAACCTATCATTATCAGATATAATAAACTCTAATACTCTATTATCAGAAGGCTCTAACTCTTCACCTGAATATTTATTTACAGAGGAAGATGAACCTTCATAATCTATAACAGTACATGCTTCAATAGGAATTTGTAATTCATTAAACGCTTCGTAAACTTCTGAAGCAGATGGAAATGATTCTGATAAATATACTAATTCCTCAGAAACAGTACTTATAGTAGACTTTAATTGTAAATACTCCTTTATAATTCCAAATCTAGTAGGAACTAATAAAATAAATAAAACTACTAAAATAAATAATATTGTTACTCTAATTAAAATACCTTTATTTAAAAATTGATTCTTTTCTAAATTAACTTTCATACTATGAACCTAATTTCCTTAAATTCACAACATCATTAGATAAATCATCTTCTATTAAATCACTAGGAGTTGTTCCTGTAGAAGAATTTTTTATATGCATCTCATATGATGTAGTATTATACTGACCAATGAAAAAAGGTTTCATATCCTCCTTGTCAGCATGTCTCATAATGTCAACAATAAAAGAATCAATCTCATTATCTTTTGTTATAGCAGAACTATACACTGGTAAATTAATTACTTCATTCTCCAAAGATAAGTTCTGTACCACAGAACTACCTTCTACAAAAGTAGATGAAGGATTTGCTTTAATATTCTTTTTACTTATATTTTCTTTTTTAGAAGATTTACTATTAGGAACTTTCCTTTTTAATTTCTTATTATTCATATCTTTTACCAAACTCTCTTTACCTCCTTTATAATAATGTAGTTAATTGATTAGGATGTAAGATACCTGAGCTTATATCTTCTAAAACAAAATATTCAAGACAAGTATTCTCCTTCCTAACTTTATCTTTTATTAAAAGTTCCATCTCATATAAAGATGAACAATTAAACAATTTTGTTCTAAAGTCTTCATCAAAAATTATATATTCGACATAAGGTTGAATACCCTTCATAACACCTGTATGATTACATTGTTCGCAACCTCTAGACTCTTTATAACTTGTTACATTATATTTCTCAGCAAGTTCTAAAACTTCTGGAAATAAATTTGAATGCTTATCTAATTGATAAGTTTCTTGACAATGCGGACATTGTTTTATAAAAATCTTTTGATTAAACACATAATTTATATTTGTAAATAAATTATAAATATTATCACCAAAATACTCTTTTAACTTATAACATAAATGCCAAATTCTATTTATATGAAAAGTTGTCATAACTCCTACAGATGAATTCACTAGGTCATAAACAGAATCAGCTATATCTTTATTAGGTAACTCATTTATTAAAGCAATATCAACATCATGCTTTTTACATGACTTAACAAGGCTATCTAAATAAACTGGGTCACCTTTATAATCCACTTGAACAATAGGTAATAATGTTTCAACTGGAGAAGAATAATCTACTATCTTTATAGGTCTATCAATCATCTTATTTAATATTGCAAAAAGCGTAGTATTCTTTCCACTACGTTGAGGACCTGTAACTAAAGTTAAACCATTACTACTACGAGTAACTCTATCTAACACAGCATTTACCTTAGGTTTAAATCCTAAATTCTCAATATTAGTAACTAGGTCACCTGCACCCATAATTCTTATAGTATATGTATAACCACTAACAGTTTTTGTGACATTAACTCTCAGGTCATTACCAAAACAATAAAATGGATTATGTATAGAAGCACCAACACCTGCCAAAACATCTATATCAGTTACTTGAAAACTTGTACGTGTTGTTATTACCTCTTTTATCATAGAACCATTTAACTTAGCATCTATAGGAAATAAATTTCTAGGAACTAATGAATTACCTACACGATATTCTACAGGATAAGAATTTTTTAATTCATCTAATTTAAAAGCCAAGAAATGCACATCTGTAGCTTTCTGCTCTATTGCATCAGCTATAATCCTAAAGAATATTACACTAGGATTATAGTAATGAGATGGTGTATAACCTTCTTTTAGTAACTTATAATTTAATGGAGTTACTGCCCTTATATCTACTTTACAATCAGAGAAATATAACTCTATAGTATGATTACCTATATTCTCCATAGAAGTAACAAGGTAAACTTTATTATTCAATTCATCATAATTTGCAAAGAAGAATCCTTGTTCATGAACTACATCAGCAATACTTATAAAGCGTTCATGAATATTTTCTTTCTTTAAATAAGCCATAAGATTTTTCTTAGGGTCTAATGAATTCATCAAATCTTCATTGCTTATTAAATTATATAATTCAGCAATAAACATTAATTCATTATAATCATAAAGATTAACATAAACAGATTCTAATATCTGTTGCATTAATATAAATGTATAATCTTGTTGTATGTTACTTATGGCATTTTGTAAATCAAACCTATGCATAAAACACCTCTTAATAATCTTTACATATCATATTACATAAAGTCTTATAAAGAACTTTATCAATACCTTCACTTTTATTTATTCTTAATAACATACCTTCTTCATCAATTTCTTCACCAAATAATTTCCTTATTTTATTTATCCTCATATATCTTAATAAACTATTATCTTTATTTTCCTTCACTATACTATCATTATCTATAGTATGTTGACATGTATCAAATTTAATAATAGGAGATAAAATCATAAGAATGTCACTAGGTAAAACTGGTGTTAAGTTTTTATTATCATTATATGTAGTTACCATACTTAATGGCTTCACAATATCTCTATAAGGTCTAAACTTCTTTATTAAAATAGAACCAAATAAATTCTTTCTAATAACTAAATCAGTCAGTACTTCAAAATCTAAGTAATACATAAAATCTATATTATCAACTTCAAGATACTCTAATAACTGATCAAAACCATCAGAATTTTTTACAGAAAATAATACAATAGTTTTCTTATCTCCAATAATATTTAGGAAATTAATAAACTCAACTATATCTGTACAATCATCTGGAATTTCTTCATACAATAACACATAACCTAATATAGAAGATTGATTAGTAGTTATTAAATTATTATAAGCTCTTGTACAATCACTAAAACCTTTTACCTTAAAGCTATAATCTTTTGATTCTTCAACTAAAGGCATTAGGTAATCAGGTGATACAACATACATAAAAGTATCTAACATAATGAACCTCCTATTAATTAAGATACTGTAATTAAACTAAATTATATAATACTATACCACATGCAAATATAACAGAAAGAATAATGTAAGCTACAATCTTATATGAATCACCTTCCATTATATGCAATACTTTCAAATCTCTATTATCTTCAATATTTTGAGAAACAATCTCAACTTCACTATTATTTAATCTCATAAACATCATCCTTCGTATAAACTATTTTCTTAAATAAATTATTAATTACCTGTAAGTGCAGAAACTATAAAAATCAACATTAAACCATAAAATGTCACAGTTACAACATTATTATCATTTAATAGTTCCTTGATAATAGAAGTACTTGAAACATCTCTATTACTTGCATAATTAAATTTCCACATATCAATACCCTCCTAATAATTTAGATTTAATTTAAAGTAACAAGACCGTCTAGATGATTTAAGAAAGACGATACTACACGGAATTTCGACAATCTTGTTACCTTAAATTAAACCTAAACGTGAGTAATAAAACACTCAAGCATTTAAGTTTAAACTTACTAATTAATATGTTAAAATTAAACACCCCTTGAATAAGAAACTAATCTAAGATTCTTAGAACGAACAGGTTTTATTTTAACATAAGAACCAAGTACTAATTTACATTGAGATTCAACAGTTAAATCTCCCCACTTATACCTATAATTATCTCTATTGTATGATGAAAGTTCTTTCATCATATGTCTTTTCTTTACAACAGCAAAAGGCAATTCACCACCTGCAAATTCATTGTAAAGAGCAATTCTATTTAGTAACTCTACATTAGGAGTTACATCATTCATATCTACAATTAGGTTATCCTCTAATCTATAAATAAAGAATTTCTTATCTACTGTATTTCTTATCATATTTAAAAAGTCAGATACATCTACATAATTTAAATGAATACCAAACGCAGGTTGATGACCTCCACATTCACAGAACTGACTGAATATACTTAAATAATTTCTACCTAATAAATCTCTAAAACTACCTTTAACTCTGTAACCTGTATCACATAAAACAATACAAGGCTTACTATATTCTTGTGCTAAGTTATTAGCTATAAGACCAGTATAGTTATAAAGTTTATTCACTTTATCAGGTAAGTTACAATTACTTAAATTAGCTATAACAAAATTATTTAACACTTCTCTATCCACTAGGTCTGTAACCCTATCTACCATCTTCCTTGCAGTTTCATGAATTTCTTTTACCTTATTCAAAATATCGTTTCTTGCGAATGTGTTTAAACTTTCATCAAAGAAATACTTATTTAAAATTCCAAACTCTTCTGCACGGAATAAAGCATTAACTTTAGGTACTAAAGTGAATTCTATAAACCTTCTACTGAATACACTATTACCAATGAAATCTCTCACAAACCTAGGTAGATTAGAAGATGTTATACTTGTAGCTAAATAATAAATACTTCTATTATAATCTGGAGACATATCAACACTATCAGAATATAAACTTATTAAAGCATAACAAGATAAGAAACTTAAATCTCTCTTTTTCATTGAACCATATTTATATAACAAAGAAAACGTTAAAGCACCTGCACTAAGCTTATAAAGGAATCTAGCATCTTTACGATTATTCATCACAGTATTAATAATAACATTATTCTCAGGATAATCATCATAAACATAATTAGCAACATGATGGTCAATCACTATAGATTTTAAACCAAATACATCTAACTTATTTAAATTAACCATATCATTAGTACCAACATCAAGTATTATAACATAATCAAATTTATTTTCTATAGCATAAGTTATAGCTTCAAAATCAACGCTATGTTCTTTATTTTTATAATCCCAAATTTCATAATTATTAAAACTGAAATATTTAAATGTATCGATAAAACATTTACAAGACATTAACCCGTCTGGGTCAGGGTCAGGTATCAATAAAGCTTTTTTATTATTATAAATCAAATCATCTAAAAATGAGAATAACTTTTCTTCATTTATGTAAGTAGGGTGGATATAAGGTGTTGGAGGGTCCAACACTCTTATGTTATTCTCACGTATATATTTATCAAAAGTATTCTCCAAAATATCACCCTCAATTATTCAGTTTTTCTAAATAAAGAATTCATTAGGTTATTTCTATAATCATTAGAATAAGTATTTTTAACTTCTTTACTCTTTATAGTAACACCTTCATCTAACTCTTCAACCTCTTGTTTATCTGTAACATCCTCAGGATTTATAACCACTTCATTTGTGTCATCTTGTTCAGTAACATAAGTATTTATATCTCCAAATATATTTGATTGATTTATAACTACTTCTGCAACTCCTTCATCGTTATACAATTCACTCATTTCAGCTTCAGTACGAGAAGTATCCTTCAATAAGCTTATATAGTAAGAAGGGTCTGACTTACTATAAAAGAACCAAATATTTTTCTTACTTCTTGTTACAGCAACATACATTAATCTATTCTCACATTCCTTTAATGACTTCTTTGTAAGGTCATCATAAGGTCTAAAATCAATTGCACTATAATTAGGGAATATTGATTCTGCTAAATCACATAAAATAACATTATCAAATTCCAAACCTTTTAATGAATGGAAAGTAGATAAACCGGGTCCAACTTTCTGTTCATTCCATCTAGATAATCTTTCTTTTTCACTTCTATAAAAAGCATATACCTCTCTATAATTAGCATCTCTATCAAAGAACTCTAAACACTTCTTCAAACAGAAATCCCCTATATCTGGGTCTAGGTTAGAATCCCTAGAAACAAAATTATAAAAGTTTCTTTGTATGAAACCTATAACATTTTTAACATAACGATTAACAGGTAACTGCTCAATATGTTTAGAAAGTGTCACTAGGTAAGAGAATGTTTTTCTAAATATTTCATTTTTCATTCTCACAGGTGAAAACTCTATCTTATCAATATCAACATAATTTTGACCATCAGTAAACCTATCATTCTTACTATCATAATGTAAAGCTTCTTGCATCTCTGCTCTTGATACTGGTAATACTTTATAAAGGTTCATCAAAGCCCTTTTGTCACCACAAGAATTTAAAGCATTCATAACACTTATGAAATGTCCAAATAACTCATAGTCAAATGGACCATAACCACTAATAACATGGAAAGGCATATTTGATTCATATAACAATGTAGACAATACTAACGATGAATATTTTTCTCTGTAACCAACAACAGTACTTGCTCTATCATCATCACTAAAAGAAGTTATTTGATTTACAATAGAAATGTACTGCCCTACCCTATCATTGTAAGCTCTAAAGGTTACATTACCAGGACCTTTAACACCCTTCATTTCTTTTTGGAATCTATCTTCATTTAATCTTATTATACTATCAGCCATACTTAAAATGTTACTAGGACATCTTCTATTTGTCTTTAATAAGTGAATAGTCGCTTTAGGGAATATATCTTTAAACCTTAAAGCATTATTGTTATCAGCACCACGAAATGCATAGATAGATTGGTCATCATCACCTATACACACTAGGCTTGTGTGTTCACCTACTATAGACTTTAATATATCCATAAGTAATGGAGTAAAGTCCTGAATTTCATCAGCAGTTATGTAATCATAATAATTTTGAATACGTAATCTTGCTTCTTCGTTTTCATCTAATAACTTTTTAAAATAAATAAGTAAATCTGTATAGTCGAACTTTCTCGCTATCTTCTTTACATTTGCATACATTAGGAGAATCTTTTGTATTATTTCGATATCAACTCCCATGTCAACAACCTTTTCAGAATCACGTAAATCCTCTAAAGAACTCTTAGTTTCTACAATATAATTATGTAATTCAACTACAGAATTTACAGTAAGACCTTTTGGAATTTTATCTATGTTAGCTTTCTTACAAACATTTGTGATAGCTGTACTAATCATAGAATTCTTTCTAGAGTCTTCTAAGAAAGTATAATTTAATAAACCTAAACTCTCACTATACTCTTTTATCCACTTACGACAGAATGAATGCATAGTCTTACATTCAATGTCATAATCTAAATCTAATCCCTCAATACCTATACTATTAAACACAGAAATAACTTGTCTATGTTTATTTACCATATCATCAACATTAGCTTTATTATAAACTAATGATAAAACTCTATTACCTACAAGTTTACCACTAGAAGTAAACTTTGAAGACCTATATGTCTTTTGCAAAGCTATCTTAACATTAATAGCAGTCGTCTTACCTCCACCTGCTAACGCTAGGATAAACTGCTCTTTTGATTCATCTGCTAAAGCATATAATAAATCTGGTGATAAATCATATCCTAAAATCTTATATAAAAGTTTAATTATCTTTATACGAACCTTAGGTGACTTTATGTCAACGTCAGACCTACATAATGCCATTATTTCTGCATCTGTTACTGCATCTATATTACTAGGTGTGTCAATTCTAAATTCGCTCATAGATTCCTCCTAAATAACACCAGATGATAGTTTCATATAAAACATCTATTTATAAACATCTACACACAAAACTACCATCCTGATAATTATAATTTTAAATTTTACTGCAATGAAACATTAAATAGTAGTATAATAATACTCTAGGGTTTCATCTAAGAAACGTGAAATAACATTTTCTTCATCAACTATTTCACTATCTGCAGTATCACCATAAATAGATAATACTTCTCTTAAAGTTTTATCGAAATCATTATAAGCTTGTTTATCAACTTTAACTTGCCCTTTACGACCTGCTAAAGTATTTTCACACTCACAGAAATAGTAATCTCTAAAATTTAAAACATAACGCTTTTCACCTAAAAATTCAACAGATAATGAAGGAGGTAGACACTCTTCCTCATATCCATGTCTGTAACCTTTAACAATAATTTTATTCATAATTAATCACTCCCAAAAATTTTATTTCATAATTATATACTTTTTATACTTTGCGTTCCATTGTTAATTCTAGTGTAGGATTAGTAACTAAATTAAAGCCACCGAAGCTATCTAGCATAGTCCTTACCTTATCCACACCTAAGTGTTTCATTAATGATAAGTATAAACCAGTTCTAAATCTAACAGACATAGGAGAATACATCCCACAATTAAATACACTATGTGGCATATCAACCCAATATTTATCACTTGTCACTTCACTAGGGATTGAGTCAAAATAATGGTAATCATTATTTATATTATAAATAGAATAAATCGGAGAATACTTTCTAAATGTTTTTAGAGGGATTACTGATTTTCTATTTAATGCTTTATTAGGACTTAACATTTTGAAACTTGTTATTATCTTAGTTGAATCTAAACAACAATCAATATAAGATAATTTTCTAACATGGTCAAAATCTAGTGTCATAGGTGACATATCCATACCAGACATATTAGATATACATGTAGCTGAATAATCATAATTCCTACAATAACCAACGTACTCTACATTATCTTTTATAAAGAAGAATACATTTGTAACTGAAAGAATTTCATCATTAGGAACTTCAAAAACATTGTATAAATTATGTATAAACTCTCTACACTCATTCTCTGCTTTTATGTTATGATAAAAATCATCTGTTTCCATATCATAATGATTTTTAAACGGAACAACTTGTATTGTAGAAGCATTCAATTTCTTATTAAGTACTTTATGTTTACTTAAATTTGATACTGGAACATAAGATGTTGTTAAGTATAATGTTCTATTGTTTATTAAATGGAATAGTAAACAATCTTGTCTAACTTCTGCATCTAATGTTGGTAATGTTAATAAGAACTTAACTACATCTTCTACAAGCATACACTCTGGATTAAAGACTGTTTTACTTATAGTAGATAAAACACTAACACTATCTTCACTCTCAACATAGAATTTACATTTAACATTTCTTATATACAACTCTGCCAAAATATATTGGAATATTTGATAAGAATGAGATTGATAATCTCCACCAAATAAAACAAATTTACCTTCACACTTCTCACAGATTTCGTCAACTATAGCTTCATACTCTTTTATAAAGGTTAAGCTACTTTCATTATAATAAGTTTCTAATCTCTCACAATAATCAGAAATTAAAAATAATTCATACTTATCTCCTAAAAGAGCTTTTGCATTCTCTAACCTACGTTGACTAAAATTATAAACCTTAGTTTGTTGCACTAGGATTAAATTAGGGTAATCCTTTATTAAAAGACTATACACACTTTCTATCTCATCAGTATCCTCACTAATTATACAAACATGTGTTGGTTCTTTACCGTCTGGCAAATACTTTATAATATTTGCTCTAAACTCTTCTACAGGGTCAGATATACCATTCTCTTTAGAACCAATAAAAACTATATATTTATTTACATTACAAAATCCTGTACCAAAGTTTATACAAAATCCTTTGAACCCACTTTTTATATCTTCCGAAATACTTATAGAACTCTCTATAGTATTCATCACCTTTTGGTTCCTATGTTTATAAAAATAATTTACAATATATTTGTTATAATAAATAACATTATTTAAAACATCATCTTCTATAACTGATAAAAAATCATCATAAGAAATGTTACTCAAATTTATACCCCCTTATTCAAAATCCTTAACATCTACTATATTACAAACTTTATCTTTTTTCTCTAAAATAAATTCTCTCCTTGGTAAATCTTGATAACATTCCGAAGATTGAGAAATAAGTATCATTTGAAGACCTTCATCTATATAACCTTTAATCACCTCACTCATTCTTTCTTTGTTTATAGTTGAAGCTTTTGAGAAAGCTTCATCAAGATAAAATGTCTTTGAACCTAATAACTCTAATACTTTTATAGAACTTGTAAATGCTATAAGTTCTTGCATAAATCCACCTTCTGTTATCCTAGGATGTCTTTCATTTTTATCTTCATCTATCAGGATAAGTTCACTTCTAATATTATTACGCTCTAATGAGTATAATATCTTTGGAATAAAATACTCATTAGGAAATAACTTAGCTATATTGTCAGATAAAGAATTTTCTATAAAATGAATTCTCTTTTCTTGATACTTAGCATACTCATCTTTTGTTACTGTTAATAGCTTATTTAAACCTTCTATATAAGGTATAACAAAAGTTAAATATTCATCAGCTTGATTAACCTTACTTTTTAAATATTCAGCTCTTGCATTATTAGCTTTTAGAACTTCTAATTCTTTAGCCATATTCATATGTGCTGCACGTAAACTGTTTAATCTACTACGCATTAAACACTACCTCCAATAGTAACACTAATATGTCCAAACTTTATAATTGAAAATCTTTTTGTTATGTAAATAGTAACTTTACTTGTACGCTCTAATACCTTAGGTAGCCAATAAGGTAAAACTAAAACACTATAAGTTTTATCTACTTGTTGATTTAAATCTAAACCATTACCTAAATTAGACAACATATCATCTAAAGATTTATTTTTACTACTATCATCTATAACTTCTACAGGAACTTCAAACTTATTAGTGTCATTATTTATAAAACACTTTTCAGCGTCTAAATTTAATCTGATACTATATTTATCAGATTTTATTCTAGAAAGCAAATGAGTTAACTTAGATAAATCAACTTCAATACATTTCTTGGCTTTGTATTTCACTAAATAAGGAATGTCTGACATTAAAGGCAATTTTTGTTTTTGAAGAATTATAGAAACACTTTCATCTTTGAAAACTAAATAATCACCAACTACTTTGAAGTATAAAGATAATGATATAGACTTCTTCAATAAATCACTATCAACTGCAAAAGCAGGACATTCACTAGGGTGAAAAACATAATTACGATTATAGAACATGTAAGCAAATCCCTCATTTATAATAAACGGAGTTTTCACTTTTGAAGCTAATCTTATTAACTTTTGTTCTTTTATTAGACTATAACTCTCACAAGAATTTGCTCTCTGAAAAATGTCTAACTTCTCTTCTAAATTAATATAAGATATTTGTCTAGGTACAAAAGTCTTATAAGACAACTGCCCTAGGTCATTATAGAAAGATAAACATACTTCACTATCTAAAACCTCTATATCTATTTTTCCATCTAAAGCCATGTTTACTAACAAATTAGTATCCACTCTAACATTTGTTGCTTCATTAGGATTTGTGTTCAAAGCAGAACAAACATATTGAACATATGCTTGCCCACTTTCTGAACATAGGATAGCCATATTACCTTTTTGCATTATATCAATATAAGCACCACAAAATGGTATAATTTTATTTAACTGTGCAACATCTATCTTAAAAGAAAACATTATAATAACATCCCTTCTAAGTAACTAAATAACTGGTCTAATACATAATCTAATGATTGTTTAAACTCTTCGACATTCTCTAACTTACTAAACTTTTCATCATCTAATATATCAAATAAATTAGGATTATATTTATTAACAATATCCATAATCTCTGGAGTTAACGAAGATTTTAAGAATGTCACCGACTTTATACATTCATCTAATATCTTAGTATTATTCTCTATAACACCTTGTCTCTTACTATATTCATTCAACAAGTCTTGTGACCTTATACTCATTAATAATCTCTCCTTTCAATTTCAATACAAAAATTATCTGCAACATCATTTAGTATAGAATCTATAATATGGTCAAAAACAGGATTATTAAATTTCTCTTTTACCCTATCTATAACGTCCACACTACATGCATCTAAATCTACTAATGTCATTAACTCTTTTCTCTTCTTTCGTTTCTCTACTTGTTTTTCTATCTCCACTTTCTTTAAGCAAGACTCTTCATCCATTAGGTTGAATTTGTAATCTTCTACACCTGCAAAATTTCCATCTTCAACATAAACACAAGGAATAGTTCTTTCTAAATAACTATCAGAAACTTCACTATAATTAGGTCTACCTAAAGAACCTAAATAATATAAATAACGTCCATCATCTATTTGCCACTTTCCATAATATTTATGAAAATGTCCAAAGAAACTATATTGATATCCCATTAGGACATCATGTTCTTCTAACTTTATACTCTTTGTTTCAAAGTCATCTAAACCTCGTAAAGATGCACTATCTACAGCAGGTTTACAGGTAATGTTCTGATGAAACAATCCTATATTAACTTTATCTGGCAATGCTCTCAAAACACCACTACCATAATGATTAAAGTTAAATACAACATTACCATCTTCTAATCTATCAGTAACTTTCAAAATACCAGACACACCGTTTATCTTTAAATTAGACGTCGGTAGATTTGACATTCTAGGGTCAAGATTAGAAACTAATGTCCAAAATGGATTATCTTTCTTATATGTTAATTCATGATTACCTATAACAGAATAAATACCCTTACATATAGAATTTAAATAAACCATAGTATCAAAAGCTACCATAGATTTAGTAGGGTCTTTATATCCTTTATCATAAATATCACCTAGGAAGATTATGTAACTATTATAACCTTGTTTATTTGTCTCTACAACTCTTTTTATAAGTTCTCTCTTTACATAAAGACATTCTCTTTCGTAAGACACTCTATTATCTTTAGGTTTATCAGTATCATGACAATCTGTTACTATATGGTATGCATTCTTCATTTACTAATTTGATTGTACCATGTATTGGACAATCATGTACCTCCCCTCGTAAATCATTTAACTGATTTTTTATTCTTTTACTTTCTGTATCTAAAACTTTATTTTCTCTCATCAAAGTTAAAATCTGTTGAGTCTTTCTCATAATCTGACTTAATTTATTATAAGTATCTATCTCTACTTCACTAGGTAAATTTATATGATTTACACTGCTAAGCTTTTCACGAATATTCTCTAATTTCACACTAAAATCTAAAACATCTTTATTAGGTAACTTAACATTATTAACATGACGTAATCTTTCTGAAACAGTTTCTAATTTACATATAAAATCTAAATAAGACTTATCTACAGGAAAGACTTCTACATTTCTAATTTCACCTAACTTATATTTTATAGATTCTAATTGAGTTACAATATTCATAATAGGTTTAAAAGAACTATTAACTGGCTTAACTTCTTTTATTGTATCTAACTTTTCTTTTATAGGCAAAAGTATATCTACTAAAGTTAATAAAACATTACTATCAATTACAATATTTTGTCTATATGAAATATCAGTAACTTCTATACTTTCTAATTCTCTAGCATAAATCTTTCTCTCAGAATTTTTTATTCTAACTTCAGCATTTAAAGTCTTAATACGCTCTGTAGTTGTTTCAATAATTTTCTCAGCATTACTGTCGCGTGTTAATAATCCTAAAATAGAATTATTTACTCTACTATCAGAATCAATTAAAAACTTACTTTGATTTGAATCTATAACATTTCCTATTAAACCATCTTCACAAACTAATAAGGCAAATGCCTGTCTTATCTCATTAGGTAATTCATTACTTAGAAAAGTCATTGAGTCCATAGAACTTCCACTATAATAGTTTGTGAACTTAGGTAATATTTCAGCCCAGTAATAATTACTACCTGACTTTACATAAACGTCTGATTTATTACAACCGAACCTTATAAATTCTTTACGTTCAGCACTACTCATTTTATGACCATTTACTAATACATCTATAACTTTAAATATAATACTTTTTCCTGTATTATTAGGAGCTATTATAACATTCAATCCTTCACTAAAATCATATGTAACATTCTTGAAAGATTGAAAATTTGTAATAGTTAATTTCTCTAACATAAACTACCTCCTTATATATTATTGAATTTAATTACTCATAAATTCTAAAGCTAGGATATAATGAACTTATATCCTAAATTAAAATTTATATATTGTGTGTTATATTTATATATTGTGTGTTATAATTTATATATTGTGTGTTATAATTTTATATATTGTGTTATATATTGTGTGTTATAATTTTAAGTTTAAATTAATTTAAACTTCTTATATACTCTAATTCAAAATTTTCCCACAAAATCTGTTTACAAGATTTGTTAGACTCTTCTAATGTAGGTACCCAATCTTTTAATGCAGTATTTACATTAGGATATGTATAAACTTCACCACAATCAGAAATACACTTAACTTCTTCATTACTAATTTCTAGTGAATGTAAATACCAATCACATATCTCCTTTAATAAAGCATTAGGAGATAACTCTACTGACCTTCTCATAAAACCTCCATGCATAATTATATTTATTAAATATTTATAATAACTATGATAACATAGCTTAAAATATAATACAGTGGAAAAACCACTGTACTATACTTAATTAAACCCAAACAGCTAATTGTTATTCAATGTCTATATCAACTTCTTCTAAATCATCATCTTCGCTTAAAGCATTCATTATTTCAGACCTAACTAATTTTCTTTCTTCTTCGGTTACATCACCTTCTCTTAATTCACCCATTGCAGAATCCATTAGGATACCATCAGCTTTTTCACCCCAAATAGTACTTATCAAATCACCATTTCTCTTAACGATTCCTTCAGTTATTTTTAATGATTGTAAATCGCAAGTATCTTTTAAGTTTCTGCATAAGGCTTCAATAACATCATTTGTTAAAGGCTCTATGTATGAAGATGCTAGGATTGTCTTATCGATATTTTCTAATGAATCTAGAGCTCCAATTATTTTATTTAAAACTATTTGTCCTTCTTCACCATGTGATGCAAATGTATCAGTAGTGAATTCATAAGTAGTATCTTGTCCTCTTTTCTTAGCTTCTTCAATATCTGGAACTCTCATGTCTACTTCATAGAAATCAGCATAAACATCTTTATCTTGGTAATCAGTTTGGAATGCTTCAACTTTAGTTCTTATAGGCTTAGTGTAAGCTACTTGTACAAAACATTTAGCAAAGTCTTTAGCTTCCCAAGATTTCATAGTTTCAAAGTCTAATCTTAATGAACCGTTTTGTAAAGGTAACTTCATAGCTAACATTGTATTTCCAGGTCTATCTTCACTTAATGGAGATTTACCCATTATAGCCATTTTTTGTTTATCCTTATCATCATCAGTTCTTGTGGCACCTTCATCAGCTTCCCAATCTTTATATTCTTGTAAATAACAAGCTGAGAAGAACTCCCCTAGGGAAATTGCAGTCTTAATGAATCTAGGCATTTTAACTAAGTTACCTTCAGCATCAGTATACTCTTCAATTATTTTACCAACTTCATCTCTTCTTATATCAACTTTATAATCAGAACCATTATCTCTACCAGTAACAGCCTTATTGTTTATATGAACTTTATTAATTGTAAAGATTGTGCTTACGTAGAATTTCTTAAACACTTTAACATCTGTTTCTGTTAAAGTTTCTCCTGTAGTATCCCACTCAGCAACACCTACCTTACTTAAGAACTTAACTTTTGCTGCTTCATTTTCATTGTAATATTTCTTTAAAGCTAACATTGTAGTAGTTGCAGATTTTTCAGTTCTGAACTTCTTAGCTGAATTATACTTATCATCTTCAGCTACTGTGAATGGATTGAATGGAACTGCTATAGATTTAAAAAGTAATATTCTACTTCTTGTATTTCTATCTTTCTTAAGGAAAGGAATTCTTTTTCCATAAGATTTAGTTTGTAAATCCTCATTTCTTAAATCTTCTACAGATGAAGAAGCTGCCTCACCTGATTGTAATTGTCTTAAATATTCATCGATATTCAACATAATTTGTTGACCTCCCATTTTCTTTTATTTCACTAATATATAATTAAAAATACCTATAATTAGGTGTAAATCTTTACTAGGCTTTTAAATAAAAAGATGTCTTAAACGGATTGAACACAGCTTTCATTTGAGCCTTAAATTGCTCAGGATAGGTTTTAATAAACTCATCAATATCTTTGAATTTCGATTGCCTTATATAATAAACATTAGGTAGACTGGATTTCAATGAATTATATAACTTCAAACCTGCTTCATCATTATCATGAGCAACATAAATATTATCAATAAATGATAAACAAAATTTTATTTCTTTTGTAACATTTGACCCTAGGATTGCCATAGAATTAAAATCAAAATTAGCAACATTTAATGCATCAAAAAACCCATCTGTAACAACAATATATTTATCTAAAATAGCTTTCTCTAAACCTAAAGGACATAAAAAGAATCTTGACTTATTTATAAGATAATCTGCAGACTCTTTATACTTTGGCATTTTGTTTAGAATCTCATTCTCATAATTATTTAAAGTAACTAATGGATTATATCCAGAAAAACCTCTAACCTTACCAGTAATATCCCTAATAGGAATTACTAAATGTCCAACCCATTTACATGTGCCATCATATAAATAACAATCATAACTAGGGTGAGTTATTTCTTGACCAAAATACTTAATCATATACTCTGAATTTGGCACATAAAAAGCCTTAACTTTAAAAAGAATATCAGGTCGCATAGACCTGACTTCACTACATGTTAAACCCAAATAATGTTTTTGTGCTTCAAAGTCTTCTTTGTAAATTCGTTCCACACCTTTATCTAACATAAACAATATACCTCGAAATCACAAACTTTATATTTATTAATATTAAATCCATTAAATTCTAATTGTTCAATCAAACTCACATCTTTACCAAATAATTGACCATTCTTCACATTATTAACATCTGTTATATAGATTTTATCTGGCACTTTATTTAATTGGATAAGTATTAAAACAACTCTAGCACAATTTAAAATAAATTCATCTTTAGATGTATAGTTATTACGAAGATAACTATCATATTCTCTAGAATGTAAAACTTTAAAGTTATCTGATTTTAATTCATAACCTTTAAATAATTTTGAAACCATATTCTTTGACTTCGATTTATCTTTCACAAATGTACCATAAGACTCTACAGCACCAAATTGAGAAATCATTTTGCTATAAGGATATTCAACAAAATCTTTCTTAGTCTTAAAGAACATAGCATCTAAACTTTTCTTATCTAATTTATCATGAATAGAAAGCATTTCCACTAGGAATACTGATAAGTTTTCAATTTCATCTGGAATACCATTAGAATCTACATAAATAGCTAAATGCTTAAATAAATTAACTAAATTAGTACAATCATCCATATAAGGAGCACACTCAGGTTTCGTCATATCTGTATTAACTATCTTTATTAAATAATCAATATTATGACTACCATCTTCTTTATAAGCAATAAACTTTTTTATAAACTCTGACCTTGTCAAACCTAAAGGTTCGCCTTTACTTTCATAAGAACCTTCAAGGTCTTGCCAAAAATTTATTAACTGTAAACAACGTAATTTAACAGTACTCATTTTACAATCACCTTCCATAATTATTAATTTTAATATTTATTTAAATCTATTCGACGAATAAACTACCCAAAGCCAAATCTATATAATAACATTTTTCATCTAAATAAACTTTATTTTTCATATGATTATTTTCTATAACTAATAAACTCTCGAGTTTATGCTTTTGTAAAATACTATCTAATAACAAAGACATGGCTTGACAATTGCCTGCTCCAGTTTTTCTCATTTTACTAGGGTTACTTTGTAATCTAGTATAACTAAAACTATTTACATAGTCAATTGACTTTTGTATAATTTCTCTATCACTACCTTCAAAATCTGGTAAATCAGATTTACTTACAGAAAAGACCTTAGGGAATACAATAGTCTTTGAAGTTGTCTCAAAATACATATAATCATATAATCTAAAATAATCTTTACCTAACCTATCATGTAATGATAACTCTAAATCAATAATATCTTTTGTATTTAATACAATAACCTTATTTGCTTTTATCACGTACACGCTTAAGATTAGTAACATAATCAAGGTGCAACTTAGCGTTTTTCTCACCAGCTTTTTCAATGATATCCACCACCCTGTTAACTCTATTCATATCCCAATAATTAGGTCTTTTATTGAAATCTTTAAATAAGCTATAAACATTGTTAACATTACAAATAGGGAACATACCACGGTATTTATCCTCTCTTCTATCTTCTGTAGGTATATCTCCAAAATCAAAGTACAGTAACCTGTAACTTTTAAATCTCTTATCTTCATTAGGTTGATATGCACATTTTAAATTATCTTGTAACACATTAAAATGTTTAGCGTGTTGGTCAAACACATTCATTACTCTTCTATAACGTTTACCACGTCTAACATAAAGACTACCTGTATCAGTTAAGAACTTCTCACCTCTATAAGATTTACACTCAAAACTAAAAATACATTTAGGAGTGAACAAGGTTAAATCCAGTTCCGTCAAATAATCTTTATTTGCACCCTCTCTTATATCTTTTAAGATTAACCCTTTGCTAATTCTCCAATCTTTCAAATTATTTCTTTCTATAAAATCTGTCAAGATAACATATAGTACACTTTCACAAATTTCTCCACGCATTAATGGAGTTGATTTTGGAGAAGTAACCATAGCCTTAGTTAAAGCTAAGAACTTTTTAATATTCTTGTCTTTATTATAATAATTTACTAAACTATTAAAAGTTTTATTCTTAACATCCATAAATTGTTACCTATAAAAACAAACTAATAAGGTCATCATAAACTTCTTCACTTAAATTATCAATCTGTAAATCATTGATATAAAACGGTCTACTAAATGGAATAACCTCTCTTACTCCAAGAGATTGTACTATATTATCAATTGCATCAATAGGAACATTAACAGCACCTGTTGATGGTGTATGAATAACTAAACAATCATCCTTAACTTCCATTATAACAATAGAATCTCCTTCATCAGTAAAAACAAACTTACCTGATAATAAATCAAATGAAATTTTATTATTACAATAAATCTCAGCTAGGTTTAAAACATCATCTAATAACTTAGGATTCTTATACATAGTGTCACACACATGTATAAATTTTTCTAAATTACAAACCTTATAATTGTCAAGATAATAAACTATTGAAGAATCTAAATCAAACTCAGCTTTACCAAAAATTAATAAACCTCTATCATATCTAAATCTCTTATCCAATAGGAACTTATTATCTTCAAATAATATTCTTAAACAACTATTTCTTTTATCTATACTATATCCAACAACTCTTCTATCTCTTCTATTTCTTCTTCTCTCACCGTGTCTCATTTAAACTCCTCCTAAATCACATACAAGTAATGTTCCCAACCACTAAGTATACCTCTGTACGTTGACATTAGTGGTTCACAATAAAACAATACGTCACCTTGTGGAACATTATTATTTACTAAAATATCTATTAATTCAACAACACTTAATTTTTCTCCAAAAGCATCAAATATTTCATTTTTATGAAAACGCACATTGTATTCAACATTATCATAAATACAATTAAAAGCATTTTGACAAAAATTAAATCTTACTGTTATATTCTCTTTCTCTAAAATTCTTTTAACATTTAAAATCAAATTCAAATCATTTTCATACTCTTACAAAGTAAAGCATACCATAAGAAACCAAGTACTAAGAAAAATTATAAACATTATCTCCTAAGTACAACTTCTCTGTTTTTAAGCAATAAGATAAAACACTTATATCTAATCTAGATGTTACATCATTAAAAGAAACAAAGTTAAACTTATCCAAATAATATTTTATCTTACTATCTAGGTTTCTCATGTTATACTTCTTTCAAAGACTTTCTTTCAATGTCTTTTAATTCATTAAAACTTTCTACAATTATTTTTACACCATCCTTAACAACTAGGTAAACACTATTAGGATAATGATTTATGCTTAATGACTTCATATAATCCACCTCATCTTTTGTTAATTAATTCTAAATACTTTCAAGTTCTTTTAATCTTTTATCTGCTAACATTTTAGCTTGTCTATACATTGAATCATTAAATTTAGTTTTAAATAAAACTGGTAAACCTGCATTAAAACTCACATCTTGTAAAACTAAGTCAGTATAGATGATTACACTTGTCACATCATCTTTTAATAATTCAGCTTTCTTACCACCAATCTTTAATAAAACAAACTTAACTATTTCATTTAAATCTGTTGTATCAACATCCATAACCTTGTACGTATTTTTATCAACATTAAGTAAAGATACAACACTTTTCTCTTTACCTACAACACAACCCAAAGCTAATCTTAAAGTATCATCACAAGGTATGAAGAACTCAGAACTTTTAGCTTTAGTTATAAGTTCACTAATGTTAATAGGTTCTTTTCTTTTATAAGAAGATTTACATAATCTATCTAAATTGTCATTAGGGACTATATAATTATCTGAATAACTAAATTCAATTTTTAATGGCATCCAATCATCAACAAGAATATCTTCACATTCTTGGAATATCCATGAATAATTTAAATAATCATTATTTATCATAAAAATTAATTCATCATGCCTATTCAAATAAAGATAAATTCCACCATTTTCCTCCGTTATACCATTCTCCGCAAATTTATCCATTATAGCATTTGCACAAGCTATAACTATTTCACTTGTACCAGTTTGAACTGGTGCATTTAATGCTGCATGCATAACATCCTTAGGACTTCTATTAGTAGAATCTATTGGAACTTCATTTCCAAAATAAGTTCGTACATAAACTGGAAGACCTGTTTCAATTCTTTTCTCTATTCTCTTTTTAAATTCAGAATAAACAGACAAAGTCTTTAAGTAATCATTTATATTATTAACTATCCTCTGACCTTCAAACGACTCAGAAGACTCTGCACCATAAATAGGAGCAAGTGTGTTTTGTTTATACAAATGTCTTTCTTCTAAAAACTTTTCTTTATTAAACATAGGTCCTTCAACTACTCTTGAAATACCTTCATAAGAATCTGGATAGTTATACATTATGTCTAAGTTACTAGGGTCTTTTAACATCATGTTATAAACTATCTTTAAATCTGATTGAGCAAAGTCACCTTTAACTAAGGTGTAACCTGCAGGAGCCTTCATCGCTCTTAAAGCATCTTTAGATAATTGTTGATGATTAAAATCTCTATAATAAGTTCTTAAAGTCCCATTCTCATTTATATTGTGAGTAACTTTATATAAAGGCTTACCAATATAATCAACTTTATCAGATTCCTTACATGCACTAACAGCACTATTTAATAAACCAGCTTTAGACCTCTTTGAACTAAAATCTGAATAGAGATTAATAAATTCTCTAGCATAACCTCTCTCATATATCTTAGTCAATTTCTTTTGAGCAATAGAGTATTCTCCAGTCTTTCTATCTATTAGGAAAGAATCAGGTACTCCTTGATGCTTTGTAAGAAATTGAATGATACTATATCTTGAATCATCTTGAACAACGCCACCAGAACACTCTTTCATCAACTGCACAATAAGGTATTTTAATGTACCTAACTCTTGAGTATTTTTTCTACTAGTGTAATCAAGCTCATTCATATCATAATAAATATAGCCTAAATAACTTAAATGCTCAAGATATTTATACATATCTATTGGACTGTCTTTTGTCAATCTCAGCATCTCTAACACCACCTGAAACAACACCATTCTTTACAACTTCCCAAGTCTTACCTTGAGCAATTGCAGATGAATGACATTCATTAAATATATTTTTATAACTGTATCTATCTGGTAATCTTTCGAAGTATAATATTTCTGCATTAGGGAAACTATTAAATACTTTTCTTAAATCCGTTTGATGTAGTGTTAAACACGTATCTGAAGAATCTGTATAGAATACTCTACCATTAATAAAATACATTTGTTTAACTCCACCTTTATACTTCATTAAGAAAACAACCTGCTCTCCTAACACTCTAAATACAGGTAAATAAACTTGAATTAACTCTAAACAATAATTTGTTGTTTCTGAATAAATTCTTTTAGAAGGAGTTAGTATAATTTCTTTTATATATTCAATCTTATAATTACCTTTAACCATCTCAACACTTTCAGCATCTGGATAAGTTGTTGTTACAGAAACATCAGTTACATTATTGTGAATAGTCACAGTTATACCTGTATCCCTGTCTATAACAAAAGTATAATCATTATTCTCTAATTTACATTTTAATTCAAATTTACCTTTTCTAGCTTCACCTAAAGCTACAAATAATCTTCTTAACTTAAATCTATCCATTACAGCACACCTCCAATAATTATAGAATCTAAAGAAGATGTTACATCTGGTAATAGCATGACCACTAGGTCAGAAGTATCATCTGTAGAAGTTAATGAACCTGATAAAACTACATAAGGTTCTCTATTTGTATCAAATCTATCTTTTAAATAAACTTTTAAATCTCTCTTATTCTTAAACATTCTTATACCATAAGAATTAGACTCCGTAGTTATAGAATCTAAAAACTCAATGTTAGAAAACACTTGAGTTACTGCTTTTCTGAAATCATCGAAATTATTATATTCATATTCTTTAAATTTCATTTTTATTAATCCTCCCAAAACTATTTCACACTAATATAATTTTAAGCCTGTATAAAACATTGTAAATTAGATACAGGCTATAAATCTTAAACTGACCTATCATACATATTTAATCTTTTAAATCTAGCAGAGTGACCGCTAGATGGATTTATAATTAAGGCTAAAGTATCTGGAAGACTCTTAGGTAATTCAACACCTAATTTAGTACCAACTTCACCTGCGTTAGAAACTAATACTCTTCCAAAAGTATCTTTAATAGGACTAAATGATGCTGCGTTTGTACTATAAAGAATCACACAACATTTAGACTTATATGTATCATACATTAGGTTCTTAAATAAGTCCGTAATAGAAGCTTTTGAATCTCTATAAAGACCTCTAAATTTATCATAACCCACTATATTAAAATAATGAGTAGGTATGTTGTCATAATCAACTTTCTTATTTAAAAACTCTTGAGAAAAATTTATCAATGTCTCTAAAACATCTATAGCATGTATCCTTATCATCTTTTTATCAAGTCTACCACCATTTATTTTATGATAAGTTTCATCGTCTAACTTCTTCACATAATGAGACATTCTTGCAAAATTTAATTGATTACAATAAGGAGAGTCATCACCATATCTTTGTTTCATATAAGTGACAACTTCTGCATCTAAAACTTTATTTCCAGCAAAAATTAATTCATCAGTTTCTAGCATAACATTCTTTTTAAATATAGTAGAAATGAATGATGTATAAATAGGATCAGTTGTTTTATCAATATCAAACTTCATTGCATAACTAGGTGTCTTCACATCTTTCATCATTGTCTTATCTGCCACTAGGTAAATGCATTTAGTATTTGTTGGACTAAACTTTTTAAAGTTCTCATTAAACATGTGTATAAACTCTTTGACATCTAAAAGCTGTGGAGAATACACTGCTATGTTTTCTAAATCTTCAAAAGTTTGGTCTAAATAGTGAACATCTATTTCTTTATCTTTTACGAAAGAAGGAGTCCCAAAAACTATTCTATCTCTTTGAGTATAATTAGTTATAAGTTTATTATAATCTTCAGCATCCAAAATATAATCTTCATCATAGAAGTTTGTATTAAATTTAAAATCATTCTTATTCTCTAGTTCAACTGCAACACTCTCTAGGAACTTACCATGACGTTCAAAAGCTTCATCATTTTGATAAGGAACTTTAAACATTGTCGTAGCTTCTACAGATTGATCAGCGGCAATGTTTATATGCAACTGCCCTATAGGTACTGCTTTACTAGCAACTGGATTTCCTAAAATACCTTCTGAAGTTTTTATATCACAAGTAAGACATGCTCTAAGTCTTATGTTATGGAATAACTTACTCTTCAACTCTGATAAGAAACTTTGTGAACACAACACTAGGTGTATACCAGCACTTCTACCTGCTGTACAGAATTGGTTATACTGAGAAGTTAATAAATCACCTTCTTTAGAAGTAGCTAACTCATATTGTAATTGATACTCGTCAACTATAACTATTATTCTAGGTAATGTTAAACCAGTATTTTTTCTAAAATCATTTATATTATTTACACCAACAGAACCAAATAATTTATTTAATTTTATCATTAGGACATTAAGTTGTTGTAATAAAGAAATTACATAACTTGTATCGCTTGTAGCACCAATAACCTTTATGTGAGGACAATGATGAGTTGTTGCGTAACGTTTGAACTCGGCAATCTTTGCATCTATCATATAAAGATTAACTTCAAATGGAGAATAACCCATTAGGATATTGAATAGTAAATTATTTACACAAACAGACTTACCTCCTCCTGAAGTTCCTCCTATAACCATATGAGGACCACTTGTATCACTATTATCACCTAAAGCAAATTCAGATAAATAACGCTTATCACCATTTTTATAACCAAACCCCAAATCTATTCTTTTTGATGAATTCTTTGTCCAAATTGGTTTACCTTCGTACATATAAGGCTCTTCAATAACTATTGTTTTCTCTGGACTTAAATCTCCAGTACGTAACATATAATCTATATCACGAGGTACATTAATAGTGTAAGGGTAGGAAATTTCATTCCTACCCGATGCTTCACCCAACATGTTCTGTAAATAATCATCCATCTTTATGATGGTTATCTTCTTCTCATCTATTTCTTTAATACAATTTTTTATAAGAGATGATTTGTGAACACTATTGATATTTAGCATACAAACACCTCTAAATTCTCTCTACAATAGAACCATAGTAATCTAAAGCTTCCATATTACTAAATCTTACTTTACATGGTCTACCTTTAATTAACACTCTTAAAAGTGCAATCATATTAGGTTTGAATTTAGCTAATGAATAAGATTGTCTACTTTCTGTACCTTTATTAATAGGGTCTAAGAAGTAGAATGTCTTATCCTCTGTTATACCTAAATATCCTACAACAATATTTGTTTTAAATGTTCCCAACTCTTTAACTCTCATTTTTGAGTTCTTAGCTTCAAAAGCAGAATTTACTTTAGCAACTTCAGCTTCAGTCATTACAATGCTAACAACATTACTAAACTCTTTAGTATCGAATAATACACTTGCATCTATCATACCAAATGGACTCTGTGGTGCAGATTTTTGTTCACTAGGCTGAGGAGTGTTAGTTGATTTTACAACCTGTTGTTCAGTATTTTGTTTTTCTTCCCCAACAGCTTTATACTCAGCTTCAGTAACTTGATGTGCTACTTCTTTATTATTTGAGAATACAGAAGTGCTTTGTAAATTATTTTGAGTTGTAGGTACATTGAAGATATCATCAGCAAAGAATACATTACCATAGTATCCTTGGTCATCCATACAGTTCTTATAAATGTCTAAAACATTTGATAAATTACAATAAGGGTCTTCTTCTTGTAAAATCGCATATTTATCATTAACTAGAGAAATTAACTTACAATAATTTAAACCAACTGTAATATTTAATAAATTCCCAGGTGCCAATCTATAATCTGTACATTTTAACTTTAACTCTTCTTTACTTGTTGCACTTAACACATCTAACTTAGTTAAATCATCTTTTTCGATGAAATCATTGAATATACCTAAAGTACTTAACTTATTACTAAATGCATTGAAGTCCATATAAGCATCCCTTACATTAGGAGATACATAAGAAATATAGAAACCATCTGAACTATTTCTTAAGAATGTTAAAGTATCACCTAAAGAAATATTAGCTTCTAAATTTAATAATGAACTATTAAACTTATCATTTAACTTTATACCATTAGGTGTAACTTCAACACCTTCTATAGTTAAACTATCATCTTTTCCATAATTGCTAATTAAATCTATAAAACTGATTACAGCTAATTGATATTCATCTGTACCTTGGAATTCTTTCTTACAAATTAATCCAACAGGAACATCTATGATAGGTTTTATAATCTTATTTTGATTAATAAACTTACCATCAAATATTCTACTATTAGCTTGAATTATAGCAGTCGGAGAATATATACATCCACTAGGTGTTTTCTTTATTTCATAACTACTATAAGAACCACTTGTATTAGCATACATAAAAGTATTTAAATCAAAGTAACTCTTATCATCAAATAGTTTTATTTTACTAGGTTTCTTCTTTCCAAATCTCATACATTGAATCAAGATATCAATAGGATAGAATATATCTTTTGTAAACTCACTATTTAAGACACCACTAATTATAGATTCACCATCAGATAAATCTGTTCTGATTGCGTGGAATAATTTATTTGAATCTGCTGACTCTGAATTATTGCCTGCATTTTCATTATCTGAATCTTCATCATCTTCATCATCTGACTCATATCCAATAGGTAAGAAACCTTTATGATTCCAATGATACGCAAGCACCTTTAAAGTCATTTGTATAATATACTCTCTAAACACTTTAGAACTAACTTTATATTTTATACAATCTTCAACTGACTGATTAGGATATTCAAATTGTAATAAAGCTTTATGTAAGTTACATAAGGCATCATAAAATCTCTTTTCTTCAGGATATAATTCCCCTGTAACATTTTCGCTACTACCCTCAACTTCTTCAATACTTGTACCAGTAGCTTGTAAAAATCTCTTATACTCAACACTTTTTAATTTAGGGTCTTTGTAAGGAATAAATACTGTACTCATATTAGGTACGAAATTTGATATAGGGAAAAACGATAAAGTATCTGCTGTTGGAACAGCTATAAATAACTCATCATCAGGTGTCTTTCTAAATTTAGTAACATTATCTACTACTGTAGATTGTATACTATTTTTTGAATTTATAGCATCTACCAATTTTTTTGTTTTAGAGAAGTTATTGTAATTCTCCAGTGGAAAATCAATAAAGAAATCAACTTCACCTGATAAATACTTCTCTAACTTTAAAGTTGTTTCAAATAAAAGCTTGTATGTCTCTAACGGTAAATTCACTATGGAATCAATAGTAGCTTTTATAGATGTTAAGACATTATCATTTATCTTATTCCTATTACTTAAAAATATATCAAATACCTGATTAAAAGCTTGAGCAGTACTATCATCTAAATAAGGAACATCTAAATCACCTGAAGTTAAAAATAAATTAGGAAATTTAGAAGCGATATCCCTTTTTCTTAAAATATCTGAAAAACTATAAAAACCACCATTAGTGTCTACATATGCAACTACGGTAGTTACACCTTTAATATTACCACTTAATAACATCTAATTAATACCTCCCAAAATTAAAATATGAGAACTGGCAATGCCAGTCCCCTTTATAGTAATTACATTCTAACTAATCCTGAAGATTCTATCATTTCCATAGAACCGTCTATTCCTAAGTCCTTAGTTGTTTCGATTTCTCTAGCAGCTAAAGCTTTAGCAACTTCTTCTATTGACATAAGATTATCTCTAACATTTCTTACTGCAACTAAAAATGCATTATAATTTGTTTCATTAGCTTTTTCACAAGCTAAGATTTCTTCTCTATACTTATTACCTTCAATTTTTGCTATTTGAGAACTTCTTTCTTCTAAAGTCTCAACATATTTTGCTCCAAAAGTAGTTTCTAAAGTTACTTGAGCTTCAGCTAAAGCTTTGGCATCTAATTTTAATCCTGACATATTCTAATACCTCCTATAGTGCTGCTAAGATTTTAGCTGCTTCATCAGCTGAATCTTCGTATAATTGTACTGTTTGGTCATGAGAAACTTTTAATCCTTCTTCCCATACTTGTTTTAACTTTTCTATAGAAGCTATTAGCTTTGGTGAACCACTGTTCTTAGCTATTTGCTCTAACTCCTCGATTGAATTAATTGCTACTGCGTTATAGTTAGTTATAACTTCAGCGTTTTCTCTACAAATTTGTGGTAATTGCTCATTTATGTGTTGCATACCAAAAACCTCCCGTTCCTTTTTATAATTTTTTTCATTTGTATATTTACACTATTATATAACTTAAAAGATTATCTTTTAGGTGTAAAATATTTTCTACTTTTCTCTCTTATTTTCGAAGAAACTCTTAGATTTCTTAGCTATTTTATCTGAAGTCACTAGGTAAAAATCTTTGAATAAAGGTAACATGTTCCAGAACACTCCATTACCTTTAAAATCAATTTGAGACTCTAATATAAAACTATTATACACTATACCAGAATCAAACCCATTAATTATAACCTGTTTAGATACATCAGATAATCTACTATCATCAGTAAATAAATCTATAACAATGTTATAAGATAAAGGAACACTACTTTCAGCTATCATCTCTTCATTATAAGCTAGGACGTTTGAACCAGCCAATAATGCAATACGTTTACCCATTTCAACTCTCATTTCTTCTACATCATCATCTACATTTTCTTTATCTGAATAAACCATAAAGTTCTTTAACTTCGTAAACTCTATTGACTTTGTTCCTATGTACTTTGAGTCATAATAATGAACAGTAAATGAACTACATGCCATTTGTGAATATAATAAAGTCAGATACAAATCTAAATAACTAAACAAGTCTTCCTCATTCTTAAAAATAAAACAAGATGAACCTTTAGGAAGATTAAAGATATTAGGTCTATTATTCACTAGGTCTATCAACATATCCTTAGGATATAATAATGATTTGTCTTTAGGTTCCTTAGGATAATACTGTTCAAATATACTCTTTGAAAGTTTATTGATTTCTAAATCAACATCTTTTATATCTTTCTCTAAATCAGTTATACTAGCACTTAAATTTAAATACTCGCTTGACAATAAAGAGATTTTCTCCTTTAAAGAATTTTCTTTTATCTTGAAACTTTCTTTTAATCTATCAGAGTTAAAATGAAAACCATTTGTTATGGATTCAGTAACTTCTATTATTTTATTTTCAAGTTCTTCAACATTGCTGTCTATCTTTGCTAATTTACTTTTAAACTTATTTTCTATTAATAATCTATCTTCTTCCATCTTACTATTTATACCTTTTTCAATAGAAGATTTAATATCAGATAAATTATACATTATATTATTCACTTCAACAATACATTTATAAATAAAATGACTTTTATAAACATTATAACCAAACAAACTTAACATTAGGAGTACAAGTAATGGAGTTAAAAATATTCCCAAACCAACAACTATTATACAAATAAGAATAAAAGAAATCAACTGATTCTTATTATCTACATCAACATTATAATCGAATACAATACTTTCAATTTTTAACAGTAAGTCACCACTGTTATTTAATTTATGCAACTTACTGTCAATACTATCAAAAGCTTTTTCAATATCTTCTAGCGACACTAGGTCTGAGTTGTGTTTTGAAGTGTATGAGGATATTACATTAAATAACCTAGAACCTTGTTTTAATTCTATACTACTTTTCATATCCTTACACTTCTCAATACAGTCATCTATTGATAAACCATTTTTAACTTCATCAGCATAACTTTCATAAGTTATACTATCTAACCTCTTTTGTTTGTTAGATAAAATTGTTTCTCTATTATTTAATAGTTTTGAAATCATATTCTCATATTTCAAAACACCTTTAGAAATCTCTTCTTTTAAAGCTAAATCATGAGAACGCCTTATAGAAGTTTCCATATCTAATTTAATAGAATTCAATTCTTTCTCATATTGAAGTTTGCTTGTAGTCTTACTTTTACATTCATCTTCAAGAATTGTTTTCTTATTTAATAAATCATTTTTCTTCGCTACTAATTCGTTATAAGTTAACATACATCTTTCCCATATTCAAATAACAATAACATAGTACAATAAGTATCATATGCAGCATCATGGAAAGTGTGCCCAGCTTTTAAACCATAATGATTAGCTACTTGCTTATAAAAAGAATCTATATCTAAATCCTTCACAACTAATTCTACTGTCTTTGAAAGATTTAAACCTTTAACCATATTTAATTTCTTTCTATAGTGTTGCATTAGGTCTAAAGAATATCTTTTAGACTCATCTAAATTCAAGATACTTCTACAATTTAAAGGTGTAGTAAATCCTAAACCTGTTTGTTCCGTTAAGTTTCTATTTATAGTTCTTAAATCAAACCCAACATTAAATCCTACGAATACTACTCCAGGCTCAAAGAATAATTTCTTATAATATGGATTACCTAAAATATAATCTTCTAAGTATTTTCCTTCAGATAATTCACAAGCCATCTCATTACTTATGTTATGAACTTTATAAGCACCATCAGAAACTAATTTATCTGTATTACAATAGAAACTATCAAAACGTTCTATTCTGAAATTATCATCTAAAACTATTAAAGCCATTTGAATTACGTCACCTACTTTATCAGTAGTTTCTGTATCCAAAACAACGTACTTCATTAAAACCCCTCCCTCATGCTTATTTAAATATATTACTTTGTGAAAGTCTATTTAAATCTCTTTTATACAAAACTTCTTCTATATCTAAATCATAAATTTCATTTGAGTTCACTAGGTCAATAAATTCATCTGCAGATAAATCTAAGTAAACCTCAGAACTCTTATTATTAAAACAAATTTTACCATTTGTATCTATAAAGAAGAAACCTCTATAATCTCTCCACATATCTTCTGGATTAGGTAAACTAAATCCAAACACCTCCAACAACCTAAGCACTGTACAATCTGCAACATAACTGAAGTCTAATAAATCTAAAATCAACTCATCTAACTTACCAAATGTTATACACTTAGGAAGTAAAGAAACAAACTTATCTCTTAAATAAAGTGGTATTGTAGGCATACCTAATAAATAAAAGTATAACATATAATCTCTTGTTAACTCTTCGGAATAACCTGTATCCTTCATGTAAAGTACACCATCTTTTAATTCTAATTTATCCACATCTCTAAATTTAACTTTAAAGAAATCATCACCACTTAAATTATTAGAAGATAAAACTCCCTTGACATCAGGAGATACAACTAATCTAGACTTAATAGTTTTACAATCTATCACTCCATTTATAAAACTATTATCTAAATAATTCTCAACGATGTAAAGTGCATTACAAACATATCTATTTAAAAACTTAGAAGGTATACCTAATTTCTTATAAGGACCTAAAACTGTTAATTGTCTTTTCTGTATTCCTAGGATACCTTTACTATCTAAAATATCTATTAATTCAGATGTTGTATAAACATTATATTCCTTTAATAAACGTTGTATATAATCATTGTTATAGGACTTTTTACAAAACTCTTCACGCAACTTAGCTACCTTTGAAGCTTCCATTAATTGACTATTTTTATAACCAAGTATACTATATAAATAATTATCTAAATCTGTAAAGTTACTATTTCTAAATTGTTCCATAACTTCTTCACCAAAAGTAGATTTATCTATGTCAGCAAAACTTCCATTATAACAAAAATATAATCTTATTAAATTATCAATACAAAGCATTAACTAACACCCCATTTTTGTAATAAAGTATAAAGTAAATCATATAAAGTACTATAAGCTTTAAATTGATTTCTATACTTAAATTTTCTATTCATCATATTAAATACTAAAGCTAAATCATGCTCTTGTACTAATGAACAATATTGATTTAATTGTTCATCATAATCACTAGGTATTTCAGAATACCCATCAATACTTAAATTAAATGCAGATAAATTTATAGAATCATAATAGTTATAAATAACATAACCATCATTTATAGATTTACAGTTTCCTAAATAAGCAATAAAAAATCTTTCTAAATTATCGCTAAACAAACTGTGTAAATCTTCTACTTCTCTAGTTATTTCTGCAGGTCTATTTAATTTTAATACACTCACTAAATTCTTAAACTCAACCCTATTTTTATTAATTACATCCACTAGGTAAGAAATTGATTCTATTGTAGTTAATTTTTTACCGGGTTCTATTTGTGGATAATTATCTTTTAAAACAGTCATTAAATCTTCACAACTATTTGTAGCTTCAGCAAATTGTTCTACGTATGATAAAAATCTATCATATCCTAATAAAATTAATGAAGATAGCTGACAACACACTGTTGGATAAAACCCAACAACTTTATGGTCATAATAACTAGGGATTGAGAGTAAAGCTACAGGCGTAACAAAACTCTCAATATCACTGCTTTTTATATTTAAATCTTCAAACGTCTTTACAAGAGATAACTTAGATTCCATTCTAAAAACATTTTCATTCACTTTCATTTTACTATCTCCTTTTCAGTTTATTTTATTAAATTAATTTAATTAATTAAACTAATACAGACTTACTAAATTAATCTAGCATCGCTTACTATTTCAAAATATAAAGCAACATCTGTTATTCTTAACTTTCTTCTATATTGATTCACTAATACAAATAATCCAGAAGCCCTCGTTGTATTCTCAATAGGAACTCCTGATGCTAATATAGTTTCTTCAGTAAACACTTTACCTTCAGGTGTAATGTATTTAAATACATCTTTATTAGGGAAAGTTTTTGGATTAAACATACCTAATAATAAATACACTAAAAATGCAGAGTTAAATGGTACAAATCTTGTTAATCCTAAACACTCACAAATTTCTCTATTTGTAACCATAGATACTGTATTAGACTCTATGTTAATTACATGTTGACTTGCTAATTTATACAACTGTGTTTCTTTTATAATTCTTGAATATTTACCACACTGTGTTAATGGATTTATCAGGCAAGGACCTGAGAAGAAAATAGGTAAATATTGTTCTAATGAATTTAAAAACATTATAGAATAATTTTTTGACAAGCCCCTTGATATTTTAGATTCTAATAAATCTATATACGACTTAGCAATTAAATTTTCAAAATAGTCAAATAGTATTTGCTTTTCCCTAGCACCAAGCACAAAATCCCCTAAAGATAAATCTCCTTGTTCATTATTAACATAAATAATTTCGCATAAATTTTGGAAATGTGCTTGTACAATATTTATTAATCTAAATGAAGTATTAACTTGAATTATAAAGTCATTACCAATAGGTAAAGAACTAAAATCTATACCTGCTAAATTTTTATCCATTAAACTATCTTCTAAAAAACTTATAAAATTATCTATATAACTTAATTCATTTCTTCTATCAACATTTACAAAAACACCAAATACAGGAACAGTTTTATCATTTGCAGTTATTAACTTTACCTGTAAATTTTTCTTTTCAATTTTAATAGGTACATAATTAAATAAAACTTGATAAACCTGATTACCTGTAGAACTTAACGCATTTACTAATTCTTTAGTTAAATCCATCAACCCAAACCTCCACTCTTACGGAACCTTCTCTACTTGAAATATCAAATAAACTTTCTCCATTTTTATAATCTAATACACTAGGGTTTAAGTAAGTATTTAAACGCATACTGAATAAATACATATCAACCTCTAGTAAATGTAAATATAATGAATCAGCAGTATCAATTAATAAATCTATTGATTCATATGTCTTTCCTAATGACTCTTTTAAAATCTCCATAAGATAGAATACACCTAAATCTGCTTGTAAAGGAAGATTTAATTTTGCTAAAACTCTACGTGACTGTGCAATAGAATTATCAAAAGTCTCATCAGACTTTATTAAAGCTGTACATAACTGAGATACATAACTATAAATCATTGCTATATCATTACGAGTAATCTTCTTAAAATTGTTTTTAAAGAATACACCAATTTTATCATTAAATAAACTACTACGTTTTAAATTATCCTTTGACTTAGGTAACTCTTCCTGTGGAATATTTAATTCTTTAGAAATTGAAGTTAATGCATATTTTAATAAATCATAAGCAGCCTTATAACGCATTGATAAATTCATTTCATGAATTATTAAAGGCTCAGGAAATTGTGCATTATAATCATTCCTGTATATTGAAAGATTTCTAGTATATTTAAAAATTAAAAAATCCTTATTATTGATTCTTATAGAATCAATTTTTAATAAACCATACTTATAAAAATTATCACAATATTCCTTAGGTATTGCACAATAAAACTCTTGTTGTTCTATAGAATCATTCGTCTGCTTTATTAAATACTTACTCTTCCAATTACAATCTTCAATATCATAAAAAGACATTAGAATGCTCATAGTTGAATTACTAACTCTTATTTTATTAAATGTACTACAATAACCGACATAACCATTTTCATATCTATCAGGTTTATCTAAATAAATCGCTTTACATTTTGCTAAATCCCAATATAGAGAATATACACAAGCAACCGAGTGCTCCTCTACATAATTTGCAGAAACATCAGACTCATTCTCAATGTAAGTTCTCCTACAATCAGTACTTATAGTAAAGATATTATCTTTATTATCTAGAGGTTCTACATAATAACCTTTATCTTTAGCTTTTCTGCAAAAGTCTTCACACTCATAATATGGTAATGTAATATACTTATTCATTAGGGTGTTCTCATCGTGAACCAGTAGTTCTATCCATGCGATAGAACTACTTGTAACATAAACATTATTCATATAAATTTTCATCTTTAATCCTCCTTACTTATAAAACCTCTATTCATCATCAACCTCTAAGTTTTCAACTGGGATGAAATCTATTGGCTGTATCTTATAACTGTTTTTATTCTTATCAACATCAAATAAAGCACACCCAGTTGTAACTAAATTCACACCAATTAAAAGTATACAAATTAATACTTTAATAAACGATAATCGTCGCACTCATAAACTCCCCCTGGTCTCAACATATCCCAATTAACTTTCATAGAATTAATATTTTTAATAAAATCAAATACATTGCAAATTAAACAAGACACAATGTGCTCAGGTCTACTTAAACCTATTACAACAGAAACTGTATCTCTTGTTAATCTACCAACATTATCATTTACTACTATCCCAGAAACTAACTCTATTCTATCACTATCAGACACTAGGTTTATTTTGTTACATAACTCTAAATAAGAATTATAATTAATCAAAGTATTATACAGAATATCTAAAAAATTATTATATTCATAATCTATAATACAAGTCTGACAGTGCATTAAAACATCCCAACAAAACTTCACATATCCACCTGAGAATCCATTATAAATTTGTGGATAAGAAGCTAATGTTAGATATGTAGGTAATTTCTTACCTATAGTAGCATCAAAAACATCATTAATATTTTGTAAGTAACCTTCTACATTAGGTATCTTCTTTTGAAATAAATTAACAATGTTCACGTCTGCTTGAACGGGCTCACAGGAAATAAATCTTAAACTTAGCTTACCTCTATACTCAGCAACCCTACAATTTAGTCTAATATACTTACCCTTTAAAGCATTTAGTTTATAACCCATAGATAAAAAATTATCAACATCAAAAATCATACAAGATAAAATTTTCCCATCAGTAGTTCTTACAAGTAGGCTATAGAAAGGCATCTCTAACCTACTTACAGAACTATTAACATCTACAACATAGCATATTCTATTTATTTGAGTATTCTCCATTAAGTCAGTATAAGTTAAGTATTGATTGTCCACATTAATAATATTCATTTCTCTTTTCCTCCTCTTTTATGTAAGTATAAGTATTCTTATCACTTACATACAACATATTTAAAGATAACTCTACAACTAATAAAATTACAGTTGTTAATATATTAAAACTACCATGCTTTATAAAAACATAAAAACAAATATGTATAGTCCTAATACCTGCTATAAAAGGTAATGGTAAAAAATCAAATAATCTACCATGACAACTAAAACAACCTAATAACATTACTATCCAACATACAAAAGTCACAGGAGTATCCATACCTATTGACGAACCATTATATACTGGAATTAAAAATGCACATACGGTATAAATAGCAAAAAATATTCTCATTATCTTCAAAGGCTGTCTTATATAATCTTCATACTCAGCAGTTCCTAAGTCTATTGAATCTTCATGTTTCTTTTTAGCCATTGCCTAAAATCTCCTCTATTAAAGAATCAGAATCAATTCTAATTTCATCATAATCAAAATCTTCCAACTCAGAAATCTCTATCAAATCTTCTTTGTCAGAAATGTCAGATGTAGGTTTTATATTTTTCTTAACATCACCTTTATCATTTTTGACATTAGGATTATTTTCATCACCCACATCTACATTTTGTTCTTCAACTGAAACTTCATTATTATATAAGATAATATCGAGTATTTTATGTGGTAAATTTTTTCCACTCAACAATATTATTATCGCAGACATCAATACTAATATTAAGAAATCCGACATATATTAACTAGGAGTGCTCGTGCTACTGTTGTTTCCACTATTATTACTATTATTACTATTATTTCCAGACATTCCTCTGAATATTAAAAATACAATAATTCCAACAAATAACCATTGTGCTGGATTATCCCCTATTATGGCTTCAAAAAATCCCATAAATCAATCTCCTTTTATCTTTTGTTATTTAAATTATCCATATTATTTTATTTGTATAACTATCTGACCCTTACAAAATTTAATAGCTGATTTATTTCCCTATCTTCTGCACCAGGGTGTAAGATAGAAACTGAATCATCACCATTCACTAGGTAAAGATAATACTTAGACATTCCTATATATCTCAATTGTAATATAGTGTCTAATTTTAAATCTAATGAGCCACATGGTAATTTATCCATACCATAAATGATATATAAAGGAATACCATTTTTACTTTTACTTGAAATATTTTTTATGAAGATTAATTCTTCTTCACTAAGCACACCATCAAGCTCAAACCTAGGTGAAGGCAGAGAACTTTCACTCTCTACCTCATCATCTATCTCAATCTCTAATAAATCATCTTCTTCATTCATAAAAATCCTCCTACATTATATTTTCTGCATTATAAACATAAGACTGTTGGTGTGTGCCAGACATATTTACATCATAATGTAAACCTTCTAAATCTATACCAACTATTAAACGTGGGAAGTCATTTTCTACATCCACTACATTACAATTGTATAATCTAAAATAAGCATAAATGTAATTTAACTGACTTACACATAATGAAGGAACTTCAACTTCAACTCCATTAAATTGTACTTTTCTAGATAAAATAGCTTCACTAGGGTTAATCATATATTTATTAGTATCCACATCTAAAGTAACCCCAAATGGTTGTGCTATTAAAATCTTATCAGTTATTTTTCTTTCTAAACTACTCATGAAAGTAGTAGGGAAATTACTTCCAGTATAAGAAGCAAACTTCTTTCCTTTAACCTCTATAATCGCAAAATCAGGAATGTCTGTTATACTGTCAAAAACATTACATTCTCTTAAAGGTAATACTGAACAACCTGTCTTGTTCATTATGTCTATTAATCTTGCACTTATATTTCCTGTAGTATCTCTTATGTTTGTTAAAACTAAAGGCTCTACATCTAACACAGCAGGCTTTAGTAATCTTACTTTACTAGGGTCACTTACGCCTAAAACACGTAAACCAACTTTATCTGGAGCAGAATACACCACAGGACTATTTACTTTAACAACACTCATCTTTTGTTCAGTTTGAGTATGTTGCATCTTATTAGCATAATACTCTTCATTTGACATCACAGGCTCATTATAATTAGGAACAGAATGTCCATATGTAGGTTGTTGACATTGTTGTCTTTCATTTTGCTGTACCGGTTGTTGATACACAGGTTGTTGTACAGGCTGTTGTACTGGTTGTTGCACGGTCTGTTGTACCGGTTGTTGATACATTGGTTGCTGTACAGACTCTTGTATAACTTGCTCTACAACTGGTTGCTGTACAGGCTCTTGTACAACTTGCTCTACAACTGGTTGCACAACTGGTTGCACAACTGATTGTGCAACTGGTTGAACAGTTTCTACCTTTTCTGATTTTGCTCTATTTCTTAAACTAGCTAACGCTGATTTTCCCATATTTTTATACCTCACTTATCTTTCGTAATATCTATCTATATTTACTAATTATTCATAATCTTCATATTCATCTTCTTCATCTTCGTAGTATTCTTCATCTTCCTCATAATCGTCATCATAGTCATAATAATCATTAAAACTAATTTGAGCACTATTTAATTCTCCACACTTTTCTAACAATAGGACAGTAGGTAGAATTCTAATAACTGGTATAGCAAAGAAAATTACTGACATAAATGTTGAAGCAGACATCATTAAGTCTATAAACTTATAAAACCCGTATTTAAACTCAGAATTATCAAAACCTAATTTGTATAATTCATTTACTTTTAACGAAACTCTTCCTAATCCCAAACCTATTAAAACAAATAGGGAAATAGCTAGGAAGAATAAACCGTATTGCATATAATCTAATAGGTTTAAATAAACGCTTATATCTAAAAATCCAAAAATGTTATTCTTATAAACTAATAAACCTAACACAAGTAATAATGCGATATTAACCAATATTAAATTAGTAATCAGCTTACTCATTACCATAGTACAGTTATATAGCGGAACAAACATTAAGAATTTATTAGGCACCTCACTATCATATAAACTATAATATAAATACACTAATCTTGGCATTACTATAAAAGCAAAACCTACCTCACTTATAATAAGAGCCCATAATGGACTAACAACTCCACCTACATAATAAACTCCCATTATAACACTAATAACAAAAACTATCCCTAGGGTCATGGCTAAAATGTGTTTTGTTCTTTTATCCATTTTTACACCCCATCACCTAATAGTCCTAATTGTACTAAAGCATTTGCAATATCGTTAACATAAAGTGCTAACACATTAGTGTCCATATCTTCAGGATTAACATCTTCTTCACCTGCTCTATTCACTAGGATTCTGAATATTAAGTCTTGTAAGTTTTCATGAGATAACTCTTCTAAAACTTCTGTAATTAATCCTAAATCTTCATCTTGATAATCTATACCTTCAAAGTATTTTTCGAATCCTTTACTAACCATTAATTCGGATTCTAATTTTGCTATCTTAGCTAAAGATTCTTCTTCTTTCTTTTTCATTTCAGCTTCTAATTCTTCTATTCTTTCTTCTAACTCTTTTATCATTTCTGGGTCCTCCTCATAATCATCTTCACCTAAATCTTTACAATCACCTGACTCATTAATTAAGTTATCTATACCACCACTTAGCTTTATAAACTGCTCAGTATATGAAATATCTCCTTTGAAAATACTACATAATTGGATAATTTCATCATCAGTTCCTTTCTCGAAACATTCTTTACAAACGTCTTGATACTCTTTGTAAACTACAGACATTAGGAAACACATGTCTGTGTATTTGATTCTTGGAAGAGCAATAACATACTCTGATAAATCCTTATAAAAGTCAGAACATCTTTCGATTACTAAATCATCATCTGTTGGAGTGTTAGTAAACTTAAGAATTTTTTGTATACCTCTCTTAATAGTGTCATCAGCACCATTAACATTCATCTCTTGTGACATTTTTCCATCCCCCTTAAATATATTCTAATAACATAAACATAGAAGTACATTTTTGTATCTTTATCTTTGTAAGTAATAACATCTCTAGACTCACTTCACTATGGACATGTAAAACTAAATTCTTTAAAACGTATTCACTTATATTTAAAGTTCTATCAAAAGAAAATGTACTATAGTTATCTGAACCTAGGACACCACTTTCTATCAAACTATAAACATAAATTGAATCCTCCACATATTCTAATAATTTTGTTTTTACATACTTAAATGCATATTTAAAATCATATAAATAAGTAGTTAATAAAGATACATCAAGAACCTTATAGCCTATCATATGCATAAATAAAGAATTAATTGTTATATTAGTCCTTTTCTGAATAAATGTATTAATATCGTTACGAGTAACTTGTCTACCTAAAGTCTGTAGTAATGTAACTGCTTCTATAACATAAGGCATATAATTATTACACCTATTGCATAATGCTTTTGCATCTTTTTCTGACAAACTTAAAGTAGTCGAAGTATAAGCAATTAGAGACTCCTTCGAAACATTAATGTTATCTACTAAATTATATTTTATACCATGCTCTTCTAAAGACTCTATAACCTCATTCTTCTTACTAGGTTTAGTATGAAGTATTACCAAATTATTCGTATCTTTACAAAATGGCAACATCTGTTCTACACTCATACTTTGATTACCTATTATTACCCAACCATCTGTTAATAGTGGAACAGTATGACTTAACTTAAGAAAGTCATATCTGTTACTTCTATTAACTTCTAAAATACTTGTCTTTGGAAATTTAGATTTTATCTTACCTATTAAAGAATCAATTGAATAAACACTATTCTCTAAAAGTACTACTATCATCTATACTATCTCCTAACAATTTATCTACTATAGCAGCAAGACCCGGTATTTCACAGACGTCTTGTCTTACAGAATCTATTTGTTCAAATAATTTACTTATTCTTATTTCATAAGGAATTGTTTTATTCTGCTGTAATGAGAATAAGTCATTATCAAATAGTGGAATACATAAGATTGAGAAATCATTTACTACATTAGGATTTATTTGTTTTACTTCATAATCATCTTCTAGTAAGATTGAAGCTATAGTTGCATCTAAAGATAACATATTTAAAATATCATCTATGCTATATGAAGACACATAATAAATTAAATCCCTTGTAAACATGTAGCTAATGTAATCTCCAAATAAATTGGAGTAATTAACAAATCTACCATAATTACATAAACCTTTGTGAATATCTAAATATTCACGTAAAGAGTTGTCTACAAATACTTTATGTTTAACACTTGTAGGACATTCTTCATAGAACTTCAATTTCTCTTCTATAGTATCTCCTTCCCAAACCTCAGGAACAAATTTCTTCTCTTTATATAATTTTACAAATTTAACTTTATAGCTTCTATCACACTCAAATCCAAAATAAAAATCAAATTTATCTGTATTTATCTTTTTATACGGAACTGAATAAATACTCTCTACAATACCATAAGGTAAAGGTACTTGTGCTGACATAAAGTTAACTAACTTCTCTTGATAATAATAAATGTCATAAACATCTTCACGGAAACAAGCATCATAAAAACTTGATAAGTAATTAATCTTATCTGCATCAGTAAAAACATTTAATAAGAAATCACCACAATTTCTTCTTGTTAACATCTTTGTTATCTTTGCAATATTATCCTGCAACTTACCTGATTTATTTAAATCCATTAGGTCTTTCTTGGTTCTATTAAATCTTGTATTACTTACAACATTACCGCTATCAGTAATATTGGTTAATGTTAAATCATGGAATAAACTTTCACTTAATGAATTTAAAATCATTAAGTCAGCTATCTCCTCTAATACAGATTTTAGCCTATCATCATAAAGATATTCATATAATAAGTTATCTCTTAAAGCCATATTAGAAACTGGAATAAAAGATAAGAAGTATTTATTTTCTTCTAACTCTTTTATGTAAGATACTAAATCAGACTCAAAAGATTCATTACGTTCACGCATAATTTTTAAAGTTTCAGATAATAAATCTAAATCAACTTCTTTATCAACAACAACATCAACACCTATACAATCAACTAAATTCTTTAACACATCTTTTGGTATATTTTCTAAAGAATTTATTTGAGAATAGATACTGTAGTAATTTTTACTAGATAAAGAGAACTTATACAAATCAATCTCCTCTAATGTTGTTATAAGAGATGACAAAGCATTCTCTTTTAATACAGTATATGAATTACATTGATTTGCTAAAATCTTAGTTGTATTCTTAACTTTATTTTTTGACTCTGTAACTTTAAATTTAGAATCACCTATCATAGTTATTAGGTCATAAAAATCCTTACAAGCTGAATCCCAATCAACTTCTAAATTAACTTCAGTTAATAAATCAATAGAATCATCACTAGGACCTTCAATATCTTCTATCTTCATCTCGACATCAGCTATATTACTTAATAAGAACATAACATAAGCATGATTAGGTGTATAAGCCCTTAACTTAACAGTTTTTGTAGGCTTTGTACACTTTATCTTATCATAAATCTTTCTCATGTTTTGTCTTAACTTCTTATGGTCTTTCTTATCAAATATACTTAATGTACCACATGAACATTCTTGAGGTTTATAGATTACTTCAAAGTTAGTATCAACATAAAGCATCTTTATAAACTCATCTGGTAACTCATTACTTTTACCACAATTAGGACAAATATATTCTGTAATGCGTTCTCCATTATCCACAAATCTATTAAAAGTAGCTAACGTGTTATTTTTATAATGAGCGGATATTTTGAAATACCCTTCTACGAAACCCGGTATATACCTCTCAACATTATTATGATATCTTGATTGTAGATTATCCATATACTTAGATACTCTAACTTCCTTTTGAATACTATCATAAACTTTCTTAGCCCAAGTTTCATAAGCTTTATATTTTGCTTCATCTTTAAGATATAATTCAGGTAACCCTAAATTTAAATAAATATCTTTTAAACTATCTGTCGGAGACATATTTAACATTGCTTGATATGCAATATTTTCATAACCATCCTTTATAAACTCAGGACAATAAATACTTGTATCCTTTACTAACTTTGAAACAGAATTATCTTTAGATTTGAATAAACTAGAATCTACAGCACATTGGGCTAACTTACCTACTTGGTCTAATAAAGTCTTTCCTGTATAAATCATGTTTTCTTGAATAGGAGTTACTTTATTATTAGAATATTTAACTTCTTGTAAAGCTACTTCTTCCTCATAATCTTCATCTGTAAGATAAAAATCTCTATCTGTAAAAGAATCATTTAAATCATTTAAATTATTTAAATTACTTATAACTAGGTTATCATTCTTCACTAGGGTTACATCATTGTCATCCAAATCTATAACTGTATCCAAATCATCTGAGGAAGTATTTTCGACTTCCTCAAAATCATCTAAATCTATTACAATTTCATCTTGTTCTTCTCTATCAATTCCCGACATTTATTCACCTCATTTCTTATTAAATCTACAAACTCTTGTGAGGTGTAGATTAGCTTTAGACCAGGATTTAATTGCTCCCTCTGTCTTGCTATATTATACTTATTTGTACCTGATGGACTATCACAAATAAAATATCTTGCACTCTGTAAAGCTGTGCTAGTATGGAAATCATACAACGGAACACCATCTATTACAGATAAACTATTGCAATAAGCAATAAATTCCTTTCTTGTCATTTCTCTACCTTCAGGTGCAACTCTACCTGTTATAACAATATCTAAATGTTTTAAAGCAGGTCTTGAAATTTCACCTCTGTAAAGAATTTCAAAAGCTCTTATATCTTTTAAATAAATCTGTAAATTTAAAGATTTTTTCAAATCAGCTACACCAAACTGTGCTAAATAAGAAACTATACTATGTTCATTTAATTTTGATAACAAATCATCAAAATTACTTACATTACCAAAATAATCTTTACAAACCTTATCAAAACCAGGAATACCTATGTATTGAATCATTTGATAAAACTTCATTGGAGTAGTATGCATTTTATAAACTGCATGAACTAGGTCATCATACCTATGTCCTAACAAACCTTTAAAACTTTCATACTTACTTAAAACTTCTACATAAGAAGGAATTACAAATATTCCATTCTCTATACCATACTTACAAATAGCTACGCATGTCTCAGGTCCTAAACCTTTACACTCAAATTTCTTTAACATATTGTTTAAAGAATATCCCATCTTTAAAAAACACCTAGGGTTACAGCACATTAAGGTAGTAGACTCATTATTGATAATCATATCACTACCACATAGACACTTATTAGGAATTATGTCATCATACTCTGGTGTAATATAATTTAGTTCTTTAGCATTAAGAACTGAAGTGAATTCTGCATATGCATCCACTTGGTCTAAATTACGAAATTCCTCATAATTCACAATAATACCTCCCAAAAACAAAACACAAACATCTGTTATTTATCTATTCTTATCTAATAAATCTTTAGCATCTTTTCTAACAGACATATAAGTTACAATCTCAGAACCATTGTCTAAAGTTAATACTTCAGCATCAACAACGGTAATACCTTCTGAATCTAATTTACTATAAATAGAATATGGAACCTGAACTTTATAATCTCCACCTTTATATTTAGCTTCTAACCAATAGAACTCTAAACCATTACCTGTTGTAGCACGATACTTTTTATAGTTAATAAAATCTGTAACAGTATTATTAGCTACTACTTTATAATTAGGGTCTACAGTATTTCCATTTAAATCTTTTAGAATTTCATTACTACTTGTCAAAGCAGAATTATTTGTACCACTTCCGTTACCGTACAAGCTAGGTATACCAGCAGATACTTCAGAAGAATTTTGATTATACTGTTGTTGTTGTTGCTCCGCAATTTCTTGTTGTTGAGCCAATAACTCTGCTTGTTTTGCAGCAGCTTTCTTTGTACTTACAGAATTAAATATAAGATAACCAGAAACAGCTAACATAAGACCACCTGCTACAGCTACAGCATAAATAACATTTTTATCTTTCTCATTTTTCTTCTTAGTTATTTTTCCTTTAGGAGATGCTCCTTTAGAAGGTGCTCCTTTTGGAGAAGGCTTAGCACCTTTTGGAGCACCACCTTTTCCTTTAGGATTTCTTTTAACATTTACATCTTTCTTAGGAACTTCATCTTCTTCAATATCTAAATCATCAATTTCATATTTAGATAAATCATCATCTTCAAAATCTATATTACTCATTTGTTCACTCCTTATTAGAATACAGAACTATGTGCTAGACTATCTTTATGTAAGACTGCAATCATAGCTTCTAATTCACTATCTTTAGGTAAATTGTATTTAATAGGTGCTGTGTGAGTAGTTCCACCATAATCTAAAATAACTCTTGTTCCATTAGGGTCCTTGTATTTGAATAAAAGTTGTTCTAACTTCTCCGCTAATCTATAAGAGTCAACTATTAGAATTTTAGTAGCACCAACATTTTCTATATACTTATAGTTATCTGAATGTAAAGTTAATAAATCATCAACTTTCTCTTTAAATTCATCAAATTCATCTTCTACATAGAAGAACATGTCCCCTGCATTTTCACTATCATCAAATGACCAGAAATTATCTTCAGCATTAGCTAAATCTTCAATATCTGATTCAGCATCTAAAGATAAATCTATATCTATTTCATCTAATTCTATAGAATTATCATCCATATTATTTCTATACTCTAAATATTCAGTAAATTTATAACGCTTACCTTTACTTATAATGTCACCATCAGTATAACCTCTTTCAGCTAAAACAAACATTAAAGCAGATAAAGCTATATCATCTGAATCTTTAATTTCCTTACCTTTTTTATCTAATTTAGGTTTACCATTCTCCATAATTGTACGAGGCTCGTAACTACAAGGCATATTATAGAAATAAGAACGAACAGTATAGTTTTCAAATTTATCAAATAATGTATCGAAGTTTATACATTGTTTAAACTCAGGTTCATATAGTGATAAACATTCTATTATTCTATCTTTCTTAAATTCAAATACCTTAGGAGCGAAATAAGCCGCAGGGTCATCACACCAATCAACAGTAGGTATTAAACCAGAATCAAATGCTTTACAATTTCTTAATAAAAACTTAACTGGTAACTCAGCTTCATCAGCCTTACACTCATACCAATTCTTCCCAAAGTTTAACCCTAGGAAATAATTAGTGTGACCTTTAATCCTTAACATACATTCTTCTTTAATGAATTTAGCCAATAGGTTAGGGTCAAAAGATTTATGGAATGAGAATAAAATTTCATCGTGAATAGTCATATGTAAAATAAATTTATCTTTATAACCTTCTTTACGCAATCTTCTATCTAATCTACCAATTAACATTTTAAAGTAATCTGCTGCAAATGATTGAATAGGGAAATTACCGAATGCTCTTTCTACAGAAGCAGTTTTTCCACTATCACCTCTAATATTACTCATATCTTGATATCTATAAAATCCATTCAAATTATGAACCACAGATACAGGAGCATCTTGAGGAATCTCTAAAAAGTCCCTTAACTCAGGACTCATATAAGCATCAACATTAGCCTTTGCTCTATAGGATTTTAATAAGTCCATAGATAAGTGATTCTTTCTCTCATAGATGTCTAGAACTTCATTTGTTGCTAACATATTCTTTTGATTAACAACAGTAAACATCCATTCACATAATGCTCTTGGAGAAAGTCCATAAGGAACACCAAACCCAACAGTCTTAGCTTTTGAACGGTCAGACTTAGGTAATAAGTGTGGAGGAACATCAAAGATAATCGCTCCATTCTCTGTATGGAAATCAGTATCACCATCAAGCATCTTATTTATTAAGACTTCATCTTTCGCTAATGAAGTAAACATACGCAACTCTATCTGAGCCAAATCCCAATCCCCTAGGTTCCAATCATCACCATGTGCAAGAACACACTTCTTTAAATTCTTCTTGATTGTTTGTGCAGGGTTAGAAATTCTTCTAGTTTCGATATTGCTCATTTTATAACCACGGAATAATCTACCTTCAGTATCTATCTCCTTAAATGGTTTATAATATCCAGTATACTCTTTAGATAAAGTTCTGTATTCTTGTAACAAGTAACATAATGGATATTTATAAGAATTAAACTTCTCAGCACTTAAGAGAACCTTAGGGTCTTTTTCTGTACTTGAAGCACTCATAATATCATGTGTTAAGAAATTAGATGGTTGTGCATTTTTATAAAATAATAATTTATCCATAGCATAAGAGTTTAATGCAGGTTCACCTTTATCTGTAAGAACTTTTACAGGATACTCTAAATACTTATAAGTTACATTTAATAAATCTTTACCTGTAATCTTAAATCTATAAGTAGCTTGGTCAAATTCTTCTTTTGTAAAAGGTTTATTTAAAGCATGACTAGCTTTCATTAATAACATCTTACCAACACATTGATAAATAGTTTCTTCTATTGTTCTTAAATCGGCTTCCATATGGTCAGCTTCTTTTTTAATATAAGATTCATCGAGTCTTAATCCATAATATTCAGACTCAGCTAAGACATTTAATGTGTAAACATCTATACGTTTATATCCTTTATAAAGTCTAGAGTCTACTGAGTCCATTAGGGCTTTAAGTTTCTTCCAAACCCCTCTGAACATATCAACGTCGGCACAACCGTAGATATCAGCAACTCTATAATCAGATAAATATCTGAATTTATCTTCATTACCTTTGCCTAAGATATCTGTTAACTCAGGTGCTTCAACATTTAATAACTTATGAGTTAAAGCCTTTAAACCTTTCTTAACTTTGAAAGATGTTGGAGCGATGGTAAATGCCATTTGTAATGTATCTTCATCAAAGAAAATCTCATATCCATGACTTCTAAATGCTTGAGAATCGAATGGAATATTATGACCACCTAAAAGATAATCATTTCTATCCAAATGGATAAATTCACTTATCTTATTTCCATTTTCATCATAAAGAAGTTCTATATCAAACTCTTCATGGTCCCATCTAAATAAATCACATAATCTTGTTAAAACATAATCTGTATTAACATTATCAAAGTATGCCATATCCATATAAATATTCACACCTTGGTCATCTTTCCATGATAATTGAGTAGACACTATGTGGTCTTTAATAGGATTGTCATCAGATAAATACTTAACCATAAGTCCAGTAGTTTCTGTATCGAGACCTATTAAACATTTCTCACCATTAGCTTTACATCTTAAAATCTCCTTTATCATAGGAGTCATAACTTTACTTTCAAAATCTATTATACTTGTTATATGTGTATAATCTTTTTTGATTTCTCCAGTTTGTGGGTCTTCAAACCAACTCAAGTCAATCATGTTTTTCAAGTTCTCATAAGAAACTTTATTTATATCTAAAACAACAGTTGACTTTAAAGAATCAGTATCTTCTATATTAGTGTATTTAAAATCTGGTAACTTTAAATATTCATAAGGAATCGTATCGATGTTTATACTACCATAGCTAAAAGCCAAATAAGTAATCATTCTATCTGTTCTATTTTCAGAAAAGCTTACGCCACTAGAAGATTGCATCGAAAGTGATACTTCTTTTTCTGTTTTTATTTTTACTTTATCACTAGGCTCTGTATTGTTCTTAACTACTACAGGTTTACCTATATTTCTTATAGAGTCCACTAGGACTTCGTCTTTGGTATACCCATAAGTTTTTGCCTTTGTGTAAGCATCAAATATTTCTAATAATGTATTTAATCTACCATAAGAACTTACAGGTTTATTAAATACAAAATTCAAAACTTCTACACAATATTCTGGACATCCATCAGAACTTTTTGACATTAGCATAGATGGATTAAATAATCTTTTATTTTGTTCTTCTTCTGATTTAATGAAGTCATCTGGGTGAACTGTAGAATACAGATACCAAGAACTTTTTGACTTCAAACTTTTTATGACTAAATGATATTCATAATTATATAAATTAAAAGTACCTACTAAAAACATAATAATTCTCCATATTTGAAATCCTTACTTTTCTTAAAATAATCAAAAGATTCTTTAGTTATTAAAGGATTTAATTTAAATTCTATATCATTGTACTTGCAAATAACTTCGTCTATATCTTCTCTCATACTTCTAAATAAAATCTTACTCTTATCAATAGATATAAAAGACATAGCGGAATTACTTTCTATAGCTATAGCTATATACTTCAACATATTTGTCATATTTCTATTAACATTAGTCATAAAATTGCTTAATACAGCAAACTCAGAATTATCTTCTATACAGATTGTTTGTATAAATTCATCTAAGTTTTTATCTAATCCAACAAAACTTCTTATAGAGATATCAGAATCAAATTTCATCTCTAAAATATCTCTTGAAATAACATCTAAGTCATTAATTTGCATTATAGCTTCAATATCGCAACCACACATGTGATTTAAAACTAAAGGAAGTAAATCCTGTAAAGAATAAACTACAACATAATGGTCCTGAAACTTATCAATAATATTTAATGTATAAATATTAAAATAACTATCTATCGAAGCACCTAATAAATCAAAACATGTCCTAGGATTTAGTGCAGAATCTAATATAGACTCTGCAAAACTAATATCACTATGGCATTCTGATTGAACTCTTCCTAAATACTCATGTATGTCTATTGTAGGAGAGTAATTAGGTTGCTTTGATTTTGCTAAACCTATACCAAGTTCTTTTCTCTTCTGCACAGAAGAGTTTTTATACAAATCTACTAGCAAAGTCATCTACTCTCCTTTCATACTCTGGTTTTGTAATATAATAAGAAACATCACAGTCGCATATGCATACTGCTTTACGTTTAGAAACATCTAAAATAAAATCACTATTAGGTAAGTCTACACCAATAGAATCACAGATATCTTTACAACATGTACCTCTAAAGATATACGTTGATTTGTCCGGATAAACAATCTTTACCCAAACGATATCATTATAAACATTTAAATCTCCCAAATTTATTCACCTCTAAAAAAGTTTATGGTACGTGGTATCGGGGTTATCATATAATCTAAATCAGGATTTACAAAATATCCTCTTTCATGAATATACCCATCTCTATGTCTATAAATAGCCCCATTTATAAATAAGAATCCACCAACAAGCTGTCCTTGTTGTAAAAATGCTTCTAATCCATCGGAACTATTATTTTCTTTACCGTTTATAATTATAGACTTTTGTTTTAATTTATCTGGAAGAGAATCTAGTGAGAATGAAACCGCTAGGCTTTCTACTTTTGATTCTACTTTATTTATCCAGTTCTTTAAATACTTAAATGAAGGGCCAATACCTTTAATAATGTCAGCGTAAATTAAATAGTATTGTTTTCTAAATGAAATGTTCTCAATATCCTCATCACCTATTAAAAAGAACTTTAATGGAGTAAAGGTTGAGAATAATGATAATTGTGAAATATTTTGAATATTATCTGGTAAATACAATCTATCTTTTTTCATAGTCAAAATACAGTAATCTAAATTCTTTTCACTCTCTTCTAACATTAGGACTAGATGATAAATAACATTAACAGATAAGTTTAAGTATCTTAACACCAATCTTAAATCTTTTTCCATTAAAGCTATTTCTTTAACCTCAGGACTAAACATAAAGAATAGAGCATTCAGATATGCTTGTGCATTAGGGACTACATTCATTGCAAAGTCAAAGAATTGTGAGTCAGATAAGTCTACACCAGGGAACTTTTGTTCTAGTGTATTATACACATCTAACATACTAACATAAAAACTATTATAAGTTTGACATAACTGTCTTAAGTCTTGAATAGACTTTTTAACATTATAAGGATTAGTATTCTTTTCAATGCTAGATTTAACATAGTCTTTCAAGCTAGAGAATTGGTACTTAGAATCTTTTGCTAAATAATCATAACATTCATCATTTGTCATGAATGGAATATTATCCGCAATATTCATAACATTACCTTTATCATCTCTAATAATACTCTCTTCTATTAAGTCTTTAGTTATATCCTTTAACAGCAGGTAATCTTCAATACATTGGAAACGCTTATAATAAGCTTCATCTCTGAATAGAATAAAATCATCTTCATACAATTTATATCCTGACTCATGAAGATACATTACTAAGGTATTTAAAGCAACAACACCTCGAACAATATCTAAGAATTTTTTATGATTAGATTTCTTTATCTTATCACTTGTACTTATTGTACTTTTATGTTCAAATAATTTACCAATATTTGCATCTGTAATTAATGCATCACTCTCTACAGCCCTATTATATAGAATTTGCAAAGACTCTAAAGTAAGACCATTTTTAACATTTAAAGCTATTATTTCTAATAACTCTACTCTTTTTCTTAAAGTCTTAACTCTATAAGGTACATTACCAAAACCTTTGATATTAGTTATTACCCTAGGTCCTAAAGATTCGATTTTGAATGCTTGTTTGATGATATTTCTAATAACCTTATCAAGTCTTTCTAATTCTTTAGAAAGATGATATGTAAATAAGTCATAATGAATTTCACCACTTATCATAAATAAGTCTTTAGAACCTTCATAAATATCTTTTACTATATTAGAAAAATCAATTGAAACCTTTTTATCTCTAACCTCCACAGAGGCAAGACTTTCTAATAGTAAAGTTCCATCTTCGGTTTCTACTAATGTACCTTTGTCATTGAAAATACTATAAATAAAACTACTATACTTATTAGTATAATATTCATTTAATGAATAGGTTAAAGATGCAAGTAAACCATTAGTACTAAAATCGTAATTACTATACTCTTTCCTACACTTATCTTTAAAATCATTTAAAATAGCTTCAAAGTCATAAGTACTATTACGGTTATTATTCTCCTTATTTAGTTTATACCTAAGTACTCTTCTAAATCTTTTAGTATCTGCATAATCAGCAACGATTTGCTCTAAACTATCAATAGAATAAATATACTTATTTACTTTAGTTATTAACTCAGTATAAACAGCAGTATTTACTTTATCGTGTAAAAACTTTTTTAATTCTGCTAATCCATTCTTACATCCATTAAAATTTGTAGCAATCAGTTCATCAAGAACTTTTTGTGGTAATAAATCTTCACCTAGTAATTCTGCTGAATGCTTTATTGCATTAGGATGAATTACATTTTCAGTAAAAATTATCAAAACCTCACCTCCTTACTTTAATAGGTTAAATACGTATGAAAATAAACATACTAACATACCCAAAGATAAAATTATTTTTGTAGGATTTTTACTTGTAAGGTTTTTAAACAGTAATTGACTTAAATAAATCAATAAACCACTAATAACTTTGGTAGTTAAGAAAAAACCTTTATGTATTAGAACGTATAATTCTTCAACAAATTTAAATAATAAACCTTTATATAAATATTTACCCATTTTTGCTGACTTCTCTTTGTTGCAACTAGGACAAATAGCCACACAATTAAAAACCCTATTTGGTGCGAACCATTTGCTATTAGGTACGATGTGGTCAACTTCCATATCAGACTCTCTCATATTCTTGTAGCATTGAGAACAAATATAAAACTTACCAAAAAATCCTGGATTATGTTTTAAATATTTCCCTCTATAATCATAACTTGCTCTCTTCTCTCTACCACTCATAAAAACTGACATTTTAAATCCCCCTTAATTAAAACATACCACATAAAATGTAACAAGCTATTATTACATTTTATCTAGTAATTGGAAATAAGACACAGCTTGTAACTGCATCTTAATTCCAATAATATATAACATAAAACTAGCTATATTAGGTGTTAATTATTTTCAAAAAATTAACACTAATCTAAATCAATATCTATATCAATGTCATCAGAAAATAATTCAGATTCTTGTTCTTCAACAAATTCATCTTCATCATCATCTAAATCTATATCTATATCATCTATATCCTCAGAAATAGATTCTAAAGTTTTTGAAGTATCCTCAATACTATCTTCATCTTCGAATATTGAAGTTGGGTTTAAAGTTTGTGAACTAACCCCACCACCAAATATGTTAGAGTTTAATATAGTTTCATTTACTGCATTATTTGTCGAAGTGTTTGTTGTTTCACTAGGTACTTCTGCACTTGTATCCCTATCTAAATCAATAGCAACATCATCTTCTTCTTCATCATCACCAAATAAATCAAATCCACCTGAGAATAAATCACTAAGGTCTACATTAGGTACCTCTATAGAAGGTGTCATTTCTTGAACTTGGAAGATATTAGTATCAACTATATTGTTTGTTTCCTCTACTTGTGTATCCTCAACTTCATCTACATAATCTTTATACTTAGGAGCATTAGGTTTAGCTTTATTTCCATCAACTAAATCAGTACCTGTTATTAAATTAGAAATTAAAGACGTCTTATTATTTTGTAAATTCTTATTTATAGAAATCCTTGCAACTGCTTGAGCAGGGTCATGATGACAAATCGCTGCTAAAGGACCTGATACTTGAATAATTTGCTCTGTCTTCTTTAAAGGTCTATTGAAGTATTGAATTGAACATCCACTATCAATAGCTTGAGCAACTTTACAATAAGGCTGAATAGAACCTTCTGGTAAATCAGGATTATCACTATCTAAAATAAACACAAATGATAATTGTGCTTTCACAAGAACTTCAAAATGTCTTGCATCTATAAATACATTACTTCCACTAAATACTCCATAATATGTTTCTAATTGCTTAAACATTCTAACATCTACAAAGTTTGGAATAAATGTAGGTATATCTTTAACATCTAATACACCTCTAGTTATCTCTTGACCTGCATTTACCTTTTCTCCATTAATAACCTCTAAGTCTGATTTTGGTACTTTATATTTCTTGTCAAACAAACTGATGATACAGCTATCACCACTATCTTGTAAATCAATATAAGTATCATTAGGAGCCACTATAGATTTCTTAAATGCTTTTGGTATTGAACCTGAAGCCATAGATTTAAATAAGTTAACTGTATTAGCTGTCGCATTACCAGAACCTGCCGCATTGATTGTATCAAGATTTAACTGAGTTGCAGGTTCTCCAATTGATTGACCTGCTATAATACCACAAGCATAACCAATAGGAGGTAACGTCTTCGTATTGTGTAAGATACCATAACATCTAGCACAAATACCCTCTTTAGATTCACAAGTTATTACAGTTCTAGCTTTAATAATCTTAAACTGTTGTTGCTCTATATAATCTAAAGTAGCTTCAGTTACTATTGAATTTCTATCTAACCCAGGAAGGTCAATAGCTAATTTATTTAACATCATACTTCTAAATAATGTAGAAAGTTTATACTCTATTTTAAATACAGAAGAATCATTCAACTCAACATCAGTTATCTTGTGTTTGAAAATAAACTTAATAACATCTGCATTAATTAAACCATCTTTTGTTATATTGATAGTATCTTTATACAATTGACTATTTGGATTTAACTTCTTATTGATTAAATCAACCGTATCTGTCTTAGAGTCAGCATAAAGAACTTTTAAATCTTTATAACCACAACCACAATCATTTTCAGTTATCTTTAATCCTGCTAAACTGAACACTAGGGCTCTTGTCATTTCACCAACTTTACCAGTATCTTTTTGAACTGTAGTAATACCATTACGAGTACCATTAGCCATGATGAATACATCACTTGACTTTAGTCCATGTTTGAAACTTGTCATGATTGGAGTTTCCATTTGCTCAGTATTAGTTTTATTAATTGTACCTATTAAACCAGAACTTCTCATTACTTGTGATTCATTACCTCTGGCACCAGAATCTATAATAATGAATAAGTTATTGTTTCTAGGATAATGACTTAATAAATCAGACTTAATAGTTTTGATAGCATAAGCAGATGCTTTTATAGCATTGTCTTTTCTATCTTCTTCTGTAATTAAACCTAATTCATATAAAGTGTTACATTCATCTATAAACTTATTATAAACTGCAACATATTTATACTTAACGTCATCTTCTAAGAAATCATCTAAGTGTAATGTGATACCTGAACGTATACAACATTCTATACCAAACTCCACTAGGTTATCTAGGAATTCTAAACATTCTTCTGGTGCAATATCTTTTGCAGAAGCTTGTATTAAAGAACTTATTGAAATGCAATTATATTTTAAACTTTCATTTCCTCTTGTAAATACTATAGTTCCTTTAGACTTTCTCACTAACCCATCATACCTTAATTTCTTATAGTTATTAGGGTTAATGTAAGGAATGTTTAAGCTATTATCGTATACTTCATTTGTAAATCCATTAGGGATTATAGAATTAAGTATTAATCTACCTGCTGTAGAAATATACTTATTACCATTGTGTTTTAAACATACTAAGTCTTTATAATTTATGAACCCAGACTCTAAATCATATTGTAATGAATGTAGAGCATTATAGTATCTTAAATTATCAATATTATATTTCTCAGACTCTGTCACATCTAAGACATTTTCATGTAACATTGTCGCTAGGTATAAACCTAAAAGAATATCTTGTGATGGTAATAATGAAACAGAACCATCCTTATCACTGTAAAGTCCAGTAACTGGATTACAGTTAGTTAATAACTCTCTTATAGAAGCAGGCTCATGTGCCATTGCATACCACATTTGGTCACCATCGAAATCGGCATTAAATTCACTACATAATAGAGGATGTAGTCTTACTGCATTACCTTCTACCATTTGAGGTATTAAACCTCTTATACTCTTATTGTGTAGAGTAGGCTGTCTACCCAAAGCAACTGCTGTCTTAGATAATAAATCTCTAACTATGTCATCACATTTATTAATTACAACTAAAGCATCTTCCTCACTTAAGAAGAAATTCTTTTCTAAGAACTTAATACATCTTGGAACATCGGCTAACTCTAATCCACTTATTAATGGATTTAAATCTAAATTATCATCAGCACTAAAAATGTCAATATGCTTAGCAAACTCATAAGGTAATTGGATTCTTAAAAGATTATAACATGCCTGTCTTGGTAACCCAACATAACCTAATCTTAATTCCCCAGGAACAATAACACTTCTTCCAGAGAAACAAACAACTTTTGATAAAGCTGAATTTCTTATAGCACCGTGTGATTTGTTATCTGTACCTTTACCAGTGAAATACTCTAAAGCATTCTTTGTTTGAGCATCAGAAGCTAACTTCTTAGAACCATCTAAACCTATTAACTCTAAAACTCTATTATAAACTTTAGTAGGGTCTAATGTATTAGATACTTGACAAGCAGAAAGTATTCTACTATAGTAAATGTCAAAGTTTGAATTTCTACCATCCATCTTATATCTAAAGTTCTTAGGTATAACTGGGAATGTAGTTAAGATTAAATCTTTAGCATTAATACCTTGATTAATTAGGTTTTCTAAAGACTCTTTTTTATTTATTAATCCAAATAACATTTCCTCATTTATCTTCTTACTCTTCTTCTTTATAGACTCTATCTTCATATCTAAAATTTCAGCACATTCTTTAAAGTCTAAAATCTTAAATATATCCACTAGGGCTGTTATACCACATTTAGGATTTTCTAAAAGAGAAGAATCTCTAGTACCGTATACATCTTTTCCAAAAATTTCTATAAAGTACTTACCATCTATTAAATCTCTAATCTTATCTCTACCTAAACTTATTATATCTTCCTCTAATTCCTTCCCACCTTGGTTTTGAACTTCTTTTCTTTCAATCACCATTATTATTGAAGGTATTATAGATTTATAAATCCAAATAGGATGAATTATTTCACAATTTAAATCAATATATCCCCAACACTTTTTAGCATAATTAATACCTTCAGGTCCTTTAGCAGAACCAAAGATATTATCATCTTGTAAAGCATCTCTTGTATTCTTTAAAGGAGATAATTGTAAACCTTTTATATCTTTATCAAGTAAAGGTCTAACTTTATAATTATCATCAACAAGTTCTAATTCAGAACCAAGTAATCTTAATTCTGTTTGAAGCATGTCCATGTTATTATTTACAGCTTTACCTTCAAATACTGTACCATCTTCTAAATGTCTTCTTAATTGCTTTCTTCCATAAACATCATCAGATTTTACAGAGAATAATTCTTGTAAGAAGTTATATGCTCCATTTGCTTCAAATGTCCATGTTTCCATCTCACCCATTGTTTGTCCACCTGATACAGATTTACCTTTATTAGGTTGACCTGTAGTAGGATTGAATGAAGTAGGAAGTCCACAGTTATTCATCTTACTTGTTACAGTATGACTTAACTTTTTATAATATAAATATCCAACAGTTGTTGTCCTGTCAAATGGTCTACCAGTTCTTCCATCATATAATTGCTTTGGACCAATTTCATGTTCTTTGAAATACTCTTGAGCAATATCGTATGAATCTGGATTTGCTGGAGATATTATAAATCTCTTTCCATCAACTTTTGCTGCAAATGATAATAAAGCAACAAATAATTGCGATAAGTTCATTCTACTAGGAATCCCTAATGGGTTAGCTGTAATTTGAATTGGAGTACCATCTTCCATGAAAGGCATGTCTTTCTTAGGAACTATCTTACCTACAACACCTTTATTACCATGGTCACCAGAAAGCTTATCACCTAACTCTATATCAGAGATAGTTGCTATATAAGCAATAGCAGTATCGCCTTCTTTAGCTGTGAAGATTACCTCACCTTCAACATCAGCCCCTAATGTAGTATATCTTTCAGTATCAATACCTTTTTCTGTAACTGTTATACCAAATACATTTGACCTAGGTTTTAACCAAATACCTTTCTTTGGTAAACCGTCTTTATTATGTGTAAATGTTTCAGCTTTTATCTCAAACTTTTCTCTTACACCTTCTTTAAAGTTTTTCAACTGCTCTTTAATTTCAACTACTTTAACATGTGCTAGTTTACCAGTACCAAGTAATTCATCAGAAATTATAATACCGTCATCCATGTTAGGAATACCGAATGATTTATAAGCAATTAAATAATTAGCACCTAAAGCAGAATCAAAATCAAAAATACTATTATCAACTTTTTGTGCCCCTAGGTTGATATGGTAATCATTATCATATTTATTAATGTCAACACTATTATTATAAAGAACTATATCCCTGCCACTATAATCATGATTAGGTTGGTAATTTAAATAATAATGGAACATTGTATTATCTGTAGCCTTTTTACAGAAAGGTAAAATAACTGAATGTTCAAAAACTCTATTACCATACTTACATGTAAATAAGTACCCTCTATAACCTATAGTAGAAGTATCTACAGTATCTAAATGAATAGTACCTTTTATAAATTCATCATGTTCACATACACTATGTAAATCATTACTGAAATACATATCACTTAAAATATCTTGTGCTCTTAAAACAGCATTACGTGTGTTTTTATCTAAACACAATGCACCTGTCGATACCAATGGTGCTTCTGATTTTAAACAAGGCAATGCTTGTTTATTTTGATTACAACCCATTGTAATTCTTTTACCTTCAGAGAATTGTAAATATGCAATCATAGCTGTTGGTAGTGATAATGTTTGCAATACTGTAAACTCTTGATAATCTATTTGGTCACTAGGTACAGTTATAACTCTATCACCGTAATAACATCTTACTAAACCTTTAGTCAAATCTTCATCCCATGGAGCAATGTATTTACCTTCTCTTTGTCTTGGGTTTAATAATATAGGAACCATTGATTCAGGTCTACCATCTTTAACTACTAAATAAGGAGCATACACCATTCCATCAGAACCTACTGTCGTAGCCATAGTCATATGACTAACTAAACCAACCTTATCACTTTCTGGAATATGGAAATGGTCATACATAGATTGTTGAGATGCTTTTATAGAAATCATCTTATCATTTGTTTTACCACTATAATCTAAAACAACTTTAGACTCTTTTGCAATATATGAAACAACATTTGTTGTTTCAGCACCTTGTGAATGTTTAAACTCTAATTTACATTTATTTATAAATGCTCTAGTATCAGCAGGTACTGCTCTATCAAGAGATAAGTTCTTTAATGAAATAGATTTCTCTAATAAGTAAGACCTAATGTAATCTGTTATACTCATTAGGATATTTGAAATTTCTATTCTAACAGAATCTTCTAAAGATAACACTGTTCTATTTGTTTCATTAAACTTATCATCAAATAATTCAAATCCTGCTAAGTTATTACAAAGCATATTTATCTCTGTTAAGATTTCATTTGTATGTAAATCAATACCTTCAACTTTATACTTCTTTAATTCATACATTGTCTTATTCTTAAATACGTATAAAGTATCAACATCGCTATTGTCTATTTCATCTAAAATCTCAGCAGTTAATTTTTTACCTATACCGTAAGATAAAACAGGTTTAGCTAATTCTAAATCTAACGCTCTTCTTTTGAAACTTGTATCTCTATTATATCTATCTCTTGAAAGTTTATTTAACCTTAAATACTTAGGTCCTAAAATATTGTGTAACTCTCTATCTCTTAATTCCCTAGGTATTGCTAAATATCCTTCACTCTTTGCACTATTAGGTAGTAACACTTTTAATACAGCATCTACAGATTCTTCAAATGATAATTCATTCACTAATGTACTTGCTATAAATCTATTTCTTACACCTAAAAGTTTTAATAATTGTCTATAGCTTAATCTAGTCATAGCTTTTAGGAAAACACCTAAATTAACTAAGGAACTTTTTCCACTACCAATCTTTACATAAAGAATACCGTTTTTACTTAAGAATTTTAAATTTCTTCCATGCTCTGGAATTAACTCTAATACAGGTAATAATTCACCAGAACTATTCTTTGCTTCAACATGATACCAACCATTAGCTCTTTCATTTAAAGAACAAATCTCATAATTTGTACCATCTATCTTTAATCCCATTGAAGTCCTTAAAGGCACCTCCATTAGGGCTACTGGTAAAATTATTTGTTCACCATCTTCTTTATTTGAAACTTCTACAGTACATGATACTAATTCAGAAGTTGTATTCTGTATTTCTATGTAAGGATTTGGTGGTGTCTCAACTAAAGAGAAATTTATCTTATATTTATCATAATCCATACTATAAGAAGAAATTATCTCCCTCAGATTATATTGTTCTTCTATACTAATCAAACCCAATCACCCCTTATTTTTTATCCATGTGTTCTATAATGTAACACAACATTGTTACTAAAATCTCATCGCCTTCAAAATCTCTATTCTTCACATAAAGATACATACCTTTTATTCTTCTCATATTTACTGAAGGCTTTATATTATTTTTTAATGACCTATAAACATAAAGTATCAAATCATAGTCAGGTTTTATTTCTTTTACTTCCACTTATTAACACCTACCTTTAGTAAGTTCTTATCTGACTTAACATAAAAGTTTTCATCTAAGTTATCTCCTAAATGTGAAACTATTATTTTTGTTTTCTGTAAAGATTTCAAAAACTCTTTTCTACATTCTGAATCTTTTACTAATAAATCCAAATCTTCTTTTGACATTAAGTATTCGCAAGATGAAATATAACCAGGAACTAAAGTAACACCTTCTTCTGTGATAATAAAATTACTTCCCATCTAATGCACCTCCAAATACTTTAGAATTTTCTATCTCTTTATTTTCATTGTTAACAGGAACAAAAAGATTAATAACCTTTCTTTGAGTTTGCACAACTTTATCTAACATTAAAATTTTTTCAGATTTACCATCTCTTAAAACTAAATTTTGCATAACCCACACCTCCATTTTAATTTCATATTTTCTTATGTTAACGCTCAAACATTTTAAAAATCTTTCTTGAGTCTGTTATTAAACCTTGTTGTTCTAAATCTAATAATCTACTTAGTAATGAATTATTAAAAACTTCAGGACTGTTAGAATTATTCATATAATCAAAATCAGCTCTGTACACACAATACTTAATAAGTTCAAACGGGTCACAGATAGCTATTAAATGATTACATAACTCCTTAGTACTATCTATGACCTTATCTGTACAAAAATACACAAAATTATCCCCATATGAATTATACAGTGAAAAACCTTCTTTAGCTTCAGTATTAGGATAATATATTGATTCAAAGATTGACATAATTCTATTATTAAATTCATCCTTTAATTCATTAGGAATATTACTTCTGAAAATCATATCAATTACTGCATCTTTAGTATATTTAAATTCTGTATTTGGAATTATTAATTGTTCAAAAAATTTACTCTCTAACTTCATAAAATTAAAATAATCCAAATCATAGGAATTAACATTAGGTGTATTAGGACTATCACTAAATACACTTGACTTTGATAAAGTGTCATTAGGATTTTTATTAGATAAATTATCTAGCCTGTATTGCCAATAATAGTCATAAAAATCCTTATCTTTTTCTATAGTGTAATTATACACTGTAAAAAATAATTTATAACATGCTTGAAGATTTTCATCTGCTCCATGTGTAATATGATTTGCTATCATACATAATTTAAATTGATTTATATAAAAGTAGACTTCCCTGTCACTGTTGTTTAAAACATTATTAGCTTTTGTTAATAATTCAATTAAAAAATCACAACGCTGTTTAATAGTAAATCTACCATCATTATTAGCCTTCAACACAGACAAAATGTCTTGAGATAATCCTCTAAGATATTTTATCATTGGTGGACTACAATACTCAAGAATAGAACTATACTCTTTCATTTTATAATAAGCATAGGCTGATTCTGGAATACCAACCTCTGTTGTAAACTTAAATGAATTTCTATACTTATCAACTATCTTTAAATATTTATTATATTCTTCTCTAGTTATAATCTCATTGTATAATTCACTATCCATCCTCTTAATTAACTTATTATAATAAAAAGAAAATTGAGGACTTTCAATGTGATACTTTAACAAATTATCTACTTCAGCTTTTAATGTCAATCGACAACACCTCCTAATAAGTCTTGTAATTCCTTACCATAAACTAATAAATTTATAACACCACTATTCCTCTTAAAATAAATCTTCTTACCGGGTAAAATACCTTCTGACATCATAATTGCAGGAGAATGTAAATTAACTCTACGTGCTTCACAACCATCTGCTGTTTTAGTAGGTTCTATTATAGCTGTAACAGAACACTCTACACTACATTGTTGAAACACAATATCCTCTACAACACCTATATAATATTCATGAGACCAATACTCAAACTTCAAAGCTATATTCTTACTTGAGTATTGTCCACTAACTGAACCAGTATAATTAACATCATCTACATCTACAACTACGCCATCAGTAGGATAACCTTCTTTTATACATAACTCATAAAAATAATCCATTTTACCTTTTAACCAAGTACAGAAGTCTTTAAAGTCACTAGGTACTTCTTCCGCTTTTATAAAGAGATAAGGAACAGTATCCATTCCTTTAACTCTTAAGATATCCAAACTTTCTGAAAGACTATTTGATAAGCCCTCACATCTAAATATCTTATACTTTAAATATTTATAATCTTCATCAGGATAGTTTGTTCTTAACATAGATAACGCTGCCATTCTTTCTACTTTTAGCACATTACCTGTTGTTGATTGTAGTTCACTTAAACCTTCAGTAAGAACTACACACTCACCAAATACTAATAAAGTATCCAAATCTAAATCTAGTTTATTAGGGATTATCCTTGACATATTTTTTGTAAGATTAAAACCTTCACCATTTCTTGCTCTTGATTTAGATATCTTAAAAGTTAAATCTTTCTCATTATCCTCAATTTCTCTTGTATAAGCAGACTTACAATTTATACCATTAATCTTTGGACTCATGACCTTATCTTGGTCTTTTGTGGACATAAAGTATTCATAAGAATCTTTATAATTTTCAACAGCTCTAATAGACATAGATTTCTCATCTTCTATTGCACTATCATATTTACTAAAGTACTTACCACTATCGACTAATAAATTAGTCATATTAAATTCTTCTAATAAAGACATAGGCACTGGGTCATCATCATAAGAACGATTAACAACATCAGGACATAAATTATTTTCTTTAATAAAATTTTCCACTAACCTATATTCTGAATCAGCCATAATATCATTACCAACTCTATAACAATAACGAGCAAGTAAATATAAATCAACTACTCTTCCTTTACGAATTAATTCAGCACTATTAAACATAAAGAACCTCCCTAATCTTACTTAATAATAAATCCACATCTATACCACCACTATATGTAATTTCCTCTCCTATAAAAATCTTTATAGGAGGAACCCTCTTAGTTTTATAACTAATATGGACAAATAACATTAGGGTTGGTGATGTGTAAAAATCAACACGTCTAATATGAAAATCAGCAACTTTTATTTTAGCAATATTTTCAACCAAATTATCAGCATGTTTCTTAAAATGTTCATCTAGAATTTCTTTGCTAGGTAATTCTTTTCTATAAGCCAAATAATCAGTTAAGGAACCTATGATTTTACATCTAGACCTTATACCGTCTGACAATGAATAATCTCTACCACTTCCAATATATTTCAAATCAGTAGTAAAGATATCCGTTTCATTATAGAAGATATCAAATACAATGTAATTATCATATTTATCCCTAAAGTCCATTCTATAATAAGTCAGAAATGATTCAACTTTGTATTCTTTCAATACTGTAAGAACACCCATGGACTTTATAACTCTTCTTATAAAATTATTCACAATATACCTCCCAAAAAATTTAGAGATTAGTATGCTATTAAACATACTAATCTCAAGGTCTCATTAATAGGAATTAGAAACCAGGCATATTCCTTAAGTTATTACTTTCATCTCCATCACCGACACCTCTAATGTAGAGTTCATCATCTCTACTAACGCCGACTCTGTAACCAGGTAGTTGTCCTGCCTCACACATTTGAACAGCTGTAGCTTTATCAATTACAGTACCGTCTTCTAATTTGTAAGCAGTTATTTCTCCACTGTCTCTCTTAACAGCAACTATCTCGTGAGTTTCAACTACATTATTCCCTAAAGGAACTTCACCTATTTCTTCGCTACGAATTCTATCATCACTATCTGACATAAGAATACCTCCTCTTAAGTAAACCTACAGTAACATTACTGTATCTGTACTTTTATACAGACACAATTATATACTAAAATAAAACTAAAGAAAAGTGTACATTTGTCTATCAAGTGGACAAGCCTTGAGACTATAAAAGATAAAATAATATTTTATCTATAAGATGCTCAATAATTTAAGATTAGGGGTTACTTATTAAATGTAATCAAAGTAGTAAAAAATAAAAACAAATAACCATTATTGAACACCTTATGCATAAAATATTACATAAGTCTAATAAATAAAAGTATAATAAATTTAGATGTTTAGTATTTAACTGGAAAGGTACTACAATAAATATTACACAAATAATATTCAGAAAAATGGATTGGAATTATGTATAATGAAATACTAAACATCTAAAGATTAAGTAATAGTTACTTAATCTATAAGGCATTCATAAATAAGATGTTGGAGAATATGAAAACTTATGTTTGTTTATTTATTATTTATGAATACCTTATACATTAAATAATAGGAAAGGATTGTCATCATTAGGACAACAATCCTAGATAAAAAAATTAAAGAGTTACAAAAAGTGTATGAAATAAAACATTCATTTATTGTGAATATATAAAATTCACGGTGTCTACCTCTAAGGATAGCTCAGAGTAAAGCTTATTACAAAATGAATCTAAATGTAAACTATTCTTTGCACCATTTACATAATCGAATACTACTGAATAGTATGCATTTGAGCTAGTCAAATACATCTTCATATCTTTTATTTTGACTCCACCTGGTTTTATCGCAGAAGAAATCACTATACATTTATCATCACTAGGGTTTTGTCCGACGAATACAAAGTCATAGCCATTAGGGTCTAACTTCTTCCTGTAAATTTTGATTTTAAATACTCTGCTAAGGATTATTCTACAAACAAAATTTTTAAAACAACCCGTATATACAAAATCAAAATTTAAACACAAGAAAAATGATAACATGAATGCCAATAGTAAATTATTTAAGAACAAATAAAAACTCAATCCTATTAGGAATAATAAAACTTGAATACAGTAATACAAACTATTATAGGGCCTTTCTAATCCAACTTTACAATATTCCATTAACAAACAATCACAATGATTAAGGCAGGCATTATAGTTATTGTCAAGAAAATTTTTAGATACGCAACTATTCTTTATATCAATGGAACGTAAAAGTAAAACTCGTTTCACGTCTGTTAATTTCATAATATCCACCTAAATTATTGCATAGACATTTATAAAAGATTCATTTAAATTTTCTATATGCTTGACCAATAATACTGCATCATTCCATAAACAATAATTACTTTTTTCAGACTTGATAATTTTATTATGTTCACCATTGAATTTAATTTGAGTGGAAATAGTACCTATAGTTAAATCACCATAAATTACTTTAATCATAGAGTCTTTAGTTAACTTTATGACTGAATTGTTTTTATCTAAAAATAGTAAATCACGTTTACTGCATATACTAAACAAATCTCTAGAAAAATATCTATCTACAAAAATTACTTTACATTCCCTTCCATTGATATAATTTTCTAGAACTTCTATTACATGAGCAGGAAAATAAGAATTTAACCTACTTTCTTTAAAATTATCCATGTATATCCTCCGTAATAATAGTATTAATTAAATGTAAACACATAAAGATTCATTTCATACTTTTTACACTATTATATAACAAAATAACACTGTTATTAGGTGTAAAATCTTTATGACTAAATTATTAAATAATATTATTTAATACACTAAAAACATTTAAATAATTTTTACTTAAATGCTTTATATTGTATTAAATAACAAATTTGAGGGAAAAATCCCTCAAAATGTTATCTTTGTTTATCTAGCTCTAAATCATCTAGAGCAGTCTCAGAAGTTACAACAGAGTATAAATTATAATTCCCTGATAACTGTCCAACACCAAATGATGGGTCAATATGAGCTGCAAAATCAGCATCTACATAAATTTGACCAGAATAATCACTACCATTAGTCTTACTAACTTCTAATGAAGCAGGAAGATAATGTTTCACATAAAGCTTATTATTCTTTACAGTAAATCCTTCTGTTTGAGATAAATAATTTGTTGATTCATTATTATCGTAATATGATAAATCTTTACCATCTAAAGTAAGTTTTAAATCCACTCTATTACCTAAATCATCTTTACCATAAACATCATATTTTATTTCATATCTTGTTATTGGAATATTATCTAATAAACTTATATTAAAGTTCAAAGTATATCCCAATTTAATAGGATTATTATTAAATCTAAATGAACTACCTAATGGGAATTTAGAAGAATCAGTTTTATAATTAAATGGATAATTAGCTGACTTCCAATCTACATCTTTTACTGCTGTTACATCTAAATCTAATTGCCCATACTTTTCTGGTTGAGTATGTCTAAATTCTAAAGTAGTTTTTCCACTAGGGTTACCGTTGTAGTCATACATAGTAACTACTATTCTATAATCACCTGTAGGTAAATATTTTGTAGGAACAAAGCTATTCTTTACTTTTATATTTTTAGCAACTTCAACAGGTTTTGATAAAGGATTAAATTTAGTATCACTTAATCTATTTAAAGTATACTTAAAGTTATCAAATCCAGAAGCAAATGTACCACTTGTTTTATTTTCAGATTTCCAAGAATTCTCTATAAGTTCATATCTACTTTCTAAAGTAAATGTATAATTCTTATTAATATCACTTAAACTTCCTACAGTAATACCTGCGTCTGTTTCACTTGTAGAATAACTCAATGATGGTCCATTAGGAGTGTTATAAATATCATCAACATAGAATTCATATTTTACTGGATTACTATCTGAAACATATAAATCCTTAACCACGCCATCTGCATTTGCAGGAACACCGTCACCTATACCTTTTATTCTTAAAGTCATAGTCTTCTTTGGAACAGGATTAACAACTTTAGCATTAACAGTAACTTTTAATTTCCTTCTACCTCCTATAAGAACGCTTTGAGTAATTATACTTGATTCTACTCTTGTTGATATATTATTAATAGATACTCTATTTGAATTACCTACATTATCAGTAACTATTATTGTACTTGCAACACTATTACCTAAATCAACAGTTACAGTTTGATTATTACCATTTAAGTTAATTTCCTTTTTAGTACCATCAGATAAATTAACAATTATTTTATTTAATCCAGACTCATTATCTTTTACAGTAACAGTAATTTCAGTACGTCCTGTCTTTTCATAATCTATAGAAGGACCTACTGCATCTATACCTAAATACTCAGAACTTTCATTATTAGTAGATGCATATTCCTTTACATCTGTTTTAAACTTAGCTTGATGTTTTAATCTATAAATATTATTATTTAATGCACTAGATGCAGTTAAGTAATAATTAGAAATAACACCATTTGTTAAGCTAGTATAGTTATTCATAGTAAACTCCCTTACTTTTGTAAATCCGTTATTATGATTTAATTCTATACCATTGTCTTTCTTTGTAGATTTTAAGCTAGCATGATGCTTAGTATAATCTTGACTATGAAGATATACATGTAAACTACTAGGTTTACTTGGTACACCACTACCTATTTGTTCAATTGAAAACTCATTACCAACTTGTACCCACTTAATACCTGTATTAGGGTCTTTGTATTCATAATCTTTAATTTCTATAGAATTACTAACAGGTTTAGGTTCAGTTCTTGTAAATGTTGTACTACCAACCTTACCTTTATTACCAACATTATCAGTAGCATAATATTCAACAACCATATCACCATAGGATTCAACTTTTAAAGAATTTAAATCAACTAAAGTACTATAACCAGAAGAGCCTTTTGTTAAACTAACTTTAATAGCTTTACTACTATCTCCCTTAGGGTAAATAAGAGCGTGTACTGTTTTATCATCAACACCACTTCTTGTATCAGTTAAAGTCCCTATTTTTAAAGATACTGTATCATTAGATACTGTATAATTTGAATTTATGTTAGAACCTGTAGGAGCATCTCCGTCTGATTTAACTTTTATCTTATGATTCTTATAACCAGTATCTTCTATTATTTTACCAGTATTATCTACTACTCTTATTAAAGCATTATACTCTGTATCTAAATCTTCTGTAAAATGCTGTTCAACATAACCATAAAAATTCTTTGAAGTATTTCTTTTTATATAAGAAGTTTTACTATCAATCTTATGACTAGGTAATGGGTCATTACCTGCAGGAGTTAAACCACCTTTTTGTACAGTATAAGAAGTTTGACCATCTTTCATACCATTAGGTATTATTAAGTCTGCGGGTGTATAAGTTGAGTATCCACCATTTGCATCCATACGATATGAAGTTTGTGCAATAAGTCCTATACGACAATTATTCTGTAAGAAAGTAGCATCAGCAGTAATATGAGCACTAAATGGATTATTATTTTGAACCCAATGAGTTCCGTCCGGTGCTAGGTATTCATAATCTTCAATAACTAATGTAGTAGTTAAACCATTTCCAAAAGTATATTTACCTAAATCCTCTTGTTTAGAGTTTGATACATTATCTTTAGAATTAAACTCTAATTTATATTCACCTTTGAAATCATTAAAGTCTTTAGTTGGTACAGTAACTTTCCAATTTCCATTACCTTGGTCAACAGCAGGGTATTTATGTTGTATACCATTAGCAGTTACTCCTATAACAATTTCTTTAATACCAGAAGCATTATCAGAAACACCTTTTATAACAACATCAAAACCATTACTAGTAGGATTCATAACTTCAAAAGAGTTATAGCCAGGAGCAGTACCGTCTGAAACGACAGTTAACCTTTTACTAGAGTCATGGTATGGGTTAAAGTCCATACGTGGTTGATAATTACTTTCGTCATAACGATTAGCATAAAATGTCATAACTCTAGGGTAGAAGTTATAAGTCTCTTCTGTAGGAAAATTAAAAGTTAAATCCGTAGTTACTAAAGTACGAGAATGTCTTTTCACATTAGTTTTAAAATTAGGACTAACTCTATCTCTAAAACTACCATTTAATTGAGCATACCATTTATTATTAGTAAATGAAGTAGTCCAATCATTTGATTTACTGTCCATAGCTAAAGTACCAGAAGCATTACCATAAAAATCTGTAGTATCCCAAAAAGTAGCATGCATACCATAAAAATCTAAAGCATAACTTAATCTAGCATCATATCGTATTGTCATATCCTTACCAGTTTTAACATACACTTTATCTGCAAAATTTACATTAGTTGAGTATACTTCTTCAGAATTTCTTGGACTAGATACATAAACTTCACTAGTTGTTAAAGCAGGTGTCTTTCTACCTGCAGGTATATTACAAGAGATATTATACATTTCATTCCATTCTTGTAGAGAAATATTAAGACCTGTACTAAGAAATCTTCTGTAATCGGATTGTTGATAAAATACTACACCACTCATACTACCAGACCTATCTACAGAACCTCCTAATTTCACTCCATCACGTAGTGTAGTAACATAAGTATCTGCAGTCAATTGAACACTAGATTTGTTGTTAACTAAAGGACTAAAAGCATCGATTGCACCATGAACTCTTATAAATTCATTATACACATCTGTATATTTAATCTCCCACAAATCATAAGTATACTGAATACCCCCGTCCCAATATTTATTACTATCCACTACTCTAGTAATACCATCATTGAGTGGAGAATGTATAGTATAAGTAGAATTTCCACTCCTATATGTTATCCTGTGACCTATAATTCTATATCTTAAAGGTGCTGTAGAGGTTTTACCTCTTTGACAATACCATAAAGAACCATCCTTTATAAGTAATTTATCAGCACCTAAAGGAATCCCGTTATCATCTCTAACACCTGACGTATTATGATAAAAATCATAAGCATTATTATTCCAAGCTGCATGTGTAACATCATCACTTATAAAAAAAGTTGACAATATAGCAAAACATGCTATAAATATTATTTTATAAAATCCCTTCATAAACCTCCTCCTTTGTATCACGTAGGAAGTGGTTTAGAAAAAATACTAAACCACTTCCTACGCATTTAAACACGAATTATTATTTATTAAAAACCAGCACCAACATATGTAACTCTACTTGTATCTGTAGAACTATCATAATATACAGTTATATATAAGAAATCACATCTAAAAGTAATTAATCTTGATGCTATGGCATTATATATTGTAGTTGCATCACATCCACTAACAGTAAAAGATAATACATCAGCAGCAACTACAGGGTTAGGTCCAAAATCTAATAAATCAAACACTTTACCAAATATCTGAGACCTTGCAGTTCCAACATCTATTAAACCTGCATCTAAATTTGAAGCAATACCATATAAGTAATTATATTGTTCTGCAGACATTTTACAATAAGGTGAACTTTCATCATAGATATTTGCATACCATGGAGCTATATTGTCCCATACAGCAGAAGTTACTTCTTGATTATATCCACTAGGTATTGAAGGTTGTTGTGGAACATTAACAGGCTCTTGTGCAGGAGTTTGAACACTTTCTGTATAACCATTATTTGTAGAACCTGAATTTGAAGAACCTGAATTTGAAGAACCTGAATTTGAAGAACCTGCATTAGAAGAAACAGAACTATTTATAGAACTATTAACTGTACTACTTGAGGAAATTGCTCCACTATTTGTAGACTCAGAATTTGTTGAACCATCATTATTTTCTTCAAAATTACTTTCTTTATTAGGAGTTTCTTCTGATGATTCATTTTTAGAAGCATCTAATCTTTCTTTCACTTTATTGGAAACTTCTTCATAAACTTTAATAACTTCATTATGAACATTTTTATAATTCTTATATTCATTATTCCCAACACAAGTATCATATTCTAAAATCTTATCTTGTATAGTCTTTATCTCTTCATCAGTAAAATCTGTGAAAATAAATTCCTCAAAATCTTTTCTTAACTTCTGCATATCCTCTTTATAAGATTTTGTTATAGAAGCTAATTCTTTAGATAACTCATCATATAAAGAATTAGCATCCTCATACTCCATTTCTAAATCCATAGATTTTAATTTTTCTAAACCTTCTTTAAGATTAGAAGTGTCTTCTTCATCAGGTAACTTTGCTATATTTTCTTCAAGGATTCCTATCCCATCTAAAACATATTGTTTTTTATTAGCCATTTCTTGCTTTTCAATCTTTGTACTATTTACATGTTTAACAGCATAATAAGTTCCAACAGAACCTCCAACAACTACTGTAGCCGCAACTACACCAGCAGTAACTTTTGTAGCCATAGAACCTCTCACTATTAAATTCACTAAATCTTTAACGTTTTTCATAATTTCCATCCCTCGTTTTTCTTTTTATTTTTCTACTAATTTATAATTTTTGAAATCACTAAATAATTGTGAAAAAATTTTTCTATTTTTATCATTTTTTATTTCACTAATATATAATTTCAAAAATATTTAAAAAAGTGAAAAAATAATTTCTATAAATGAAGAATTAATAAAGCATAAACATATTAAAAAGGTAAGTAACATTATAGGAACAAGAGGTCTGCCTTGACATTCTTTGTTACCTTTCCTTAAAAACTCTGTTATAACTTTATTATGACAAACACAATAAACTAAAATAAACATGAATGAATATCGGATAGCACCTAAACCAAACCAAATTGAAAACAAAGGTGCCACTACAATATCTAATCCACCAAAAATTAATTCATCGCCTTTAATAACTTGCATTATATACATAGGAAAAGCCAACATAAGAAATCCAGCTATTACCTCCACTAGGGTCATACCCTTAACTAAATTAATTGAAATTATTAAAGGATAAAACATAATAACAGTTTTTAAAGGAAATTGATGATACTTATAATCTACATAAGATAAATACACTAGGAAATACAATATAAATATAGTAACTAAAAATAAGATAACATTTAACATACTAATCTCCTTTTCTTACTATACTATAAGTTTGAATTTCATGCACATTAACTAACTCTTTACCAAACAATCCTTTTATCGGAACATCCTTAACTATACACATATTTGTTGTGTACGAAGAATAAACACTTCCTGTTGAATTTGTAGAAGTTTCTGCTGCATATTTTTGTGCATCTCTTATAGAAGCATTAAAGTTTACTGCTATATCTATTGTAACACCTAATTGAGATTCTACAAAACTTTGTATTTGTTGTACAGAATTAAATGTCACATTATAAGCTATCGCATCATTACCATTTCTCATAATACTAACTATATATTGTTCATTAGGTTTGAAAACTGTTGTTATATTTATAACGTACAAACCACCTGTCTTTATTTGATTTGCATTTAAAGCTACATTACTTTCTAACACATTGAATAAGTAACTAGAAGCTTTATTATAATCTATATTTACAGGATTAGTCTGTTGCTTATAAATATTTATATCCTCATCATTCAACCACCCTTCTGATATATTAGTTAAATTACTTATAGTATCAGAATAGGTAGTAGAATAGGCAGTTAAGGCATAACTCAAACCAGTTTGGAAAATTTCTTGATTATGCCTTTTATAACTTGTATCCACTGTATATATACTATAGAATAATAAAATCGTACCAACTAACATACCTACAATAGCTACAGTAAGATTAAATGGCGAACTGTCTAAATCTTCAATATCATAAATATTATCCATTAATAAATCTTACCTCCACATTCTACAGCTATGCCAGCACTAGGTGGATTTCCTATAGTAAATATATTAGCTATATTGTCTAAAGGAACTGCACCTTTAGACCTAAACACAACTTGAATAGTACTTCCTTTAGGTACACTAAATTCTGGAACAAGACTTCCATTATCTGAAGTAGCTAAAAGAGTTTTAGAAAATGTACCATTACTATAATCATATTTATAAAAATAAACATTATATTCGCCTGTATAATATTTTGTATTTGTAAAACCTTTATTAAATTCAGTTTGCATAGAAGCAGTATATTTACCAGCCTCTGAAATACCATCTACTATCTTATAACAATTGGTCTTCAAAGCATCTTCAACCCTTTGATGCATGATAACTGTCAAAATCCAAGCTATTATGGATATCACCACTAGGGAGGTTAGCATACCTAAAATTAATTGAGGATAACCTAAACCTTTGTTATTATTAAAAGGAGATAGTAAACGTTCTTTAAATATTTTTAATCTTCTGTTCATAAATCTCTACCTCATAAATAAATTGTTAGGAGAGAAACATCTCTCCTAACAGTACCTAAAATAATTATGGCATTAATGATTCAATTTGTCCAAAGCTTTCTTTAACTTTAGTAAACATTGCGTTTGCTTTTCCTGAAGCAAATACAAGTACAGCAGCAACAAGTGCTATAATAACTGCAAGACCAACTAGGGACATTGCTCTATTAGTTAACTTCTCTCCAGAACCATCATCACCTTTACAGTTCTTAAAAGGCTTCATTAAAGCGTTTTTCATTTTTGCCATTCCTAAATAAATTTTTGCATTCATCATAAATAATCTCTCCTCGTTTGTTAATTTATTATAATTTTATCTTTATATAGTAATAAGTCTATCAACTGGAGTGATAGTACTTTTATACCCAATACTTTCATTTTGTTTCTTTCTATTCTCTATTTCTTTTTGTTTAAGCTCATTTGCTTTACCATTAAAAAAGCTAAAGAACTCATAACCAAAATGTAATAATAAAGCAGCACCTGCTAAAGCTACGGCTAACTTAATTAAAGAACTTTCATTTGATTCTCCCACGTTTCACCTCATTAAAAAGCATTAAATATTAAAGCAACAAGTACACCAAATAAACTAACAACAACAGTTCCAACGCTAATTACATAAAGAACATCCTTCTTAGTTTTAGCAGATTTTCTTGTTTCAAACTTTAACTTGCTCAAATAATTCTTTCTGTTTACAGTTATTTTATTTTTTACTGAATTAGGATTACCATTCTCCAAAAGATTTAAATACTCTATTAAAGTTTTAAACTCTTGAGGGAACGTAGGTTCACCTAAAACTAATTTATAACTTTGAACGCGGTCTTCACGATATCTTAATAAGAAAGCTTTAAACAACTCTCTATAAACTAAAGATTCATTAACCAAACCGCTTAAAATATTTTCCACACGATTATCGCAATTTAGATAAACATAACTTTCCAACTTTGCATACTCATAACTCATGTCCATCTTTAACATATTGAATAACAACTTTAATATTCCATTAGGTAGACACCAACCACCTAAAATAATCATAATGACCAATATGATTTCAGGTAGACCAAAAGCATTAGCCAGTTTATAATCCATGTCAATTAAAGCATCATAAAGTAAATCAACAGATGTTAAAAGATAACGTGAATAATTTTCAGAATACTTTATATTTCTATTTAAAATCTCCAAATCAGCTTGTCTATCAATCTGCTCAAATGTCAAATCTTTTATAAGGACATTATAATCATGCTCTTCTATAGAATAAGGAAGATTTTTAGGATTCTCAAAAGTTTCTATTCTGCTATTTAAATAATTTGTATAAGCTACAGAAAAAGCTATCACAACAGAACAAACTAATGATAATAATTTTACAACATAAAAATCTCTAACTGTTGTATCTCCAAAAACGTAAAATAATCTATTATCTATAACTTTAGTATCGTTAGGGATTATAAAATCTAATAAACGTTTTACACCATAAGATTCTCTGAAACGTTCTCCTCTAAAGACAATATTATCCCTATACTCACTATAAAATAAATAACCAATAAGCATTATAATTATAAAAATTATAACTAAAACATATCTAATAATCATTTAGTACCTCCTACATAGATTCCATAATGAAACATGCAACGAAAACTAATGTACATGTAAAAGCTGAAATATACATAGTAAAAGAACTATAACCACTACCCATGTTAGACATTAATGCCTTTCCAAAGTAATAGATAAAAATATTAAACGCTAAACATCCTAACGAAACTATTTTTATAGAATTAAAATTCTTTTTACTAATTGCATCAAGCTGATACATCTCTTCAGCATCATTACAAACTTTCATTATTTCATCCATAGGATTTACACCATACTCTTCAAACTTCCTTAAATGTTTCACAACGCTGTCTGTATACCTATCACCTAAAATGTCCACTAGGAATTCATAGGCTAATATTTTATCAGCGGAATACATATCTCTAAATTTTTGAAGAATTAATTTCTTAGGACCTGATGAAGATTTTATAACTTCTTCAACTGCTATTGGTATTCTGTTTTGGTCTAATAATGCCGCTAATGACGTATAAGAATGTATCATAGACCTTCTTATAGCATTACATCTTTTTAACGTATAATTCTTAATAAAGTAAAATGGAAATACTAAACAAACTATTAAGTTTAATAAAGTAAGATACCATAAATAACTAAACTTATTTAAAAATACAAACGTTAATATAAAGATTGCAGGGTAAAGACATAATAAAATTGTAGACATTATTTTACTCTTTACTTTATCAACATATATTAAATAAAAACCTTTTTGCAGATAATCGAAAAATTCACGTATTAATGGATTGTCATAAAGTTTTAAATAAATAAAATTATAAAACTTCGGCATTACCAACAATTCCTTATTTCTATTTTTATACAATGTATAAAACGAATAAACTAAAAATGCCACAGATGTGTAGATAAGAATTTGTAAAGATAATCTATACAGATTAATTATAGTTTCCATATCTTAACCTTTCTAGAACCTCTGTATTCTTACATCTTCTAGAGAAGAACTCTAAAGTAGAGTCTGAAATATTATCCACAAACTCTAATAATTTAGTTTCCTCATTTGCTCTAAAAAGTAATCTAGGCTCTAAACCTACACACTCAGATTCTTTAACCTTAGGTATTTCATAAACAGAATCAATGTACCTAAAACCAGTAGCACCTTCACCAAGCTTATCAGCGGCTGGAACTATTACTATGTCTAAACACTGTGAAATGAAATACAAAGCAGAAGTTTCATTAGAGAATAATTTATCTCTTACAAGTAATTGTCTATAAGAACGTAAACATGATTCCGCATCAGGAGCATGAGAAGTTGTTATAGTACCTTTTGAAGAACGTTGACCTGCTTGTAGAGCTGTGGCAACCTCAATACCAGACCTTGTTTCCCCATTTATAATAATATCAAGACCAAATCTAAGTGAATCCTCTAAAGCTTTCTCAGGATTTACAGCATTAGCTTTTAATTGCTTAACTATTAGATGTGGTATCTTTGCAAGTTCTAATTCATAAGAACTTTCTATTGTACCTATTACAGTACCAGCTGGATATCTTTCAGCTAGTAATCTTAATCTAGTTGTTTTACCAGAAGACTGGTCACCAGATAGTACTACCCTAGGGAAGCATTGCATTACATCGTCTAACCATCTCTCAAATCCAGCAGTACTTGAACCGCTATCAATAAGCATTTGATTATCTATAAATGAAGGATAATGTCTTCTGATATTAAATTCATAATATCTTGTATAATCAGGACATGTAAGCGTAATTCTATCCCCATGTAAACTATCTGTAGATATACTAGATGTAGTTTTATTTAACAACATGTCAGGACTATTTGTTGATAATCTATCAACACAATTTCTTAACATGTCCGGAGTTATCTTTACTTTGTCTAATTTTATAGTTATACTTGATACAGAAAACCATAAAGAATCAGGACCAAATCCAGCAACTTCCTCTATCTTAGTTCCATCTTCATCAATAGGCATATAGATGAATTCATCCATAACAGAAGCCCCATAGAAATCTTGATAAACAACTTGTGCAAGCTTTCTTAACTTTTTGTCATAATCATCATTTTTACTAATTAAGATTTTTCTTATTTTACTTAAACCTATTATATTCTTACTACTTGTTAAGTCAGATGGACTTCCATAATAATTTATGTAATATTGACTTAAAATAGCATCAACAGTTCTCACCTTTAAGTCATACTTTAATAACATTTGAAAAATTATGTCAAGCATAACTTGTCTTGCTTTAGGGTCTAATCTATTACATCTATAAACTAAACTAGAATTATCTTCTTTAACAACAGATGAACCAAAATCCCTAAATAGAATAGACCTTACAGTAGACTTAGGTCGATTATGTTTTCTCAGCATAACATCAAGTTCTATATTTATTTTTCTCTTTACTTGATATAAAGCCTTTTTTCCATCAATAGGAGATGCCATTTATTTTCCCCCTCCCAATTTTTTCTTCTGTATTTTATCAGTCAACTTGCTACTCTTCTTTTTACCTTCGACTGAATTATTTGATTTATCTTTTGCACTAGGTTTAGTGTTTGAAGTCTTATTTTTATTTGATGCTTTTCTTCTAGGATTTCCTCCTAAAAACATATCAAATATAGAAAACTTTCTACTAGCACTATGCGATGTATAAATACTATTTGTAACTGTAACATTTTGAGAAATAAGATTAGATAAAACATCTAAACCTTCAAAACATTTACTCTTCTCTATTGACTTCAATGTAAGATTCTTTCTATTTAAAATAGAAGTCAACTCAACATCTAAATCAACGACAACAAGAGAACCTTGTTTAAAATTCCTATCAAAAAATTCAAAGTTAGGAAATACTTCTTCTCTGTATTTATTTAACACATAAAATCCTGTAAATATACCAGTTTGAATATCGGAGTGATACTTCTCTATATTCAGCATATTTTGGTCTAAAACATGAATTGGAGTTATTTCTAATCCTAAATCTACCAACTCTTCGTATAACGAATAATCAACATCTATAATAACAGAATTAAATTTAGAATGAACAACATCCAATAAATCTTTAACATTCAGATAACGCTTTTCTAAATACCTAGATTGATTCACTGAAGTCCCTGGAATAAAAAACATCCCATTCACATCAATTAAGTTTTCATCAAAATCTATGTAGCTAGGGTCTAACCCAACTGCCGATATTAAATTATCAATACTTGCATTAGGTTTATTAGCCTTTAGAACTGAGTAAATATCATTTCCATAAGATAAATCTAAAAGTATAGTCGAACCATTTACTTTCGAAGCTGTAAGCATAGCCGTAAGAAGTGCTATTGTGGTTCTACCACAACCAGACTTCCTAGAAGTAATTGCATAAATCATATACCCTCCTAACCTAGTTACCAACATTACTATTATCAGAAATAAAGTAAGTTTGTTCTAAGCTACCTTTATCTAAATTCTTGTATTTAGCACAATAAAGAGCACCTTCTTTTAAAGCATTCTTTATCAATGACTGTTCTTCATTAGTAACATCAAAAATTACAAACCCAGCAACAGATGTATCATCTACAATAGGTGCCCCATTTGTTGACCTAATATCCTTAACAGTTATTTGAGGTACAACAACAGCATCATCTTGCTTACCTTCACTATAAGTTAATTTTATAGCAACAACATCTCCAGCTTTAACTGAGTTACCTACAGAACCTTCTACTGTTATTGGAATAGCAACTTCAAAATTTCTTTCAAGCTCTTCTAACTTCACTAGGCTGTTAGTTGAGATGTAAGAATTCTTCTTTAAGTCATAAGCCGCAACATAAGAATCTAAAACTGATTCATCCAATACTAAATGCTTCATATCTAAAGATGTCTGTTCTGGAACATAAGCTTCGATATACTTACCTTTTAAACTGTGTCCAGCATCCACATCTTCTGCTAAAATATACTGTTTAACTGAAGCACCTCTAGCAGTAGATACACCTAAAAAATAAGAAGTAACAGTAGCTACTAATGTTAATACTAAAAATATAATTATTGTCATTATAAGTGATTTTTTTGAAACCATAGAACGCATAGTTCATTTCTCCTCTCATTATTGAAATCTCACCATTGTGAAACCATCTTCAAAGAGAGTTCTAATGTCCTCAACGTCTAGCATTCTTTCATGTATACTAGCCATAAATAAAACGTGATTCTTTTTAGGAGTCAACTTCATTTTTATTAACATAGCTAATACATCTAATTCAACAGATACAGCCGTTATAGTAAAAGGATTCTCTAATGCCATTTTAGCATTGCCATGTAAATTAAACTCATTATTATAAGTCTTATAAACACACTCACCTTTACCAATAGCTATCTGATTAACAACGAAAAAATCTTCCTTTAAAACATCTTCTAAAGTTCGGTTTGTTATGTCTATATATTTAAAACAACCTAACGATTTTTTTCTTGTGTTTACTTTTCCTATTATCTTTAGTGCACCATCTTCAACTCCATGTCTTGCTATGTAACCTAATAAAATACCTACAGCTTCTATACCGTCTGTATCTATGTTACTATAACCAAGGAAATCTTCCAATGGAGGATAATGTTCTAAAACAACTCTTACTACAGTATCCTTCTTTCTTCTATCACCTTCTTGTTTCTTAGGCATCAAACCATGTCTCCAAGAAGTTACAGGAACAGTAGTAAATACTTTAACATTTAATGTTTGTTTTAATTCCATAAGCACAGACTTTAGTTTATTTAACTGAACATTTCTTCTTCCAGTTATATACCCTAAAGGCTCTTCCATAATAAGATATCGAATACTATAAGGACCTAGAATTTCTTGAAGAAAGTTCTTTAATTGTAATCTATAAACATCATTAGGAGTGTTTATATTTAACACTTCCATAATAACCAAAAATGATTTATCTAAAGGTCTGATACAAATACCAGTACATGTATTGGACTGGTCAAGTGCAACGTCATAAACCTTATTAGGGTTTAATTTAAACTCAAAGTCTTCTATATAATCCTGAAAAGTTAATAATTTCTCAGAATCACCTTTTAAGAATCCAAGACTAATTTGTATCATATAATCAATCCTCTCTTAATAAATCTTGTAAACTTACTCCCTCAAAATTAAATACATTAGATGCTTGTGGTAAGGAATCTTTCTTACCAAATAATAAATTAAAAATAACTGGAGCATCTAACCCATCTTGCATAAGTTTTATAGCATCTATCTTATCTTTATGTTTTCCATTTTGTTTTATATAATTAGAAAGTTCTAAAAAGTTTTTTGGTTCTGATTTTGTTATTTTAAATTTTCTAAAACCATTACGTCTAAAATTATCTAAATCAACAGAATCTTCATAAATAGACTTAAAGCCTAAAGATACTTGTGCAACTCTATCATTCTTTAAAAGATTTTCAATAATACCTGCATAACCTTTTGTTCCGCCAAGAATTTCTTTATCATAAACAGCCATGAACTTCATTAGGTTACCAGATACACCACAAGAGAAACATTTAAAAATATTTCTATGTGTATTGATTTTCATAGAAGGGTCCCAATCCTCATGAAATGGGCATTTTATGTCAACACCCTCATGAGTGATTTTAACATCCGTGTAAAGACCTTTCTCTTTTAATAAATCTTCAAAGCTTAGATGAGAATTGAAATAATCAGACGCACGTTTTATTTTGTCATCTGAAATCTTCATTATTCTATATTCTCATAACTTACAGAATCAGCCATACTTGAATCAGAACTTTCATAACTTTCTAAACTTCTTTTTCTACAATTACGTATAAATGAAATTATCTTTTCTTCATCTATACTATTTAACTTATAATCCTCAATCATTTGTAATAAAGTAGATTGAGAATTTTCATCTTGTAATCTATTAGCATAAGTAGTCCATTTTAAAATCTTCTTATCTCTAATGTTTAATTCTTTAGATTGTCTACCTAATACATTTTGTAAAGTTACTTTCTTAAAAGTATCCCCAACTCTAGTTTCACAAGATAATAATCCGTTTGAATCTATAGATAATTTCACTAGGACACCAACAGTTCCTGCAGGACCCATTTCTGTGTTCTCTAGTTTTAATAATCCTAATTCAGTACATTCCTCTGGAATAGAAGAATTACCTGAATAAACCATTACATTTATTTCTTTTTGGTTATCCATTGCAGTTGAGAATAATCTAGTAACAGAGCATGGAACCATTTGGTCTCTAGGGATTACATTTACTACTTTTGAATCAGAGTAAACTCCTATACCATTTGAAATAACGTCTAATACAGAAACACCTGTATCTTTAAATTTTAAATTTCTAGCAAGAACAGCAGCACCCATAGATACTGATTCATCTGGATTTAAATCATTAAATACTGGCACATTATAACAATTCTTTAATAACTCTTGAATTATAGGATTCTTTGTAGAACCACCAACAGTTACTATACCTTCAAGTCTACCAGGATAGTTCTTTAATAAATCATCCATTAGGGCTTTAGTTTTCTCAAAAATAATTCTTGTGGCTTCAAAGAAATCATTCACAGAAACCTTTACTTCTAATTCAACTTTTTTACCTCTAGACTTTGAAGTTACTTCATAGCTAATAGGCATTATATAATCATTATAAACACCTTGCTTCTTTAAGTTTTCTAATCTTAGTAATAAAGACTCTTTGTAGCTTTCTGGCATGTAGTTAATATCTACACCTTGAGATTTTATCTTCTTAAAAACAATATCTCTCATAGCTAAATCGAAATCATCTCCACCAAGTCTAGTATCCCCTCTAGTGGCTTTAACAACATAAGTTGTCTCATCTTCAGAAGCAGTTTCATCTTCAGGTTCATCATCAAATTTATAAAGAGCATCTAAGTCATCTACATCATTATCTTTCTTTTTAATAGATAATAACGAAACGTCAAAAGTACCTCCACCTAAATCATAAACCAAAACATTTCCATCAACCTTTTCTTCTAAACCGAATACTAATGACGCGGCTGTTGGTTCTCTCATTATAGATAGAACATTTAATCCTGCTAATTCACCAGCTTTTAAAGTATCCTCTATTTGCTTTACATCAAAGTCAGCAGGAACTGTAATTACAACATCTTTAACATCTTTATATCTATCTGAAATTTGATAAACTAATTCTTTTAATATCTCAGCTGAAACTTCATAAGGTTCCATAAACCAAGTCTCTCCTCTATAAGAGAACTTAACTTTTTCTCCACTACCCATTAACCTCTTAACAGAATAAGCAACATTAGGCTTATATCTATTTACATAAGCTTGTTTACCTACTATAGCTTTGGATTCTCTGCCTTTATACATAACACATGATGGTAATGTTCTAGAACCATCTCTCATAGGAATTACCTCTGGTAACTTACCTTCTCTTAATACTGATATACAACTATTTGTTGTACCTAAGTCTATGCCAAAGGCAGGACTTTTACTACTACTGCTAACATTGCTAACAGTAGAAAATACATCTGAATTTTCTAACATAAAAATTACCTCCCAAAAAATAAAAGCTAACGTTAAATTGGAAACCCAAATAATAACGTTAGCTTAATGACACATTTTCATTTTATTTAATTTCACTGATATATAACTTTTCAATGAGGAATTTAGTTGTAAAAAATTATAAGACAGCTAAACTAAAATTCTAACGAAATTAACTAAATTTGAATAAACCCAAATTTATTATACAAACTAAGTGCAGGCACATTTACAGACTTAACAAATAAATAAACTTTTGAGATATTATTATCCTTACAAACATCAAAGAAATACCTCATTAGCATTTTACCTAAACCATTACTTTGTTTGCATGATATTATACTAAAATTCGTCAGACAATAGGTGTTTAAAACTTTTTGTAAATCAAACATTCCTACATACTCTTTCTCTTCTTTATCGTATAAAAAGTAAGAATGTCCGTCTTTAAATCTTTTAGTATTCACAAAATATTTATAACTTTTTAAACTACAATGATTAAAACAATTAACATAAATATCCCATTTTATATCAAATAAGCAATCTTTATACCTCACTAGGATATATCTGTCATCTATAAATTTTTGTTTAAATTCACTGTCTTCTATAACTTTACTCATAAGTATACATTTTTTAGATTTATAACCAAACACAAAATCTAAAAGTATTTCAACTGTAAAATCCCTTAAAACCATTAATACCTCCATATTTTAATGAAGTTAAATTTAACATTTTAAAATAACATTCTATAATAAAATGCTAAAGTTAAATTCATATGGGAGGAATAGAACCTCCCATAATCTCAATCTACATTTCCAAATATAGATTCTATTGATAACACTTTTATGTTATCTTTAAAATTTCTAATTACATAAATTTCTGGATTATCCAAATCTAACAGAAACGATTCACCAATTCTTATGACCTCAATCAAATAATTAAAATAAGATTTATAACTATCCAAAGGCCTTTTATGTACAGAATTTACACTATTTAAATTAGCAATAATTCCTATGATAATGTCTATTAAAGATTCAGCCCTCAATTTAAATGAATTAATATAATCACTAGGGTTATTAAATGAAATAAGTTTTAAATTTAATACTTCATTTCTCAAACATTCTGATAAATAATCAATATTAAAAATCCCACACTTACTCTCATAATATCTAAAAGTTTCTAAATCCTTTATAATCACTCTCCACTTTGGACTAATATCTAATTTAATAAAATTAGGGTCATAATTTAACATTTAAATGCACTTCCTTTAAGACAATTTTTCTTCAAAAACAAAAGCACCCTTTATAAAACTATAAATTATATTAGGGATATTATCATTTTCTATCTAATCTTCCATCATTTGAAACAAACCTATCTACATTATTTTCAGTATTATGTTCTTTACCATAACAAAACCTCCAATAATAAACCACCCTACATTTAAATTCTCTTACGTTATTTTGATACAAATAATTAAATAATTATTACATAAACTAATACTCACTATATTTTTCTTCTAACGATTGAAACTCTGGTAACATAGAAATAACATTAGGGTCACCATACATACTCTCTAACTCATTCATCTTTTGAATATCCATTTGATAAGATACAACATCTGTTATGTTAGTAAAACATGAATAATCTAAACTATTCATCTTATCCTTAATCACTTCGAATTTACTTTTCATCTCTCCCAAAACTTAACCTCCAAAAATATTCGAATTACATAAAGATTTTAATTCTGATATACTATTAAAACTATCTAAGCCAGGTAAAGAGCTCTTTTCCCAACTATCTTTAACAATAAATGCTGACTCAAATGAATCTGCTTTCACTAGGTTAGCTAAAGCAACACATTTATCATTACTAGGAATATCAAAATCAAAAACATCATCGATTTCACTAGCTGAACCTGAATATAAAAGAGCCATAACATTGTTAAATTCACCATACAATAACTCATCATCATTTAAAGAAAATTGAAAAACAACATCACCACTTTTAACAGGTAATAATCTAGAAATCTTATTCCACATAGAACTTAAACTACCTACATTATTCACAACACCTACTACAGGAGTTGTATTCAAACCAGTTAAATCTTCTAATTTGCAAATTATTTCATCTAAGATGTTTTCTGGAAAATCAAATAATAAATTATTGCTAGTTTCTAAATTATCTATAAACTGCAATGCCTTCTCTTTATCCATAACTGTTATAAATTTCATATAATCCTCCAATCTTACATAAAATAAATGCTGTTTAATTCACATTGACCAAAATAACCAATGTGAACTAACAACATTCATAATACTTTAAATTAATGCCTTTTCATAACTACGTATATCTAAATCTAATACACTATCTAGATAAGATTCTATTCTAAAATCCTTCTTTGAATTTAATAAAGCAATAGAATCATGTTTAGCACATATTCTAGAAATCATACTACACATTTCATTTACTTTTCTGTAGTTTACAATAGGGTATAAAATGAAGATAGCATGTCTAGAATCTCCTAGACCATACCATATAACTTCTTTACCAGAATAGAGTGTAAAAAGCTTTTTACACTCATTATAACTGTTTTTGTGAACATCACAAAATATTTTAGACTCAACGTCTAAAGGTTTAAAATCCTTGTCCACCAAAACTATCTGTATACATGAATCTGTAAATATAAAACTTTTTTCTTCTTTTGTAACCATAAAACCTCCAAAAAACACAAATACCTCAAAGTACATCATAAACTTCAACAAAGCCACACTCTAATCTAACACTATCCATTAAATCAGAATAGTCTGTATAAAGTATAGCATACTTAGATAAATCTTCAGATGAATTAATGATAAAATCATAAAAGAAATCATCCATTAAACAACCGAACTCATCAACTTGAATAAACAAAGGTTCTAAACTCCTAGCACCATCTACTTTATTTAACACTAGGTACTCATTGTTGTACTCAATAACAGATATAGAGATGTTCCTCAATAAAAAATCATATTCTTTTGTAAAGATAACTTTTGATTCTTTTATAACAGCATCTATATTTAACTGTTTTATTTTTGAAAATTTATTTAATACCTTATCAAGCATTTCCTTATTTAAGTGATTATAACCCAGAACAATTGTTCCCATGTCCTGACACCTCCTGAAAGTATAGAATAGTAAATAAATCACTTTCCCAATTTAGCTAAACTATCGATAGCTATACTAGCTATCATACGAATATTTGCAGAATCATCACAATTCTTTAAATAATCCAAATAATCAAAAGACTCTTCAAATTTCATTCTAGATAAAAATTCACATATCTTATATTTAAGCCATAAATTACTATTATTAAGTTCTACTATCTTAATTAATATAATTACATGGTCCAGTATTATTTCATCAGATAAATTATTATTATAAGTCATAATAGAACAACAACATTTAAAATAAAATAATTTTACTTTAAATGGTAAACTTCCATTAGCTATAGAAAACAATAATTTGTCTAATAACCTTAATCCATTACTACAAATAACAATTTCAATAAAATCAGTAACTTCTTTAAACTCAAAGCCAGACAAACTAACAATAGGTAAAGTAAAACAATTATCTCTTAAAGATTTATTTAACTTAGATTCTGCTACTTCTAAAAATAAATCTAAGTTTGTAGATAATGTAATCACTAATAAGTTTTGTAGCTTCTTATCTTTAGTAGTATATCCCCTATCTATTAGCAAGTTAATAACTTCTGATGTCAAGGGTTTATTAGGGTGAATAACATACAAAATCTTCATAAGTTCTTCCTCTGAACATTTAGACATTTCACTTATTAAATTTTCTTCATCCACGTCTACCAATTCACAACCTCCAATTTTAATTAAATTATCCTTTGTAAATTATCTGAATCATTTTATTATTTTATTATTTTATTATTTTACCATTTTTATCCACATCATATCTTCTGTTCATTATTTGAACACGTTCTCTCAATATACCATCAGCACCTTTAACTTTTTTCTTAACCACATCTGTAACAGTTGTAGTTCCAGCAACCTTAGGTTTTATTCTAAAAATAAATTTAAAAACTCCTATTAATAAGTTAAAAGCAGCCATAAATACCATACATATAATTTTTATTAATGTATTTATAACCTCTAATAGTGCGGGTACTATATATACTAAAACACTTCTAAAAATATACAGCACTGCACATGCAATAGTAATACCCATAACTATGTTCATATAAATTCTCCTCTTTAGCTTTTAAATTGAATTAATGATTTTTATAATTTTTGGTAGTACAGGTACATGTAATACCAAACACTTTTCTAAATCATCAAGTAACTCATTTGCCAACAACCTTACCCTAGGTGTATTAACAATCTTATCCCGAGGTATAGACATTAATACTCTAGTGATATCCAAATCACTATCGCAAAGTACAAAGAATCTTTTTAAAGTGCTTAATATCACTTCAGAAGATTTAGAACTCTTTAATTTCAATACCAAACAAACTAAGGTACATTCACTTAATCTATTTATTTTAGAATTACATAAATCACTGATAAGATAATTCTTTGAACAAGCTTCCTTTGACAAAGATGTAGTGCTGTCTAAAATAGGGAATGGTGATAACTTATAAACATTATCACATAATTTAAATAATGAATTCTTTTTTAAAGATTTCTTAGCAAACACAAACCCTAACTTATTAGCAATATTCTTTGTTAAATCATTAATATCTATATCCTTATTTAGTATATTTATTAAAATCTCTCTTAAATCAGATTCCGAGATAAGTCCTAGTGTAAACAAATGACAACATTCGTAAATGAGTAATAAACTTACGTCATCTACTAAATGATGTAATAAATAAATATAAATAGGACTTATACTAAAGCAAATACAATTCTCGTAAGCTATAGCTGTGAGTAATGATTTATCTTCCATAATTACTCTTTCTATAGCTGGTATATATTTTATGTAATCATATTCACTTAAACCTTGAATATCTGAAATAATAAAATTTACATATTCTTCTAATTGTAATAATTCTTTTAACATAACAAAACCCCCTTAAAAATAGTTATGTATTAGGGGTTCTAATTTTGTCAATCTGTCATTAGGTTATAGTCAGATAAAATTATTTACTATAGTTCACGTACTGGTATACCAACACGTTCTAAAACATCTTTCCAAATAAATCTATGACAAAACTTACCTTTACCGCAATGACATTTAAACACATACTTTTTCTTATCGTTAATTATGGAATTAACTATAGACTGTAATGCATCTTGCCTAGACATTAATTGACTTATGTATATAGAAGTATATGCATCATCGCTAAGACTACCATCTTTATACCTATGAACTAATTCCCAACTAGGTGCAATATCTTCCATCTTATCTCCTTTAAACCATACAGGAGTTCCTCTAGCAATAGAAACTTCAACATAACCTTCAGGTAACGTCTTTCTACTACCAAAATAATCTACATATTGAACGGGAATAACTTTATCCATAATATACATCTCCTTCTCTATCTATATACCGGAAATGGTATAAAATTTAAGGACAACTAACAATTTTATCCTTAACATTTTTTACACTATTATATAACATTTTTTATACTCAAAAAGGTGTAAAATCTTAAGGGACGAATTATTCATAAAAACCGTCACATAATCTTTAAATTACCTTATAAAATCTACTCATAAAGGTCTATCTCAACTTCCCCATCAAAATCATCTAAATAAGCTTCTTCTATTTGACTATAAGCTGCAGTAACCTCAACATTTTCAATCTTACCATTTTGTTTTCTCTTATCATATACCCACTCACCTGAATTAAATAACACTTGTAGGTATACAACATCTATATTTCTTGAACCATCTCTTCTTTTATAAACCTGTAAAGCTCTCATATCTTGCTTTTCAAGTTCTGGATTAGTTAAAATTAAATAAATATCATCAGCTTCCTTACTTAAAGTAGTACTACCTCTAGTAGGGGATTTTTCAACAACTTTACCACTTCTAGATAATTCTTGATTAGCTTCAACACTTAAGTGAGAAGTTATACAAATAAATACTGGATAATCATTTTTGAAATTTCTAGCATCAATTGATAAATTATCAATTCTTTCTTTTTCACTAATTAATTTTCCAGTAGACATAAGTGCTGCAGAATGGTCAATAAATACCCCATCAAATCTATATCTTTCATAATCATCTTTTAATTCTTTATAAAAGTTCTCATATGTATATGCTTTTCTTAACACTAGGTTTCCAGAGTTAGCTAATTCACATGAAGCAATATTTATTAATCTTAAAGCTTCTTCAGAACAAGGCTCTGAACCAACTATCTGACCAACTGTAACAAATTTTCTATACTTCTTATAAATATAATTACAAAGTATCTTATTAAATATAACATGGGTAGCTGATTCCCCACACATATAAATAACTTTTCTATCATCCATTAACATATTACATGCCAAGTAAATAGCATATAAAGTTTTACCTACATTTTCTCTTGCACAGAATACAACAAGTCTATGTGCTAATATAGGAGTTTTCTCATCAATAGGTTCAATACCATATTTTGATAAAGGTTTATATAAAGCCCTACCTTTTTCTAATAATACATTTATTTTCTCTAAACTATCTAAAGACTCTGATGAACTGAAAGATTCATCATTTAATCTAGTTTGTATATCTGCAGTAGACCTAGATACAAAATCTAAACAAGCATCAGCACCCTTATAATATTTTCCATCAAAATAAAACTTATCTTGAATAATCTCTACTTGTGCACTTACTAAACTTTTTGAAGCACAACTCATAAATAGGTTTTTATAATTTACTATATAAGGTAATGCTTGACTACTAGGTAATGCTTTATTAAAACATCTTTCATATAAAGACATTACTTCTCTATACAATACACTACCTGCATCTTCTATATTTGTAGGTATATTAAAATTAGCATCAACACCTCTAGTTTCAAACCAACTCTTAAACTTATACCCATCATTCACAATAAAATCTATTAAGCTTACTTGTAAAGCATTATCAACAAAAGAAGATGTTATAATAGGCTCAAACTTATTTGTAAAAGAATTTACTTTTAGAACATCTTCCATTAGGTTGAATAATACCCTATACTCTAATGGCATTTCATCTGCATGTATATATCTTAAAATATTCTCATAAATATCTACAAAATACTCTTTATCAAAATTTTCATGAGGAAGCAATCCACTTATTAAAGTATCAAGTACCTCTTTTAATTCATCATCAAAGTTTATTAATAACATTCACATTCTCCTCCCAAAATTATTTAATCATTTGATTAAATAACTAATTAAAGAAGGTTATAAGTTAACCTTCTCTATTAATTATTTAATAATTACTTATTTAATAGCTATCTGTATACCTAAATCACCACAATGAGTTAAATATAAATTATTCTGACTACAATAACCCACTAGGTCTGAGTACAATTCTTTTGGTTGAGTTAAGATTCTATTACTTATAGACTCAACTTCTATGTAAGGTTTTTGTCCTTTTAAAAACACAACAAGAGCACCGTCTTTTATTCTATCATCTATTAGAGCATAAGACCATCTATGTTTATTTAATACAGTATAACGTTGTCCAAGGTACTCATACTCACTACACGTAATTTGTTTATTTACAAATTCAACACAATCTAAACAATCATTACTAAACATTATGTAAAATACATTATCACTAATTTTTTCAGATAAAGACCTTAGATCACTTTCACTACACATAATCCCTGATTTACTTACATAAACATAATCAGTAGATAAAACACTTTTAAACGTTGGCATTAGGTTAAAGTGTTGTTTGCAATAATCTCTAATTTCATCTAAATTATAAAACTCTTCACAGCAACTAATGGATTCCGAAAGGGCTTCAAATCTATTATCAAAATTAAATCTATAAACCTTATAATTATCATAATACTTATAATAAAGCACAACCAATCTATTATACTTCAAAGACATATCTTTTATATTAACATCCAATTCATCTTTATCCTCTTTAAAACACTTTAATGCATTTAAGAATTTATCTTTAAAACTCTTCTTCATAACTACACCTCTATTTAGATAATAAAGCTAATATCAAAACTACAACTACAATCCAAATAACATTTTTAGTAGCTTGAAAATATTTATCATTTCTCTGTTTCATTTAACCACCTCATATAAATTATAAAGGAGAAGACTCTCCTTCATAATCATAAATAAATTACTAAATATTAAATACTTGTTTTATAAATCCTAAAACCCCTGTAGGTTCTTGCTTTACCTCTTTATTACTTTTTAAAGTCAAATTAGCGAAAGCCAAGTCAATATCTTCAGGATGCTTTCTTTCATAAAAAGATTTTTCTCCTTCTTCCTTCAGTTCAAAGTTGTAAAATTTACCTGTGTTTTTCATAATTTAATCCACTCCCAAATATTTTTATTTCATTATAATATAACAATGTAAATATTTAAAAAAGTGCAAAAAACTATAAGGACTAATAAAAATAAAAAAGAAAATAAGTAACTCTATAAAAATAGAATTACTTAAATTCACTAGGCTATTATAGATTCTACATCCTTTCTTCCAAATAACTGGTCCAATCCGACTAATTCTTCAACCTCACATTTAAAGACACCATCTTTGCCTATAACATCTATAACCATTAAAAAATCAAAACCATCACTAAAAGTAACTTTATAACCATAGGAAGTTTCTATACAATCCCTAATTATAGTTTTATCTGTTTTTAAAAGAAATAAAAACATACCTCTTTCAACAAAAGAAACTTCATCACATTTTAATATAACTTTTTCAAAAAATCTATTATCCATATTTACTCCTCATAAACACATAATCATGAAATAACATAATTATACAATTAATCAAATTGACTATTAACTTAATTATCTAATTCTAAAACAAGAATCTAAAATTTTCTTTTCCTTTACCTTTTTATAAGAGTGGTCTACTATCGTTATGAATCTTGAATCATAACTAATATGTAGATAAAATTTTCTAGGTAACCTATAATCATTTTTAATAGAATTAATATAATTAGATATACCATCTAAATAATACTCTCTTCCTATATCAACCTTTATTTTTAAATCTTCATACAATTTCCTATATTTTGTATCACATATCCATACATCATACTCTCTAGTTGTGTCATCACAAAATTTTAATAATTCCTCTCTACTTGCTACTCTGCTATGTACATCACCATGCAACGAATATGTAACAGGTGTATTTACAAAACTTGCTAACATTTCTCTTCTCCTTTGTTTATATATTTATAATTCACATCAGTGGATACTAGGATTTAATATCCACTATCTAAATTATGTATATATTCTTAAAAACTCTTTTGTTAACTTTACTTTTAACCTATCAAAAGATTTCTTATCAAAACCTTCATCGTCTTTAGCATCTTCAAAATAAAATGTATAACAATTCCTTAACTTATTGTTATCTAAAATAATTCCCATATTAGCCATCAATAAACTATTTAAACCTAAGAAATCTAATAAAATACTAAATACATATTTATTAGCTTCTTTATAAGAAATACCATCAGGTAATAAACTTTCGACAGCATACCTAAATCTACTTATCATAACTATATTATTAACTAGGTCTTTTCTTCTATTATAATAAGCCATAAATTTTCTATCTGACTTATCTATTACTCTACCTTCTATCATATCTTCAAATATTATTATATCGTTTAAACAAAATGACTTATTTAATTCACTTTGAATAGACTTACTTATAACTTCGATATTAATATCTTTCTGCAAATCAACACTATTTAATAGATATTCATCTTTATATAAATCACTATATCTTACACTTACAATACACATAAATATTACCTCCCAAATTTCTTTTGAATTAATTTTAATTCACATTTGATGACACCGTTTTACAATGTCATCTATCTAAATTAAAATAATCTGTGGCAAAATAAATGGTTATGACAAATCCCACTGTGAATTTATTTTTTAAATAATTCACATTGAAGAGTATTAATATAAAATCACACTAATACTCTTTATCTAAATTATTTAATAAATTAAATATTAAAATACTGGTTTAAAATCTCCTTTTGAATTTTGACAAGGTAATCTAAACTCTAAGAAGTTTAAATGTTTACCTGCTGAAGTTGTTCTATCAGCTAAAATATGCAAAGCATACCCTATTGTAAATCCTATTGCAAATGCTTGGTTAAATGCTATAAATGTACTAGCACAGAATAATCCAGTACCAAACCATTTGTGAGTAAAACCTCTATGAGGTGATAATTTACCTGCTAATGCTAATAAAGCAAATAATACTAAACCAAAATTTCCTAACATACCACCTGAAGCATGTTTTAAAATCTCTTCAAGGAATGTTAAATTTAAAGCTGTAGATAATATATTTGAAACTCCAAAAGCAGCAATGATGTATAATAATACTTTATTGAAAACTTGTGAAGCTTTAGATTTCTTTGAGTCAATATCTGGCATATAAGAACCTAAAATGCTACCAACTAACATTGAAACACTCATTATAGGATTCAATACTACACCAACTACACTTGATAATACCGCCATAAATCCTATTGTTCCTGCTACACCTATTCCTACATGTTGTTTTCCTGTCATAATAATCAATCTCCTCTTATGTTACTATTTTTTTATTTCACTATTTTATAATTATTAATATTAAATAAAAAGTGTAAAAATTTTCTTACTTAGAAAGGTAATTGGTAGAATAGGAAACAATTTTCTCCTATTATATAAGCTTCATTTGATTTATTAAAACATACAGGACATAACACTTTTTCTTCACTAGGTACAGTTATCAGTAATTCTGACTTATTCCCACATGAACATTTTATCTCTTCACCATAGTGAGTTTTACAAACCTTAGCCTTTTCCAATACTTTAGCTTCTTTATCTCTAACTAATGAATAAGGACCAAATACTCTTAATACATCCCATACTTTCTTAAATTGACTTTTATTTACTACAAGCGGTTTACCATATACAAATATTAACTCTGTATTACCTTCCTTTAATAAATAACTATAAGAACTCTCTCTTGAGAAATACTCTAAATCTTCGTTAGGTATTTTAAATAAAGAAATCATCCTATTATTTAATGCTTGTTCCTTAGGTATAACTGGTCCCATTAACTTATTTCCATTTCTCATAATAACCTCCAAAAAAGTGGGTTGCATTTCACAACCCACTTATATTTTATTAATTATTTTATTAATTATTTTATTAATTTATTTTATTAATTATTTTA
>JABLTL010094406.1_pt1 | contig 197236 bp, 164 predicted proteins | sample 7160151 | NCBI WGS metagenome assembly JABLTL01 (sample SAMN14651223, study PRJNA627086) | human gut metagenome | isolation source: feces | host: Homo sapiens | reverse complement strand
GGAACAACAGCAACAAGAGAAACAAAAGAATTACAACCAGGAGAAAGTGAAGAATATCTAGTAGTCCTAGATTGGGAGAACGGAGAAAATAACATAGGAATGAAAGAAAACACAGCATCAATAATCTCAACAGAAAACGAAGCAGGATTTGAAGAAAAAGATACAACAGATAATGAAGATAAAGCAGATGTAATAGTAGCAATAGGAACAGGTGGACATACATATGTACTAATAGCAGGAGGAATGTTATTAATATTAATATCACTAGCATGTGGTGTATATATAATCAAAAGAGAAAATAATTAACAATAAACAAAAGTTGTAATAATTATATGAAAAACAAGAGACGCCAAAAGGCGTCTTTTGTTTTTGGTGCATCAAAGAAAAATACAGTTAATGATCATCTATAACATTTGGATTATCAAAAAAGAATATTCCTGGTGACACCTATGACATTTTGAATCCTATAAAAGAACGTTCCCAAAGACAAACCAATAACACCCCTTGCATAATTTATATAAAAATGCAAGAAAAACGGTTCCCAACCTATTAAAATTATGATATAATTAGCCACGAAATTATCCAGTGTTTTGGGGGATGTTAAATGGTAATAAAAGATTATTATAAAATATTAGGATTTGAAAACAATAAAGTAAATATAGAACAAATAAAAAATGCATATAGAGATCAAGCCAAAAAATATCATCCAGATGTAAACAAAAACAACCGTCAAGCAGAAGAAAGGTTTAAAGACATAGGAGAAGCATATAATACATTATCAAATGATAAACAAAGAAGAAAATATGATAGATTATGGTATTACTATATAGGTAGAAAAAATAAACAAAATCAAAAATATAGAGATGCAAAAGTAAAAGATTTTATGAACCTATTTTTCGGAGACAAAAAACCAGAAGAAACAGAAGACGTAAATTATAAAAAAGAACCAGAAAGAGGAGAAGATATCAACACAGAAATAACAGCAACTGTAACGGAAGCCTTTTTTGGAGCAAGTAAAGAGATCACATTTAAAACAGTAGATGGTGGAAGCAGAAAAATAGAAGTCAAAATACCAGCAGGCATACGAAATAATGAAAAGATAAGAGTATTAGGTCAAGGCAAAAACGGAAAAAATGGCGGAAAAAATGGCGATTTATTTATAAAAATAAAAATAAAAAACATAGCTAATCTTAGATTAGAAGGAATAGATTTATACACAGACTTACTAATTTCTCCATGGGAATCAGCATTAAGCACCAAAGTTTCAATTCCAGGAATAGATGAGGAAATTGAAATTGAAATACCAAAAGGAATACAAAGTGGAGAAAGAATAGAAATAGCTGGAAAAGGCTACAAAGATGGAAAAGGTGGCAGAGGAAACTTAATAGCAATTGTAAAAATCATGATACCAAAAAACGTAAATGAAGAAGAAATGAAGCTATTCATGAAGTTAAAAGAAATTAGTAAATTTAATCCAAGAAAGGCAAAAAACCTATAATCGTTGACATAACAACGAAAACGTAGTATAATTAAACCATGTTTGATTATACGGAAGATAAAATGCAAATAATTTGCATAGAAGGGGTGTAAAATGGAAGAAATTTTTGGAAAGCACTTTAGTATTACTGAACCAGAATCAATCAATACAGTAATATATAAAGTAAATAAAACAGAAAAAGAATTTTTAAACAAATCACCAAAATTTACAATAGAAAGACTAAAGTATTCTGAAGAATATGTTGGAAACAACAAAAAGAAAACATTCTTTTTAATGGACCCAGCACCTGAAGGAAACGAATTAGTTATCTTTTCATTTGGAAAAGATAAAGTTGTTGTAAATAATGGTTTTTTGGAAACAAAAACAAATATTGTTAGAGTATCTAATACACCTGTCCCAATGAGATTCGAAACTCTTTATAATGAAAAAGAAACAGAATTTAGAGAGTTTGAATATACACCAAACTTAAAAAGGCCAATAACAATAATAGACCCAGAGACAACAGATGAAGTCAAACCAAAATTATATTTTGACGAAAAAACAAATGAAGTAAAAGGTAAATGTATATTAAAAGCAAACAAGACTTATGTAATGTTCGAGATTACAGATAAGAAAGATAGAAACTAGTGAAAGGGGAAAATTATGGAAGGAACAAATACTACTAATACTCAAAATGAGAATAGTAATAATTATCTTTTAAGCCCAGAAGAAGAAAAAAAATTTATGGCTATCACAGTGGGATGTCCAGTAGTTGCAACAAGCCCAAAAGATGTAGCATCAGAAGGATTTGAAACTACATGTAAAGATATAACAAGTGCAACAATAGTGGCAGCTAGAAAAATTGAAGATAATGTAAAACCATCAAAACAAGGAGATTCAATTGTACCAGTTACAGCAGCTGAATTTAAAGATGGTGTAAGCTTGGTAGTAAAAGATGGAAGATTAGTTCAAGCACCGAAAATAGAAAAAAATGCAACATTGCAAGCATCAGAAGATAGAAGAAAACTTCAAGAAAGTGCTGAAGATAAATATGCAAAAAATAATCCAACATCTCCAGAAGGAAGATAGTAAAGGTCAAATAACCAAAGAAAAGGATGAAGTAATATGAAATTTGGAGAAAAAGTTTCAAGAGCTATCAAAAAAATAAAAGGTAAATTAATAGTCAGCTTTATACTATGGTTAATTTTAATCATAGTATTTGTTGCGCCTATAGGAATTGCGTTAAAAAATGCTTTTGAAGTAGAAGGTGACCAAAGATGGGAAGTACTCTTCACATCAATTGGAATTAATATTGTTAATCCATTAAAAGCAATGCTTAAATGCTTGAGTGGAGAATCAAACGGATACTTTTGGGCAACACTTTGGAGATTCACAATAGTTTACTTATTTGCAGTAACAATAGGAATCACAAAGGCATTACCAAAACATGAATATGATGGAATTGAAAATGGTTCAAGTGATTGGTGTACAAATGGAGAACAATACTCAATCTTAAATAATAAACAAGGAATAATTTTAGCAGAAAAAAATTACTTACCAGTCGATAAAAGAGGTAACGTAAACGTACTAGTTGTTGGACGGATCTGGTGCTGGTAAATCTGCATCATACGTTATTCCAAATGCATGCCAATTATTAGGTTCATACGTATTCACAGATCCAAAGGGAGAACTTTATGATAAAACAGCAGGATACTTAAAAGAAAAAGGATACAAAATAAAAGTATTAAACCTAGTAAGACCACAAAAAAGTGATGGATATAACCCATTATTACATATAAAAAATGAAATAGACGTTGACGTTGTTGCCAACACAATAGTAAAAGGACAAGGTGAATCAGTAAAATCATCTGATCCATACTGGGATGATATGGCAGAAATGCTATTAAAAGCCTTAATATATTACTTAAAAGCAGTAAGACCACCAGAAGAACAAAACTTAGCCAGCTGTGCAGAGCTTGTAAGAGCTGCTAACAATAATGGTGGAGATAACTTACTAACAAACTTAATGAATCAATTACCTTTTGACCATCCGGCAAGAATGAACTACAAATCAATTGAGATTGCACCAGAAAAAACATATGGATCAATTTTATCATCACTACAATCTAAATTAGGTAAATTTGATTCAAAAGAAATTGCAGAATTAACATCAACAAATACAATAGATTTTGAAGAAATAGGTAAGGAGAAAACAGCAGTATACGTTATATCATCAGATACACATGCTGCATATGATTTCTTATTAACAATATTCTTCTCACAAATGATTCAACAATTATATGACTTTGCTGATGAAAGTGGAGGAGCACTACCTGTTCCAACATATTTCATACTTGATGAATTTGCTAATATAGGTAAAATACCAGATTTCGATAAAAAAATATCAACATCAAGAAGTAGAAAAATTTCATTCAGCGTTATCTTACAGAACTTAGACCAGTTAGAGGCAGTATATAAAGAAGCTCATGAAACAATCATGGGTAACTGTGATACTCACTTATTCTTAGGAAGTAACTCACAGAAAACAGTTGAATATTTCTCTAAAGCATTAGGAGAAAAAACAATATTTAGAGAAAGCGAATCAGTAAATAAAGATAGAGAAGATTGGAAACAAGGTAAGAGTATTTCAGAACAAAATATGGGAAGAGCATTACTTACACCAGACGAACTTCGTAGACTTGATGTAGATCAATGTATTATCTACGAAAAAGGATTAAAACCAATCAAAGCACAAAAATATTATTATTATAAATATCCAACAGAAAAATTAATAAAACCATTTACAGTAGATCACAACACAAGAGAAGACGTAGATAGAGGAAAATGGAGAAAATATAATCCATACAATCCATATCAAGAGGAAGAAGAAAAGACACCTACAAAAATTGAGCAATTAGATGATCTATTTAGTGATGAATTAGATAAAGTAGAAAATAAAACAGAAGAAAAGCCAAAAGAAAATAATAATAATAATAGCAATAACAATAACAATAACAATAACATAGATCAAATTATGCCACCAGAACTTCCACTAGAACCTGTTGAAGAAAAGAAAGAAGAGTCAAAACAAGAAGTGGTTGATATTCAAAAAGAATTAGAGGCAAAATTTGATGAGCTATTTGGAAGCTTAAATGATGTAGATTAAAAACAAATGTTTGAGAAAAATATTGACTGAAAAATATCGATTTGATATAATTTAGTCAATATTTTTTTTGCTTTAAAATAATAAAAATTGCATATAAAACAAGATATAAGCGAGAATCTCGCTCAAAAAGGAAATACAAAGGAGGATCAAATGAAATTTGTACATTTAGCAGACTTACATCTAGATGCAAAATTTGACAGCCTAAGTTCAATAGATGGTTTGCCACAAAAAAGAAGATTAGAACAAAGAAAAGCACTTAAAGACGTAGTAGAATATATAAAAGAAAATGATATAAAGTTATTTTTAATATCAGGGGATTTATATGAGCAAAATTACATTAGAAAATCAAGCATAGAGTATGTAAATAAACTATTTGAAGAAATACCTGATACCCAGATATTTATAGCACCAGGAAACCATGATCCATACATAAAAAATTCATTTTATTCAACATATACCTGGAGCAAAAATGTCCATATATTCAACGAAAATATCGAAAAAATCGATTTTGAAGATGCACATATATATGGATTTGGATTCACAGATTTCTACTGTAAACAATCAGAAATTGAAGAAATCCAAGTTGAAGAACCAGATGATATCAATATATTAATAACACACGGATCATTAGATGGAGGATCAGACGATTTAAGAGAATATAATCCATTAAGACAATCCAAATTAAAACAATTAGACTTCGATTATATTGCATTAGGACATATTCATAAACCATACTATAATGAAGAAAAAAATCAAAAAATATTTTATCCAGGATCAACAATAAGCCTTGGATTTGATGAACTAGGAGAACACGGCATTCTAGTAGGTGACATAGAAAAAGACGAATTAAAAGTTAAATTTATGACAATAGACCCTAGACAATATGAAGAAAAAGAAATAGATATCACAGAAATGACATCAAACGAAGAAGTTCTAGAAAAACTACAAAACTTAGTCTTAAACAATGAAAACTTATATAAGATAATTCTAGTTGGAAAAAGATACTTTACATTAAATATAGATGAAATTAAAAAATTAAATTCAAGAGAAAACATTGTAAAAATAAAAGATAAAACTAAAGTAGGAATAGACATTGAAAGAATAGCAGAAGAAAATAATGTTAGAGGTATTTTCGTAAGAAATATGCTAGAAAGAAAAGAAAGAGAAAATTTAGATGAAGATTTCATTGAAAAAGCAATAGAAATCGGATTAGAGGTATTATAATGAAAATAGAAAATCTAAAGATAAATGGATTTGGTAAATTAGAAGACAAAGAAATTGAATTTTCAAATGGAATAAATATAATTCAGGGAAATAACGAATCTGGAAAATCAACATTATTAAAATTTATAACATCAATGTTTTATGGAACATCAAAAAATAAAAATGGAAAAATTATACCTGATTTTGAAAGATATAAACCATGGAGTAAAGAAGATTATTCAGGAAAAATGACTTACGTTTTAGACAATAATGAAGAATATGAATTATATAGAGAGTTTAAAAAGAAAAGCCCAATCATATACGATAAACAGAAAAATGATATTACAAAACAATACCAAATTGACAAAAACAAAGAGAATATGTTTTTTGTTGAACAAACCGGAGTGACAGAAGAAAACTTTTTTGCTAGTTGTGTTGCAGAACAAGAAAATGTAAAATTGTCAACAAGTATGAAAAATTCTATAGTTCAAAAACTTAGCAACATAGTAACAAGTGGAAGTGAAAACAGCTCATATAAGAAGGCTATTGACAAAATAAATAAAAAACAACTAGAAGAAATAGGAAGCCAAAGAAGTAGTGGAAGACCTTTAAATTTAGTTGAAAGTGAAATTGAGAAAAAAGAAGAAGAAAAGAAAGAAATAGAAAAATATCAAGATAAGAAATATCAAGTAGAATCAAAAAAAGAAGATCTAAAAGTAGACTTAGAAGAAAATAAAATAGTACTTGATTTATTAAGGCAACAAAAACGTAACCTAGAGAAAATACAATTAGAACAAGAAAAAATAAAGATATTTAAACAAACAGCGGAAAGAACTAAAAATGAAAAAGAAGAGATAGAACAAAAAATAAAAAACATCAATACAGAAAGACAAGATAGCTACAAAACAAAGAAAATAGGATATTATTTAAGCATTTTAGTAATATTAATAATAACAGCAATATCAATAGCTACAAAGATTTATCCTTTAATAATTGCTAATGTTATTCCTATCATTTATTGCATAATCAAATTAATTTCACACAACAAGAAAAAGCAAAAAATAAAAAGAAATAGTAAAAAATTATACCAAGAAAAAGCCTTATTAGAAGAACAATTAGACAAAATTGAAAAAGAATATAAAATTAAACAAGATGAAATACAAGAAAAACAAGATAAAGTAAATGCAATTCAAAGACAAGAAGAAGCAGAAATCACGAAAAACTTTTTAGGAAAAGTTGATGAAGAAACAATTCAGGACATATTATCCACAAAATATGAAAACATTGTGGAATTTATAGATGAAAAAGAAAGAGAACAGACAGATTTTAAAATAACAGAAAAAACAATAGAAGTAGACAATGAAAATGTAATAAAAAAATTAGAAGATTTAGTAGTGCTAGATGAAGAACTAGAGAACTTATATGAGAAAAAAGATGAGTTATTGCAATTAAGCAATGCATATGAAATGGTAAAAGAAGAAATAGAAAAAGCATACCAAGAAATGAAAGAAAATATAACACCAGATTTCATAGAAGAATTAAAAAATATATTAGCAACAGTAACAGACGAGAAATATACAAATATATACTTAGACAATGACAACAATTTATTGATTGAAGTAGAAAATGGACAATATATGCCAGTAGAAATGCTAAGTACAGGAACGATTGATTTAATATATTTAGCCTTAAGAATAAGTGCTGCAAAAGAGATATCAAGCGAAACAATGCCAATAATAATGGATGAAAGCTTTGCATATTATGATAATAATAGAATGAAAGAAATATTAAAATATTTAGCTAATTTGGATAATAGACAAATTCTAATATTTACATGTTCAAAAAGAGAAGAAGATATATTAAAAAGTGAAAATATAGAATTTAATAAAGTAAATTTATAATTGAAAGATAATGTAACCTTATTAAAACAATCACAACAAAAATAATAACAACAAAAATAACCTGTAAAAAGTTTTATGGAAAAAAGAGATGTAAGTTAAAACTATTCTACCACCCAAAGAATGAACGTTAAAAAAATGTGAAGAATTTATTTCTTCACATTTTTTAGTATATTTTATTTAATATCTACTCTGTTTAGCAGTTCTATTTTTATATAAAAGGTTTTATTTTTCATAAGATTCTAATTTTTCCTCTAATTCATTAATTTGTTTATACAAATTAGATGTTTCTTCTGCACCATTCAAAATCATATCTAAATTACTTTTAGCCGTGTTTTTCAAAAGAAAATACTCATAACAAAGTAAGAATAAAGCAATGAACTGTATTATAATGATAGCAATTAAAATTTTATCTAATTTTTTCATAGTAATCCTCCTTATTTTTCATAGGCCTCTATTTTTTCTTCTAGTTCGTGAATTTTTCCGCTTAATTCATAATTCTGATCAGCATGTTCGAGTATTATATCAGTATTTCTTTTTAAAATTTGTTTTATATTGATATAATTATAAGTCATAAAAGCTAAAACAATAAATAGTATAACAATAATACCAATTAATATTTTATCTAGTTTTTCCATATTTTTCCCTCCTCTATGAATTCAATATACAGATATCACTATAAAAAGTCAATACCACATAATCTAGAAAAGAAAATACTAACTAATACAAATCTGACTTACAGCTAATTCATAATTTTTTAATAAAAATATATAAAATAATAATTGATATCAAATAAAAAAAGTGCTATAATAGCAACAGCCATTGATATAGGAAGTCAAAAAGAATAGAAAACTAACAAGATAATCAAAAAAATTAAAAAAAACTTAAAAAAATAAAAAAAAGTGTTGACAACCGAAAAAAAGTGGTGTATTATATAAAAGCAATCGCGTGAAGCGAAATGTAAAATGGGCTATTAGCTCAGGTGGTAGAGCACTTGACTTTTAATCAAGTTGTCCCGCGTTCGAGTCGCGGATAGCTCACCAATCTCAGATTAACGTCTGAGATTTTCTGGCCCCTTGGTCAAGCGGTTAAGACATCGCCCTTTCACGGCGGAGACATGGGTTCGATTCCCGTAGGGGTCACCAAGTTCATATTGCCACTTTAGCTCAGCTGGTAGAGCAACTGACTTGTAATCAGTAGGTCGTCCGTTCGATTCGGACAAGTGGCTCCATTTTAAGTCAACAGTTTTGAGAAAACTCTTAATTGCTGGCTTTTTTTATTATGAAAAATAATATATAGATATAGAAAGGAACTAAAATGTCAAAAGTAATAATAATTACAGGGGCATCAAGAGGAATTGGAAGAGAAACAACAAAATTACTAGCAAGAAACGAACATACAGTTATAGCAAACTACAACAAATCAGAAGAAAAAGCAAAAGAGCTACAAGAAGAATTAAAAAAAGAGAATATAAACATAGACATATTCAAAGCAGATGTATCAAAAAGAGAAGAATGCAAAGCATTAGTTCAATATGCAATCGATAAATACAAACATATAGACGTATTAGTAAACAATGCAGGAATATCAATATGGGGACAATTTACAGATTTAACAGACGCTGAAATAGAAGAAATAATGAGAGTAAATTTATATTCAGCAATAGCAATGTCACAAGAAGTATCAAAACATATGATACATCAAAAAGAAGGATGCATAATAAATATATCTTCAATATGGGGAATGGTAGGAGCATCTTGTGAAGTAGCATATTCAGTAACAAAAGCTGGAATAGATGGATTAACAAAATCATTAGCCAAAGAATTAGGACCATCAAATATAAGAGTAAATTCAGTAGCACCAGGGGCAATAGAAACAGACATGAATTCTAATTTAACAGATGAAGAAAAGAAAGTATTAGAAATGGAAACACCATTAGGAAAGATAGGAAAACCATGCGATATAGCAAAAGCAATTAATTGGTTAGTAGAAGACGAATTTACAACAGGGCAAATAATTTCGCCAAATGGTGGATGGGTAATTTGCTAGGTAGAATATGAATATAAAAAAAGCCATTGGAAAATAAATTTTTTCAATGGCTTTTATAATGTACATCAAATATATTTAATATTAACGAAAATAATCTCCAAAAAATAAAGTAGTGGTAACCTGTATTGCTATACACTTTTAACTTAAATATAACCCTATTTACGATTCTTTAAAATAATTATAATTCCAAGTACAATGAAAGCAATACTTATAATTTGATTTGAAGAAATTAAAATATTAACATGACTAATTCTAAGAAAATCCAAAACAAATTTAGCAAATCCACATAATATAAAGCTTATACCAATAGTACGCAAACTAAATTTATTAGTTATAATTTTATAAATCATGTAAATAAAAATAAATAAGAATCAGTAATCTCTTGATTACAATTTTTACATTTCATAAAATTCTCCCCCTTAAATTTATAAAACGATCATAACATAAAAGACATAATTAAGTCTATAAAAACAAAAAAACTTCACAATCGACAGTAAGTCGAAAGTGAAGCTTTTATTTTATATTAAAATTTTTGCTGAATCTCTATAATTGTAGCAGCATTATTTTTCAAAATATCTAAAAACGCATCTGCAACTTGAGGATCAAATTGAGTACCTTTGCATCTTTCAATTTCTTTCATTGTATAGTCAATATCTAAAGCATTTCTATAAGAACGCTTAGATGTCATTGCATCAAAAGTATCAGCAACAGCAACTATTCTTGCAAAATAAGGAATATTCTCTCCAGCTAATTGAGAAGGGTAACCCCTGCCATCATATCTTTCATGATGGTGTTTAACAATAGGAATAATGTTAGCAAAAATACTAGCATTAGACAATATATGAGCACCAATAGATGGGTGATTCTTAATTTCAGAATATTCATCATCAGTAAGTTTATCATTTTTTAACAAAATAGCATCAGGAATACCAATTTTTCCAATATCATGGAAAAGAGCACCTATACGTAAAGTTTTTAAATCCTCATCAGATAATCCTAATTTTTTACCGATTAAAACAGAATACTCGGCAACTCTGTCAGAATGACCTTTTGTATATACGTCCTTAACTTCAACTGTTCTTCTAAGAACCTCAATACTTTCTAAGTAAGATTTTTCAAGTAATTCATTTGAATAAGAAAGTTCTTTATTAATTTCTTTTATAACATTCATTTGTTCAACAGATTTCAACCCAGATTCAATAAGCAAAAGTAGTTGATCGAACTTATCACTTTTTTCACAATAACCTTGAATATCTAGTTTTTTAATTGTTTCCAATGGAGGAGCTAAATCCTTGTGACCTGTCAATAGAAGGATATATAAATCCTTATTAAATTTACGTATTTCTTCAACTACTTGATCTCCATGAAAAGGAGTCATTATATAGTCAAGAAGCATTAAATCAAAATGTTCATTTTTAACTCTTTCAATTGCTTCTTGTGGATCAGTAACACCTGTTATAGAATAATTATGAAGATATACCTTTAAAGAATCTATAATTCCTATTTCATCATCAACAGCAATTATTTTATACTTAGATTTTTCTTGATCTACAACATTTAATCTCATATATTAGCACCTCACTTTATAACTTATTAATAGGAATTGTAATAATGAATGTGGTTCCCTTATTTTTTTCTGTTTCAAAAGTCATATCACCATGGAAGTGAGCTTTTATATTGGAATAAGACATAAACAATCCCAGACCAGTACCACCTTTTCCTTTTGTGGTAATCATTTGTTTAAATAAGTTGTCTTGAACAACTTTTGGTAGTCCAGGACCATAATCTTTAACTATCAATTCGATAGTAGTATTATCTCTCAGATTTGCCACTAAGTCAATAAATTCATCAGATTTCCCATCATAAGCTTGTATAGAATTTGAAATCATATTATTCAAAACTTGAACTAAACTATTTATATTACCATTAATTTTAATATTATCATCAACATTATTAGAAACTCTTAAAGTTACTAGTGCAGATTTTAATTCGTGTTTCATTAATATATCAACTTGTTTAAATAAATCCGAAATACAGAATGGATATACCTGACTATCAGACAGTGTAACAGCTTGACCTTTTACAGCAGTTATTACATCAGACATGTATGATGTATGGGTTTTTATTTTATCAATCCATTCTTGCATATCTTTAGCGATTGCATGATAATCTTCATTCGTAACCATTGGATTTCCAATTGAAGCATCCAGTTCTGCAACTAACTGTGTTAAACCTTCATCTGCTCCAGCAATACTCATTATTGGTGTTTTTAAGTTATGTGCAATTCCTCCTACCATTTGTCCTAAAGAAGCTAAACGTTCACGTTCAATCAATAGATCTTGATTACTTTTTATCTGTTCGATATTTTTTTCTGTTAAAACTTGAATAGAATTATAAGCATTACACAAATCACCAATCTCATCATTTGAAAGAATAGGTAATTTAGACATATTATTAGAAGATTTAGCAATAGCATTTAACGAATCTGTAACTGTTGAAATATCTTTTTGTAGTGAAATAGAGAACATATTTAAGAAAATAAAAGTTACAAAAACTACAAATAAGAAATCTACTAACAAAAAGATAAGTGTCTCTGAAGAATCAACGGAATACAAAATTCCCAAAGTATAAATTCCTTCTTCAGTAATTACTTTAATTGTAGCTCCTTGAGTATCAATTCCATATCCATCATAAGTATGTCCATTATTCTTAGAAGATAATTGTTTAGTGTATTCAACAACAAATTCGCTTGGATCATGACCTTCAACTGTTAACACAGAACCATCAGGTTTTATAATAAATTTAGAATCTGAATATTCTGATAAAGGAATTTCTGAAAAAGTTTTAATAACTTCGCCAGAGTTATAAGATGTGTTTAAATCGAAAGTTTCAATTAAATCTTTGTGATAATTATTAAAAAGGTATTCTTCTTTTGTTTTGATAACTTGATTATAAGCTATTAAAGAAGTAAGTAATACACCCATTATAGAAACAGGTAATACTTGTAAGAAAATTTTCTGCTTTAAAGAAACACGTGGTTTCATTTCTGATTTTTCATAATAAGTATCTCTAAGTATCTTGGTATATAAATTTTTAGAAGTAATATATGAAGCAACTGCTAAAAACAAGAAAAACGAAACAAGCAATAATAAAATTTTAAAAATCATTATATTATGATGACTACCTGTTATGGTTAAAACAAAAATGATTCCAATAACAGGTATAATAAGTTCGCCAAAAAATATAAGATAGGGAAGAGAAAAACATTGTTTTCTGATTTTCTGCATTCTAGCATAATCTTTATATTTATTATGATTATTATCTTTATACCACGAATCTATATCTTTAAATAGATTTTTAAAAATTAAAATTAAAATTACAGATGCTAACATAAAAATTGCAAAAATTTGTGCTACAAATGGAATACCAGACATTTGAATATCAAAGTCATTATTAAGTGAATTAGGTGGATAGTTCAAAAGAGTTGGTAAAATACTTGTAATTAATATAACTATAAGAAAAATTGTAGATATATATCTAAAAATAATTTTATTACTTGGTAAATCAAATAAATGTAGTTTCTTCATATTAAAAAATTCCTTTCAAAAAACTATATACATTATATATTAAAAATATTTAAAGACCAAGAGTTGATTCATAATAATTTTATGAAATAATAATTAAGAACCCCTTTACTAAGTTTAAAAAAGTAAAGGGGAGGATAAATAAAAAGTTAAATAAAATTAACATCTTTCATATATTTAATTATTATAGATAAATATTTATTATCAATTTTTTTCCATGTAAAACCTAATTCTTTAAGAATTTTTTGAGTAAAGTCTGACTTAATATTTACAGAAAAATTATAGTCTAAAGACAAATTAGTTGTATTAAAGTCATTAACAATAGCAGAAATCCCATCATTCATGTTTTTAGAGTATTCTAAAATTCTATTTCTGAAATCATCCTCACTAAGAGTTTGAATGTTAAAACCACTTTCTTTTAAAGCTAACACAACTCTTTTTAAAGTAATTAAATTATGATTGTACAAATGGAAAATCTTATTATCGTATTCAGTTGTTTTTGCAAGTAAGACAATAGCTTTAGCACATTCATCGACAGGAGTAAATTCAATTTTTTGATCAAGTAAGTTGCTTGATATAGCATCCAATTTAACAAGAGATTTAATTCTTCCATAAAATGCATTTGCATAAATATTTTTTTGAAATACGCCGTCATAAGTTCTTCCAGAAAGAATACCTATACGTAAAACCTTACCATGAAGCCCTTTTTTCATGAAATCGTAAACAATATTTTCAGATTCAAATTTACTATTAACATATACATTCTCTGTATAATGCTGACCAATATATAAACTGTTTTCTGAAAAATCAACATTTTTAATACTTTGCTTTAACAAATAGTTTCCAGAAACAGAAATTGAGGAAATGTGAATAAATCTCAAATTGTTTTTGTAGGCAAAGTTAACAATAGCTTTAGTGCCGTTTATATTTATATTTTTAAATTCTTCAAAATCCCCATAATGCTTTACAATTGCAGCAGAATGAATAACTGTTGAGATATCCTTGCTAATGATCTCAGCTTCGTCTGCAGAAATGCCAAGATTAGGTAGAGCAATATCTCCATTTACTACTGAAACACGTCTCTTAAAATCTGAATCCAAATTTTTATTAAAATAAAATTCGTAAGAAGAGAATAGTCTTTTCTTTGAAAAATCAATATTAGCACCTCTTACTAAGCAATAGATTTTAGAGTCAGTTGTAGTTAATAATTGATGCAACACATGAATACCAATAAATCCATTGGCACCAGTTAGAAATACATTTCCTAAAGCATTTTCATTTTTATTTTTTATTGATTCATCCTCATTATGCATAAATTGTGGTAATAACTCAAAAGAAGTTTCAGAAGATAAGGTGTCATTTTTATCAATATATTTTGCAAGTTCACAAATTGTAGGGTACTTATAAAATGTTTGAGTTGTTAAATTAAGCTTTTCACCAAGTAATAGGGATTGAAGTTGAACAATACTCAAAGAGTCTAATCCTAAAGAGATAAAAGGAGTATTAACGTCAACATTTTCTAATCCATTATTTAGAATTTTTAAAATATTTTTTTCTATTAATTTTTCTGTTTTAGTTTTAGCTACTACAATTTTTTCATTTTCACTTATTTTTACAGAAGGAAGAGATTTCCTATCAATTTTTCCATTTGGAGTAAGAGGAAGTTTCTTCATTTTAACAAAGTAAACAGGAATCATATAATTAGGTAATTCTTCGAGTAAAAATGAAACCAATTTTGAAATTATGATATCTTTTGAAGAAACATAATAACAAATAAGAAAATTAGAATTTTGAGCAATAACTGTAGTTTCAGTTATATAAGGATATTCCAAAATTCTATTTTCAATTTCGCCAATTTCAATACGATATCCTCGAATTTTTACTTGAAAATCGGCTCTTCCTAAATGAATCAATTCACCATTTTGTGATAGCCTTGCTAAATCATTTGTATTATAAATTAGTTCTCTTGTATTATATAAATTTTTAATAAAGACTTCCTTATTTAAATCATCTCTTTTATGATAACCAGCGCAAACACCATCTCCACCAATAAATAAATTGCCAGGCACACCTTTTGGAAGAAGGTGATGAGTATATTTATCTAAAACATAACATGTAGTATTGGCAATAGGTTTACCAATATTAATAATAGAAGTATTTGTTAAATTTTTAACAGTAGACCATACAGCAGTTTCAGTAGGACCATAAACATTAAATATCTTTGTATTATTAGTATGAGCAACTTTTTTTAAATGCTTTAATAATGTATAAGGAAAAGATTCACCACCAACTAAAATGTCAGTAATATACTTGAAATAAACACAATATTCAACATTAGAAGTTAATTTTTTCATACGAGATGGTGTGGTTTGAATCATATTAACCTTATTTTCCAAACAAAGAGAGTTCAAAAGAATTTGATCATTTTGTTCTTGTTCATTTGCTAGAACAATTGTCATACCTCTTTGTAAAGGAAGCCAACTTTCCAAAACAAAAATATCAAAACAAATAGTTGTAACAGACACGATAGTTTTATCTTTGGAAAAATTAATTTTATTACTTATACCTAAAATAAAATTATTAATATTTTTATGTTTAAGTTTAACTCCTTTAGGTTTTCCTGTAGATCCAGAAGTATATATTATATAAGCGATATCTGTAGATTTATTAATGTTTTCAAGATTTTCAATGCTATTAGCAAATAGAGATTTATCATTTAAGTCAACATTAATAACATTTACAGAAGATTCTGATATGATAGGAGAAAGTTCCTCAGAAGTTAAAACTATTTTAGTCTCACTATTTTCTAACATATATGAGATTCTATCCTTAGGATAATTAAAATCCAAAGGAAGGTATGCAGCTCCAGATTTTAGGACCGCTAGTAAACTAACCATCATTTCAATAGATCGCTTTTGTAAAATTCCAACAAAAGAATTAGGTTTTACACCTGCAGAACGCAAATAATTAGCTAAACTATTTGCTTTTTCATTCAACTCCTTATAAGTAATAGATTTACCATTAGCAATTACAGCAATTTTATCAGGATTTTTTTTCACTTGTTTTTCAATAAAATATTGAATAGTTTTATCTTTTTGATAATAAGTTTTAGTATTATTTAATGCTAATAATGTTTTTTTCTCGTCAGGAGTGACTATTTCAATATCTTTAAGAAGTAAATTTTCATTATCTAAAATTTGATTTAATATGTTAAGAATTCTTTTATGAGAAGCAATAATAGATTTTTCTGTAAACTTAGTAATTTTAAAATCATAAGAAACAATTAAAGTATCGTCATCATTTATATCATGAATATGTATCTGCAAATCATTGAAAATTGCAGAAGGAGAAACCCATTTTGAATAGTAATCAAGTGAATCAGATTTAGTACTTCTAACATTTTGATAAGAAAACAAAATATTATATAAATTTCCAACATCAGAATTATTTTTCCTAATATCTTCCATTAAAAGTTTATATGGATATTTTCTATGTCTAAGAATTGACATGATTTGTACGGCAATGTATTTAGTAAAATCAGTAAAAGAATTTGACCAATCCACGTCAACACAGAAAGGTACAGTAGAAATAAAAAGTCCCGTAGTATTTTTTTCTTGAAAATTATTTCTATTAAGAATTGGAGTACCAAAGCAGAAATGCTTTGTTGAATTAATGCGCGCTAAATAAACAGAATAAACAGACATAAAAAACGCGTAAAGAGAAATATGTTTTTCTGTACAATAATTATTTATTTTATGTAATAGTCCATTTGAAATAACGAAGTCTTTTCTTTTAGCATAAGAAGAAACATTGGAATTATAATTTTTAACTGTTTCTGGAAAAGAAACAGCATCAGGAATAGATTCAAACATATCATTCCAAAATTTTTTATCATCCTCAAATTTAGAACTTTTTTGATAAATTTTCTCAGATTGAATATGGTCAACATAAGAATATGAAGGCATAGTATCTGATAAATCTTGATAATAGTCCATGATTTCTTTAATAACTAGCCCAGAAGACCAAGCATCAAAAATTAAATGATGTGCATTAAGTAAAAAACCACCAGTATTATTTGGAAACCTAAACATTTTAAATTCAAATAAAAAAGAATCTAAACAATTAAAAGGAATATTAACCAAAGTATGTGTTAATCCCTCAACAGCTTCAACGTTTGGAAGCTCAAGAAGTTCAATATTCTTATCATAAAAAGATTCGAAATATTGATATATATCACCATTATTATCTTTAGAAAATTTAATTCTAAAGCTATCATTATTCTTTATAAATTTTATCAAAGCTTTTTTAATTTTTTTAAAATCAACATTCTCATTAATTACTAAATAAGCAGCAATATTATTTAGAGGACTTTTATTAAAAAAGCTTTCTTGATCCCAAATTGATTTTTGAGAAAAAGTTAAATCGTATTTTTTATCATTCATCCTCAACACTCCCCATGTGCAATATTATACATAAAAAGTATGTATTTAAAAGAGGTGTTACATAATTTTTAATTAAATGTAACACAAAAAATATAAATGAATAAAAAATTGTTTAAAGGCGAAAATAAATTAAGAAGGTGATAGTGTGTACGAATTGCAAACAGGAAAAAATAAAAGCATATATATTTTAATGTTAATAATTGTTTTAGTAGCATTCTTCACAATTTTGGCATATACACTTTTTATTGATAGCCATGAATATAAATATAGTCAAAATATAGTAGCCACACAAATAAAACACGAAGAAGAGTCAACAGAATTAGAAACTATACTAGAAAATACAACTGAAAGTATAGTAGGAATCTCAAAAATAAAAGATATAGGAACAACAATATTTCTAGAAAAAAGCACAGAGAACCTTAATTTAGGGACTGGGGTAATAATTTCAAAAGAAGGATACATTTTAACAAATCAACATGTAGCTGGTTCACAATATAGTACATGTTATATAACATTGAAAAATGGAGTTACAGATAATGGTGTAGTAGTATGGGCAAGTGAAGATCTAGATTTAGCAATTATCAAGATAAATATAAAGAATTTACCAGAAGCCAATTTAGGTGATTCCGACAATATAAAAATAGGAACAAGTGTATATGCAATTGGAAATCCAGTAGGCTATGAACTTCAACGAACAGTTACATCTGGGATAATAAGCGGAACCAATAGAATAATTAAAACAGAAGATGACAATACAAAATCATATTTAGAAGGATTAATTCAAACAGATGCAACCATAAATCAAGGAAACAGTGGAGGACCACTAATAAATAAAAATGGAGAAATAATAGGAATAACAACATTAAAGATAGAAGATGCAGAGGGGATAGGCTTTGCTATACCAATAAACATTGTAAAACCAATATTAAAAAAATTAGTTGAAACAGGCAAGTTTGAAGAACCATACCTAGGAATATCAGGATATGATAAAGAAGTAATTCCATATCTAAGTTCAAATATAAATTTTGAAGAAGGAATATATATTGAAGAAATAGATAAACAAGGACCGTTAAAAGACAGTGGAATCAAAAACGGAGACATTATAGAAAAGATAGATAATTTACAAATAGAAAGTATGAATCAATTAAAAGAATACATCTATGAAAAAAATATAGGTGATGAGGTAATACTTCAAATTAAAAGAAATAATAAAAAAATTCAAGTAAAGGCAAAGCTATCAAAAAGATAGAAAACTTTACATAAAGTTGATAAAAAGCGTGAAACCTGCTATAATAATAGTTAGAAAATTATTTAGGAGGTAAAATATATATGAATCGGAATTATACTAGTAAATTAGTGTTTTGGCTTGGATGGTCCGTAGTATGGATCTTGACGTGTAAGATTCTTGCTTTTGCAGGATACGTCGCAGAGCCAACATTATTTCAGCTGTTAGTTGAATGCTTCTTGAGCATTTTGGCGGTGGAAATAATGTGTTATCACATACCGCTAAGAATCATCTTAATTGCATTGGTGACAATTAAGATGTTACTCAATTGGGGATTCGTAAGTGTAATAATTTACATCTTGAACTTGGTGTTATATGTAATTACGAAAAGACTTACTAAAAAGAAGACTAAGCGCAAGAGCCCAACAATTGAGTGAACTCGTAGCAACAATCATATATAACCAAGAGAGGTGGCTACACCTCTCTTTTTCTTATGTTAAAACATAAAGAATATAGACAGAAAATAAATGAAAAACGTACGACAAAAACAAACAAAAATAATCGTAATCTTCGAAAGAAAAACACAATAATTTGTAAAAAAATAAAATTCAATAATATCAAATGTCAAATTTTGTCGAATTCCATAATATGAAAAACGTTGACATTTAGCGCAATAGAAAATATATTTAAATCAAGGAGGTACATATGAGAAAATTTTATGCAGGTATTGTGCTAAATAAAGAAGAACTTAAAGAAAGTAGTTGTAATCGTATAGAACTGGAATATTATAAAATCTCAAAAAAGTGCCAAAGAAATGTCGGTAAAAAAACAAACTTGTATGGAATAGAAATAGTAAAAAAAGAATATTTCGGAAGGCGACATTTAAAAGAAAAAGAAAACATATATAACATAACCAATGATGAAACAGTAATAGATAACTTACTACAAGTATTGAGGAGAAATAAAGTAACACCAGTAAGTTTAAACGATGTAATAGAAGAAGTTTTATAAAAGCACATAGGTAAAGCGCTACATAAGTGGTGCTTATTTTTTTGCACCACAAACAGTTCATTTACCTTTAACACAAATTATGATATACTAACCTATATTTAAATAAAGAAGGTGATGAAAACGGGAAGAAGATATAAAGAAGAGATAGATGAAGATATACCAAAATCAGTAGCAAAAATGATGAAAAATAAAAAAAGAAAAGAAATAGAAGAACCAGAAAAGAAAAAACATCCAAGGCTTAAAAAATTCATAATTTTTTTAATAATTGTAATTCTAATAATATTAATAGCAAAATTAGTTATTGCAACACATAGATGGAAGACACTAGCCAAAGATATGCTATTAAATGAAAATTCAATAGTAAAAGATACTGATGGAAATATCATAGCAACATTAGGAGACGAAAAAATAAAAAATAAAATTTCATCAAGTCAAATGCCAGATAATTTAAAAAATGCATATATTGCAATAGAAGATGAAAGATATTATTCACATGGAGGAGTAGACATTAAAAGGACCACAGCAGCAATAGGTTCATACATAATACATTTTGGTTCATCATCATTCGGAGGAAGTACAATCACACAACAGCTTGTAAAAAATATGACAGGAGACTCTTCAGATAAAGTTTCAAGAAAAGTAAATGAATGGTGGAAAGCATGCACATTAGAAAGCTGTGCTTCAAAAGAAGAAATTTTGGAAGCATACTTAAATACCATATACGTTGGACCAAATATATATGGTGTAGAAGCAGGTTCAAAATACTATTTCAGCAAATCAGCCAGTGATCTAAGTCTTGCAGAATGTGCATTTTTAGCAGGAATAAATCATTCACCCAATTCATATAACCCGTTTTCAGAAAATATAGATACTGGTAAAATAAAAAAGAGAACTAAAACAGTTCTTGATAAGATGAAAGAATTAGGAAATATAAGTAATGACGAGTATGAACAAGCAATTAATGAAGTAAAAAATGGTTTAAACTTTCAAAAAGGAAAACTAGAAGCAGGAAGTGGAGTATATTCATATCATACAGATGCATTGATAAACGAAGTAATAGAAGAAATTGCAAATAAATATAAAATAACAAAAACATTCGCAAATAACTATTTAGAAAATGCAGGAGCAACAATATATAGCACCCAAAATTCAAAAATACAAACAGAAATAGAAACAGAATTTGAAAAAACAAAATATCAATTAGCTTCAAAAACAGGAGGAGATCCATCTCAAGCAGCATTGGTAATAATGGATCATAAAACAGGATATGTTATAGGATGCGCAGGAGGATTAGGAAAGAAAACAACAGCAAGACCATTAAATAGAGCAACACAAAGTGTGAGACAAACAGGATCAGCAATGAAACCAATAGCAATTTTAGCACCAGCATTAGATAAGAAAATAATAACATGTTCAACACTAGTTGATGACACAGAGAAAGACTTTGAAGGTGGCTATCATCCAGAAGATTATAATAAGCCACTTGGACAAATAACAGTAAGAAGAGCAGTAGAATCTTCACAGAACGTGCCATTTGTTGAAATACTAGAAGATTTAAAAACAAAAAATTCAATAAAATACATGAAGAAAATGGGAATAACAACACTAACTGAAAAAGACGAAAACTTATCTTTAGCCTTAGGAGGATTAGATAAAGGAATCAGTCCATTAGAAATGGCGGGAGCATATAGCACAATAGCAAATGATGGAGAATATATTGAACCAACATTTTATACAGAAATAGAAAGAAATAATGGAAAAAAATTAATAAAATCAAAACAAAAGAAAAAAAGAGTATTCTCAAAAGAAGTCGCATATGTGTTAAAAGAATTATTAACACAGCCAGTAGTAGGAACAAATGGAACAGCAACATACTGTAAAATAAATGGAGTCGATGTAGCTGCAAAAACAGGTACAACAGATGAGAATTATGATAGATGGTTATGCGGATTCACACCATATTACACAGCAACATGTTGGTATGGATATGATAAAAACGAAACAGTAGAATTTAATAAAAGAAATCCAGCAGGTTTGATTTGGGCAAATGTAATGACAAGAATTCATTCAGGACTAGCATCAGCTAGATTTGAAAAACCAAGCAAAGTTGAAGTAGCAACAATATGTAAAGAAACAGGTCAACAGGCAACAACAGGTTGTACAGATACATATACAGAATATTTTGTAAAAGGAACAGTACCAAGAACATGTGAAGTTCACTCAGGAAGCCCTATCGTAACAGATGATTATGATAAAGATTCAACATCAGGTACAATAAATGGAAGTGTTAAAGAAATAGATGCAGAAGAACCACAAAAAGATACTGAACCAGTAGAAACACCTAAAACAGAAAACACAACAGTAACAAGAAATGAAACTAATACAACGAATACTATAAAAAAAGATAATACATCAAATACAATAACTAATACAACAAACACAACGAATTCAACAAGCCCAACACCAACACCAAGCAATAGTACAACACCAAGTCCTTCTGCAACGCCAGCACAAACAAATACTATAGAAAAAGATGAAGAATAATAAAAAATGAGCGAATAAAACCGCTCATTTTTTTCTGAAACAACCTCAAATAAAGTATTTGAAAAATATAGACAGCAAATTAAAGAAAAGTTTAGTTAACAGGCCAAACACAAGTTGACATAAAAGATGAAAGACGATATAATAATTGTATTGACACAAAATATCAAGCAAGTGTCTGAGAAGGAAACATATATAGACAACGAAAGGATGATTCACATGAGAAAACTACGGAAAAAACCAGCACAGAAGCTGATATTACCGATTGGAGATGAGATGTACAAAAATAGCATGATGGATCCTGCAATCACGGCGTTAGCAGTTGATGCAGATAAATACCCCAATGCTATTGACTATGTCAATCTCTATCTGGAGTTACTGAGCGTAGATCGCTTAAGTATCAGCAATCAGGCTATTTTGGCAAGCCCCTACATTGCGGAATTAAAAATCGCAGATCTGGAGGCAATGATCAAAAAGATTCCTGACAAAAAGCTTCAGAAGAGGCTGAAAACCTTTTTCAACTTGGACAATACGGGGAGAAGACATTATCTTCGTACCATCAATGAAAAAGATATTGCTACTGTTCAGATGGCAATGGATGCTAGCGAAGCACAAAAGTATCTGACCACGATTGAGAGCATGTATGTGTATAGCGCAAGCATGAAAGATATCGTAGACAAGATTGCAAGAAAGGTACATGGAAATGCAGACAATGTCACCAAGGCAAAGTATGCACATGTGTACTACAGGTTCTTGTCTGAAGGCCAGTTCATTCCTTACTATGATGATGAAAAGAGTAAAGAAACAACTCACGTCAGAAGGGATGGCATTCTGTCTGATATCCAGATGGAAAACGAAACGAAGATGGTATCTTATCAGTCGATTGGAATGTTGATTGATGAATGGTCTCTTTTCTTTTCTAAGATGCCGGATAACAATCTGATCATGGAACTTATCGAAGCAATGCTGAAAGACCTGGACTCTGATGATGAGGAGTTCATTCGTAAAGACGCACAGCTTACAAAGGAAGCCATTAAGTTCCAGCCAACATACAGGGAGATCAGAGAACATAAGGAGCACATCTTTGCCAAAGGTGAGTGGTTAGTAAATGATTTCATGAGATATGATAGTCTCAATGAAATGTATGCTAAGGACATTCGAGAACTGTGTAAACTCTACAGGAAATACAAGGAGAACTACGAATGGGAATCTGAAGAAACTGTTCAGATGGAGGTAGTTATTCCTTCAAAGGGCAAAATTATGGTCACTATTCCGACTTTCGGAATGAAGAGGTTTTTCAAGGATGAGTTCGAGATGATCGCATTCTTAAACCTCATGGCATATCTGAAGAAAGAAGACTTTGTTTATCACAACAAAGCTCTTGCTAAATATGATTTCTTCGAAATCTTGGGAATGTAAATATGTCCTAAAACTTGCACACGCCAGGAAAACAATATTCCTGGCGTGTTTTCTATTATTAAATAAAAAAGCGTTTAGGATTGCTCCTAAACGCTTGGTGCACCTGGAGGGATTCGAACCCCCGACCTTCCGGTTCGTAGCCGAACGCTCTATCCAGCTAAGCTACAAGTGCAAATTGAACATTACAATTATAGCAAGTTTATAAGAATAATTCAAGATATAAATTATAAAAATATAAAGTCATTTTTCAGGAGTAACAGAAAAGTGTCATAGAAAAACCGAGAACATAGCGAATTATGCTCTCGGTTTTTTCATTCAGCAAAAGAAATGACCTGGAAGGGTTAGCACGGCTCAAGTATTCGTATGCAGATACTTTTTTCTATCCAAAGGATGAAGAAGTAACCAAGTACAAGAAGGTACTTGAAGACCTGGAGCTGGTAGCAAGTAGCAAAACTATTTATGCAGTTGGTGGCAACTCCTGGCAGCTTCTTTCGGCTATTCTGGATTCCGTTGAAGGTGCAGAGATCGTCTACAACACGATTGCAAGATATGCACCGAAGGAAGCAATTGTTTTCGTTGACAAGGAAGCAGAAGAATTTTCTACTGAAATGATTGACGGAAATGTTTTTGCGGTATTCCCTGCATATACATTTAAACCTTTGAAAAAATAAATACATAGTATTTCCCCGGCATGAAACATTGCCGGGTTTTTCTTACTTTAAGGTAAGCATAAAAAAGATTTATATTTTAGAATTGAAACAACAAAAGTTATTTGAAAACTTGATTATTTTATAAATTTTATATACATTAATATATAGAAAAAAGAGAAAGACAGTAAACCATACATGCAAAATAAAAGGAGAAAATTGTGAAAATAGTATTTTGTGGACCTTCACATTCTGGAAAGAGTGTACTTATTGCTAATCTAATAAAAAAATTACCTTCAGATGGATACACAATAGTAAGAGCATGTCCTGATGGAGAAGGAGTATGGTCTAATAATGCCAACCAAGCTGAGATAAGGCTGGTAAGAAAAAAAGGAGAATTTACAAAAGAATTTATAGAAGATACCTGCCAAACAATAGATAAGCAAACGTCACCAATAGTAATTGTAGATGCAGGTGGAATAATTTCAAGTGAAAATTCAGAAATCTTTAAACACTGTGATAGCTTTTTAGTAATAAGCGGAGATAAAAAGGCAAAAGAAAATTGGATGCAATTTGGAAAGAGTATTGGACTAAATTGCGTTGGGAGTTTTGATTCAAGCCTTGATGGAAAAGAAAAATTATATTCAGAAAGACCATATATACAAGGAAATTTAGTTGGATTAGAGAGAGGAACAACATTACTTAAATCACCACTAATAAGCAAATTAGCCAAAGATTTGATAAAAAGAAGTAAATATATAGAAAAAACAAAAGCGAAAATACCAGAAGAATCAACGCATACCGTTATAGATGATATGGATATAGGATTTGAACTAAACTATGGTGTTCATCTTAGTGACGTAGATGGAATGAACTTGAAAAAAGTAAAATGGAGAGAAGATGCAGTACCTAAGATATACAATCTAATTTCACAAAAAATTAAAAAGGGAGAGCAAGTACGAATACAAGGAGTTAGAGCTAATTTTGTTTTAACAACTTTGTGCAAAGCTTTAGCAAAACAAGGTGCAAAATCTATTGAAATTTATGATGCTAGAACTAAAAAATATGTCCCAATAAAAAATTTAAAAAAGAAGAAAGGTATACAGCAGTCATCAGAATTAGAATATCATGTTTTAGAAAACGAAAAAAATGCTTTTTTAGATGTAGATATAACAAAAGATCAGTATTCAGTAGATGATATGAAAGATTATATTTTGCCAAAAATAAAAAGAGAAAAGAATCTTTATTTATCTGGAAGAATACCACCTTGGCTATTAGCATCAATAGTTAATAGCTATGATACAAATAAAATATATACATTTCAGCCAGGAAAAGGATTCACGTGTATATCATCAGCAAATGAAAAAGAATTAGGAGAATTAGTAACAGGTCCGGAAGGAATAGACATAAGTAAATACTATAAAGATAAAAAAGAAAAAGGCAAAACAAATTTACCAGCAATAATAAAAAGACAAGGAATTATATCAAGAATAAAAAGAATGATGTCTGGTAAAGAAAATAATAAAAAATACATAGATAGCACAATAATGTCAGAGGTAATTAAGCCAGGGAATATATATAGATTTGAAAAAGATGAATTTTCATCAAGAATTAAAGCAATTGTTTCATCCAAATCAGTTGTATCTGAAAGAGATAATAAAAGAAATAATAAAGAAAAGAAAAAAATAAAAGATGAAAACGAACATTAAATAGGAGGAAAAAATATGAATGCAGATTTAGAATTATATCGTGTTTTTTGTGAAGTAGTAAAACATAAAAATATATCAAAAACAGCTGAAAGTTTATACATTTCACAATCAGCAGTAACACAAGCAATTCAGAAATTAGAAACATTGCTAGGAGGAAAAGTATTTTACAGAAGTAAAAAAGGAGTAGAACTAACAGAGGAAGGTAGAAATTTATACGAATACATAAAAAATAGTATAGAAACAATGAGCAATGCAGAAAATATCTTTTCTCAATATACAAATCTTGAAAAAGGAAAAATAAGAATTGGAGGAGGAAACTCATTAATAAAATCATTAATCTTAACTCCAATGATAGAATTTACTAAAAAGTATCCAGGAATAGATATTACAATAAATAGTGGAATGACAGATACGTTAATTCAAAAATTAGCAAATGGTGAATTAGATTTACTTGTACTAAATTTGCCATATGATGTGAATAAATATTCAAATATTGAAATAACACCATTGAAAGAGTCAAAATACTGTTTCTTCTGCAGTAAAAAATATGCAAAAGAACATAATATAAAAGAGCTAAACGATTCAGAAGAGTACAAGTATATATTTCCAAAAACATATTCATCAAAAAGCAGAATATTAGGAGAATACCTAAAAGAAAATAACATAGAAATAAACTCAAGCTACGAAGTATCAAGTTCATCAATTATGAAAAAAATGGTTATGAATGATATTGGAATTGGTTTTGCCAAGTTAGAAGCGGTAGAAGATATTTTAGATGAAATAAAAATTATAAAGAAAATAAGTCCAAAAGATGCTAAGGAAGGAATTGCAACACTTAGCAAAACAATGACAAACAGAGCAACTTTAGAATTGAAAAAAGAAATCGAAGAATACTATAAGTAAAAGCAATAAATAAGATAAAAAATATTAATTTTACGAATAATAAAATAAGATATACAATAAGTAAAAATAAGATATAGAAAGGATAATAAAGATGATTGAATCATACAAAAAGGTATTAGAAACGAAGTTAGCAGCAACAAATGATTTAAATGGAAAAATGAATCAAATAGATAAAATTCTATATGATGATAAAAATTTTATTATCAAAAAGCTTATTGCATATTTGAAACAAGAACTCCATGCCGACTATACTCAATACACAATCGAAGATTATGATGGAAATAGAGTAGAGTTGCTTGCAAAAAAAGATAGTAAATTATTTCAAAAAGAAATTGCAGATCACGAGTACCTTGAATGTAATGCAGAAGAATTGATTGATAGCAGGCTAGTAGATAATACAGATGAGATAATAATAGTTGAATTAGATTCAGAATCAGCATTAATTGACTTAAGTTATTTGTGTGAATCATTGGAATATAATTATTTATCCTATTCAACAGAACTAAAAGAGAAATTATCAATATTTGTAGAGTATGTTATAAGAAAAAAATTAATATAAAGTTGCCATTAGAAAACCTAATGACGACTATTAATAATATTAATTTTACTTATGTAAGCTATGGTGCTATACTATAAACATACCAATCAAATAGAAGCAATTCTCAAGTTAAGGTCCTCGTAATGAGGCAGAAAGGACACACAATGAAGATGGAAAAAATCTTAGCAAACGAAGGTATCGAATTAAGAAAAGATTTTGGAACTCGGAAAGTGATGCAGTTTCGCTCCTACGATGAAAAATCTATTGTTGGAGTAGAAATTAATCCAGACACTTTAGAAATTGGAATTCACCTGCTTAAGGGAAATTGCCCATATGTGACCAATCTCTTTACAGCACTTTTGGCAGACAAAGATGTCAGAAAGCTGATCTTAGAGTATCAGGAAAAAGGAAGAGAAAAAAGTTACAAGATGTGGCATACGTCAGGAATTTCTGGAAGAACGGATTATTTCATCACCACCGGTAATACTGTAGGCGGATTTACAGTTCCAAATACGAAACATCTGTTACATGTCTCTTGCGCTGACAAACTCAATGAAGGTTTCGGCGACAGAGAAAGTAAAATGTATATAGGTGACTTCGTGGAATTGGTTGCCTATATGGGATGGACTATTCAGGGAATAAGTCCGAAAAAATTGAGAAAAAAAAGCGGCGTTAAATATATTCGTCCGCACTATGTTGAAGAAACATGGGGCGGGGAGTATAGAGAAGATGTAACAAATCTTCTGTAACACCGTGATCTAAACTCACATGGAGGTGCATGAAAATGCAAATACAGTAAATGTATATGAGTTTAGAAAAAAGAAGGCTACCATTGTAATGGTGGCCTTTTTTGAGTAAAAATATTGAAAAAAAAAAAGCATATAGATATAATAAAAAAAAATAAAAAGGAGGAAAAAATGAACGAAAAAAAGAAATTAAAATTAGTCTTTCAGCAATAATCATAATAATAGCAGTAATTTTAATATGCATTATGGGAGTTTTCCTATACAAATTGAATGACGAAAAAATAACTGAAGAAGAAAAAAATGAAGGACTAAATAATGAGATTGCAGCATTAAAAAATGAAACATCAAAAGAAAGTACAACTAATGAGACATCGTCAGAAGAAAAAACAGAAACTGAAGAAAAAACAATAACAAAAGATGAAGCATTAGAAAAAGCTACTGAAACATATACAAAAGCATATAATATGTTTCATTCAGAAGATGTAGTAATTCCAGGCGAATATAATGTTACAGGTGAAAGCAAATTAGGATATAAAATCAACATAAAAGAACTTGAAAATGTATTTTCTGAAAGAGCTATAAAAATAATCAAAGAAAAATTAATAGAAAACAATGGCGAGTATTATGATATCAAAACAGATGAAAATACAGCAACATTTTTTGAAACAACAGATGTAACTTCAATATTTAGTGCAGTAGATTCAGGAATCAGAAAGCTATCAATCATAGAATATACAGACAACTACATTATGGCAAATGGAAAATTTGACGGAAATGAACATTCTGACGCAGAAGATGTAGGACATAACATTGGATTTATAAAAGAAAACGGAAAATGGTTAATAGACATATATGAATAAACATAGATGATTATATAAAAATTACAGAATAAAAATGCGAAGAAATTTTAGTCTTCGCATTTTTATTAATTATGCATTTTTATTCATTATATAAGGATGAACATGAACAACAGCCTTATCTACTCTATCAAGAGCTTCAACGTCTTTTTCTAAATGATTAGCAAGTTCATGACTATCATAAGTACTCATATTACCATCCACTGCAATAGTAAAAACTACTAAATATTTATATCCAACTGGAGCAGAATAAATATTATAACAATTTTTAATAGCATCATGACTTTTTACTAATTCCATAATTTCATCAGTTGTTTTTTCATCGAGAGAAATATCCATTAAGACATTATAACTTTCAATAAATATTTCCAAACCAGAAATAAAAATCCAAATAGAAATACCAAATCCAACAACACCATCGACCCAGTATATACCAATCAAGCCAAATAGAATTGAAATAAGAGTAAAAGTTGTGACAATACAGTCATTTCTGTGATCCTTGTAATTTGATTTCAAAAGAATGTTATCATATTTTTTAAACATTGACTTCGTATAAAGAAATAAACAAAATTTAGTTACTATAGTTATTATACACACAATAATTAAAAAATAAGAAAATTCAAAATACGAATGTTGTATAAGAGCTCCGAATAGAATTAATTAAAAGTTTTGCTGAAACTACAATCATAGAAATACTAATAAAAAGTGAAAAAATATATTCAGCTTTACCATGTCCAAAATTATGATCACTATCTTTAGGCTCACATGAAATCTTATTCCCAATGAAAGTCATTAAAGAGGCAACTATATCAGAAGCACTGTTTACACTATCAGCAATCATTGATTGACTATGTGTTAAAAGACCAATAAAACCTTTTATAATAAGCAAAAATATATTTCCAAATATTCCAGCAAGTCCAGCCTTTTTAATATCATTATATTTATTTTCCATTTTTAAATCCTCACTTTAAAATACTAACCTATATCATAACATATAACCCAAAATTTTCAATATACCATAAATAAAGAGTAAAAATGTGCAAACCCTCTAATTCATTGACTTTTTGGCAATTTTGATATAAAATATTTGTATTAAAATTTAAGGAGGCGATTTTATGATGTTACAGACTACATCTCAAAAGCTAGTAAATGAAATGGTTCGGATAAACAAGGAACAGCCACGAACTAGCTGCAATGTTGCAACATTAATTGACTCACTATTCAACATCAGAGACGAAGAAAATGATTTTGCAAATTTATTTTATATCTATTTTGAAAAAAAGTTAAAAATCAAAACAGATGTAATAGATTCTGCAATCTCTCAGCTCGATGGTAAATCAGAAAATGTAACTAGTTCAAAAATCACATTTGAGATTGATGAAGAAGGAGGAACCATAGAAATCGAAAGTGACGAAGAACTGAAAAAAGTCATTTGTTCTGTCGATAAAATTATTGCAGAAAATGATAAAAAATACGTCATTCCAGATTATTTCATGGTAGCACTTTTTGAATCTGAATCTCAGACAATGCGACGCTTCTTGAAGAAAATAAATGCCAACTATATGGAGGCAAAAACGTTCTTCGAGAGAGAAAAAATCTTTGGTTACGAAATTGTACCTTTTGAACTTAGCAGTTTTGTTAAGTTCAAAAACCCTGACTACAAGAACATAGAATCAGATATTGTAGGAAGGGAAAAAGAAATCAAAGAGATTTATCGAATCATGTTAAAATCCAGCAAACGGAACGTTATCATTTACGGCAAAGCCGGAGTAGGTAAAACCGCTGTTGGAGAAAAATTTATTTATGAAATAGCAAATGGATTGTGCCCAGCACGATTTGCTAAATTCAAAGTATTTGAGATGAGTGTGAGACATTTCATACTCAATTGCGAAGACTCAAGACAAGCAAACGAAAAAATGAACTCACTTTTGGACTTTCTCAGCAAGCAGAAAGATGATATTATTCTGCTTATTGATGAAATTCAGACAATACTCGGAAAAGGAGGATTTTTCGATCCGAAAAAACTGGACTTGTCAACAACTTTAAAACCTATCCTGGCTAGAAGTGATGTGAGAATCATTGGAATCACAACATCTACCGATTACTACAGTAGTTTTTCAACTGATGCAACACTTTCCAGAAGATTTGAGGGAGTAGAAATCGAAGAACCTAAACACAAGGAAATCTTCGATATGATTATTCCAAGAGTCAGAAAGATGGAAAAGAAAAAAGGTGTATCAATTTCTGATGAAGCAATTCAGCAGTGCATTTGGTACGCAGCATGTTTTGAATACAACAAATCGAATCCAGATAAGAGCATTGACGTAGTTGACAGAGCAATGGCCAATGCAGAACTTGAAGACAGAAACTATGTAACCAAAGATGATATAGTCAATGTTTTCAGGATCTCATTTAAAAGATGGGACAACATGGCTGAAACAGTTAAGCTTTCAACAGCTTATCATGAGGCTGGACACTACGTTATTGGAAGAATTGTCAACAGCGGAGTATATGAAATCCTTGCGGTATCAATATATCCAACAGACGATTACAATGGTATCAACGTCTTTGAATATAATGATGAAGTTACACCAGTCACCAACAGAAGTTTCTACTTAAATAGTATGGCACTTGATTTGGGAGGCAGAGCCGCTGAGGAACTTGTATTCAATGATATTAATAGTGGAGCATCGGAAGACCTGTGTAATACCACCGAAACAGCTAAAACCATGATTATGGAATATGGCCTCGGCGGAAAAGTAAGTAAAAACAGATACTATTTTGATTTCGATATGGGAGTAGGAAGTGGAGAAGATGCAGATGAAATTAGTGATGAAGTAGACAAGGTTATCGAAGAAGCATACAAACTGTCAAAAAAATATTTGACAGAAAACAGAGATTACCTTGATGCAATCGCAAAAGCATTAGTATCTAATCAGATTCTCATGAGAGAAGAGTTGGATCAGATATGGGCCAAAGTTACCGAAGCAAGAAAAAGAAAGGAAGCTAGAAGCCACGGTCGCTCTTACCAGAAGAAATTAAAGAACACTGAAAAAAGAAGTATCGTCAAATCAGATATTAGAACACACATTAAAAAAGGAAAGAGGGTTGCAAAGCGCATAAGAAAAGAAATGGCAAAAATGTTTAAATGACGTTTCTGCATATATCGCCCAAAAAAGTAATTAAATAATCAAAAAGGGACTCGACTAATTTAGTCGGGTCCTTTTCAAATATATAACTCTCTGATAAATGCGAAACATTTTCAATATGTAATTATAATTTTGTTTCACATTTTTTTAATTTCTATAAATTAGAAAAAAAAAATATACAAATATTGCAAAAAAAATTGTAAAAATATTGAAAAAAATATAAAAATATATAAAATAAATTTAGCAATTGATGATAACTAAAATTAGTGAAAATATTGCAATAAAACTAGATTAAAATAGTTGTGCTTTGCAAAAAAGGGAGGAAAAAATTATGAAAGATGAAAAGAAAAGTGAGATCATTCCTCAAGATTCGACAGAAGAAAATATAATGGAAAAGGAGAAAAAAACAACTAAAGCAAATAAGAAATTTAATATAGGAAAAATTATATTAATTATTTTACTTATAATACTTATTTATATTGTATTATCAACAGGCAGGAAGATGATTATATTAAATAATTTAAGTAAAAACGTTTTGACATATATAAATAGCTCTAATGCATATGTAAAAATATCTGGTGACTTAACTAATGGCTATGAGTATATAGAAATGTATAAAAAAGAAGATACAATAAAAAATTTTTCAAAAATGAATGAAAAAGATGTATTTATAACTACAATAGAAACACCTAATGAATTTAAATACTATATTGATACTCCTGAATATAAAAAATTAAGAGTCGTAAATGATGGAATTCATCAAAAAGAAATAATAGAAAATCCAATTTTTTATTATGGTACATTTTGGGGTAAGGTCGTAATAGCAATGTTTACTAAAATTGATACTGATAAGGTAAATGGAACGGACTGTTATGTTTTAAGTTCTTTTGATACATCAGCATTTTCAAACTGTTATGGCACTTACGAGGGAAAATCATATGTTGAAAAAGGCACTGGATTACTTATAAAGAAAACTACTTTAAGAGATGAAAAAGAATGTGTAACTAATTATGAATATAAATTTAATGAAAATACAGATAAAGATATGGAAGAACCAGATAGTTCACAATATCAAATTGAAGAATAAGGGAAATTATAAAAATATAATTATCAAAATAAAAATGCTCTCTATATAAAGATAGGGAGCGTTTGCATTTTAATTTAGCATGGTAAAAATAGTTCAAATGTTCTAAGCTGTTAAATAATATTAGTTAAACAAATTGTGTTCTTTCATATAATTAACAAAGGTTTCATTCTCTGAATCAATGAAATGGCGGGCAACATCAATATAAAAATTAAAGTAATTACCACCACAGGTGTTGACTTATGGTGGTAATTACTTTAAAATATATATGGAGGTTTTAATATGATTTTTACATATAATGAATTATTTGAAAAATATAAAAATACATATAGAATCACAAAAGCTGTTGAAAATAAAGAAATTTTTAGAATAGAAAAAGGAATATATTCTGATATTCCAAATGTTCATTATTTAGAAATTATAATGAAAAAATATTCTTATGGTATTTTTACTTCATATTCTGCGTATTATTATCATAATTTAACAGATGTTATTCCTAATAAAATGTATTTAGCAACTAATAGAAACGCTACAACTATAAATTCAGATAAAATACAGCAAATTCGCATGAAAGATGAATTATATAATTTAGGAAAAACTCAAATTGAGTATGAAGGAATAAAAATAAACATTTATGATAAAGAAAGAATGTTAATTGATTTAGCAAGAAATAAGAATCAAATGGGATATGATTTATATAAAGAAATAATATCTAATTATAGAAAACAAGTAGACTCATTAGATACACAAAAGATAGAAGAATATTTACAATACTTTGTAAATGGAGATAAAATTTTTGAAATAATTCAAGATGAGGTATTTTAATGGATATATATGAAGCTGTTAATAAGTACATACAATCAGGTTATTCGGAAAATGATGCAATTCCAAAAGTGGCACAAGATATTATTTTGCTTAAAATTGGAAATAGCAAATATAGTAAAAACATAACTGTAAAAGGTGGAGTTGTAATGCATAATATATCTAAAGATATGCGTCGTGCAACTCGAGATATGGACATAGATTTTATAAAATACTCTTTAGAAGATAAATCTATTCGTAATTTTATAAAAGAATTAAATAATACAGATGATGGCATAAAAATTAAAATAACAGGAAAAATTGAGCCATTACATCATCAAGATTATGACGGAAAAAGAGTATATATACAATTGACTGATAAAAATAAATACTCTATTAGTTCAAAGCTAGATATTGGAGTACATAAATATTTTAATATAGAACAAGACGAATACTATTTTGATTTTAATATAATAGAACAAAGCATAAGCTTACTTATAAACTCAAAAGAACAAATAATTGTTGAAAAGCTAAAATCGTTATTAAAATTTGGTATTACTTCAACTAGATTTAAAGATATTTTTGATTTTTATTATTTAATAAATAATGAAAAGATAGATAAGGACAAGCTAATAAAGTACATAGATATATTAATTTTCAAAGATGAAAACATGAGAGAACATACAATAGAAGATATTAGTAAAAGATTATCAAGTATTTTAAACAATAGTAGATTTAAATCGAGAATTAATACGGCAAATAACAATTGGCTTGAAATACCAATAGAAGATGTAATTGAAAATATATTAAATTATTTTGAAGGATTGGTAAAAGTAGTTTTATAGTAATAAAAATTCTTAAATTTAACATTGGAATTCTGCATTTATGTTGTATGATATATTAATATTTTACAGAAACTTAATAAATTATATATTATATTAAGACATAATTATAAATTAATCATATAGTTTCTTTAAAAATTAATAGAATAGTGGATTTTAAAAAGAAATTATGATACAATATTTATGTTAACAGTAAAGTCGTTTTATAGGGAGGTATTTCCGAATGAGAACCTTTGATTACTATCTTTCTATTGAAACTCGTTGTGATGACGAATATGAATTAGGAATAGATAGTAAAATTAGTACCGAAGAGATTGATGTAGTAAAAGATACATTAGAGAAACTTACTAAAAAGAAAATTTTCAGCCAAGAAGAAATTGACATTTTCGCTTCATGTATTTCTATACTTACATATAAGCAAATTAATTTTGTTTATATATTTGATAACATTACTAGCGAAGCTAAAGAAATTTTTGATAGTTTTAACTTTTGTATCTGAAAATAGCAAGTCTTTTGACTTGCTATTTTTAATCTCAGTGTAAACAATAGATTATATTGCTAAATTATTATTACAGTATTAATAACAAGATCATCTAGTCTACATAAATTCGACTGACAAATGTATTCATTTATGTTATAAAAAAATATAGTACTTTTGTACTTTATTATAATTCTCTTAGGAGGCTACACACTCAAAAACACTCACCTAATCATTTAATGTATGAAAAATATTTTCGTATAAAGATGAAAAGGAGGGCTAAGCCTATGTCTAGAAACAAAGAGTGGAGTTGGTGTGGTAGTACTATTAGTGAATTTGGAAAGAACGATTTCACCGAGTTAGTGGAAATGCTAATTTTGGAGGGGGGTGATGGCCCCGACTCATTGGAGTCAATTCTCGTTCCACAGGGCACTAACAAGATTTCTATGTCTAGCGCACGATTTGATACAATTGAAGTATGGGTATTTCAGCTTCAGACAGGAGAATCCGTAAGGATCAAATGGCATACTTTCGATAAGGGGTGTGTTGTATCAGGTACAGCAGCGAAAACAAATTCTATCTATAGAATCCAGATTTGAAACAAGTATTTTATTAAGCTCTCATCAGGCGAAGTAATTATGCACTATGTTAACAGTCGGTCTTCTTGCGAGTATCAAAGCGGATCCCATATCCGCTTTACCCGAAAGGGTATAGGATATGGGGGAAACAATGAAGAATTGTGATATGGATTAATTGGAGGCAAGATTAGGGGTTAGATACTCCTTTTTTTATTTTTTAAATTACACAATATATTTTCCTTATAAAAGATTTTCTTTTTTATTATAAATGTAATTATATTTAAATCAACCAAAACTTGATTTTTTTATAATGCAATTATAATGCGTATGAAATTAAAAAGAAAAAAATTATAATGCAATTATAATGCAACAGAAAAATATTATAGGATATTTTTAGACATTTTCATATAATTTTTTATAAAAACTATTTATTAAAAAATGTTTGTAATGCTGATACACAGCTGAAAACAGCATAGTTTACACAAAAAAAGAAACTACTCAAAATGAGTAGTTTCTTACAGTTAGTGGTCGAGGTGAACCTCGTCCGAGTATTAAAACAACTGATATTATTGACTATTATATCTTGTGTCTAGTAAAAAGTCTAGTTTAAATTTTATAAATAATATTTATTTTAAATTTATTCACTCGCATAATATTTTAATTTCCATTATTTTTATAAAAATAATTTTTTCTAAACTTTGGTTATTTTTATTACATATTTTGTATTTTTATGTTGATTTTTTAATAAATATACTGTATATTTATTAAGCATTATAGTTTTTTATATATTGCACTGCATATACAATATATTATAATTTTATTGACGTATATGCAATTGACATGGTGAAGCAACAATGTATGAAAGTGAGGTACTTTATGAAAAATATTAAACGGGTTATTACAATGATTCTTTCTTTTTGCATGTGCTTTGGCGTCTTTTCTTCAAACGTTTTTGCAGCTGAAGTGCATGACAATAATGCACGTCAAACAGTAGATTATTTAAACTACGATTTTCCTGATGGTGCAGAAGTTTTATATCAGGCTGAAGATGGTGTAATTTATACTATACAATCAGACTATTCTGAAACTTCTGTTACCCCAAGAGCAGTAGAATACAATCAAGTTTGGATTGATGCTGGGAAAACAAAGATAGGCTCTTTTACCGTACCCAATCCTCATCGTCTTGGCGGTAATGGTGAGGGACGTTTAAGGTTAGAGTCAAATGATCCAAATGTAAAAATGAGTGTAACCGTATCCAATGGTGGGACCTCTTTATATCTTGGGACCACTACAATTGGTGTCGGTAACGACGTAGTATTCGATTTCAATAGCATATCATCGAAACTCGTTGTACATTATTCCGTTGTCAAATACTCATATACAAACGGAATGCGGTTAAATTGTTGGTTATCATAATCAATTAAATCTGTAGTCAGTTAATAATTGCTTTACCATGTTAAAATAAGCAGAAGTTTTCCTTCTGCTTATTTTTTTATTATTAATATTATATTTTAATTATTAGTAGTCTCTTTTAATTCATTAATTTCTTGTGTAAGTTTTCCGTTTTCTTCAAAAAGTTTCAAATAATTATCTAAATTATTTTCAGCATTTCTTTTCATATTAAAAAATAAACAAGTCATTACTACTAAAGCAATTATTAATAAAAATATTATGCCCAAAAAAATTTTTTCTCTTTTATTCATCTTTTTCTCCTTTTAAATAACAATATATAAAATAATTAATTATATTTTAATTATAAGTTAATTATCATACAAATGCAATATCTATAAAAATATTTCTGAAACTTTCTATAGTTTTATTTTTATTGTTGATTATACATTTAATTATAAGTCTAATTTGTTCTGATGTAAAATTTTTATTACCTTCTAGAATAGGACTAATTTTATAAGATATAACTAAAACATACAAGCTTGTATTTTTACACCAGATATATCTAAAATATTAAGTTATACAGAAAATATACTTAACGGTCAGATGTTAAATGCTAGCTAGACGACTCATGAGCTTGGTAACTATACAGAAGTAGTTTTTTTATTCATTAATGATATTAGTAATTAATTACTCTCGCAATTTCTTCAAGAAAATCTTTATTAGAAAATATTTCTTCATCATAATCATAACCAAAAATTTCTTTAAAATTTTCTATAGATTTCTTTTCATTTCTATGGTCTATCGCATATTTTATAGCAATTCTAATTTGTTCTGGGGTAAAATTTTTATTGTTTTCTGATATATTTCTATAAATATCTTTTATCTTAATAATCTCTGAATTATTATTTATTAGTTGAACTGCTTTTACGATTAATATAGTACCTCTATGATTTGGACGTAATCCTAATCTTCTTATGGTATTATATATAATTATATTATTGTTTTTACAAAATGATTTTTTCATTAACCCACCTATAGAAAATATATAAATTTATTATTACATAAATATTATACAAAGAATTAGTTTACATAACAAACATGTCAGATATGCGTTATACGCATTAAAAATCTATAAAATAATGGAAGTAGTACTCAAAAATCATTAAAATTACTATGTTTTTTTTTGAAAAAAGCACAAAAGAATATAAAAAAATAAAAATAATGCGTGTAGCGCACGATATAAATAAAAGAAAAACACGGGGATAACCAATGAAAGAACCCGTGTTTTATAATTAACTTAAATTATTGCGAGTAATCTAAGTTAATCAACAAAATTATAAAATAAATCTATATAAATATCAATAGTTTTTATGAATCAGGGGAAAATATTTCCCCTTTATCTGAATGGTAACCTAACGAATACTTTGACCTGGTGTACCGTCCATCACAAAAAACTTTAAATTTCATTGGTTATATTTCCTCTCGAATATATTCTAATAGAATAGACATCAATATTTATATATATCGAGAGAAAATACTCTTATATATAATAAAATCAGGCACTCGCAATGCCTGATTAATATTGACTCAAGCATTGCTTGTGAATGGTTTTATTATTAATTTCAAAAGAGCCATTCGAATATTCTTTAGTTATATTAATTATAACATATTTGGCATATTATGTAAATTTATGCTATAATATAAATATATATTTTCTATATTGATAAAAGGAGAAAATTTTATGACCGATTTTAATAAAATTGATTTTGGCAATAAATTAAAATCAGCAAGAATAAAAAAGGAATTATCACTTGAATATGTTGGAAGGAAAATTGGAAAAAATTCAACAACTATTGGTAGATATGAAAGAGGCGAAATAATACCCAATGCTGAAACATTATCTAAATTATGTAGAATCTTAGATATATATAGTAGTGATTTATATAGTACAGATGAAATTAATATTGCTAACATTGAAAATAGTAAAAATCCATTTAAAAGCAATAAATTATATTTATACTATCAGGGTTTTATAGGAAAGAAAAAACTGGGAAAATTTAAGTTTATTATGGATTTAAAAGAAGCTGATACTTATATAGAAGTAAAAATATCAGATTATAAAACTAGAAAAACAATACTAATTGGATATATGTTAGCAGATAATTACATTGTAACTATACGCACAGAAAATTATAAAGCAAATTATCCTAGACTAGAAACTAATCAAATTATTTTAAACATTTCTGGTGGTACAGAAAATATTGTTAAAGGCATGATGATGTGTACAAATGGAGAATATGTACCTAATATAAAAAAATGTTTAGTTTCAAAAAAAGATTTAATATTTACAGATCAAATGTTAGAAATGTTAAAATTAACAGATGAAGAGAAAAAAGGTATTTTAGACAATGATATTTGGAAAGCTAATATTAGTAGAGAAGAAGAATTTGAATATAAAGAAGAATAATAATTAATATATGTTTATAAATGGCTATTAAGTATTGTACTTAATAGCTATTTTTTTCGAGTTGTTTTAATAAGATGTTAAATTTTACTAGAGCAACAACGGTTTTGAAATGGAAGATTACGTTTGTTCTCTACTTTTTTATTCTTATTTCTACAATTTTCTTATTTTTTGTACAATAATATACTTTTTCCGTTCTTACCAAAAAATCAGCGTATTATATAGATAGTTCGAACAACAAATTGATTATCGATAATCAAAATAATTAAAACAAGGAGTATAAAATGAATTATTTTGATGATAATAAAAAATTTCTGTCTTTAAATAATTACAAAGATATAAAGGAAATTGATAAAGAAAGCTATCAACGTTTTTTAAGAAAACAATATACCTTTGAGCATATTAAAAAAAATATTGATATGAAACACTTAGAAGATATTTTTACAAATAAAATTTATTACAATGCAATGAAAAATATTTCTATTTTAGAAAAACAGGTTTTATATTTATATTTTTATGAGTGTAAAACATTAAAAGAAATATGTTCTATCATGAAAAAATCTAAAAAAGAAATTGTTCAATTAAAGAATATTGCTTTAAAACATTTCAAAAGAAATATTACGAAATATAAAAAAATGAATTCTAAAAAGAACGGTTGTGATAATAATGACTAATAATTTCTTAATAATTGTTTATAAAGAAGTAGGAAAAGAACCAGAATTTAAAAAAGTTGAAAACAAGCAAGAAGTTTTGGAAAATTTAGTTGGTGGTAAATTGGATTTTATTCCTTATGAAGAAATAACAATAGTAGCTAAAAAGGATAGAGATAATTTAAAACCCAATATTTTTGTTAACACTAACATATTAGGAATAAATACTTCTATTAAAGGAACAATTTTTATTCTATGTAAAGAAAACGATAATCTTAAATCAGTAAGTAAAGAACAAGCTTTAAAATATAGAGAATTTCTAATAAAAGCTAGTTTTAAATATGACAATTTTGATGAAAATGGAAGATATATTTCAAAAAGAAAACGTAAAAAAGAAAAAATGAGAAATAGAAATCAAAATTTAGAAAGAGGTTTAAATGATACAGAAGCTAGTACACCAATGGAAAATACACCTAATATAGAATTAAATTTTGAAGAAACTTTACAGATGATTTTAGCAATACAAACCGTAATTTTAAAATTTATAAAAAATCATATTGAATAAGGAGAAAAGCAATGAGTGAAATAGATAACATTACTGCACAGATAAATAATAATTTAAAAAATATTTCAACAGAAGAAAAAGTCATTAATATTAATGTTACAAAACCGTTATTACCAGAAGATTTTATGGCTATTGAAAGTATTAAAAGAATTAAAAATCCTTTCGCTATGATAGGAGTAGAAACAGTTATGAAAGACCTTCATATATGTAAGTCTATTGCTTATAGATTATTTCAAAGAGAAGATTTTCCGTCAATTAACATCGGAAAAAGTAATCAAATTATGATACTTGCTTATATGATTTGGAAAATGAAAAAACAAGTATAGAGGTAATACTATGAGAACAGGTAGACCTAAAGGAAATAAAACTGGAAGTGTCTTTTTTAATAAAAGTAAAGGTAAGTGGTTTTGTCAATATTATGTTTTAGATAATAATACTCATAAAGAAATAAAAAAACAGAAAACTGTAAAAAATGAAGAAGAAGGAAAACAATTTTTAAGTTCTCTACAATATCAGAAAGGAAATGAGATATTTATAAAAAATAATGGTATTCCATTAGGACAGCTTATGAGGTCAAATATTCAGAGGAAATTAGATATGAATTTAATTTCTGAAAATCAGTATGCAAGAGTATTAAAAACTATTCAAGTTATTGAAAAAAGCAATATAGCAAATAAAAAAATAGAAGATATTACAAGTGATGAAATTCAAGTATATATGAACTCATTAAAAAAATATAGCAATTCTTATATAAAAAAATTAATGGAACAGTTTAATCAAGCATACAGATTAGCTATTAATAAAGGATATATTACTAAAAACCCAATGACAGATGTAATAAAACCTAGAAGTATTAAGCCTGATAAAGAAGTTAGAGCTTTAACTATTGAAGAACAACAGTTGTTTACAGACTATCTAATGAGTAAAACTATCGAAGAAGAGCCATATAAAAATGTATTTTTACTTCAAATGTATTTAGGATTAAGAGTAAGTGAAGCATTAGCTTTAAAAATTAGTGATATTAGTTTAAAAAACAATTTACTTCAGGTAAATAAAACATTAACTACAGATAAAGACGGACATGTTGTTATGGGTAATACAACAAAAACATACGCTGGTATAAGAGAAATTCCTATTCCTGAATTTATTAGAAATTCAATAATTGAACAAATAAAGTATGCTGAAAATAACTATGAACATCAATTATTTATCTCACCCAAAAATGCTTATGTTGATAGTAGAAATGTAAACAGAATATTAAAGAAAAGATTATTAGAGTTAGGCATAACAGGAATTTCAACACATAGTCTCCGTCATACATACGGCACTAGATGTGTTGAAGCTGGTATGAGAGCTGTAGCACTGCAAAGATTAATGGGACATAAAGATGTCTCCGTTACTCTTAATACCTATACATCTATTTTCAATAAATATAAAGAATCAGAACTTGAGAAAGTAAATGAGTATTATCTGAAAAACGATATTTTAAATTCTTCTATATTAATACAAAACAATAATAAATTAATAGAAAATATTAATTTTGAAAATGATAATGAGGAGGAAAAAGAAATTGAATAAAAATGATATTCAAAAAAGAATTAATGGATTAAATAAATATATGTTATCAGATAGTACTAAAGAATTATTATTATTTAAAATTTCAAATGTATATACATATAATAAAGCTATAGCAATAATAAATAAAGGTACTAAAGATAAAGACTGGTATTCTGTGAATGATAAAAATTGTTTTAAAACATGGAACGAAGTAGACGCTTTTATTGACGGAATATGTAAAGGAAAAAATACAAACTTTTGTGATGAAGAAGAAAGATAAATTCTCAAAAATGTTGAAATTTTATTTCAATAGTTTTGAGAATAAAGTGGAAAGGTACGGAAAACCAACAGAGGTTTTCTGTATCAAGATTATTAAAATACTGAATATATTTTTTAAAATTATTCAGTAGTATTCATTAATATTCAAAAATATATTAATGAATAATTTTAAATAATCTTGTAAAGGGTTTATTAAGGGAAATTTGTTCCCTTAATCATACAGAGAAACTTTGTTTCTCTAGTATGTTAGAGAATGAAATTCTTAAGATAAATTTGAGTAAAAGTAATAAAGCAGAACATAAGTATATCTTCGTAGGAAATCCAAAATAAAAAAGAAAGGAAAGAATATATGAGTAGAAAAAGTTTAAGTGAATTATACAAAAGAGGTCTTATAAGTAAAGATGAGTTTGAAAGAGCAGTAAGCATTAATAATGTTTATAGAAATTATCCAATTAAAGAATTTAAGATAGAGAAAAAAGGAAAAAGAGATAAAAACCAAAAAGAAACAATTGAATTTGATGTGGATAATACCTTTGAACAAGTTTTAGAAAATGAGTTTGAAGAATTTAAACAAGAAATGCTAAAGAAAACAAAAGAAGAAATATTTGAAAGTGCTTATGAAATTACTTCAAAAGAAGAAATTAAAGATAATTTAAAATATATGAATTTACATAGAGCAGAGAAAGAAATGTTAATTTTGCAAGATGACATATTAACAGAATTCTATCACGACTGGCTAGATGATGATACACCACTTGGAGATAGTATGAAACCTTGTATAGAAGAGTCTATTGCAGTTTTAACGAAATATATAGGAAAAAGATTTAATTTAAAAAGAAAAGAAAATTATGAAAATGAAAGGTAGGTACTTAATGTGTGAGTTATGCCATTATTAGAAATGAAAAGTATACCCGTTCAAGTTTAATTGGAATATATAGACATAATGAACGAAAAAACACAAGTTATACTAATAAGAATATTAATCATAATAATACATATAAAAACTATGCTATTAAAAAGTGTGATACAAATTATTTAAAAAAATTTGACCAAATTAAACAAGAAAATAATTTAAAAGGTTGGATTAAGAAAAACAGTAATATTGTTTGCGAATACATAATAACTTCTGACCAAGACTTTTTTGATGAAATAGGAGATGAAGAAACAAAAAGATTTTTTCAGACAGCATATAAATTTGTTTGTAGCTATAAAAGTTTAGGAGAACAATATATTGTTTCTGCAAAAGTCCACATGGACGAAACATGTCCACACATGCATATAGTATTTATACCAGTTATCCACAAAAAAGACTCAAAAAGTGGACAAACATTTGATAAAATTTCTTGTAGCGAATTTTGGAAGGGTAAAAATAGTTATAAAATTTTACAAGATAATTTTTATTCTTATATGATTAAATCGGGTTTTAATTTAGAAAGAGGAAATCAAATAGAAAATGAACATATTCCAATAGAAAAATTAAAGAAAATTACTAATTATGAAGTTCAAGAAATTTTCAAAGAAAGCAATAATTTTGAACAAGAAGTAATAACAAATAATGTTGAAATATTGCGAGATAATTATAAAAGAGTTATAAGAAAATTTAATACAATTGCTAAAAGATATACAAAGATTAAAAATATTGTAGATGAAACTATATATAAAGCAGAACAATTACAAGAAGAAAATCAAGAATTAAAAAAAGAAAATATTACATTAGAAAATGAAGTAATTACTTTAAAAGATTATATCAGCAAAGCTTTTGAGTGTGTGCATATACTATTTGATTTTCCAATAGAAAGATTAAAAAATATTGTAAATAATTTTTGGGAAAATATCAGAAAATAAAAGGATGTGTAATATGAAAAGTATTAATAGTTTAGATGATTTGTATAATAAAATACAAGAAAGTTTAGTATATGAGATAGAAAAGGATATGGATTTAAAAAAACTATGGAAACAATTAAATATTTTAGATGAACAACTTGAAAAATCGCTTGGAAAATCTGAATATAAAATATTTGATAATTATTTATCTAAAGAAAGTGAAGTTATAGACTTAGAAAGAAAAAGAGCTTTTGTATATGGTTACAAATTAGCAAATAAGTTTATGACAGAATCATTTAAAGAATAGCATATCTTAAAAAATGGAAGTAGTAAAAAACTACTTCCGTTTTTAATTTCAATTCAATTAAAAATCTAGCAAAAAGTCCACTTAAAAATCATGAAATATATGTGACACAGTCATTACACAGATTTACTTTTTGCTAGACATATTTTTTGTTTAGTCTAGCAAAAAGTCTAGCAAAAACTCTGTAACACTCGATAATGCTAAATATTTTTAAAATAATTTGAATAGGAAATAGCTATTTGTTTAGTTATTTTACTAAACAATGAATAATCTTGAATAAAAACAAAAAACGTTGAAAACTACTGTTTCCAACGTTTTGATGGTCGAGGTGACAGGGATCGAACCTGCGACCTCATGGTCCCAAACCACGCGCGCTACCAACTGCGCTACACCTCGATAAGTACTAAATCAAACTGCTTTTATATAATAGCACAACTTATTTACAATTTCAAGCATTTTTTAAAAATATTTAAAAAAATAATGAAATTAGTTAAAAAATATATATAATTTCAGAAACTAATGTTATATATAAACATAGAGGGATTTTATGAAAAAAATATATGAAGATTTTAATATAGAAGATAGAGAAAATAAAATTATGTTATCAGCACCACATTGCTGGCAAAAATACAAAAACGGAAGAAAGTATAAAAGAGAAACCAAAACAGGTATATTAGTGAAAGAAGTTTCAAAGCAATTAAATTTACCATGTATATATAAAACTAAATTCTACAAAAATGATCCAAATAGTGATGAAAAATCCACATATAGAGCAGAACTTGTGGATTTTATAAATAAAAATCAAATAAAATTGCTATTTGACATACATAGTATGAATGCAAATAGGGAAGAAGATATTTGTATTGGCATAAACAATGGTGAGAATATTTTTAATAGAATGGATCTTTGTGAAGAGATAAAAAATACATTTAACGAATTTAAGATAGATAAAGTTAGTGTAGATATGCCATTTAAAGCTTCAAAGTCAACTGTAATTTCATATGATATTTCTCACAAATGTAAAATACCATGTTTTCAAATAGAAATAAATAATAGATTTTTGTTTGCGACATATGATACATACAATTACCAATTAATAAAAAAAGTGTTGATTGAAATAATATCAGAAATAGAAAAAAGAATATAAAAAATCGCCCCCACACATGGTGGGGACTTCCACAGATTTGATTGCCTTATTTATAGGCTTTCCCGCGATTGGTTAATTAGAGAATAATCTTGTACTTGTAAGGCTTAACCATAAGGCCAAAATCCTTGCAAGCTTTTACCTGCTTGGCGTTCAAAGTCTTGTATACAACAGCCTTTCTTTTCTTGCGGTTGTCATAGTACAACGACTTAATAATACCAGCGGTAGTCTTTCCAGGAACGAATCCCGGAGCAAAACTTACCCGAACCTCATAGAGATACGGGGCCACCAAAAAGAAGTGGGCCAAGTAGTCAACTTCTTCCGGGTGCAATTTCTGCACTTTGTCTTTTTTGCCTCTCCGCTTTTCCTCAAACAGCTGGTGCTTGAGAGCAGAAAGTGAATGATTCTTATTCTTCATAGAATACCTCCTTGGGTCGAACCAAACTGTGGCGTTTCAGGACAAGCCTAAAAAAATTATAACACAAAATTATGTTAACAGCAACTTATTTTTGAAAATCATCATCTTTTAATATAATTTTTTTCAAACTATTTTTTTTATAATGTTCATATGGAAACATTGGATTTGTTTTTCTTTTTTTATCAAAATATTCTATAAGAAAATCAATAACTTCCATAACATCTAAATTATATGTTTTACAGAAGTTGATAGTATAATTTTTAACTAATGTATTTCTTTCAGAAGCACTATTGCAATCATGAAAAGTTGAGATTGCAGTACATAAGTCATTTTCAATTAAAATTTTAAGATTTTTTTCCATATATAGCTCCATTTAATAAATTAATAGTAGTGTACAATGTTTTTGGTTAATTGTAAAGAAAATATATTTATAAAATATAAACAAAAAAAGCTGTAAATTAAATTTACAGCTTTTATGGTGAGCCAGGAGGGGTTCGAACCCCCGACCCCGCGCTTAGAAGGCGCGTGCTCTATCCAACTGAGCTACTGACCCATAACGCTTATTTAGAATACCATCTTTTAATAATTTTGTCAAGACGTTTTGAAGAAATTTATATAAAAAAAGAGAAGATAGCTCTTCTCCCAAAAACAATTATTGTTTTTTCAAGTAAATTGCGAAGTTTATTTCCGTCGAGAATCGGTCAGATTCATTGGAAATGGTGAAAGGATAAATCGAAGCGAGTTGGTTCAAAATTTCAACCAGTCTTGCATAGTTATCTGCAGTAATAGTAAAAGAACTAACCCTGTAACAAGTCGCTGAATGGTGTGTGTAAATAAACAACCTCTTCATTGAATAAGTCAGGTTAAAAATCTTTCCATTACGCAAAACTCGATTTCCCGTACATCTTTCAACAAGTTCGTCATACAGATAGTCGACAATTTCGCTTAGGACAACATGCTCTCGACATTCTGGAATGTTTTTGGAAAACGGTCCATCTTGCCGAAGTTTAGCCAACAGATACGAGTAGTCAGCGCGTGATTTTCCAATCATAAAAAGTCCTCCAAAGCATATGATAACTAATTATAGCACGTTTACATAAAAAAGCAATACATCTAACAAATTTTGCTTATTAAATAAATTTTCTTGGTACTCTAGGTGAAATTCTACTTAAAATTTCATAGCTGATAGTACCAGCATTATTAGCTACGTTTTCAAGTGTAATCAGTTTATTATCCCAGATAAATACATCATCACCAATGTCTGCTTCAATATTAGAAACATCAATCATGAAACTATCCATGCATATTTTACCAACAATAGGTGCAAGCTTTCCATTAACAATAACAGAACCATTGTTAGACAAAGAACGATCAAGTCCATCGGCGTATCCTATTGGAACAGTGGCAATGCGTGAATCCTCAGCTAATGTGTAACTTCCAGAATAGCCAATTTTTGAACCTTTAGACAAGTTTTTCAAAAAAGTAATTTTTGATTTCAATCTTGCAACAGGTAGTAAAGGTAATTTATCGTATGCACCTGGAAATACAGAGTATCCATGAAGCAATAATCCTGGTCTTATAGTATTACAAGGAAGATCAGTACAATTTAAAATTCCAGAAGAAGCACATAAATGTATATATTTAAAATCAAAATAATTTTCTAAAAATAGTTTAGCGTTATTAAAGTTAGTAATTTGAAAATCTGTATATTCTTTGCTTTCATCAGCAGAAGAAAGGTGAGAATACATTCCTTCTACAGATATATTTTTTAATTTAGTTATATCTGATACAATATTTTTTAAATCATCTAAAAAGAAACCCGTACGATTCATACCTGTTTCTATTTCTAAATGAACAGAAACTTTTTTATTTTTCTTTTGTGCAGCTGAGTCTAATCGTTTAAGAAATTCAAAGTTAGCCACACCAACAGAAAGGTTATAATCTAAAATTGTATCAATTTCAAAATCTGAAGGCTGATTCAAAATAAAAATTTCGTTATTATAACCATGTTCTCTTAATTCTTTTCCTTCATCAGAAATAGCAACTGCTACAATAGAAAAAGAATTCATAAGTTCAGCATTATAATTTAAATAAGTGCCATAAGCATTCGCTTTGACAACAGGCATTACACAAATTGAATCACCAACATAAGATTGAATTTGCTTAACATTATATAAAAAATTTTCTAAAGAAATTTCCAAAACAGTAGGTCTCATAAAATCCTCCTTAATTAATATTTAAAAATTTTATAGTAAACAGTAAAAAGAATCAATAAAAGGAGCTCAATTTATAAAAAATGAGCTCCAAAAAATAATAAAATTATAAAACTTCTCTTATATTTTTCATATTTTCTGATAATATTTCACAACTATCATCTAATCTCTTTTGATCATTTTCATTTAATTCAAGTTCAAGTAATTCTCTAGCACCATTGCTGTTGATAATTGCTGGAACACCAATATAAATATCTTTGTGTCCATATTCACCGTTTAAGTAAGCAGATACTGTAAGAATTTCGTTAGTATCATTTAAAATAGTTTTAACTATTTTTGTTAAACCTAAACCAATTCCATAGTAAGTAGCTTTTTTCTTTTCGATAATTTCATATGCAGCATCACGTACTTCAACATAAATTTTATCTAAATCAGTTAAGTCTTTTTTAGCATCTTTTAAAATATCTTGTACTTTTTTACATCCAACATAAGCATGATCCCATGGAACAAAAGAAGAATCTCCATGTTCACCCATTATATAAGCATGAACGTTTTTGTTAGAAACATTTAAATATTCACCAACTAAAAATCTTAGTCTTGCTGTATCAAGAGCTGTTCCTGAACCAATAACTTTTCTAGTAGGGAATTTTGAAACTTCTTGAACAACTTTAGTCATTAAATCAACTGGGTTTGAAGCTACAAGGAAAATACCATTGAATCCACTTGCAACAACTTGTTCTGTTATATCTTTCATAATTTTTGCATTAGCAGTAGATAACTCTAATCTTGTTTGACCTGGTTTTTGACTTAAACCAGCAGTTATAACAACTATATCTGCATCTTTACATTCAGAATAATCACCAGATTTTATTTTCATATGGCTTGGAGAACAAGGTAATCCATGACATAAATCCATTGCTTCACCTTCAGCTTTGTCCTTTAAAACGTCAATTAATACTAGTTCATTAACACCGCTAGCATTACCTTGATTTAATAAAGAATAAGCCATACTCATTCCAACAAATCCTGTTCCAACTAATATTACTTTTCTTTTTCCTATCATAAATAATCACCCTTCTTCTTAAAAAATATTTTCCAAACAAATATTATAAGTGCTAGGTGTGAAAAAATCAAGAAAAATCACAAAAAATACGCATAAAAAACAGAAAAAAGAGTAAAATACAATGAGTCTCAGAAAAGTCACTAAAGAGTATATAAAGGAGTAGGGCAATATAATAAAATAAAAATGAGGTGAGGAAAATGCCAGATTTTGTAATAAAAGCAAGAGAAAAGAAAGAATATGAACAGTTTACATGTAGAATAGAAACAGAATTATTAGATCAAGTTAGAAAATTAGTATTAGAAAATAATTTACCATCTGTAAATGAATTTATTAATGATTGTATACGTTTTTCTGTTGGAAATTTAAAAATAATGAAAGAGACAGAGGAATGAATACAAAAAATGGAGTTCTTTGGATCACGGATTATTTTAAAAGAAGGTCACTTAAATTAAAACGATTTAAGTGATTTTTTATTTGCCCAAAAATAATAGAAAGTATTAATTAAACAAAAAGCGATAAATATCTTGAAAAAAAAGGTTGTAATTGGTATAAATATGTATATAAAAAGGGAGAAATCAAATGAAAAAATATTCTTTAGAAAAATTTAAAGAAAGAAAGAAAAATAAGAAAATGGTGAAACTTACTGTTGTCACTACAATAGCAATAATTGTTTTAATAATTGTTGCTTTATATATGGCAAACAGAAATTTCAGCTCATTTGTAGATACATATATTTTAAGAAAAGAAATTTCAGAAGACAGAGCAAACAGTATAACAATAGATACTGAAAATTTGTCGCTTATATACACATATGATAAGAAACTAGTTGTGTATTCAGATGGAAGTGTTAATTTTTATAATTCAGATGCAAAACAAACAGGAAGTATTGAAATAACTCTTTCAAAACCAATTGCAGATTCAGGCGACAAATACTTAGCTTTAGGTGATTATGAATCACAAAAAATATGTTTAATTAAATCAGATAGTTTGGTATGGCAAAAAGATATAGAAGGTAAAATTTCAAAAATAGCAGTAAATAAAGAAGGATATGTAGCCGTATCAGTAACAGGTACCACATATGAATCAATAGTTATGTTGTTTAATCCAAAAGGAGATTTGCTATTCAGTAAATATATTTCGAACTATGTAGTAGCTGTTGATATTTCAGACGATAGTAAAAATGTTGCAATAGCCGAAATAGATAATTCTACAATATTAACTAAAACAAAAATAGAAGTTGTATCAATAGAACAAGCATCAACTAAAGCTGAAAATGCAACAATAAATTCATATGAAACAGAAAACAATGAATTATTAGTAGGAATGAAATATCAAAAGAAAAACAAATTACTATGTTGTTTTGACAGTTATGTTCTTAAAATGGATGATAGCACAAGTGAGAAAATTTATGAGATATCTGATTTAACAGCATATATTGACACAAATTTAACAAGTGGATTTGCAAGAATAGACAAGGAAGCTTCAAGTGTATTTAAATCTGATTATAGATTAAAAATAAAAAAAGATAATAATTCAGAAAAAGTTTATATAATAGAGGGAAGCTTAAAATCATTAAAAGCACAAAATAATATGATGGCATTAAATCTTGGAAAAGAAGTACAATTTATAAATAGCAATGGATGGCTAGTAAAGAAATTTGTTAGTTCACAAGAAGTAAAAGATGTATTAGTATCAAAACATTTAGGAATAATTGTATACAAAGATAAAATTGCTATAGTAAACTTATAAATCAGGGAGAAGATATGGGAATATTAATTGATTGTTTGATAATTTTAGTAATTGCATGTTGCATAATATTAGGATATAGAAAAGGCCTAATGAAGGTCGCAATTAGCTTTATAGCTATAATTTTATCAATAGTGTTAGCTTTAATATTTTATAGACCATTATCAAGCTTTATACAAAATCACACAGAGATAGATGACAAAATAAATAACAGTATATACGAAAAAATAAAAGATGTAGATTTTGCTAATTTAAAAGAAGATGAAAAAGAAAAAAATGAGATTTTAAAATTCTCTGAAAAATATATTGATGAAGCACTAAAAAATGCTCAAGATAATACAGCACAATATGTTGCAGATAGCCTTACAATTACTATCATAGACGGAATAGCATTTATTATTTTATTAATTGTTTCAAGAATTATATTAATTGCTTTAAATTTATTAGCAGATATAATAGGAAATTTCCCTATTATAAAACAATTTAATAAATCTGGTGGAATAATATATGGCATAATAGAAGGAATATTTATTGTAAACATTGCTTTTGCAATATTATACGTAGCAAATCCTATTTGCTTTGATGGAAAAATAGAAGAAAACATAAATAAATCAAATATTGGAAGTATAGTATACGAAGAAAATATTTTCATCAATACTATAACCAAATAATTGAAAAAACTAAATATATCTGGTATAATACCAAGCATATTAGTAGTAGGAGAAAAAAAGTGAGTAGAAGAGAAAGAAGAGAACAAGAAGAAAGAGAAGAAAAAGAGAGAAAAAAGAGGGAAAAGGCAGAAAAGAAAAGAAAGAAAAAAGGGCCTAAGCCAGAAGAAAAAACTACTAAAAAAAATAATAAAAAGAAAAGTAAAAAGAAACCGAATATCTTCTGGAGAATAGTAAAAACAATACTGAAAGTTGTGCTAATAATAATATTAATATTAGTCTTATTATTAGGATGTTTTGTAGGTTGGTTAGGATTTAAATATGACTGGGATTTAAATAAAATGTTAAAAGGTGGAGCAAAAGAAGTTGCACTTATGGTAACAGGCCAGACAGAGGAAGATGTTGCTAACCTAGATCCGATATATTGCTTAGTATTGGGAATTAGTACAGATGAAGGAAATCTTTTAACAGATACAATTATACTTTGTGCATATTACCCAAGAACACAAGAAGCATCAATGCTTTCAATTCCAAGAGATACATTCGTTGGAAAAAGCGAATCTACAGCAGGTGGATATGATAAGATAAATGCATTGTACCAAATAGGTGGTGGCGGAGATGCCGGGGCTAAAAAGGTACTAGCAGCAGTTGAAAAGTTAACCGGATTAGAAATAAATAATTACTTAGCGGTACAAAACGCTGGATTAATAAAAATAGTTGATGCAATAGGTGGAGTTGAGTTTAACGTTCCAATAAACATGAATTATGATGATCCAGGACAAGACTTACGTATTCACTTATCTAAAGGAATGCAACACATTGATGGAGCAAAAGCTGAACAATTATTAAGATTTAGACATAATAATGATGGAACAAGTTATCCAGAAGAATATGGTGATAACGATATAGGAAGAATGAGAACACAAAGAGAGTTCATCTCAGAAACAATAAAGCAAACATTACAATTTAGGAATGTAACAAAAATAAATCAATTAATAGAAATCGCATTTGATAATATCGAAACAAATATGGATATGAATTACGTAATGAAATATTCACCAGCTGCACTTGAATTTGATGTATCAGCAATACAAACAGCATATTTACCAGGAACACCAGCTCAGTTTGGATCACAAAAACTATGGTTCTACAGAGCTAATAAAACAGCAGTAAAAGATACAATTCAAGAAATGTTTACATTTAAACAAGCTGAATCAGATGCAAGTTCAGGTTCAACAGCAGCTTTAAAACCAGAATACATAAAAGTTCAATTACTAGATGGAACAGGAAATGAAACAGTTTTTGAAAACACTAAGAAAAGACTAAAAAATAAAGGATATACTATAAAAGAAACTGGTTCAACAACAATTAGCAAAACAACAAAAGTAATAAATAGAACAGAGAAAAAAGAAGAAGTGGTAGACGAATTAATTGATACTTTAGGATATGGGACAACAAGCGCAGGAAAAAATAGTTCTGAATATGATATAACAGTAATAGTTGGACAAGATATGAGTCAATTAGTATTAGAATAAAAAATAGGGGGCATATAAAACATATGCCTCCGTTTTTTATTTTATAATATATTTAGTTCTGTTTCTAGCGTATCTCTTTTTTAAATTATATGTTCGTATACCAAAAACGATTAAAACTAAAATAATGAAGAATATTAAAAAATATAACCAGAAAAGATTAGGTTTATATTCTTCTACATCATTTCCAGCAATTAAATCTGTTGTGTAGCACAAACCTTCAACTGTATATGAAATTGTTCCAACAAGATCTCCTTTGGAAATAGGAGCTTTTAAATCTTCATTTAATTTTATTTCAGGTTCAATATTTGTAGTCTTATTATCTATACTAACAAGAGCTGTAACATCGCTAGAAATCAATAAATCAAGATTCTTAGAATCTTTTTTCGCATTTTCAATTTCTATTGTTTTTATAGTATTGTTAGTAGATTTTAATTTTCTAAAAGAAAAATTATCAAATGCATAATTAAATAATGCAATTGTATCTACATATCTATGGCTAATAGAACCAGAATTTCCATAAGTTATAGATGATCCTAAAACAACAGAAATATATTGAATTCCATTTTTAGTAGCAGAAGATACTAAACAATTTTTAGCTGCACTAGTGTAACCAGTCTTTATTCCAGTAGCATATTCGTAATAATAATTATCTGGTCTATTACGATTATCATAAATTATTAAATTATTAGTATTTGTATATGTTCTTGATTCTGAAGGATATGCTGAAGTTGCTGGCAAAGTGAAAGAAGTTGTTTTAACAATATCTCTGAAAGTTTCATTTTGCATTGAATAATTAGCAATTAATGCTAAATCATGTGCAGTAGTATAATGATTTTCGTTATGAATACCATTAGGATTTACAAAATGAGAATTTTCACAACCAATTTCTTTTGCTTTTTCATTCATTAAATCAGCAAATGCTTCTTGAGAACCAGAAATATGTTCTGCTAATATAACAGCACTCTCATTTGCAGACTGTAACATAAGTGCATAAAGTAAATCTTTAACTGAAAGCGTCTCACCAATTTGAATATTTGCAGTTGAATAACCACTTGGAATTGAGTTAATTGCAAACTCACTTGCAGTAGCGGTTTCATTTAAATTACAATGTTCAATAGCAAGAATGGCAGTTAAGATTTTAGTCGTACTTGCAGGATATTTTTTCTCATAACCATTTTTTTCATAAATAACTTTACCAGTGGATGACTCCATAATTAAAACAGCTTCAGATGATAAGTTTTCCTCAAGTTCAGAAGTCTTATCAGCTAAAGAAGCTGCAAACGAATAAGAAATCATATTTGATAAAGTAATTACAAAAATAAGAAAAGAAAAGAGTTTCTTCAATTTGTTCATATATTTTTTCTCCTCATATTTAATTTACAATAATATACCCTATTTTTCGACAAAAAACAATATAATTTTTAGAAAGGAAAGAAATGTTTAAAAAAGAAAATAACAAAAAAATAATTGTATATATTTTAATAGGAATTGTAGTAGTAATAGCTAGTATAAAATTAATAGATATTTACTACCAAAATAATAATAATGAAGAAATAACAATTCAAAATGTTTTAACAACAGAAGATGAACCAGAAAAAATAGAAAATGAAATAATAAAAGTTTATGTGACTGGAGAGGTTAAAAATCAAGGCGTGATTGAATTAGAACAAGGAAGCAGAATTGTAGATGCAATAGAAAAAGCAGGAGGACAAACAGAAGAAGCAAATTTAAAAAATGTTAATTTAGCCTATGAATTAGAAGATGGACAAAAGATATATATTCCAAATAAATCTGAAGAAAACACAAATGAAATAACAGATGATGGAGTAACAGAAATTGATAGTAAGGAAAATGATACAATAAATATAAATAAAGCCAATGAAAAGGAATTACAAGAACTGAACGGAATAGGAGAAAGTTTAGCATCAAGTATAATAAAATACAGAGAAGACAATGGAAAATTTAAAAATATAGAAGATTTAAAAAATGTTCCTGGAATAGGCGAGAGTAAATTTTCTAATATAAAAGAAAAAATAAAAGTAAAATAAATTAAGAATAATAAACAAATCAAACAACAAAATAATTGAAAAGTAAAACGAAATAACTAACTCTCAGTAAAATTTTGAAATCATTTAGTAAACTTTTAAAACCATTAAATACAATAAAAAAGACTGAAATCATACGATTTCAGTCTTAAAACTTTTGGTTGCGGGGGCAAGACTCGAACTTGCGACCTTTGGGTTATGAGCCCAACGAGCTGCCAACTGCTCCACCCCGCGATATTTCTAAGCACAGTTAATATTATAACACCATATTAATAATCTTGTCAATATAAATATATGCAAATAAAAGAAAAAAATACCAAAATAATAAAAAAATTCAAAAAACTATGTACAAAAAATTTTTTATATGCTAAAATTTATTCATATAAGTATAAAAAATGATTAAACCGATATAAAAGGAGGAGAAAATTTTATGAAAAAGAAAACTATAGTTAAGATAATGTCAGTTGCTTTAATGGTAGCTATGATCGCTATGTGCATAAATAATGTTGCATTAGCAAGTACAATGGACATACCTTCAGGAACAACATCAAACACATCTGGAACATTCCAAAGAATCTTAAGTACAATTTTAGGTATAACACAAGTTATTGGTGTTGCTATAGCTGTTATAATGTTAATCGTTTTAGCAATAAAATATATTTCAGCTGCACCTGGGGATAAAGCAGAAATTAAAAAGCATGCTGTTGTATATATAGTTGGAGCTGTTGTATTATTTGCAGCATCAGGAATATTAGGAATTATTAGAAAATTCGCTGAAGATAATATCAAAAACTAATTAATTTAAGAAATGAATGCAAAATGAAAAAGGATTATCATTTTTTATGATAATCCTTTTTTAGAAAAAAGAAGGTGAGAATATGCATAGAAAAACAAAAATATTAAGTTTAATTATAATTAATTTTTTTATATTTAGCTTGACAATGTTTTCATTTGCAGGTGGGATGGACCCAATTAGCATAGCTGGAAGTGGACCAGACTTAACAGGTGTCGATACACTATATGGATTAGGTAATACAATATTAGGAATAATCCAGTATATAGGAGCCGGTGTAGCTGTAATTGCAACATTGATTCTAGCAATGAGATATATGTATAGTTCTCCTGATGATAAAGCTGAGATAAAAAGAAAATTAATGCCTTTCATAATAGGAGGAGTCCTAGTATTTGGTGCTACATCACTTGTTAAGATAGTAGAAACATTTGTTGGAGAAATATTATAAAGAAAGGTTAGTAAAAAAATGAAAAAAAATAAAATAATTGGTAGAGTAAGTGGACTATGCATTTGCTTATTGATAATACTTTCAAATATTGTTCAAGCAACAAGTAAGATAAACCCTACTCAAGAGGCAGTAGGCAGTTTTACTAAACCATTGCAAGTCATAATAGGATTATTTCAAATTACAGCAGTGGGATTAGGAGCTATAATGCTTATAGTATTAGCAATAAAATATATGACATCAGCGCCAGGAGATAAAGCGGAAATAAAAAAACATGCAATAGTATATATAGTTGGAGCTTGTATGGCATTTGGTGCAACAGGCGTAGTAGAGATTATTAAAACTTTTGCCGAAAATGAATTGAATTAATATGGACGAAAGATAAGGTTATATATAAAATATAATCTTATTTTTTTATTAAAAATAATTAATTAAAAAAAATATATATAACAATATAGTTACAAATGTAAAAAAAAGTTGAAAAACAGGAGAAAAGTATATTATAATTATGATAACTAGTATAATAAGGGGGAAATGGTATGAAAATCCTTAAATACGTTGCGGTAGTAATTACAGCAATGCTGATAATGATAAATTTAAATCAGCCGGTTGCAGAAGCAATGACATTTGATGAAATGAGAAGTAAAATACAAACATGGACACAAATTGGACAAAGCCAAGGAGGTTCAAAAATAAGTGGAAATGAAATAGGAAATATACTTAAACCAATAGTAAATATATTAACGGCAATTGGTGTAATAGCACTTATTGTAATTACAATGATTATGGGTATAAAGTATATGTTTGCGACTCCAGAAGAGGCTGCAAAGTTGAAACAACAACTTATTGGATTAGTTGTTTCAGCAGTGGTAGTGCTTGGAGCTACAGCCATTTGGAAAATAATATACAATATATTAGTTGCATCAAAATTATAAAGTACAAAGGAGGAAACTATGGGAACATATTATATTCCTAGAAATTTAAGAGGAGAAACAAGGATTTTTTATATATTTACAGTTAAATCATTGATTACAACTGTTTGTGGCATTGGATTTGGACTTATATTTTTATTCCTTTTTTCAATATTAGGGTTAAAAATGGTTGGAATAATAATAACTGCAGTATGTGGTTTACTTGGATTTGGAATTGGTGCAATTAAAATACCAACTGTTTCAGGAATTCCAGTAACTAAAAAAATAGGTGGAGAACCTTTAAGTGAAATAATAATTAGATGGATAAAGTTTAACAAAAACAAAAAAATGTACGTATATACAAAGGAGGAAAAATAAATGAGTCTTATTACAATATTACAAATTGTATTAGCAATATTAGTATTTATAATACTAGCATTAATTGCTGCATATTTCTTGATCATTTATATGAATAATAGAAAAGAAGAGGAAGAACAAGAAGAAGCATTAGGAATTGAAAATGAAGAACTTAAAGATTTTAATGGAATGCCAAGAGAATCAATATTTAAGTTTATGGAGTTTGATGAAGTAAAAGACAATATGATCATCAGAAAAAACAGAACACAATATGTAATGATTATACAATGTTCTGGTGTAAATTATGATCTTATGTCAGAAGAAGAAAAGATAGCAGTTGAAGAAGGATTTGTTCAATTCTTAAATACATTAAGATTTCCAATTCAATTATACGTACAAACAAGAAGCTTAAACTTAAGAGATATAGTTGATGAATATAAAAGCAAAGTATCTGCAATAGCACAAGATATAGAAAAAGTTAATGCAAGAATACAAGCTGCTAAAGAAACAAAAAATGAAAGACTTTTAATAAAATTGCAACAAGAAAAAAGAAGAAAAGAAAGAGTTCTTGATTATGGATTAGATATAGCAGAATATGTTGCAAGAATGAGTTTAAATAAAAACGTTCTACAACAACGTACATACTTAATTCTTTCTTATTTTGCAAGTGAATGTGGAGCAACACCAGATACTCCACCAGAAGAAGTAGATGGAATGTGCTTCTCAGAATTATATACAAGAGCTCAAACAGCTATACGTTCATTACAAGCATCTGAAGTAACAAGTAAAGTATTAAGTTCAGAAGAAATTTGCGAACTTCTATACATAGCATACAACAGAGATGATTCAGAATTGCTACAATTCTCTAAAGCATTAGATGGACAATATGATGCTTTATATTCAACAGGAAAAGATGTATTAGAGAAGAAAGAAGAAAAGCTTGATGCAGAAATTTCTGAAAAAGCAATTGAACTTGCAACAGAAAGCATAATAAGAGCAGATAAATATAGACAAATTGAATTAGTAAAAAGAGAACAAAAAATAAAAGATAGGGCAACAGATTTAGTTGAACAATACAAAGGACAAATGGATGAAGTAACATACAATGGTGCTAAAACAGAAATAAAGATGGCAAAAGTAGATGCTGATTTTGAGAATAAGAAGAACGAAGGATAAGGAGGATATAAGATGAAAAATAAAAAAAATAAAGCAGTTAATCAAAAACAAGAAGACGAAATACTAGAAGAGAAAAAAGATGAAAAAGAGCAAGTAAGCTTTTTGGAAAAGAACAGAAAAGGACTTAAAGATTTAATTGCACCAGCAGGAATAGATGCATCAAATCCGAATTATCTACAAATAGCATCAGGAAGAACAAGATATGCCAGAAGTATGATAGTATCTACAATCCCAAGAATGTGTACTTTCCCAGAATTTTTAAGAGGAATGTATACATTTGGAGATTTAAATGTTTCTGTATTTATTAATCCCGTAAGTGAAAATACATCACAAACTGAATTAAATAGAACAATTAATGAACTTGAATCTGAAAGAATTGTTGCTTGGGATAGAGGAGATATCAACAGAGAGAGAATATTAGCACAAAAAAGAGCTGAGGCTGAAGAACTTAGAGATCAAATAGCTGCAGGATTTAACAAATTATTTGATGCTTCAATTGTATGTACATTATTTGCATATAGTATAGCAGAACTAGATAAATATACAGAATTACTTTCAGCAGAAATGTCAAAGAACTTAGTTGGAATTAAACCAGCATGGGCAATCCAAGATGAAGCATTCAGAAGCAATATGCCATTTTTGGATAATAAATTAAACAAAGTCCATACATTTGATAGACGTTCAATGTCAACAGTATTCCCATTCTTCACATCAGAAATTGGACATGAGAAAGGAATACCATTAGGATTTAATAGACAAACAGGATTACCTATATTATTTGATAACTTTAGTCCAACATTAACAAACTACAACATGGTTATTTTTGGTAAGTCTGGTGCTGGTAAAGGTGTTACAATAAAAACATTAACAGCAAGATCATCTGTATTGATGGGAATAGAAAGTTTAGCACTAGATGCTGAAGGTGAGTATGGAGTAGTTGCTGAAGCATTAGGTGGGGTTAATGTAATAATAAGCCCTAATTCACAAACAATTATTAACTTATTTGATATAGAACCTGAAATAGTTAAAGATGAAATAACAGGAAGAGAAAGAGTAGTTCTTAACGTTGAAAATAAGGTTGAAGACGTTACACAATCTTTACTTACAATGGCAAGAGGTAGTACAAGAAGTAAAGAAGTAAACGAGCTAACAAAACAAATTATTTCGGAATCAGTTGCTGAAGAATATGAATCAATAGGTGTTAACAGCAACGTAGATAGTCTTTACAAAAATACAGCAGGATTAATAAGAAACACAAGAGAAAGAGAAAAGAAAGAAATGCCAACAATAGGAAGCTGGTATGCAAGAATATTGAAAAAGGCAGAAGAAAATAAAAACCCTGACTATAGATTCCACTATAGTTATTTAATAAAAGTTATGAGACAATATGTTAGAGCTTATAACGGACAAATGGCTTATTTCGATGGGCAATCAACATTTGAATTACTAGATGGAATGCCATTTATAAATCTAGATATTTCACAACTAGAAGAAAGATTTGCAAGACCACTTGCACAACAAGTTCTTCTATCATGGATTTGGGAAAAATATGTTAAGAAAAATAGTGAAGATAAATCAAAAGCTTCAAAGAAAAGAGTTCTTATTGATGAAGCATGGATGTTGCTTCCATACCCAGAAGCCGTAGACTTCTTAAACACAATGGCTAGACGTGCTAGAAAAAGAAACGTTTCATTAGCAGTTATGTCACAGAGATTCCAAGATTTCTATGAGAAAAAAGAAGTTGAAGCAGTTCTTACATCTTCAGATACAAAACTATTCTTAGCACAAGATAAATCTGAAATACAATATATTAAAGAAGTATTCAAACTAAGTGATGGTGAAGCATATTTCTTAACAACTTGCCAAAGAGGTGAAGGGTTACTAAAAGTAGGTGAGGATACAGCTATAATTGCAATTCAACCTACAAAGAAAGAATTTGAATTTATTGAAACAAATATGAATAAATTAGCAGCGATAAGAGGCGAAAATAACTAGAGCAAAGGAAAGGAAAAATAAATGAGAAAAAGGGTAATATGGCTAATAATAGTTGTACTATTAGCCAATGCATTAATACCTAATTTCATATATGCAACAGATACAGACTTGGAAATAAATACTCAAGACTTCAAAACAATTAATGAAGGCTATAGTATGGATTCTTGGAATGATCTAAAAAACAATTCTAAAGCAACATTAAAATCAGAAAATGGATCAAAAGTAAAACAAGTTAGAGAAACATTTTCTTTTGGATCTAGTTTGGCAACTGCACTTGGAACATGGCTACTTTTGCCAGTTGTTGTTGTATCTGGAACAATGACTATAATTACTAGAGGAGCAGATAATTTTTTAGTGAAAAACGACCAAGTTGCAAAATGGGATGAATCTCAAAGTACATATCTAAAAGATTCTAATGGCCCATCAATAAATTGGTTTACTATAGAAGACACAGTATTTAATAAAATAGACTTATTTGATGCAGATTACTTTGGTGTAGATAATAATAAAAACGAAGTGAATAAAGCAATAAAGAATTCAGTAGCAAGCTTTTATTATATAGCTAAAGTAATTGCAGTAGTATTACAATTAGCAATGTTAATATACTTAGGAATAAGAATGGCAATATCAACAGTAGCATCAGAAATTGCTAGATATAAAGATATGCTCAAAGACTGGCTAGTTAGTATGATATTAATATTTATAATGCCATATGTAATAGCAATGATAAATATGTTGTCAGGGGCAATTGTTAGTTTGTTTTATACTGCAAAAGTTACAAGTGGATTTGAAAAATCAATTATATGGCAATCAATAAATATTCTTAATATTACATCTGGTTGGTCATATGTTGCTACAATATTTATGTATGTTGTAATGACATTCTATCAAGCTAAATTCTTTGTAATGTATTTTTACAGATTACTATCAATGGGATTCTTAATTGTTATATCTCCATTGATTACAGTTACATACTCTGCTACAAAAACAAAAATAGCTGGAAAAGGTGGAAAGGCTGGAACGTTTACAAATTGGATACAAGAGTATATGGTAAATGCATTTATCCAGCCAATCCATGCAGGACTTTATTTAGTATTTATAGTTTCTGCAAATAAGATATTTGAAGTGGCACCATTTTTAGCAGTAATATTCTTTATGGCATTATCAAGATCAGAAAAAATAGTTAAAAATATATTTAACATGAGAGATAAAAAGTCAATTCACTCTATGTCTGAATATGTAAAATTCCCTCGTAAGAAAAAATAAGTTAGGAGAAGAAAATGAAGAAAAGGTTTAAAAAACTAATTTGGTGTATTGTTATTTTCATAACAGTAATAAACTTAATAATTACATTGTTTCCAACGTCGGCAGACATGGCTCTGGCAACAGATACTTCATCGTCGGTAGAAACGGTTGAAACCATAGATGAAAATGCAGATTATGATTCGATGATGGACGGAGTATTTAATGTATTAGGAACAACTCTTGATGGAGTTGTAGGTATAATTACTTGGGTTATAAGAGCACCATTACTTTTAATAGGGATGGGGATACAAGGACTTCTAACTGGAATAGCAAAATTAGGAGACGATTCTGGAGGAAATAAAATACAAGGATTCTTAACACCTGATGATATATTCTTTAACAGAGTGGGAATAACTGAGATTGACTTTTTTAATTTCTCAGGAGAATCAAATGTTATACAAACAATAAGAATCAATATTGCAACATGGTATTATATATTAAGAATACTATCAATAGTATTATTATTAGCAGTTCTTGTGTATATAGGTATAAGAATGGCAATATCAACAGTAGCTTCAGAGCAAGCAGTATATAAAAGAATGCTTACAGACTGGCTAGTAAGTTTTGCATTAGTATTTTTATTAAATTATATAATAATGTTTACAATAGAAGCAAATAATGCATTGGTAAAGATGCTTGCTGGAACAGCAAAAGTTACAATTGGAGAAGGAGTAGTAAAACAATTGGCCCTAATGTCAATTAGTGGTATGGCAACCAAAGCATGGGGGGCATTACTAGTATATTTTGCACTTATAGGTATGACAACATCATTTTTACTAATATATGTAAAACGTATGTTAATAGTTGGTTTTTTAATAATAATATCACCATTAATAACAATTACATATTCAATTGATAAAGTAAAAGATGGAAAAGCGCAAGCATTAGAAGTATGGTTAAAAGAATTTATGACGACAGTTTTATTACAACCATTTGATTGTATTATATATTTGGTATTTATATCTACGATAATTGATACGTTAAAAGCGTCATCATCTTTAGCAAAATTGATTTTGGCATTAATGTGTATGAGCTTTATATGGAAGGCAGAAGAAATAGTTAGAAAGATATTTCATATTGAAAGTCAAAGTGTCGGAAATGCAATGGCAGCAGCAATAGCTGTGCAAAGTATAGGAAATACAGCCAAAAGAGTTGTTGGCGCGACAACTAAAGCTATATCAAAAACAAAATTTGGACAAAATATCGGAAAGAAAGTTAGTACGAGTGCACCAGTAAAACCAATTGTTAGTGCTGCTAAAGCAATAGATAGTAACAAAATTGGTCATGCAGTTGGAAGTGTAATTAAACATAGTGTGCCAGCAGGAATTGGAATGGCAGCTGGAGCATATGAAATTGGACTTGGAACTTCAGCTAATGCAGCACAAGTAGGATTCCAAGCATATGATGCAACACATGCATGGATGTTCCCAGATGCTTCAGCACTGGGAAGTAAAGAGAATATTCAACAAATCCAAAATGATTTAAATAAATTTGCATCATATATATCTAAAAATAATAATTTCAATTTTCAAAATTATGGAACAGATAGAACAAGTAAAAATAACCTTAGAAGTTATGTCAATAGCCTAATAGGTGTAAATATGGCCCATATAGATGCATCAGTATCAGCTGCGTTGTCAGCATTAATAAATGCTAATCCAACAGATTATGATACAAGCACAACAGTTGGAATGAATAATTTACATAGATTACAAGATATGGCAATGGATGATAGCTTAGACTTTAACGATCCAAGCACAAATCCACTAGGACATGCATGGACAACAGAAGAGAAGAGAGTGGTATCAACAATACAAACAAAAAACCTTGCTACAGCAGTTAATTCATTACATGACAATTACGAAGCTGCAGGAAGCAATAATGCAAAACAAGATGTTGATACATTCATAAATAGTTTAACTTAAAGCGAATAATAAGACGAATTAGCAATCATTATTATAAATGATTGCTAATCTTATATAGAGAGATGTGAGACTATGTTGTGACGATGAGAGCAGAATTATAGAAGAAGAGAAAAAAATCACATTTTTATATCTACAAATATTAAAAAAATAATAAGAAAAAAGCTATTGAGAAATCAAATTATATGTTAAAATAAATTATATATGTGAAAAAGGAGATGATTACCATAAGAAAACAGAAGAAAAACAATAATATAAAATATATTGTTGCGATAATTCTTATAGCAATAATTATGATAATTAATTTAATAGTTATTATAAGATTGACTAAAAAGCCTAAGTCAGCCAATCAAGCAAACAATTCAATAAGCTCGGAATCTAATAATGATGATACTGAAGAAGATTCAGGATCAAGAGAAGATGATGTAAAAAGTTTGCCAGAAACACTTAGAATAAAAAGATATATAGGTTTCTTCTTAGAAGACATAGAAAATGGTGATTATCAATCAGCATATGATGTATTAAATGAAGATTTTAAGAAAACATATTTTACTAATTTAGATGAATTTAAAGAATATGCAGATAAAAATTTCAACTCATCAATAATGACATTAACATATGATAATGTTGAAAGACTTGGAAATAGCAAAACAGGAAATATGTATGTAGTATGGGTAACAATCTCTAATATGTTTCAGTCAAAACTAAAAGATAGGGAAGAATTACCACAAACAAACTTTGTTATAATTGAATATGATTATAATAAATATGAAATGTCATTTAGTGTTAACCAAGAATAGGAGGATGATATGTTTTTAAAATGGAGATTAAAAATAAGAAACTTCTTCAAAAAATATAAAAGAGTAATTTTTATTGTATTAATAGTATGGTTAGTAATAATAGCAATTAATTTTTTCCTTGGGCGTAGATCAGAAACGCCAATGCTCAACACAACATATAATCCACATGAAGTAGTATTAACAAGTGATACTGAAGTGCCAGAAAAATTACAAACACCAATAGAAGATACAATAGATGATTACATAAATAAATGCAATAATAAAGACTATTCTGGAGCTTTTGAATTGTTAACTACAGACTGTAAAACACACGTATTTGGAGATTCATTAGATAATTTTACAACATATGCAAGTTCGGTTTTTCCTAATAAAAAAAGATATAGCATACAAAATTATTCAAATTTTGGACAAGCATACATATATAATGTGAAATTAATAGATGATATTATAGCAACAGGATTAACAAATCAAAGTTATGCATATTATGAAGAAAAATTTGCTGTAAAAGAAGAAGATGGAAAAATAAAATTAAATGTTAATGACTATATGGGATTTAATGATTTAAAAAAAGTTGCAGAAGATGATTATTTAAAAATAAGAGTGGAAAATAAAGAAGAATTTTATTCATTTGAAATTTATAGTGTAAAAATCACTAATAAAACAGATAAAAAAATTGTTTTATATGATGGGATTGTTGGAAATGAATTAAGCTTGATATCAGGTCAAGATGAAAGAAATCCAATCAATGTAAAAGATACTATTACTTTAGAACCAGGAGAAACAAGGACATTTGAAATTACATTTAATAAATATTATGATGAATCAACAAAAGCATCAGAAATAGCATTTAATAAAATAAGAATAATGACTGAACAATATACTGGAACAGAAGAAACAGAAGAGGAAGAACTAAGCAAAGCAGAAAGAACATACAGTATAACAATACCAATACAATAAGCATAAAAGGGGGTGATATCCATAGAAGATGAAGAGAAAAAACAAGCGGAAGAAGAACAAAGAGAAGCAGAGGCACAGGCTCAGCAAGAAGATAAAGAAGCCAGAATGGAAGATGAAGGATTAAATGAAAATTCCATGGATATTGGTGATGACGAAGCTGAAAGTGATGATGATAGCAACGACTCTGGTCATAGAAGAAAAAGAAATGATGACAATGATAAGGAAAAAGAGAATGCTGAAAAAGAGGCAGAAGAAAATGCTGAAGATACGAAAGAAAAAGCAGAAGACGATATAAAAGACCAAAAAGAAGGGGAAAAAGGCAAAGGAGAAAATACTGAAGATTTAAATCCAAATGACGGAAAAAATCCAAATGAAAATCAACCAGAGAATGAGTCTCAAGATCCCTCAAAAACGGAAAAAAATCAACCAGAAGATAATAATCCAGAAAATAATAAGCCGGAAAAAGACACTCCAGAGAGAGAGACTCCAGAAAACAACACACCGGAAAATAGTAATCCTGAAGGAAATGGCTCAGAACCTTCACCAGAAACCGGTGGACAAGAATTAAATCCACCTGAAAAAATGAATGCAGGTGATTTTGGAAATACTCCAGGTGCAGGCACAGCAGCAGAAGGAGAAGCAGCGGCAGGTGAAGGAGCAGCTGGAGCTGGAGAGGCAGGAGCTGCCGGAGGAGAAGCTGCGGCTGCAGGAGGATCAGCAGCGGCAGAGGGAGCAGCAGGAGGCGCGGCCGCAGCAGAAGGAGCAGCGACAGGAGCAGCGGCAGGAGCAGCGGCAGGAGCAACAGCTGGAGAAGCAGCGGCAGCAGGAGCAGCCACCGCAGGAGGCGTAGCAGCAGCACCTGTGTTGCTTATAGTACTACTGGTTATATTAATAATTATTATAGTTATAGGTGTTGCAGGATTCTTTACAACGATGCCACAATTTTTATGGAATAGACTTAAACAAATAGCATTAAGCTTATGGGATGGTGTGCAGGGTTATGTTATAGGTATGGATGAATCAACAGTAAATAAAGATGATATTATCTATACAGCTCAATATCTTTATGATATGGGATATGATTTAGTCGGAATGGGATTTGCCGAAAGCGTAGAGATATATGGACAAAAAGATGAAGATGGAAATGAAATTCCAGTTGAAGATGGTCATAGTAAAAATGAAATAAAAAAAGTAGATGCACCATATTTAAGAGCATATCTAGTAGCAGAAAATAGAACATATTTAGTTAATAATTATACGTTCAACCTGAAGGATTTTGCTAATAGCTTTTTTGATGGATCAATCTTCGATGAAGGAATGGATACCTGGGGAACAGGAATGATAGATCTGGATTCCAATCTACTAGAAAGAATAGGAATGCCACTAACGGGATTGAGAGTGGGAGAATATAATTTGGGAGAGCTTATCAAAGGTGTAAAAGTTGAAAGAGAAACTAACACAATGAGGATAAGAAGATGGAATATACATTGGGATTTTTGGAATGCACGTAGAGATTATACATATTATAGCTTAGAAGGTTGGACAGGAAGATATGGAAAACCATTTGAATTATTATTAACATTACATGTAGCAACAATGGCTCCAGATCTTGTAAAAGAATTTGCTTTAAATGATGATCTTGATGCAAAAGTTCATGTAAAATTAAGAGATACAGATTTTTCTGGAATCGTATTAGTAGATGGAAAAACAATTGATGAATTAGAAGATGCAGGAACATATAGTGAAGATACAATAGAAGCTTTAAGAAAATTCGAGAAAAAAAGAGCGTCAGACATAAACACATCAATTCCATATATTTCAAGTGTAACAAAGCATTGGTTTAGAAACGTTTATTTTGAAGGAACAGATTCAGATAGTGCAGATAAGAATACACTAATAGGAGTTGATGATGATGGAGATGGATTAGAAGATTATAATGAAACTTCTGGCCCAAAAACACAAAAAACTAAAAAATTATCTTCATCTGATAATGTATACAATTTTGGAGATGAAACAAATGCTGAAATGTCATTTTCAGGAGATCTAAAAGAGGAATTTGGTGAAGCAGCAGCTGCAGAGTTAGGCGGAGCAGCTATAACACTACAAGGATCAATGGAAGATGGAGTAGTTCAAACTAAAGATGCTGTAAGAGGAGTTACAAATCCTACAACTAAAGAATTGTTTAGTAAAAAATATTATATATATGATGGAACTGTTGCAACTGCTAAGAAAATTCAAGAAGCAAGAGCAAAAAAGGATAATAGTATAAAAGAAAAAATTTCATTTACGAAAGACTCATTACAAGCATTTACAATTCTTGAAGAAAGTGAGACGTTAGACGCTCAATATATTTATAGGGATTTAAAAGAACTCGTAATTGAATTAGGATACTTTGAAAAAGAAGATTTTTACGAAATTGAAAAACAAGTATTAGAATGGCCGATAGCAGAATATGTTCCTGGTGAATGGCCAGACAGAGAAATAGAAAAAGAAGTATATGAATATGGAACGTTGATTGCGTGTGATGAAACAGTAGCATACTCACTTGGAATGTCAGTACAAGATTTGAGAAAGATGACGGCAACAGAAGATGAAATAGAAGAAAATGATGATAACGAGGATGAAGATGCCTATAAGAATACGTTAAAAAGTTGTACTTTTATAGGTGATGAATATCTAAATAATTTGAAAAACAATGTTGATTTAGGCGATGCTGAATTCTATGTAAAAGATGGATCAGACGCACAATATTGGATAAATAATATAGCTAAAATACCAGCAGATACAAGTAGAGCAATAATATATACAGGATTAAATAATCCAAAAGAATATAAAGCAGGTGAAAATTTAGTAGATGCTTTATTAGAAAAATGTGAAGGAATAAGTATATATGTAATTGAAGTAATGCATGTAGGAGAAAATTGTAAAGATGCAGACGAACTTAATAAATTAATAGATACATATAATTCACATTTAAGAGAAAAATGTAAAAGAACAAAAGGTGCAACATTTTTAAATGCATCAACAGGACTTTTAATGAGTGGTTATTTAGCATATCCAGATAGCTCTAACAGAGTACTAAGTTCTGATAAATATGAGAAATTTGCAAAAAATATATATTTCCAAATGAAAAACAGAAAGGGAATTTCAAGTAACGCTACAGATGAAGAATTCGTAGAAAAATTTCTAAAATCAGCTAAAGAAGTAACAACATATATAAAAGAAAACGGGTTTGAATATGGAAACGCAGATTATATGCCACCTAAATCTGATGGAACAACAACAGAAGATGGTAGCAAAAAAATATCTGGAGATAGAATGGTTGCGTGGGCTTTATATAAAAGTGGATACACAGATCAGCCAGAAAGTGGATTATGCGTAGGCGAAAAAGGAGATTTTGTTGATTACTGTGAGAGTAAGGAATGGCAAAGAATAGAAAATGTAGATGACGTACAGGCAGGAGATATAGTATTTACAGGACAACTAGACGATGAAGGACTTAAAGCAAAGAACGTATTTATATGTGCAGGAGAGGGACAAAACTACAATTGCAACAGTCAAAATAAAATTAATGCAGAAAGTCAACCAATAAAAGAAAATATAGGTTCAGATTTTATGTGTGCATACAGGGTAACTGGAGATGGAGTAATAAGCACCGGATTTGCCAAAGATCTTGATGTTACTGCTATGGGAAATGGAAAAGTTACCGAGATATATAATGAAGATAACAATATATTCTCAGAACAAATATTAGCTGAAAGTATATATGGAGAAAAAATAAATAAGGTAACAGATGAAGTACCTGGAAGAGAACAATCATTAGAAGGAATAAGAATAAAACTAACAGATAAAGCTCTAAAAGGTTATGTATTAGTTATGTATGGTTTTAAAGTAGATAGCAAAGTACAAGTTGGAAAAGAGATTAAAACAGGAGACATACTAGGAAAAACATTAGATTCTGATATTTGCCTAATCTTAATTGATAGAGATAAAGCAGTTGTAGAAAATATTGAAGAATATATAAAAGTACCTAAAAAAGTTAAACAAGTAACTAATGATTTTGAATGGGCACTATTCTACTGGCTACCATTTGAAAGTGGTGCAGCAGATGTTACGGAATCATATCAAAGAGGAAGATACACAGGTCCAGCTTGTGTAAGTTCATGCTCATCAGGAGAGGTCGCTATAGGAATCGTACAATGGACAAGTTTAGGCAATATGTGTAATCAAAGAGATCAATTTTTGCCATTTATGAAAGAGAATTATCCACAATTTTATGCAAAACTATCGTTTTTAGCTGATAAAGGATCAAGTTATTATTGGAGTGATTACAATGGAGCCAATGCGGTACAGAAAGCATTGCTAGATTGTGATAAAATGGATCATGAGACATTTTTACAGGCACAAATGGAGTGTGCCAAAGCAAATTATTACGACCCTCTGATAAAAGCACATCCGTGGTTAGAACAAAAAGCAATGTGCGTTCAAGGTGAAATCTTACATTTAAGTTTATGGGGAGCAAATATAAGTGACTTAGATAGCCATAAAGGAGATTCTGATGCAGAATTATTAGCGTATGTAAGACATAAAATAGCTAATACAAATTCAACTGCTGGAGAAGCTTCAGGAGATGAATCTTCAGGAAGAGCCTTCAGCGAACCTGAAATAGGATATGGAATACTTGATGGAAGGTTAACAGAAGCAGACGTTGAAGAATGGGTTAGAACAGGTGATACATCAGTATTAACATCAAAAGGTGTAAAATACAATGGTCCATAGAGAATTAAAAAATATTTTGTAGAAGGGGTGTATGATGAGAAAAAGAAATAAAAATAAAAATAAGAAAATTAAAAAAGCACTAATTTCAGTTGCTATAATAGTAATTTTAATAATATTAATTAATATTATAACTCTATATTGTACACCTCAGGGATATGCCAAAAGAATGTTGAAATATATAAACAGTGATAAAGTAAACGAGGATGTAATGCCAATAGGTAATACATCTTCTTGGTATAGCGAATATCACGGAAATATAAACTCAAGTGTTGTAGATAAATCTGCATACTATTTTGCAACAACACTAGTTCCGGAATACTATAAAGTAGAAGATTCAAAAGCATATTATAAAAAACATAAAAAAGAAATCAAGATCATACTTGGAGTTACAAAATATGAAGAGTTTGATCAAATTGTAAAAAATGTTAAATCACTACAAGGTGAAAATTTAGAATTTGAGGAATACTTTATAATCGATGGCTCAACTAAGAATGGAGACAATTCAATTAATACAGTTTTAGGAATACAATATAAAGATAACGAAGTAATATTATTTAATTTAAATATTTCTGATAAAATAAAAAAAGGTAAAACACCAGTTATATACTGTACAGTTAAAACAGGCGAATACAAAGTCGAAAGAAAATCCGAAGATATAGAAAAAGGAAGTAACCCAGAAGGGCATACAGGAAAAGTTATAAATTAAAAATTAGGATACACTTTATAAGCAAATTAAAGTGTATCTTTTTTTGTAAAATACTGTTGAGAAATAAAAAAATATGGTAAAATAAAATTAGTATATTATAAATTGGAGAATAATTTCTACAAGGAGAGTGGAAAATGAAAAAGAAAAAAAGAAAAGTATTTTCAAAAAAAGAAAAAATAGTAATGATAAGTTTGGGAATACTGGCATTTATATTAATTCTCGGAATAACATTAATGCCAACTAAAATTAAAAATGTAAATAATCAAGTAGCCAATAATGAAGATTTAAATAGAGAATTGACGACTGTTAAAGATGTTGTTGAATATTTGGAGAGCACATTTATTTCAATGGAAGAATCTAAGACAGATGGTTATGAGTTAGACATATACGTTAATTTTAAGTATGATTTATATGAAGGTAATATTTCTAAAGAACAGTATTTCAAAAATTTTTATGAAAAAATAGCAGTGGTTACAAAATTCAAAAGTTTTAGAATCATAGATTCAAGTAAAGACATAACAATTGAAGTAAAATGTTCATCAACTGGAATTTCAGAAGTAAAAATAAATGGAGATGTAAATTATTATAAAAACCAAGACTCAAAAAGAAGCCAAGCAAATGAACTAAAAGTAGAAACATTAGAGTTGAGTGTTAATTCACAAGTATTGCAAGATTTAATAAATGCAAAATGGAGAGCCTCAGCTGTAAATCTAGGTACAAAAGAAAGTACATATGAAAAATATGATGTATATTTTGATGAGGGATATGAAATAAGAAATATTCAAGGAAAAGTATTCAATATTGTATTTACAAATAAATATAAAGATAAAGTGGTAGAAGGATATAAAGTAGGAGATAGCTTAGAAAAAATAGAGGGCGATTTAGGAACATCATATAAAGACTCAGGAATGATAGGATATAAAACTAAAAACTTTTATATTATATTTTCGGCAGATCAAATATCAGTATATCCAAATTATCAGTATGATTACACAGAATTTGAAGACTTAGTAAAAGAATATAATGATAAAAAAGATATTAACGATTTCATGGATAAATTAACTGATATATGGCCAGATTATGATAGTTATGACTATGATACAAGCTATGTAAACATTACATATACATTAAAAGGTGTAAAGATTTCATTCTCATCAACTAAAAAGGATGGAATCCAAATATTTGAAAATTATAAGGGAAGCCTAAAAGAAACAAAAGATACATACACAGATTTATATTATAAATTAGATAAAAATTTAATGTTTAATAATGAAACTTTAAGAAAAATGAATCGAATGTATGACAATACAGGTGCTGAATCAGATCCAATTCATTACAGTAGCAAGTTCTATGTATTTTATACATTAAGCAATCAGAAATATAAAAATATTAAAATAATGTCAATTGATAAAGAACATCCAAATAATGAATTTGATGATACATTAGAAATAACATCATATGTTTGGGCAGATGATTCACATATGATTTATGGTGTAAGTGGTGACGGAATATACATATATGATGCAGAGAATAGAACAACAGAAAAAATATTATCAGGAAAAGATACTTATAAAATAACAAATTACAACAGAGAAACAGAAATTATAGAATATGATGACGTAAAAGCAAAGATTAATTTTTAAGGGGAAAATAAATGAAACAACTAAAATTAGTATCAAAAAGAATATTAATAATTTATATAATAATTTTTATTGTTCTATCATCAATGTCATCATGTTTGGCAAGAGGATATGATGAGAAGTGTGGAGAGTATGCTGCACAGTGGGCAATAGAATTCATAGACAAAAATGCAGGAAGTAGCCAATATAGTTGCAGTGGAAATTTAGGATCAATTAATGGAAAAACGTCATGTAACTGGTCTGGAGGTACACAAGATAATGGATACGGTTCAGGAACATTTTATGGTTGTTGTACATGCTGGGTACATTGGATATTCTATTATGCACTTGGCGTAGATATCAATGACATGGGATTTGATCCATTATCTGATACAGCATATGCTAATCTAAAAGGTGGAAATGAATATTTTGATGACGTATCAGGACAGACATTACAAGCAGGAGATATTTTGATTGTAAATGGACACGCCGAAATGTATGCTGGAGATGGCACACATGCTAACTTTGGAAGCACACCAATGAATCATCACGCAGCATGTAGCAGAATGACTCCTGGTCAAAGTAGTGAAGGAGCAATAGCAGTAAGACTAAAAAATTCAGTACAAGTTAACCCAGCAGGATCTGTTGCAGTAGAAGAACTTGAAGATGAAGATTTAAATATATATGATGAAAATGGATTTATATATACAGGTGTTGCTAAAATAGAAGGATATAAAGGTTCAGCTCCATTTTTAAAATGGATATTTAAAATGTTAACTCAAATATTGGACTATCTAATTGGAATATTAACATTAGGTGGAAGAATTGTTTGGGTAGGCTGGACAGCAATAATTGAAAGACTTGTAATGGACGGAATTGTAAATGCAGTAACAGGAATAACTAATAAGAGAGACGATAGTTGGGAAAAAGATCCAGATAAAATAGATGAAACAGATCAAGAAGTTCAACAAGAAGCAGAAGCAGAGAAACAAAATGCAGATAAACCACAAGCTACAGGAAGCAAAGATAATCCAAATGAATATATAAGCGAAGGAATGCAAGGAGTATCAGATATAGGTGGAAAAGTACAATTAAAAACATCATCAGAAGCAAATGTAACTGTAGAAAATATTGTATATAATAAAATTCCTATATTAGATATTAACTTCTTCAATTTTGAATCTGCAGGTGGAGCAGTAGTAGATCAAGATGGAATTATATACATAATAAAAGAAAATGTTGCAATGTGGTACTATGTATTTAGAATTATGGCAATTGTTGCAATGTTAGCTGTTTTAATATATTTAGGAATAAAAATGACAATAACAACAGTAGCAGAAAAGAAAGCTGTTTACAAACAAATGATGTTAAGCTGGCTTGCAGGATTTATTTTAGTATTTGCAATAAATTATATTATGTATGGAATTATACATTTAAATGAACAATTTATAAGTTGGCTAATACCAAAGTATGAAGATGGAACAGAAATTTCATTATATGAAACTGTAAGAACTAAAGCATATGAATTAAAAGCAACTACAGGATTTGTTGGAATGATAATGTATATGGTTTTAGTGTATTATGCAATAAGATTTTTATTAATATATTTTAAGAGATATTTAACAGTAACAATTTTAGCACTGATATCACCATTTGTGGCAGTTATATATGCTATAAAAAGAGTAACGTCAAATGGAGGAAGTGCAGCAATATTTACAAACTGGTTTAAAGATTTCTTATATACAGTAGTTATACAAGCAATACATGCATTAATTTATACAGTGTTTGTTGGAACAGCATTGAAGTTAACAGAAACTTCAATTGAAGGTATTTTTATAGCATTCATATTCCTAAGAGTTATGTTAAAAATGGACCCAATAGTAAGAAAAGTATTTGGTTTGGAAGGAAAAAATGGTGGAAAAATAGTAGTAGCGCCATTGGGAACACAATTAGCAGTCCTTAAAGAACTAAAAAAATCAAACAGCTTTAAAGGTGTGAAGAGAATAGCTGGTGGTATTGTTGGAAACGCTGTAGTTGTTCCAACAGCCAAAGCAGTAGGAGGTATATCACGTGCTGCAGACAAAATAAGAAGCGGTATTATTGATGAATTTGGAAGTACAGAGTATTATAGTGAAGAAAAAGTAAAAGAAAGAGAAAAGAAGAAAAAAGAAAGAAAACAAAAATGGAATGAAGTTTCAAAAAGCGTGGGAACAGGACTAGCTATAGGTGCTCATGGAATTACAGCTGCAGCAAAATTTGGTGCATCAATTCCACTTCTAATTGTAGAACCAGAATATGGAATTATGGTTTTTGATTCTGCTTGCACATCAGCTGATGAAGTTTCAGCTAAAATAAGAGGGGCTAAAAAAGGAAAATTATTACCTAAATCATACCCTAATACAAAGAGATTTAAGTTAAAAGGAATACAACCAAAGAGCAGAGCAGGTGCGAATAAACTAATGAAAAGATTATCTTTATTAGGAATTCCATTTGCAATAGCAGCTGGAGGAACAGCATATACAAGAGGTAAGAAGCCAGGAACTGCCGGAAATGAAAGAAAAGAAATTGGACAAATAAAAATGAGCCAGTTAACAGAAGAGCAAAGAAGAAGATTAGCTGCAAAAATTGGAACAGCCAAAACATTAAGATATGCAAAACCTAGCATGACAATTGAAGAAGTTCTCGAAGAAGGAGACTTTGACAAAGCTGAAGCATATGCAGATTTACTAGTTGAAGCTAGAAAACAAGAGCAAGAATTAGAATTGCAATTTAGAGAATTGACAGGAAGAATGGATGATGATATTGCTGCGATGGAAAAAATTGATCCTAGATTTGCAAGTGCCATGAAAGATAAAAAGACAAAAGAGCTAGCTAATGCCGCATTAGTATTAGCAAAACCATTATCAGAGAAAGATATTTATAGAGCGGTACAAAATTACAAATCAAAAGTGCCACAATTTAATGAAGCTGCAGAAAGAATAAGTTCTAGAGACGTAGAAGGAATTGCAAAAGAAATAAATGCTGTACTAAAACAAAAAGGTACAGACATGGAAATGAGCAAAGAGTTTATAGATAAAGTTCAACAACAGTTAACTGATAATCAAAGAAGGATGCAGGAAGAAAAAGAAAGAAGAGAACAACATGATGTTGCGGGACAAGATGTATCAGCAAAAGCAAAGGGAAAATCAATAACACCTCAACAAAAATCATTGAAAGAACAAATAAAAGATTTGTCAAGAGGAGATCCAAATAATCCATATGCAGCAGAAAACGCAAATGCACCAAAGCAAAATGGAGAAAAAGAAAATACCCCTGGAAGTGAGAGTGGAAGCAGTGTTGAGAGATTAGTAAAAAATATTAGAAATGCATCTAGGGGAACAGCAAGTAAGACAGCTACAGTTACTCCAAAAACAATGGACTTTGCAAAAAGAATAGAGGAATTAGATAGATTAAGTGAACAAGTCTCTAATATTACAGGTGAACAATTATATGATCTTGACGATGTATTTCGTAGATTAGAAGCTTTATAAAAGAATAAATTGGTAAATAACTCAAAATAGAATATATACAACTTCACGAATGATGTACTAAAATAAGCGTGAGGTGAAAAAAATGCCAGATTTTGTTATAAAGCAGAAAAAGAAAAAAGATTATGAACAATTTACATGTAGAATAGAAGCTGATGTACTAGAAAAAGTTAAAAGAACAGTGCTTGATTATAATTTGCCATCAGTAAATGAATTTATTAATGAATGTATAAAATACTCATTAGAAAATATGAAAATTATTGATGAAGACGAAGTAGAAGAATAAACCTTCTACTTTGTTTTTTTATAATAAGATACTTTCTTAATGAATACAAAAAAGAGAAAATATTTCTATTTTCTCTTTTTCCTTTTGGAGGCGACACCCGGATTCGAACCGGGGATCAGAGTTTTGCAGACTCGTGCCTTACCACTTGGCTATATCGCCATATAATAAAATGGAGCGGGAAACGGGGCTCAAACCCGCGACCTTCGCGTTGGCAACGCGACGCTCTATCAACTGAGCTATTCCCGCAAAACAAAGCAAAACTATAATAGCAAAAAAAATAACAAAAGTCAAGTATTTAACTCAGCATTTTTTATGATTTTGGATTTTATGGAACTCGATAAAAGTTTTTATAGTTATTAATGAAATGATATAAATACTCTAAAGGAGTCTTTTTACTAATATATGTTGTAGAATAAATATTAGTACTATAAATTTTATCGTTTTCACAAAAAATATCAATTGCAGCAATCTTTTGGTTCTCATAAATAGGCGTAGCAAGATTTTCTTCAGATAAAACGACAGAAATTGAAGAAATTAGTTCCTTTTTTATAGGATAAAATTCAGGAAAATTTTTATCTAAAACAGGAGAAAGCTTAGAAGTTACTTTAGGAATTTCTATAAAAGGAATTATATAATCTGAATATTCTTTGAATTTGGTAGTAATTAAATCTTTAAATGATACAGCTTCATAATTATCGAATACATAATTTATTAATTTTATAGAGTCATTTGTTCTTATAGATTTTGTGTCAGCACCCAAAACAATTACAATAATATCTAGATTGTCTTGTTTAGCAGAAGTAATAAGACATCGACCTGCTTGACTAGTGTAACCTGTTTTAATTCCATATACAGAAGGAATTGTACCGAGAAGTTCATTAGTATTATGAATAGATTTTATTGAACCATTTATAGAAACATTATAATATTTTGTCCCCACAATTTGAACAAAAAGTGGATTGCTTAAAGCATAATCGCATAAAAAAGCAAAGTCAGAAACAGTTGTATAATGATCTGCATTATCAAGTCCGTGAGGAGTTACAAAATGTGTTGATTGAAGAGATAGATCATTAGCCTTATTGTTCATAAGTATTGCAAAATTTTCAACAGAACCAGCACAATATTCGGCGAGCGCAACAGCAGCATCATTACCAGAACATAACATTAGTCCATATAATAAATCTCTGACCGATATAGTATCATTAGTATGTAATCCTAGTCTAGATCCGCCTGTAGAAGCGGATTTTACTGAAATAGTAACAATATCATCAAGATTACAATTTTCTAATATGATAGTGCATGTCATTACCTTGGTAGTAGAAGCCATTGCACATTTTTCATCTACATTTTTTCTAAATAAAACTGTTTTTGAATTTCTTTCAAAAACAATTGCTCTCCTTGAGTAAATTTCAAAATCAACATTAGAAGGTTCGGAATTGATTTCTACAGATTCCGAATCCTCGATTAAATCATCAGCAAAAGAACAGCAAAACATTGAAAACAATAGGAATATTATAAAAAAACATTTAAAAAATCTCATTTAAAAACAGCCCTCGATATTAACAAATTATTATAAGATAAAAATATGCCAGCAAAGTATTAATATGACAAGAAAAATTAACAAAAATATAATATAAATGTAATATATCATGAAATGGCTGAAAATACTGAAATATAAGAAAAACAGCCAAAAAATGAGAATTGACAAAAAAATATAAAAAGATAAAATAAAATTATAAAATAGAATAATTAGGGGAGTTATACCGAAAAAGCGATAGGAGAAGAGAATATGAGAGATAAAATATTGAAGAAAACCATAGCAACAATCTGTATAATGGCAATGATATTACCAATCTCATCAGAAGTATTGGCTAAGATAACTGAAACGGCAAAAGATACTGAGCAAAAGTTTGGAATATCACTATTTCATGAGAGTACTTTCTTAGGAGATTCAAATCAAAAATTGAATTTTGCATATAAAGTAGGAAATAGAAATTTTTATAGGGTATATGCTGGAAATAATGATTATGAAACAACAGCAATTTGTTTGAATAAAGATGGAAAGTTCCCTCAAGAAAAGAATGATGATCAAACAACAAATACAGGGAACTATAAGAGTTTAGGAACTGCAACTGCAGCAACATTAAAAGAAGCTTATGATAAAATAGATGATAAAAAGTCAGCACAAATTTCATGGCTTATCAATAATGTAGTCCTTCCAGAAGATTCAACTGAATTGAAAGATTTAAAGTTAAGTAAGATATATAAAGAATTAATTGATAGTACTGCAAATACAGAAAATCCACTTACACTTGATCAAATAAAGAAAATTATGACAGAAGATGATTTAGTATTTGCTTATCAATGTGCAATATGGCAAGCAACAAATTATTCAACTGTAACAAATGCAAACAAAGCTGAAATTTTAAATGAAGTGTTCCAAGGAAATAATTCAGGAAGCGATTCAAGTAGCAACTGGGATGCATTGACAGGAAACGATAGATGGGGATATAGAGGTAAAAAAGGTACATACATTAATACAATGATTCAATACTATATAAACCATTTTAGTGGAACAGAAGATATAATTCCAACAGCATCATCAACAACAGTAGCTCCTAAAATAACAGTTCCAGAAGCAGTAGACGGAAAAAATGAATATGAAATAAAGGGAACAAAATTATTTATAGGACCATTCACAATTAGTTCATCAGAAGAAGGAAAACAAACAGTTGATTATGCGATAGGATTTACTTTTAAAGATGAGGCTGGAAAGGATTTAACTGTTGAACCAGGATCATCAGGGTATATAATTACTGATGCTAATACAACTACATCTCATCCATTAGCACAAACAAAAGACGCTCTTGAGGGAAAACAATTCTATTTAGCTCTTCCTTTAAATACTAAAATAAGAACAGTAGGTATAAAACTAACAACAGCTAGTATAAAAGCAGAGTCAACAGGAACTGTATGGAAAGCCACAGAAGACGATAATATGCAACCACTATTAACAATAAATAGAACAGAAACAAAAGGAAATAATGTGGAAGCAACATATACATTTACGACAAAAGTTACTACAAATTATGATGTAGCATTAAGAAAACATATAGTAGCAGTATATAGAAAAAATACATCAGGACAATGGCAAATAATATATGCTGATCCAGATAAAGATAAAAAACTTGATCCAAGAACGCCGATAACAAAAACAGCAACAACAAACTCATTTAACCAAATAGAGTATGAACATAGAAAAGATCCTATGCAATTAGAAGTTGGAGATAGAGTTGTATATGGTATAAACGTTTATAACGAAGGAGAAGATACAGTAAGAATTACACAAATAACAGATCATATGCCTCCATCAGGAATTAGATTTATAGACGTAACAAAAGAAACGGTAGTAGATAAAGCAGCAATAAACAAAGACTGTACACAAGCCAATAGCACAGTTAGTTATAAGAAAACAAATTCATATTTGTATGAACTAGAAAAAGGGCAAAAAAGTGATACAATAGAAATTGAGTTTGAAGTTACAGAAGACGCAAAAGGAAAAATAGTAACTAACATAGCAGAAATTTCAGAAATGACAGATGAAAAGGATAATCCATTAGATAATGATATTGATTCAGCACCAAACAATGTAAAATTACCAACAACAGAAGAAGAGTGGCAGAACTATACAGGAAATGATACAGAACAATTTAAAAATCCAAGTGATTTAAGTAAATCAGATTACTATTACAAAGGTCAAGAAGATGATGATGACTTTGAAAAAATTACAGTACCAGCTGAAAAGAAAATAGATTTAGCTTTAAGAAAATCAATTGAAACAGTCAATGGAGAGGCAAAGAATAGAGCAAAAGATCCAGATACAACACCATTAACAGACGGAGATAAAAAGACAACAACATCAAATTTCTCAGATATAAAAACAGAAGTACCAGTAAAAGTTGGAGATGTAGTTGTATATTCAATAAGAGTATTTAACGAAGGAAATGCAGACGGATTTGCAGGAGAAATCACAGATTATATTCCAGAAGGACTAGGATATATTGATGGATGTGATATTAACCAAAGCAATGCATGGAAATTAAAAATTGATCCACAATTTGAGACAGTAAAATTAAGCACAATAACAAATGGAACAAACAATTTATCAGTAGCAGATTTTAAAAATAATTCAAGCATATCAACACAAGATGATGTAAAAAATGTCAATATAGCAAAAGGAAAAGTAACAATAACAACAGACAAGCTTGCAACAGGAGAAGAAAATAAATTAAAAGCATTTGATGAAACAAACAAGAAATTAGACATACATACAGTTCAAGTTGCTTGCATAGTTTTAGATGACGCAAAAGCAAATGATACTTTAAGAAATATTGCAGCAATAACAGAATATAGAAATGAAAATCAAGAAAAAGTAACACCAGATATTGATTCAAATTCAGATAACGATTTATCAAATTTTGATGAAAAAAAACATGAAGATGATGAAGATTATGAAAAATTATTAGTTAAAGAAACAGCATATGATTTAGCATTAAAGAAATACGTATCTGGAGTAACAGATGCATCAAACAACAAGAAAGAAATCTCTAGTGAACAAAAAAGAGAATTAAAAATAACAAGTGTAGATGCATTAGAGAAAAGAACAGATTCACAAGAAAAATTAGATGCAACATATTCATTTGGAACAGATAAAGCAACAAATCCAGTAGAAGTTAAAAAAGGTGATTATGTTACATATACATTAAGAATATACAACGAAGGTGCAACAGACGCAGTAGTTGGAGAAGTATTTGATACAACACCAGAAGGATTAGAATTCCTATCAAATAGTGCTATAAATAAAAAATACGGTTGGGAACAAATGAAAACAACAGTAGCCGGGGGATGGGATAAATCCGAAGGGTTAGTAACAAAATACTATGCAAATACAGTACTACCTGCATTTGATGCAACAAAGAAAAATGATACACCATCATTTAATGATCAAACAGGTGTAGGAATAGATATGGGAGTAAGTTATCTCGAATTAAAAATAGAATTCAAAGTAACTACAGATGAAAATAAACAAATCAAAAATATAGCAGAAATAACAGTAGATGATGGTGACGACAATGATTCAACACCAAACAATAAAGATGAAAAAGAAGATGATGAAGACTTTGATGTAATAATACCAAAGAAATTTGACTTAGCATTAAGAAAATTTATAACACAAATAGATGATAAAGAAATAAAAGATAGAATTCCAGAAGTAAATACAACACCATTAGATGATGGAACGGAAACAACAGCAAAATATGAACATACTAAAGAACCAAAAGTAGTTGTAAAAGGACAAAAAGTAATATATACATTAAGAGTTTACAATGAAGGAACAATGGATGGATATGCTTCAGAAATAACAGATGATTTACCAGAGGGAATAACATTCTTACCAGAAGATGAAATTAACTTAGAATATAAATGGAAGATGTATGATAAAGATGGTAAAGAAACTGAAGATGTAGAAGAGGCAGTAACAATCAAAACAGATTATGGTTCAAAAGAAAATGGAGTTGCTACAACAAAACCAGATGATTACACAAAAGAAAAATATCCATATTATAAATCAAATTCAAACTTATTAGTAGCATATGATAAATCAACAATGAAATCTGGACCAGATTACATTGATGTAAAAGTAGCTTTTGAAGTAACACAAGAAAGTGTAACTGATGGAAATAAAGAAATAGTAAATACAGCAGAAATTTCAAAATGCAAAGACAAAGATAATAAAGATGTTGAAGATATAGACTCAACACCTGGAAATAGTAAAGAAGATGAAGATGATATTGATAAAGAATACTTAGTATTAAAATACTTTGATTTATCATTATTAAAATATGTAAGTAAAGTAATGGTAACAGAAGATGGTGTTACAAAAGAAACAGAAACAGGATATGATGGAACAGAAAATCCAGAGCCAGTAGTAAAAGTCGAATTAAATAAAAAGAAATTAGCTAAAACAGAAGTTAAATATGTATACACAATTAAGATAACAAACGAAGGTGAAATAGAAGGATATGCTAAAGAAATAAAAGACAGAATACCAGATGGATTAGCTTTCTATGAAGAAGATAATACAGAATACAACTGGAAAGTACTAGAAGAAGGAATTGTAACAACAGATTACTTAAAAGACACATTATTAAAACCTGGAGAAAGCGCAACAGTTCCAATAGTATTAAGATGGGTAAACTCAGAAACAAACTTGGGACAAAAAATAAATGTAGCTGAAATAAGTAAAGATGAAAATGAATATGGTGTACCAGATATTGATTCAACACCTGATAACAACAAAGACGGTGAAGATGATCAAGACGAAGCACTTGTACTACTATCAATTAATACAGGTTCTGCACCATTATATATAACATTAATAACAATAATAACAGCAATACTTGGAACAGGAGCATACTTAATATACAGTAAAGTTATAAAAAAATAACACTAAAAATAAAAAAGATCTAATCTTATAAAGGTTAGATCTTTTTTTGTTTATACATAAGAAAACTAAATACTTTTTTACGGTATAAAGCTAAATAAAACTCAAAAGCTTTAAAATGCCAAATAAATAAAGAAAAAGTTACCATAAAGCTTGCAAATGTAACAAAAATGTAATATAATTGAAATGTGTGGAAACTCAAGAATTCCGTAAGGAAATATCGAATAATATAAATATAAAAAGGATGTTTAAGGAGGATATTGTGGAAAGAAAAAATATTTTAAAGAAAATTATAGCAAGTTTCTGTTTATTAATAATTGCATTGCCAAGTTTTTCTCAAGTAATTGGGGCAACAATGGACAGCGTAGGAAAAACAGGAGACACAGCAAAATTTGGAATTAGCTTTTTAAACAAAAATGGATGGGGATACAAAATCCAAAACAGATTAACATACAGAGTGTATGAAGACAAAAATTCAAGCAAAGATTACAGTAGAGATATTTATTGCTTAGATTATACAAAAAAATTCCCAAATGAAGATTCAAATAAAACAACATTCACAAATAAAGGAAGCTTAACAAGTTCAATCAAAAATAAAGATAAAATTGAATTAATCGCACAAAACATGTATTTAACAAGCATGACTGATGAAGAAAAAGATGAAGTATTATCAAAAATATTCGCAGACATAATAAACAGAACTTCAACAGATGCTAACCCAGTAACATTAGAATATATTAAGAAAACAATAAACGAAGATGATATATTCTTTGCTCAACAATGTGCTATTTGGAAATACACAAACAACTTAGAATGGCAAGGAGCATCAATTTGGTTAACAAATAAAGAAAATCCATCAGACACAGACTGGTATCAAATATCAAATGTTGGAGAAGCAAGATTCGCATTCATGCAGGAAATTTATACATATTTAACAAGTGAAAAATTAAAAAGCGAATCAGAACTTACAAATCCATCATTTGTAAAGAGCGATAAAACATCAACAGAAACAGAAGAAGGATACATAGTTGGTCCTTTCCACATTAAATCTGGAACAAACACAAATTATACAGTTTCAATTGAAGATCAATCAGAATCTAAATTGACAACATATACAGTAGTTGACAAAGATGGAAATAAAATAGCAAACAAATTAGAAGATGCTATTGATAAAGATTTTTATATAAGAGTTCCATTAAAAACAACTGCAACAAAGGTAGTATTAAAATTAAATTATAATTCATATAAAACAACAACATCACTATGGGAAAACGGAGAAAATGATTCTCAACCATTACTAGAAGTTGAAAAAGAGAAAATCCCAGGTGAAGACAAAGATGAAGCACCAATAGAAAGACCAGAAAAAATATATGACTTAGCATTAAGAAAATACATAATAAAAGTAGGAGATAAAGAAATAACAAATAGAAGACCTACAATTACATATAACAAAGAAGACAAAGAAATAAATTATAAACACAAAAAAGACCCAGTTGTATTAAATGCTGGAGATACAGTAGTATATGAAATAACTGTATATAATGAAGGAAATCAAAAAGGAAAAGCAACAAGAGTAAAAGATTATTTACCAGCAGGACTAGAATTCGTAAAAAATAGTGAAATAAACAAAGAATATGGTTGGATGGCTTCACAAGATGGTTCATACATAGTAACAGCATATACACAAGACTATGAATTAGATCCATTTGATGAAGAAACAAAAAAATTATCTAGCGTAAGCCTAAAAGTTGAATGTAAAGTTAAAGAATCAGTAACATCAGGAGTATTAACAAATGTAGCTGAAATAGCAGAAGATAACATTGATGATATAGATTCAGAACCAGGAACAATAGATATAAGTAAAATTAATTTACCAGATTATAAAGGTAAAGATTCTAATAAAGAAGACTTAACTGATTCAGATTATTTTTATAGAGGTCAAGAAGACGATGATGACTTTGAAAAGGTTACAGTAGAAAATCCAAAAATAGATTTAGCATTAAGAAAGTACATTTCAACAGTTAATGGAGAAAATCAAAATAGAGAACCACAAGTAGATGTAACAGGACTAGTAAATGGAACATCAACAACAGCAACATATAAACATTCAAAAGTTCCAGTACAAGTAAAAAAAGGTGATATAGTTATATATTCAATAAGAGTGTATAATGAAGGTGACCAAGATGCATACGCAAATGAGATCACAGACTATATACCAGATGGTTTAGGATTCATAATGAATCACAAAACAAACTATACAAATAACTGGAAAGTTACATCAACAGAAAATAAAATAGTAAAATTAAATACAATAGAAAATGCAACAAAGAACTTATCAATATCAGACTTCCAAGGTGTTAGTTCAATAGATGATGTTGATGTTGTTACAGGAAAAGCAACAATCAAAACAAACAAATTAAAATATGAACAAGGAAGCACAGAAAACTTAATAGAAGCATTTGATAAAACAAAAACAGAACCATCAAGCAAAGTAGTTCAAGTAGCTTGCGTAGTAGTAGCTGATGAAATATCAGATGAAACAATTAAAAATATTGCAGCAGTTACTAAGCACAGTGATGCAAATGGAAATACAAATGTTACAGATAGAGATTCACAACCAGAAGAAATAGATATAGCTAACTATCCAGATAACAGCAATATTCAAGATGATGATGACTTTGAAAAATTAGTATTAATTAATAAAAAATATGATTTAGCATTAAAGAAATTCTTATCAGCAATTGAAGGAAAAGAAATCACACCTTCAAGATTACAAAAAGTAAATGCAGCACCATTACAAGAAGGAAAAGAAGATGCTGAATATACAATGGATAAATCAGTAGTAAAAGTTGCAACAGGTAACTCAGTAGTATACACAATTAGAGTATACAACGAAGGTGAACAAGATGCATATGCAGAAGAAGTAAAAGATAACATTCCAGAAGGACTTGAATATATAGAAGACAGCGAAATAAATAAAACATACAGATGGAAAGTAGAAGATGGAAAAGTTGTTACAGATTACTTATCAAAAGAAGTAAATCCTGATAAACAAATCAAAGCATTTGATAAAGCAACAGGAGAAATTAGTTATCAAGAAGTAAAAATAGAGTTTAAAGTAGTAAGTAAAGAAGCGAAAGTTATAAAAAATATAGCTGAAATAAAAACAGATGATGGTGATGATATAGATTCAACACCAGACAACAATAAAGAAGACGAAGATGACCAAGATTATGATAATATCATTCCAGCAGTATATGACTTAGCATTACAAAAATTCATAACAAAATTAGATGATAAAGATATCACATCAAGAGTTCCATTATTATCAATAGATGAAGATGGAAAAATAACATATAATCATACACAAGATCCTTTAACAGTAGCAAATCAAAGCACTGTAGTATACACAATTAGAGTATACAATGAAGGAACAATAGAAGCATATGTTGAAGAAGTAAAAGACAATATTCCAGAAGGATTAGTATTCTTACCAGATAATGAAATAAACCAAAAATATGGTTGGAATTTATATGATGAAAATGGAAAAGAAACAGATAATGTAGATGAAGCAAAATACGTTAGAACAGATTATTTATCAGAAGCTAAATCAGCAGAAAGAGGAGAAAATAATCAATTAAAACCTTTTGACAAAGCATTAGGAATTACAGATTCAAATCCAGATTACAGAGATGTGCAAGTAGCATTTAAAGTAGATCAATCAAAAATGAGTACAATGGAAAGAAGAATTAAAAATATGGCTGAAATAACAGCAGACAATGGTGACGATATAGATTCAACACCAGATAATGATAACCCAGACGAAGATGATCAAGACGATGAAGAAATCGAATTAAAATATTTCGACTTATCATTATTAAAATATGTAACTAAAGTAGTAGTAAACGAAGACGGGGTAGTAAAAGAAATAGAAACTGGACATACAGGAGCAGAAAACCCTGAACCAGCAGTAAAAGTTGAAATCAACAGAAAGAAATTAGACAAAACAGCAGTAACATTTATTTATACAATAAAAGTTACAAACGAAGGTGAAATAGAAGGTTATGCTAAAGAAGTAAAAGATAGAATTCCAGAAGGTCTTGAGTTCTATACAGAAGATAATCCACAATGGAAAATCTTAGAAGACGGAATAGTAACAACAGATGCTTTAGCAGATACATTATTAAAACCAGGGGAAAGTGCAACAGTTGAAATAGCATTAAGATGGAAAAGAGATGCAAACAACCTTGGATTAAAAGTTAACACAGCTGAAATCAGTAAAGATCAAAATGATTATAATACGCCAGATATTGATTCAACACCAGACAATAATATAGATGGTGAAGATGATCAAGATACAGCACCAGTTATTTTATCAATCACAACAGGTTCTGCACCTACATACATAGTATTAACAATCACAATAATGACTATATTATCAACTGGATGTTATGCAATTAAGAAATTTGTATTATAGAATTTAATTAAATAAGAAGGGCTAAATAGAAATATTTAGCTCTTTTTTTGCTTTCAAGAAATACACAGATTCTTCACTAAAAGTGGATAAATCAAAGAAAAGAAAGGAGAAAAGAAGATATTAACAATAATAAATAGCATATCATTAATAGGAATAAACGGATATAAGATAGAAGTTCAAGTAGATGTTAGTAATAATATGCCCAAATGGGAAATCGTAGGTTTGCCAGATATCAGTATAAAAGAGTCAAAAGAAAGAGTACAAGCAGCCATAAAAAATAGCGGGTACGAATTAAGAAGCAAAAAGATTTTAATAAATTTAGCACCGGCTGAAATAAAAAAAGAGGGTTCAGTATTTGATTTAGCAATTGCAATAGGAATTTTAAATAATTTAGAATACATACACAATAAAAAATTAAATGAATACGCATTTATAGGAGAACTATCTTTAGATGGCAAAGTAAACGCCATATCAGGAATTTTGCCGATGTGCATAGAATTACAACGAATAGGAATAAAAAAGGTAATATTGCCAAAAGAATGTCAAACAGAAGCAAGTATAACAAAAGGACTAGAAGTATATGGGGTAGAAACATTAAAAGAGACAGTAGAATTTTTAAACGGAGAAAAGAAAGTAGAAAGGTCAGAAACACATTTAGATCAAATACTAGATCATAGAACTATGAGTAAAATAGATTATTCAGAAGTAAAGGGACAGCATGAAGCTAAGAGAGCACTAGAAATATCAGCGGCAGGAGGCCATAATTGTTTACTAATAGGAAGTCCTGGAGCAGGAAAAACGATGTTAGCAAAAAGACTCACTACAATCTTGCCAGATATGACTTTTGAAGAAGCACTTGAAGTAACCAAAATTCACAGCATAGCAGGAATGACAAAAAAGAGTCAATTAATAACAGAAAGACCATTTAGAAACCCACATCATACAGCATCAAAAGTCGCATTAATAGGTGGTGGTAAAGATGCTAAGCCAGGCGAAATAAGCTTAGCACATAGAGGAATATTGTTTTTAGATGAATTACCAGAATTCAATAAAACGTCATTGGAAGTACTTAGATTACCATTAGAAGACAGAAAAGTTTTAATATCAAGAGCTAGCAAAACTTGTGAGTATCCAAGTAACTTCATGCTAATAGCAAGTATGAATCCTTGCCCCTGTGGTTATTATGGCTCAAACGAAAAAGAATGTACATGTTCGTCAAATGAAATCGCAAAATACATACACAAAATAAGTGGACCGCTATTAGACAGAATAGACATACAAGTTGAGGTTCAGAATGTTGAATATAAAAAAATGATAGAAACTAGGCAAGAAGAGAGTTCTCAAGAAATAAGAAAAAGAGTAAATAAAGCACGAAAAATCCAAGAAGAAAGATATAAAGAATACAATATTTTTTCAAATGCAGAACTAACACCAAAGCTAATAGAAAAATATTGCAAAATAGATAGTGAAAGTAAAGCATTATTAGAAACAGCATTTAAAAAATTAAATCTAAGTTCAAGAGCATATAACAGAATATTAAAAGTATCACGAACAATTGCAGATTTAAATGGAAGAGAAGAAATCATAAAATCAGATATTGCTGAAGCAATACAATATAGGAGTTTAGATAAGAAATATTTTTAACAATAGAAAGGAATGAAGTAAATAAAGATATTAGAGAAAGATGATCCTTTATTCCCAATAAAACTAAAAGAAATAAGACCAAAAGTAAAAAGACTATATATAGAGGGAAATGAGCGAATATTAAACAATTTTGGAATAGCAATAATAGGTTCAAGGAATTCATCCAAAGAAGGAGAAAAAATAACGGAGGAAATAGTAACAAAATTGGTGAAAAAGGACATTATCATAATTAGTGGATTGGCAAAAGGAATAGATTCAAAAGCTCATCAAACATGTATTAATAGTGGTGGAAAAACAATTGCAGTAATAGGAAGTGGGTTTAATAACATATACCCAAAAGAAAATGAAAAAATGTATAAAAGAATTATAGAAACTGGAGGGACAATAGTAAGCGAATATGCTCCGGATACGCCAGTAGATTCAAGAAATTTTCCCAAAAGAAATAGAATAGTGAGTGGTCTATCAGAAGGAGTAGTAATGATAGAAGGAAAATATAGAAGCGGAACAACGATTACTGCGCAATATGCATTAAATCAAAACAAAAAAGTATTTTGTTTGCCACACAGCATAAGCAATTCCTATGGAATAGGTCCAAATAGCATAATTCAAAAAGGCGGAATCTTAATAACAAAAGCAGACGATATAATAAAAGAATTCCAAAAAGATGGAATAAAATTTAAAGAAAAAGAAATAAAGAAAAATTACAAAAGCGATATTTTAAAATTACTTTCAAAAGAAATATTAACTAAAGAAGAATTAAGCATAAAAACTAACAGGAGTATTTCAGAAATAAACCAAGAGCTTACAATATTAGAAATTGAAGGAATAATTACAGAAGAATATCGGGAAAGGATACAGAATAATTGAATAATAAAATACTAGGAAACCTTGGAGAACGAATTGCAAAAATATATTTACAAATAAATGGGTATCAAATATTAAAATGTAATTTCAGATGTCGTTTTGGAGAAATAGATTTAATAGCACAAAAAGGAGGAACATTGCATTTTATAGAAGTAAAAACAAGAACACATAGTTTTATAGAAGCGAGGCTATCGATAGGCAGTGTAAAAGAAAGACATATATGGAAAACAGCAGAGTATTACATATATATAAATAGAATCGAAGATGTTGAAATACAATTTGACGCTATAGAAGTTTATATAGAGCAAAACAGTTGGCAAATAAACTATATCCCTAAAAGCATTGAAAAATAAGGAAATAGATGGTATACTAAATTATCTAAAAAAAGAAAGGAGTTCATATAATGCTAGATATTCATTATATGAGAAAAGCCTATGAAACAGAAAAAGGGAATAAGTAAATGGGTATATTATTTTACACTAGGAGTGGCAATAATATTCGTTTATAAATTCGTAAGTGACTTTGGAGCGCTAGTAGCATTTATTCAAAGAATTGTATCAGTAACAATGCCATTTATAATGGGAATAATAATAGCATATTTATTTTATAGACCAGTAACCTTTATAGAAAGAAAAATGAACAAAAATAAAGTACTAGAAAAGGTTTCAAGACCGGTAAGTGTATTTGCAGTATACATATTAGCTGTTGGATTAGTAGTATTGCTGATAAAATGTGTAGCACCACCAATAACTCAAAGCATTCAAGAGCTAGTAAATAACTTTCCTTCATATATAAATGATGCAAAAGAATATGTTGCAAATGCTGATGAGAATTCTATTGTAAATAAAATCAATGCAAATGAAATAATAAAGAAAGTGGAATCATTCGATATTTCATCATACTTAAGTACAGAAAGACTATTAGAATATATCAATACAGTAATAGGTGTATTTGGAGCAATATTCAATGTATTTGTTACAATAATTATATCGATTTACATATTACTACAAAGAGGAGAAATAAAAGAATTCTTAAAGAAAGCTGGAAAAACCGTATTTGATACTCCAACATATAATAGAGTGAGCCAATATTTTGAAAAATCAAATAAGATATTACTAGATTTTATTTATTGTCAAATAATCGATGGATTAATAATAGGAATATTAGTTGCAATAGCAATGAGCATTATTGGTGTTAAATATGCAATTATGTTAGGATTCTTTATAGGACTATTTAATATCATACCTTATTTTGGAGCAATTATAGCAATTGCAGTAGCTGTATTAATTACAGTATTTACAGGAGGAGTGGAACAAGCCTTAATAATGGCAATAACAGTTATAATTTTACAACAAATAGACTCAAATATAATAAATCCCAAAATCTTAGGAGATGGTCTAAAAATAAGTCCAATATTAGTAATATTTGCTGTAACAGTTGGAGGAGAATTCTTTGGAGTAATTGGAATGTTCTTAGCCGTACCAGTAATAGCAATTATAAAATTGTTAGTGGTAGATTTTATTGAAATAAGAGGAAAAATAAAGTCATATAGAAAACGACAAAATGAGATAACAGAAAAAGACAGTGTTTTATGATATGAAGTGGGCCATATTTAGGAGACACTAATAAAAAAGGCAGTCAAAATGAATTGAACTGCACCCAGCAGCGCAGGTAGTAATAAAAAGACAAATTAAAAATGCGAAGAATTTATTTCTTCGCATTTTTTAGTATATTTTAAATCAAATTTTTCTAACCCAAAATTTGATTAAACAATAGCGACAACAGCACCAGTTGCACATAAAACAATTAATCCAGCAGCAGCAACGCCAAGCGCTAATGGTGGGAAAGCTTTCTTTAAAGGCAAGTCTAAGAAGTTAGCCACTAAAGATCCAACCCAAGCTCCTGTTGTTGGAAGCGGAATTGCAACAAATACAAATAATGCAAAAGCAACTGCTGATTGAAGTTTTGGATTTTCTTGAATTTTTCTTGTTGCTTTATTTGTAGCCCAATCAATAATTTTTTTGAAAAATTTCCATCTACCAAAGAAATCAAATAATGGTCTAATATATTTTACAATAAAAAATATTGGAATAATATTACCAATAAAGCTACATATATAAGCAGACCAATAATCAAGTCCCATAGCTACGCCTAATGGAATAGCACCTCTAATCTCAATTATTGGAGTCATTCCAACTAAAACAGTTAATAAATATTTTGCAATGATTGGAATACCTTGTAATGTAGAAAAAAACGAAGTTAGCATAAAATACCTCCTAATTTATTTTTAATGAATTCAAAATTTCGTCAATATGTGAAGATAAATCTAAATTAGTTGTATCAATATTAAAATCAATAACAATAAATTTAGAATCCTTTACAATCCAATATACATCAACTAGCATTGTATCTTTATAATGAAAGTTATAAGTATAAGCTGTTGATCCATTTATTGTAGTTTCAGAAACATCAGATACTTGACTAATATTAGAAAAATTTGAAATATAATCATTTTTATCAGCTTCAACAAACTTTAATGTGTCTCTAACGTTTGCATTAGAAACTTCAGAAAAATATATTGATGAACCAGTTGTTGCTGATTTTAAAACAAGTTTATAGGAATCGTCAGAAACAGTAGAAAACTCATACTCGTTTGCAACAGAAACGAAAATTGATGAATCCTCACTAGAAAACTCAACTGGAATTAATTTTTCCTTTTCTCTATTTTTTAAGATAAAGAACATAACAAGAGCAATAATTATTAGAATGATAATAATTGCAAAAAGTATAATATTTCTTTTGTTGATTAATTTATCTTTAAAAATAGTGATATCCATTAAAACTCTCCATTAATTTATAATAATTATACTAAAAAATTATAACTTAATAGAAACAAAAAAACAAGTACCTATAAAATGGAAAAAGTGACAAAAAGTACAATTGAAGCACACGAATAAATCTGATAACATTAAACATATAAAGAGTATGGGAAAAGGAAGGGAAAACAATGCAAAGTATAATAAATAAGATCAAAAATATTAAGAATATGGACAAAAAAATTGTTAAAATAATAAATTTAGGCCAATGGATATTCTTTTTAATAAGTATATTAGGAGTAGCCATATTATACATACATTATAAACTATACATATCAGCAGAATTATATCAGATTGGAATAGAAATATTTAAAATCGGAATCATAGGTGCAATATCAGTTATATTTTGTAGTTGCAGTTTATGGATTATAAAAGAAGAAATAAATAAGAGATAAATAATAAAAAGAAAATAAAAAAAGATAGATCCGAATTCTATCTTTTTTTATTATTATTTCATTTCATTTAATTTTTTTGCTAAATTTGATTTTTTTCTTGAAGCTGTGTTCTTTTTGATAACACCTTTTGTACAAGCTTGATCTATTTTTTTAACAGCAGCTTTGAAATTAGCTGTAGCTTCTTCTTTATTTCCTGCTTCTACAGATGCTTCAAACTTTTTAACAGCTGTTCTGTATCCTGATTTAACCATATTATTTTGTAAAGTTTTCTTTTCGATAACACTAACTCTTTTTATAGCTGATTTAATGTTTGGCATATCTCTTTGCACCTCCTCTTAGCTAAATAAGTAAATTTTACTTTTAATATTCTAACACAACAATCCTGAAAAGGCAAGAGGTTTTAAGAACTTTTTTAAAAGCTATAAATTTTTATTTGAAAAAATGTTTTAAATGCAAAAATCCACGCAAAAAATCCTCTCAATAAACTAAATTTAAACAGATATAAAAATAATATGAAAAACTTACCACTTTTTACTTAAATATTCTTGACGCCCTACGGAAATCTATGATATACTAATTAGGACAAAATTTAATATATAAAGAAAGAGGAATTAAATTTCAGAGGAACTATTTTTTAAAAATGTTTTTTAGCAGGGAATATTTTTTGAAAATAACAACCTGTTATTTAAGAAGGACTTTCTTAAAAATATATCACATACCTGCTTTAATTTTAAAAAAGTTTGTATTAACCACAAACAGAAAATAGGGGTGATTTTTTTTGGTTAAAGTTAAAGACATTAAGCACGAAAAATGTACAAGAAAAACCTTCTCTAAGATTGGTGATAGTATAGAGATCCCTAATCTTATAAAGGTTCAAAAAGATTCTTATGAGTGGTTCGTAAAAGAAGGACTTGGAGAAGTATTAAAAGATATTTCACCAATAGTTGACTACTCAGGAAACTTAGTCTTAGAATTCTTCGATTACTACATGGAAGAAAAGACAAAATATACATTAGAAGAAGCTAAAGAAAGAGACGCAACATATTCAACAAGATTACACGTTAAAGTAAGACTTATCAACAGAGAAACAGGAGAAATCAAAGAGCAAGAAATTTACTTAGGTGATTTCCCACTTATGACAGATAGTGCAACATTCGTTATCAATGGTGCAGAGAGAGTTGTAGTAAGCCAATTAGTTCGTTCACCAGGATGCTACTATGATTCAGCATATGACAAAACAGGAAAGAAGATTTATACTTCAACAGTTATGCCAATAAGAGGAGCATGGCTAGAATATGAAACAGATAGCAATGATGTATTTTGGGTAAGAATTGATAGAACAAGAAAATTACCAGTAACATCATTACTAAGAGCAATTGGACTATTAACAGATGATCAAATTATCGACTTCTTTGGTGAAGAAGATAAATTAATAGCAACAATTGCAAAAGATCCAATTAAAACACAAGAAGATGCTTTAATTGAAATTTACAAAAAACTAAGACCAGGAGAATTACCAACAGTTGATGCTGCAAGAAACTTATTCAACGGATTATTCTTTGATGACAGAAGATATGATTTAGCTAAAGTAGGTAGATACAAATATAATAAGAAATTAAATCTAGCATCAAGAATTACAAACATGGTAGCTTATGCTGATGTTATTAATCCAGAAACTGGAGAACTTTTCGTAGGAAAAGATGAAGTAATAACAAAAGAAGTTGCTGAGGAAATTCAAAATTCAGGAATAAATGTTGTAGACATCAAACATGACGATAAAAAAATTAGAATCATCGGAAACGGAACAGTTGATGTTAAAGCTTTTGTTAGTGAAGATGTATTAAAAGATGTAAAAGCAAAACAAATAAAAGAATTAGTAAATTATGAAGTTTTGAAAAACATCTTAGAAAATACAGAAGAAAAAGATTTAGCAAAAGTAATCGATGAAAGAATAGATGAATTAGTTCCTAAACATGTTACAACTGAAGATATCTTAGGATCAATCAGTTACTTATTAAACTTAGATCATGGAATAGGAAAAACAGATGATATAGACCACTTAGGAAACAGACGTATTAGATGTGTAGGTGAATTGTTACAAAACCAATTCAGAATCGGTTTAACAAGACTTGAAAGAGTTGTTCGTGAAAGAATGACAATCCAAGATTTAGACGTAGTAACACCACAAACATTAATTAACACAAAACCAATTACATCATCAATCAGAGAATTCTTTGGAAGCTCTCAATTATCTCAATTCATGGATCAATCAAACCCATTGTCTGAATTAACTCATAAAAGAAGAATTTCAGCATTAGGACCTGGTGGATTATCAAGAGATAGAGCAGGATTCGAAGTTCGTGATGTTCACTATACTCACTATGGTAGACTATGTCCAATAGAATCTCCAGAAGGACCAAACATTGGACTTATTTCTGCATTAACAACATTTGCTGTTATCAACGAATATGGATTTATTGAAACACCATATAGAAAAGTTGATAAAGCAACAGGAAAAGTTACAGATGAAGTTGAATATATGACAGCTGACACAGAAGATGCATATATAATAGCCCAAGCATCTGAACCACTTGACGAAGAAGGAAGATTTGTTAATGACAGAATCAGAGTTAGATACTTAAATGAAATCATCGAAGTTGAAAAAGAAAAAGTTGATTACGTTGATGTATCACCAAAACAATTAGTTTCAGTTGCTGCTGCAATGATACCTTTCTTGGAGCACGATGATGCTAACCGTGCCTTGATGGGTGCAAACATGCAACGTCAGGCCGTACCACTTATGATTACAGATTCACCAATAGTTGGAACTGGAATCGAATATAGAGCAGCAAAAGACTCAGGAGTTGTAGTTCTTGCTGACGAAGACGGAGAAGTTACAAGAGTAGTTTCAGACGAAATAAGAATTAAAAATAAAAAAGGTGAAGAAAAAGTATATCACCTACGTAAATTCAAGAGAACAAATGGTGCAACATGTATAAACCAAAGACCAATTGTTAAGAAAGGCGAAATAGTTAAGAGAGGAGACATCATCGCTGACGGACCTGCTACAGACAAAGGTGAGATGGCTCTTGGTAAAAACTTACTTATCGCATTCACAACTTGGGAAGGTTACAACTACGAGGATGCTATTTTGTTAAATGAAAGATTAGTTAAAGAAGATGTATTAACATCTATACATATTGAAGATTACGACTGCGAATGCCGTGATACAAAATTAGGACCAGAAGAAATCACAAGAGACATACCAAACGTTGGTGAAGATAGCTTAAAAGATCTTGATGAAGACGGTATCATCAGAGTTGGTGCTGAAGTTAGACCAGGAGATATCCTAGTTGGAAAAGTTACTCCAAAAGGAGAAACAGAACTAACAGCAGAAGAAAGACTATTAAGAGCAATATTTGGTGAGAAAGCTAGAGAAGTTAGAGATACATCATTACGTGTACCTCACGGAGAATCTGGAACAATCGTTGATGTTAAAGTATTCACTAGAGAAAATTCAGACGAATTAGGACCTGGTGTAAATAAAGTAATAAGAGTTTATATAGCTCAAAAGAGAAAAATATCTGTTGGTGATAAAATGGCTGGACGTCACGGAAACAAAGGTGTTATTTCAAGAATATTACCTGAAGAAGATATGCCATTTATGCCAGATGGAACACCAGTAGATGTTGTATTAAACCCATTAGGTGTACCTTCTCGTATGAACTTAGGACAGGTGCTTGAAGTTCACTTAGGTGCTGCAGCTAGATTATTAAATTGGAAAGTAGCAACACCAGTATTTGATGGTGCATCAGAAGAAGACATTGAAGAATGTCTACAAATGGCTGGATTAGAGTCAAACGGAAAAACAGTTCTATATGATGGTAGAACAGGTGAGCCATTTGATAAGCAAATTACAGTTGGTGTAATGTACATGTTAAAACTTCACCACTTAGTTGATGATAAAATACATGCTCGTTCAACTGGACCATACTCATTAGTTACACAACAACCACTTGGTGGTAAAGCTCAATTCGGTGGACAGAGATTTGGAGAAATGGAAGTTTGGGCACTTGAAGCTTACGGTGCAGCTTACACATTACAAGAAATCTTAACAGTAAAATCTGATGATGTTGTAGGTAGAGTAAAAACTTATGAAGCAATCGTAAAAGGTGAAAACATCCCAGAACCAGGAATACCAGAATCTTTCAAAGTATTAGTAAAAGAGCTTCAATCATTAGGATTAGACGTAAGATTATATTCAGACGACAACGAAGAATTGGAATTACAAGAGCACGTTGAAGAAGGAATAGAACTTACAGAAGAACAAGGTAGACAAATGATGGAACAAGAAATGTTAGAAGAACAAAACCTAACAGAAGTTCCAGAAGAAGAGTTAGATAGCGACTTAGATGATGAAGACGTTGATATAGACAATTTAGAAACAGATGGATTATTTGATACATTATTAGAAGATGATGATCTAGATCCAAATGCATTACTTGGAGATATCGATACAGACGAGTAAAAAATAGAGGGGAACAAGGGTGATTAAAAATCACCCACCCCATATAATAAATGTTAAAATAACTGAATACTTATTCATAATTTTATTAAGATAGCATAGAAGAGTGCACAGCAGTGTAAATTTTAATAAAAGAATGGATGCCAAAAATAATTTAAGGGGGCTACCATAAAAGTATGGAGGAATTAGAAAGGTTTAACAAAATTAAAATCGGTTTAGCATCAGATGAGAAAATTAGAGAATGGTCTCATGGAGAAGTAAAAAAACCAGAAACAATAAACTACAGAACATTAAAACCAGAAAAAGATGGACTTTTCTGTGAAAAAATATTTGGTCCAACAAAAGACTGGGAATGTCATTGTGGTAAATATAAAAGAGTAAGATATAAAGGAATAGTTTGCGACAGATGTGGTGTTGAAGTAACAAAAGCTAAAGTAAGACGTGAAAGAATGGGACACATTGAATTAGCTGCTCCAGTAGCACATATTTGGTATTTCAAAGGAATACCAAGTAGAATAGCATTATTGCTAGATATCTCACCAAGAGAATTAGAAAAAGTTATTTATTTTGCATCATATATAGTTACAGATAAAGGAACATCTGGATTATTGAAATGCCAAATAATAAATGAAAAAGAATACCATGAAGCTGTTGAAAAATACGGAAGAGGATCTTTCAAAGCAGAAATGGGAGCTGAAGCAATCAGAAAATTATTAACAGAAATTGATATTGAAAAATTATCAGAAAAATTAAAGAAAGAATTAGTAAAAGCTTCAGAGCAAAAGAAAGCTAAAATAGCAAAAAGATTAGATACAGTAGAAAGCTTCAGATTATCAGGAAATAAACCAGAATGGATGATCATGAATGTTGTTCCTGTACTTCCACCAGAACTAAGACCAATGGTTCAATTAGATGGTGGTAGATTTGCTACATCAGATTTAAACGATTTATATAGAAGAGTAATAAACAGAAATAACAGATTAAAAAGATTATTAGAATTAGGTGCTCCAGAGATAATTGTAAGAAACGAAAAGAGAATGTTACAAGAATCTGTAGATGCATTAATAGATAACGGAAGACGTGGAAGACCAGTAACAGGTGCTGGAAATAGACCATTAAAATCTATTTCAGACATGTTAAAAGGAAAACAAGGTAGATTCCGTCAAAACTTATTAGGAAAGAGAGTTGACTATTCTGGACGTTCAGTTATCGTTGTTGGACCAGAATTGAAAATATACCAATGTGGACTTCCTAAAGAAATGGCAATTGAATTATTCAAACCATTCGTTATGAAAGAATTGGTTGGAAGAGGAATTGCTCACAATATTAAAAATGCAAAGAGAATGGTAGAAAAATTAAAACCAGAAGTTTGGGATATATTAGAGTACGTTATAAAAGATCACCCAGTATTATTAAACCGTGCTCCAACACTACACAGACTTGGTATTCAAGCATTCGAACCAGTACTAGTTGAAGGTAGAGCTATCAAGCTACACCCATTAGTATGTACAGCATTCAACGCTGACTTCGATGGTGACCAGATGGCTGTTCACGTACCATTAACACCAGAAGCTCAAGCAGAAGCAAGATACTTAATGCTTTCAGTAAATAACTTATTAAAACCACAAGATGGTAAACCAGTTACAGTACCTACACAGGATATGATTCTTGGTGCATACTACTTAACAGTTCAAATTGATGGTGAAAAAGGTGAAGGAATGTACTTCTCTGATAAAGATGAAGCTTTAATGGCTTATCAAAACGGAGATGTTGGATTACACTGTAAAGTTAAAGTAAGAATGAGTAAAGAAATCGATGGAGAAATCAAAACAAAGACAATAGATGCAACAGTTGGTAGACTTATCTATAATGAAGGAATCCCACAAGATTTAGGATTTGTAGATAGATCTGATCCAGAAAAAGCATTTGATCTTGAAATTGACTTCCCAGTTATCAAGAAAAACTTAGGAACAATCATTGCAAAATGTATAAATGTTCATGGTTTATCAAAATCAGCTGAAGTTTTAGATTATATCAAAGCAACTGGTTACAAATACTCAACAAAAGGTGCTATCACAGTGTCTGTTGCTGATGTTGCCGTACCAGAAGCTAAGAAAGAAATATTAGCAAAAGCTGATCAAGATGTAGAAAATATAAGAAAGCAATTCAAACGTGGTTTGATAACAAACGAAGAAAGATACGATGCTGTTATCAAAGTTTGGGAAAAAGCAACTAAAGATGTTACAGAAGCTATGAAAGATAACTTCGATGATTTGAACCCAATTTACATGATGGCACAATCAGGAGCCAGAGGTAACATGAACCAGTTAAGACAAATCGCTGGTATGCGTGGACTTATGGCCGATACATCAGGTAAAGCCGTTGAAATTCCTATCAAATCATGCTTCCGTGAAGGTCTAGATGCATTAGAGTACTTCATTTCATCACACGGTGCTAGAAAAGGTCTTGCTGATACAGCCTTAAGAACTGCCGATTCTGGATACCTAACAAGAAGACTTGTTGATGTTTCACAAGACTTAATCATCAGAGAAGACGATTGCGGAACTCACGACGGAATAGAAGTTGAAGAAATTAGAGATGGAAACCAAGTACTAGAAAAACTAGACGAAAGATTAGTAGGTAGATACTTAGTTGACGACTTATACGATCCAGAAACAAAAGAATTATTATGTGATACAAACACAATGATTACAGATGATTTAGCTAAGAAGATTATGAATAGTGGAATCACTAAAGTAAAAGTTAGATCAATTCTTGGATGTAGAAGTAAATATGGAGCTTGTAGCAAGTGCTATGGTATGGGACTAGCAACAAGACAAAGAGTAGCAATAGGAGAATCTGTTGGAATTATAGCTGCACAATCAATTGGTGAGCCTGGTACACAGCTTACAATGAGAACTTTCCATACTGGTGGTGTAGCTGGAGGAGATATCACACAAGGTCTTCCTAGAGTTGAAGAGTTATTTGAAGCTAGAAACCCTAAAGGTTTAGCTACAATAACTGAAATAGATGGTAAAGTTACAATAAATGATGACAAGAAGAGAAAAGAAGTAACTGTAGTTGGAAAAGACGATGCTAAGACATACGTAATTCCATTTGGTTCAAAACTAAAAGTAAAAGAAGGAGACGAAATAAAAGCTGGTGCTCCACTTACAGAAGGAAGTATTAACCCTAACGAAATACTTGCAATCAATGGACCAGAAGGAGTTTATAACTATATTATTTCTGAAGTTCAAAAAGTTTATAGAAACCAAGGTGTTGATATCAACGATAAACACATCGAGGTTATAACAAAACAAATGCTTAATAAAGTAAGAGTTGAAGACGCTGGAGATACAGGATTATTCACAGCTTCACTTGTAGATATGTATGAATTCGAAGATGCAAATAATAAAGCAATCGAAGAAGGAAAGAGACCTGCAAAAGGAAGAAGAGTATTACTTGGAATCACAAAAGCATCTTTAGCAACAGACAGTTTCTTATCAGCTGCATCATTCCAAGAGACAACAAAAGTTTTAACAGAAGCAGCAATCAAAGGTAAGACAGACGAATTATTAGGATTAAAAGAAAATGTTATTATCGGTAAATTAATCCCAGCTGGAACTGGTTTGAAAAAATACAAAAACTTAAAAATTAACACGGAAGTTAAAAAAGAAGAACCTGAAGAAGCTCCAGTAGAACAAGAAGAAACAGAAAATGCATAAATAAAAAGTAAGCCTCTTAGCTAAAAAGTTAAGAGGCTTTTTGTTATTTAAAATAAAATCCTTTAAGAACTATATATTGATAAAAACGTAAAAAGAAGATATAATACCAAAAGCATTAAATTTAGAAAGGAAGATATGTCGGTGGGAAGTATATTAAAAAAGTATTTAGCATATGAAGGAAAAGTAGCAATAACAGTAATAGAATCAACACAAATAGTTGAAGAAGCCAGAAAAATTCATGACCTAACACCAACTACAACAGCGGCACTAGGAAGATTATTAACAGCTACAGCATTATTAGGAAGTGATTTAAAAAATGAAACAGATAGTATAAGTGCTCAAATCAAAGGCAATGGACCAATTGGATCTATGGTAGCAGTTTCAGATAGCTTGCCAAGAGTCAGAGCATACATTCAAAATCCACATATAGAACTGCCATTAAATCAAAACGGCAAAATAGATGTAGGGGGAGCAGTAGGAAAAAACGGATATCTAAATATAATAAAAGATATAGGAATGAAAGAACCATATATAGGAATAGTTCCGTTAACAAGTGGAGAAATAGCAGAAGATTTTGCAAGATATTTTGTTGAATCAGAACAAAAAAGATCTGCAATTGCACTAGGAGTTTTAGTAAATAAAGATGGAGTAAAGAAAGCAGGAGGATATCTAATCACACTAATGCCAGACGCTACAGACGAAATTGTAACAAAACTCGAAGAAAATATAGCAAAAGTGCCATCTATAAGCAAAATGTTAGATGAAAATAAAAAAATAGACGAAATTGCAACAATTATAACAGGAGATGACGATATACAAGAGATTGAAGAAAACACATCTCCAAAATATGAATGCAATTGTAATCGTGATAAGTTTGAAAAAGGATTAATTTCCTTAGGGAAAAGGGAACTAGAAGAAATTGCAAAAGAAGAAAAAACTATCGAAACAGTATGCCATTTTTGCAATAAAAAATACACTTTTGACAAAGACGAAATTCAAAAATTAATAGACAAAATGTAGTAAAATGCTATTTGTTACTAAAATGAAATTTTTCTGTAATTGACTTATAATATATCGAAATTTATAATTAGTTCACTTTTGAAAGTCAAGAGGAGAATGAAAGTGGAAGAGATAATTGAAAAAAAAGAAATCAAGTTAAATGTTAATAATGAACTTGAAAAAATTAATAGCAGAACAATTTTTGAATTTAAAAAAACTATGGATAATTTTGATTTGAAAAAAATCAAAGCATATAAAATAAAAGATGGCGAAAGAACAGTTAGTGTTTTATTCTATGATAATGATTTCTTTGCAATAGATAGAGTAAATTTTAAAGAGGGTTATGAATACAATCCAGATAAAGAATTCTTTGGAATATCAGAAAACTTAAACTATAGAATAAAGAAAATTCCTAATGTTGCTAAAACAAGAAAGATATTAAACATAGAAGATATAGAAACAAGAATATACGATGTTTCAGAATATATCATACTTCTAAAGAAAGAAAATCTACGAGTTTTAAGAGTAAATGGAAGTAGTGACATTCAAGATATAAAGCACGAAGAATATAAAATTAATCTTGAAAATGTTGAAAAAGAAATTGAAAACTTAGAATTTGAAGAAGAAGAAAAACTTAAAGAAGAAAGAAGTATAAAAAATAGAATAAGAAAAATAACAGAAAAGGCGAGAACATTAATAGTTGAACCATTTAAACTATTGAGAAACAAATTAATGAAAACAAATCAAGTAAAAATGTTATCAGATGGAAAACATAGTATATTTGATAAAGAAGATTAAAGACTAACGCACCTTTGAATATTAGATGAACAATAATATTCAAAGGTGCATTTTTTATCAAAATGAATTAACAAATAAAAAGTTGTATTTATTAATCCAAACGAATTAATAAATAAATTAAAGAGAAGGAAAAATAGATATAAAAGTGACAAAAAAATTAAGCAAAAGCCTGTATTAAGCATATAAAAGATTGATTTTTTCAATGTTTAGTTATATAATAAACATTATTTGAAAGGAGATGGAATATATGCAAATTGAAGATAAAGATGTTCTACATATAGCAAAATTAGCTCGTTTAAAATTAGCAGACAATGAGTTAGAAAGCTACAAGAAAAATTTACAAGAAATATTAGATTTTGCAGATACTATAAACCATGTAAACACAGATGATATTGGAGAGACAATAGGTATTAATGAGAATTATAATGTATTTAGAAAAGATGAAATAGTACAAGATAGTGATAAAGATGAATTATTAGCAAACGCACCAAGCCAAGACGAAGGAATGTTTAGAATACCAAAAGTTATAAATTAACAAAAATATTTAAGATTCAATAAAAATCACGAAGATGGAAATATAGAGAGAGTATATTCTTGGCCTCATATATATCAAGAATATCAAAACACTATGAAAGGGGAAATATAATGGAAATCTACGAACTTACAGTACATGAGTTGATGGATAAATTAGAGAAAAAAGAACTTACATCAACACAAATAACAGAAAGCTATTTAAAAAGAATAGAAGAAAAAGAAAAAGACGTACAAGCATTTGTAACAATAACAGCAGATGAAGCTCTTAAACAAGCAAAAGAAATAGATGAAAATCCTTCAGAAAGAACAGGAAAATTAGCCGGAATACCAATAGGTATAAAAGATAATATGTGTACAAAAGGTATAAAAACAACATGTAGTTCAAAAATGCTAGAAAACTTTGTATCACCATATGATGGAACAGTAGTAAAAAAATTAAAAGATGAAAAAATGATTTCATTAGGAAAATTAAACATGGATGAATTTGCAATGGGAGGTTCAACAGAATATTCATACTTTCATCCAACACACAATCCATGGAACTTAAATAAAGTACCAGGAGGATCTTCAGGAGGAAGCGCAGCAGCAGTTGCAGCAAACTTAGTGCCATGGGCACTTGGAAGTGACACAGGTGGATCAATTCGTCAACCATCTTCACTTTGCGGTGTTGTCGGATTAAAACCAACATATGGTTTAGTTTCAAGATATGGATTAGTTGCATTTGCATCATCATTAGACCAAATAGGCCCAATAACAAAAGACGTAGAAGATAGTGCAATTTTATTAAATGTAATAGCAGGACATGATGAAAAAGATACAACATCAGTAAATTTAGAGAAAAAAGATTATACAAAGAGCTTAGTAAAAGACGTTAAAGGATTAAAAATCGGATTACCAAAAGAATTCATAGGCGAAGGAATAAATGAAGAAGTAAAACAAGCTATATTAGAAACTGCTAAAAAATACGAAGAATTAGGTGCAACAGTTGAAGAATGTAGCCTAGATATCGGAAAAGAAGCATTAGCTGTTTACTATATTATTGCCTGTGCAGAAGCAAGTTCAAACTTAGGTAGATTTGATGGAATTAGATACGGATACAGATCAGAAAAATTTGATAATTTAAGAGAAATATATATAAACTCAAGAACAGAAGGATTTGGACCAGAAGTAAAGAGAAGAATTATATTAGGAACTTACGTATTATCATCTGGATACTATGATGCATATTACAAAAAGGCTCAAAAAGTTAGAACAGTAATAAGAAACGAATATCAAAAATTATTCGAAAAATATGATTTAATTCTAACACCAACATCACCAACAGTAGCATTTGGAATAGGTGAAAAATCTAACAATCCACTTGAAATGTATTTAGCTGATATATGTACTGTACCTGTTAATATTGCTGGATTACCAGGAATGAGCTTACCTGTATCTTTAGATAAAAAAGGAATGCCAATAGGAGTTCAGCTTATTGGAAAACATTTTGATGAAGAAACAATATTCAGAGCAGCATATACATTAGAACAAGAAGTTAAATTCAGAGAGAAATATAAACCAGAGTTTAAAAAATAGAAATCACTAATCTAAAAAGCAAAATAAAGGAGGAAACAAAGATGTCACTAGAAGATTACGAGGTAGTAATAGGACTAGAAGTACACTGCGAACTATCAACAAAAACAAAGATATTCTGTTCATGTCCTACAGAATTTGGTGGAGAGCCAAACACACACTGCTGCCCAATATGTATGGCAATGCCGGGAACATTACCAGTGTTAAATGAAAAAGTCGTAGAATATGCTGTAAAAGCAGGTCTTGCAACAAATTGTACAATATCTCAAAACAGTAAAAATGATAGAAAAAATTATTTCTACCCAGACCTACCTAAAGCATACCAGATATCTCAATATGATATGCCATTATGCCAAAATGGATATGTAGATATAGAAGATGAAAACGGAGAAAAGAAAACTATAAGAATTTTAAGAATTCATATAGAAGAAGATGCTGGAAAATTAAATCATGATGAATATGGAAGAGGAAGCTTTGTAGATCTAAACAGAGCTGGAGTTCCACTAATAGAAGTAGTTTCAGAACCAGACTTGAGAAGTGCTGAAGAAGCTGAAAACTATTTAAGAAAATTAAAATCAATATTTGAATATATCCAAATTTCAGACTGTAAAATGCAAGAAGGTTCACTAAGAGCTGATGTTAACGTTTCAGTTAGAAAGAAAGGCGCAACAGAATTTGGAACAAGAACAGAAATGAAAAACATGAACTCATTCAGATCAATTGTTAGAGCTATCAACTATGAAGCTGAAAGACAGGTAGAAGTAATAGAAAATGGCGGAACAATTACTCAGGAAACATTAAGATGGGATGATGTATCTGGAAAAACATTCCCTATGAGAGATAAAGAGGATGCACAAGATTATAGATATTTCCCAGACCCAGACCTAGTTGCAATAAAGCTATCTGATGAGTATATTGAAAATATCAGAAAGAACCTACCAGAGTTACCAGAAGTTAAAAAAGCTAGATATATCAGTGATTTTGAATTATCTGAAAAAGCTGCTAACTTTGTAACTTCTTCAAAATATTATTCAGATATATTTGACGAAGCAACCGAAAAATCTAAAAATCCAAAAGCAGTAAGTAACTGGCTAATGTCAGATATAGCAAGAATCTTAAATGAAAAAGAAGAGGAAGCTGATAAGATTCCATTCACAGGAAAAGAACTTGGAGAATTAGTAGAATTAATTGATAAAGGAACAATAAGCAATAGCATAGGAAAGAAAGTCCTTGATGAACTATTTGAAAATCCAAAAGCTCCAAGTGAAATAATAAAAGAAAAAGGATGGATTCAGATTTCTGATGAAGGAGCAATCAAAGAAGTTGTATTAAAAGTACTAGAAAATAATCCTCAATCAGTAGCTGACTACAAATCTGGAAAAGATAGAGCGTTAGGATTCTTAGTAGGTCAAGCAATGAAAGCTACAAAAGGAAAAGCAAATCCACAAATGCTTAATAAAATGTTCATAGAAGAATTAAATAAATAAAATAAAAAGAGATATTCTTAAGCTTAGAATATCTCTTTTTGAAATTCTAATTAATATTTACTTATAAAAATGCCCTCAAATTATATAAATAATTGAGGGCATTTCAAATATACTGTTTCATAATTTAATTAAAAATCTAAAAAGAAACCTTAACATTTTGCTTAGCTTCTTCATTGTCAACTTTAAATAATTCTTCTGACTTGAAATTAAACATTCCAGCGATTATATTATTTGGAAAGATTTCTAATTTTGTATTATATGCTGTAGTTACATTGTTATAAGATTCTCTAGAATAAGCAATTTTAGACTCTGTATTAGAAAGCTCTTCTTGCAAACTCATAAAATTAGCATTAGCTTTTAAATCTGGATAATTTTCTGCAACTACTGATATTGCACTTAAAGTAGAAGTTAATTCATTCTCAAGTTTTGCTTTCTCAGAAATAGAAGAAGCATTTCCCCAAGAAGAACGAAGTTCAGTAACCTTAGTTAATACTGATTCTTCATGATTCATATATCCTTTAACTGTTTCAACTAAATTAGGAATTAAATCAAATCTTCTTTGCAATTCCACATCAATTTGTGACCATGCATTATGAACATTATTTCTTGCTGATACAAGTGAATTGTAAGTAATCATCACAAAAATAGCAAAGATAATAACAAGAAGAATGATAGTTAAAATAACTGACATAAGTTTCCCTCCTTATATACGGATTAAATTTTTATATTTATAAATGGATAATAGCATATACAAATAAAAAATACAAGAAAAAATATTATTAAAAAGTTATAAATAGCATAATAGAAGCATATAATTAATATATAAGAGTATGCCCAAAAATGAAACCTTACTACGGAAAGAACTACACGAGATAGCCCAAAAGTTGACAAATTGCAACAAAAAGAGTATAATCTATTTGTTATTTCTAAAGGGAGGAATATATGAAAACAGAAGAAAGCTTATCCAAAGGGATAATAAAAAGAATTGTTTTTATAACTTTAGTATTAGTAGTCTTATTAGGAATTGGTGTTCTAGCAGGAACACAATCAGTAAACAGTGTAACAATAAAGTTTTCTGATAATACAGAATTAACAGTAATAACATCTAAAACAAATGTAAATGATATTTTAAAAGAAAATAATATTTACATTTTAGATGAAGAAAGTGTTACACCAAGCTTTGAAGAAAATATTGATTCAAGCAAAACAATAACAATATCAAGAAAAGGTACAGAAAAAGTACAAAGTACATCAAAAGAAACAACATCAGAAGTAATTGAAAGTAACGAAATATTAGATTCAAACGATGGCGTAATAGTTGAAAAAATCGTAAAAGAAACAGTGGAAATACCTTTTGAAACAATAACAAAAGAAGTTTCATCAACAACAGGTGAAAAAACAAACAAAGTTGTTCAAGAAGGTCAAAATGGAATTAAAGAAATAACATATAAAGTTAAATATCAAAATGATGTTGAAATCGAAAGAACTCAAATATCTGAAACAGTTGTACAAGAACCAGTTAACAAAATTGTACAAGTTACAGCACAAGTTAGTAGCAGATATGCAGTAAGTAGAAACCTTGGTGCATCATCAGCAAGTGCAGCTGAAGCACAAGCTTATGCTAGAGAAAGATGTACTGCATACGGATGGAGCGAAAACGATTATTATAACTTAGTTTCTTTATGGAATAAAGAAAGTCACTGGAATATGTATGCGCAAAATAGTAGATCAGGAGCATATGGAATTCCACAAGCATTGCCTGGAAGTAAAATGGCAAGTGCCGGAAGCGATTACTTAACAAACTATAAAACTCAAGTAAATTGGGGACTAAGCTACATTAAAGGAAGATATGGAAACCCAACAATGGCTTTATATCATTCACAAGCCACAGGTTGGTATTAATACTAAAAATAAATACAAGAGAGAGAAGATACAATATCTTCTCTTTTTGTTTTGCTATAAAACTGAATATACATAAGTGTTGCTTATAATTAGCACTAAAGAATATATATTAATTTAATCGAGCAACAAAAACAGGTATCATAAAGATACCTGTAATAAAACTAAGTTATTCAAAAATACTAAATATAGCGGAGAAAATAGATTTAATTAAATCAACGATAAGCTTAATAACAAAATTTTCATTATATAAATCTATACAATATTTATGAATAGGTGGAATAAAAAATAATATAACACATATTAATATTGCAATTAATACAGCTAGCACTAATTGAGCAACACGCTTAAATGTCCATTTATATTTTAGTTTGTAACCTCTTTCTCTAAGATAACTATCATAAGCTTCAAGATATCTTTCTTGAAGTTTATTTTGCAATTTTTTTCTAGTTTTTTCATCCATATTTTTAGTGTTAATAAAGAAATTGTCATTTGGATCTGTATAATATCCGTTCGAATATGAAATTTTATTATAATTATTAAATTGCTTATTTAAATCATCTGTTGTTTGTTGATTGGAATTTGGTGAAGATGTCTTTTGAGATGAATAAGAAGCTTTTCTTTGTTCTATTTCTCTTTTTTTAGCTAAAATAGAATCATAATTACTTCTTTTAGAATCATCCATAAGAACTTCAAAAGCTTCATTAATTTCTTTCATTTTCTGTTCAGCTTCTTTTAAATTATCTTGATTCAAATCAGGATGATATTTTTTAGCAAGTGCTTTATGTGCTTTTTCAATTACTTCTTTAGAAGCTTTTTCACTAACTTCTAATACTTCATAATAATTAATCATTTTTTTCTCCTTAGTATTTTAAAAAATTATAACATTTAAAGAAAAATAAAACAATAAATCTTATTGACTAAAAAAATAAAAATATATAATATATAATTATATTAAAGATAGGTGGTAAAAATGGAAAAATTAAAAAGAAATAGTGGAATTACTCTAACTATGCTTGCAATAAGTGTAGTTGTAATGCTGATAATTGCTTCAATCTTAACATATGTTTCAATGAATAATGAAAATTTAATGGTCAATGCAGAACATACAAAATTCAAAGAAACAGTGACTGACCTAGAAGCAAAAGTAAAACAAAAAATCATATTAAAACAAGAAATGGCTGGAAAAGAAAATATAACGTTAACAGAAGATGAACAACAAGAAATTCTTGGAGAATATTATCCAGATAAGTTTGTAGTAAAAGATCAAGATTTATATTATAAAACTACAGGAAATTTTTCAGATGATGAAAAAGAGATACTTAAAGAATTAGAAATTACAGCAACTAATAATTGAAAAAAACAATAAGATAATATAAAATATGAAAAAAAGAAAAGGAGACAGAAATGGAAAAAATTAGAGGCTTTGAAATAGCAAAAGGATTTGAAAATAAGGAAATTAATTTACCAGAAAGAAAAACTAAAAATTCAGCAGGATATGATGTTGAAGCAGCAGAAGATTGCGTAATACCAGCATTTAAATTCGGTCAAAAACCAACATTAGTAAAAACAGGAATAAAAGCATATATGCCATCAGATGAATATTTAATGCTATGCAATAGAAGTTCAAACCCAGGTAAAAAAGGATTAGTACTAGCAAATAGTGTTGGAATTGTAGATAGTGATTATTATGGAAATCCAGACAATGATGGAGTAATCATGTATGCATTTTACAATTTCTTTGAAAAAGATTTAGAAATAAAAAAAGGTGATGTTATAGGACAAGCTATATTCCAAAAATACTATATATCAGATGATGATAAAGCTGAAGGAGAAAGAGTAGGCGGATTTGGCTCAACAAGTAAATAAAAATATTATCCGAGTAGGGGAATTTATGTGAATTTATTCTGGAAATTTCTTTGACTTTTGGCAGATTTTGTTGTATAATAAGAATGTGCTAAAAATAAAATTTACCTGAAAGGAGTGAGTCTTACATGTTTAATGTAGGTGACAAAGTAGTTTATCCAATGCATGGCGCTGGAGTAATAGAAGCAATAGAAGAGAAGGCGATTCTTGATGAGAGACAATCTTATTACATCATCAAAATGCCAGGCGAGGTAAAGGTTATGGTTCCTACTGCAAAGGCAGAAGAAATCGGAGTAAGAAATATCATAGACAAGGCATCCGCAGAAAAAGTAATTGAAGTTTTGGAACAAGAAAGCACAGAAATGTCTATGAACTGGAACAAAAGATATAGAGACAATATGGAAAAAATGAAAACTGGAAACATTTATGAAGTTGCAGACATTGTTAGAAATTTAAGTTTCAAACAAAAAGAAAAAGGATTATCTACTGGAGAGAAAAAGATGCTTTTAAATGCTAAACAAATTTTAGTAAGTGAATTAGTATTAGCAGAACAAAAAGAGTTAAATGAAATAGAATCAATAGTAGAAAATAAAATAAATGCTTCATATGCAGAACATTTAGCAACAATTGAACAAAATACAGCAGAAGAAAATATTGTTAAAAAATTTATACCTTTAAATTAATTAAACAAATATAAAATATAAAAAAGAAGTGGAAACACCTCTTTTTTTATACCCTAAAATAAAAAAGTAATTACATTTAGTTTACATATATGTACAAAGGAAAAAGGAGATGTTATAATAAAAAAGAATAGGAAGGTAAAAAAGAGTGAATCAGATTCTAATAACAGAAAAACTATATATTACACCAGAACTAAAAAGACAGAAAAAGTTATATAAAATTGACTTCATAATTTCTGTTTTTTTGCTATGCCTATTATGCTCATATTACATATATGCTGAATATGATAAATATTCTGGAGAGAAAAAATCACAAGAAATATTGGCTAATATGGAAATACCAGATTCCATTCAAAGTACATATGTATATGATGATACAACAGTAAAAGTAGAAGATAATGAAAAAATAGTTGTAATTTTAAATGATGAAGATTCAGCATCTTTAATAGATACATCAAACCTAAGTAGTTCTTCGAAGTATACAAGTACAAAAGTTACACCTAAAAATGTAATGAAAACAGATAGTGGTGAAGAATATTATGCAATTGCTACTATAAATATACCAAAATTAGAATGGGATGAACCATATCCAATTTTAGATCATTGGTCAAATGACTTATTAAAGATTTCACCATGTAAGTACCATGGTGCAGATCCAAATGAAGTTGGTAACTTTTGTATAGTGGGACACAATTATAGAAATTCATTATTCTTCAGCAAGGTTCCGACACTTGAAAATGGCGATTCAATAGAAATAACAGATAACTATGGAAGAAAGATTAATTACATTGTATATGATAAACATGTGGTAAATGAAGATAACACGAAAGATACATCTCAAGTAACACATGGAAAGAAAGAAATAACAATAATAACATGTACAAACGATAGTAAAAATAGAGTAATAGTAAAAGCAAGAGAAGAAGGAAAATAAAAATATAGTCACATTCTTAAAATGTGGCTATATTTTTTATTTTTATAGAAAAGTTATATTGAAAAAAATATATCTATAATGTATAATACATACGTTAAATTAACTAAAGAAGATAGGAGTAAAATATAAATGGGTGAAATTTTTTCATCATTAGATGTGACTGCTGTACTTACATATAGTATAGCGTTAGCGATAATATTAGGTTCTAGATTGGTTAGTCCAATAATTTCTAGAATAGTTATTTATATTTTTCATAAATTATTTAAAATAGAAACTAGAACAGTAGAAAGTGGATTCTACGGTCCAATGAAATTTGTAATTACACTTATTGGTTTTGGTTTAGCCATACATTTTTTAAAAATGCCAGTAGGAGTAGTAAATCTTTACTATAAAATATTCAAAACACTTTTAATATTAGCCATAGCAAAAGCTTTGTCAAATTCATTAAAACCAGATTCAACATTTTTTACAAAACTAGAAGCTAATACGAATTTTAATGGTAATGAAGCATTAAATGCATTTATAGGAAAAATTTTAAAAGCTTTAATATATATAGTGGCAGCATTCATGATACTTTCTGATTTTAATTATGATTTAGGAGGTTTAGCAACAGGTTTAGGATTAGGAAGTGCTGTAGTTGCATTAGCTGCACAGGATTTCGTAAAAAGCTTAATAGGTGGATTTACAATAATAACAGATAAACCTTTCGAAATTGGAGATTATATTGAGGTAGGAACATTTCAAGGAACAGTAATAGATATAACATTTAGAAGCACTAGATTAAAAGCTGTAAATAACACAGAAATTTCATTACCTAATTCAGTAATAGTTACAGAGTATGTTAAAAACTGGAGTAAACTAGAACAAAGAAGATTAGACATGAAGTTAAGAATTAGTTTAAATTCAAATGCAGAAACAATAAATAGATGCATTTCTAAAATAAAGACTGTGTTAAAAGCACATCCAAACATATTAGAAGAAACCGTTGTAGTATATTTTGATAGCATCGGAAGTGATGCAAATGTAATATCTTTATATGCCTATATGAATACAGCAGATTATGCCAAATACCTAGCTGTCAAAGAAGAAGTAAATTGCGATATTTTATCAGTTTTAGAAAGAGAAAATATTGAGCTAGTATACCCAACACAAAAAGTATATACGAAAGCATTATAATTTGGTTAATAAAAGGGGATAATATGGGAATAGGACTAGCATTGGCAGGAGGCGGATTAAAAGGCGTTGCACATATAGGTGCACTAAAAGCCTTAGAAGAATTAGGAATAGATATAGATTATATTACAGGAACAAGTTCAGGAGCAATTTTTGCTGCAATGTACGCAATGGGTTATACAACAGATGAAATGATAAAAATTACAAAAGAATCATACAAGAAAATTATAAGAATACGCAAAAGAAGATTCGTAAAATTTGGATTTAAGTTTATAATAAAAAAAGAAGCAAGTTTCCAAGGATTAATAGATGGAAAAATATTAGAAGACATAGTTGAAAAATATGCAAGAAAAAAAGAAATATACAATTTATCAGATATCCAAAAGAAATTTGCTATGGTAACAGTTGATGCCAAAACTACAAAGAAATGTGTTTTAACATCAACAAAAATAAATCAAAAAAAGGATGTAGAATATTTATCTAACATTCCAATTGGAAAAGCAGTGCATGCAAGTATGGCTTTTCCAGCAATTTTTACACCTTGTAAATACGAAAATTATTGCTTTATAGATGGTGGGACAGTAGATAATATGCCAGTAGAAGAACTTAAAGATATGGGGGCAGAGAAAACAATAGCTATTGGTTTTAAATTAGATGAATTTAAAGGAAACGAAAATTTATTTTCCATAATATTAAGAGCATGCGATATTTTTTCTTTAAAAGATGTAAAAAGTGGACAAGCAATGAGTGACTTAAATCTAGAAGTGGATATGCAGCAAGCAAAATTATTAAAAATAAAAGACATTGAATCAAGCATAAAACAAGGATACGAAGAAGTAATGAAAAACAAAGAAAAAATATTAGGAATGGTGAATGTATAATGAAAGCATTGATAACAGGTGCCTCTTCAGGAATAGGAAGAGAAATAGCTCTTTATTTGAGTGATTTAGGATATGATATTATAGTAGTAGCAAGAAATGAACTTGCATTAAGAGACATACAAAGAGAAGTAAAAACAAAAGTTGAAGTAGTTTCAATGGATTTAACAGATAGAGAAAATGTTTGGAAACTACATGAAATGTATAAAAATGAACCAATAGAAGTACTAGTAAATAATGCAGGATTTGGAGTGCATGGACTAGTAACAGAAACTAATTTAGAAAAAGATTTAGAGTTAATTGATTTAAATATAACAGCATTGCACATGTTAACTAAATTGTTTTTAAAAGATATGAAGAAAAGAAATTTAGGATATATTCTAAATGTATCTTCTATTGCTGGATTTTTATCAGGTCCATTAATGGCAGAATACTATGCATCTAAAAATTTCGTTTTATCATATACAAAAGCAATATATACAGAATTGAAAAAAGAAGGTTCAGAAGTTCATATTAGTGCATTATGCCCAGGACCTACTAAAACTAATTTTAATAAAGTAGCCAAAGTAGACTTCAAAATGAAATCATATAGTGCAGAATATGTAGCAGAATATGGAATTAACAAAATGTTTGAAGAGAAACCAGTTATAATACCAGGTTTTAAAATGAAAGCAGTACACATTGCAAGTAAATTATTACCAAGTTCAATTACAAGTGAATTCGCATATGAAATACAAAGAAGAAAAAGAAAATAAGGATAGGTAAAACGAATGAAGATACAATGTATAGGAACAGGAACAATGGGATCAATAACAAGAGGCAGTCAGAGTTTAGTAATAGATGACATGCTTATTGATGTTGGTTCAGGTGTTGTTAAGAAAATGGAGAGTTTAGGGATATACACTAAAACAATAAAATATTTATTAATAACACATGTCCATTCAGATCACTTTGTAGATCTACCTAATTATTTGATAGGAAGAAACATAAGAAGAGAAAATACAGAAACACTACATATAATTTGTGGTAAAGGAATAAGAGCTAAGGCAATACAATTATTTGAATTATGCTTTGGAGACGGAAATAAAAATAAGTATGCAAATTTTGATGAAATATATAATGTTAAATTTATCGAGTTAGAAAATGGAGAAACATTTGAAACAGACAGTATGAAAATAACTGCATATGAATTAGAACATGGAACATGCAAACCAATTCTAGGATTTTTAATTGAAAAAGAAGGAAAAGTTCTAGGATATGCAACAGATACAACTTTATGCGAAAACGTAAAAATGATTTGTGAAAAATCAGATTATGCATTTTTGGATGCAACAAACACTATTCCAACAAAGTCACATATGGGAGTAGAAGAAGTTATATGGCTTGCAAAAGAATATCCAAATACTAAAGTATATGCTATACACAGAAGTGATTATGTACATAGTCATATTCATGATATACAATTTCCAGAAGACGGAGATATGATTGAAATTTAAGAATAAAAATAGATTCACCTCATAAATTGAATTAGAGGTGAATTTTTTTATGATTAATTTTACAAAAATGCAAGGTTTAGGAAATGATTTTATATGTACTAACTTTGATAATATAAAACAATATAACTTGAAAATATTTTCGAAATATGTATGTGATAGACACTTTGGAATAGGAGCAGATGGAGTAGTATTATTTACTAAAAGTAGAATAGCAGATTTTAAAATGAAGATATTTAATAGCGATGGAACAGAAGCTGAAATGTGTGGGAACGGAATTAGATGTCTTGCAAAATATTTGTATGAAAAAGGTTTTACTGATAAAACTGAAATTAAAATAGAAACTCTTGCTGGAATAAAAAACATAAAATACATAAAAGAAAATAATAAAATAATGGCAATTCAAGTTAATATGGGAAGACCAATAACAGATATAAATAAACTACCGATATATGTTCCAAGAAATCATAAATATCACGAATCAAAATGCAAACTTATACTTAAAGCAAGTGATAAAGAGTTTGAAGGAATATTCTTAACAGTAGGTAATCCTCATACAGTTATTAAAGTAGAAAGTTTAAAAGATATTCAATTGAATAAATATGGAAAAATCATAGAAAATTATAAATATTTTCCTCAGAAAACAAATGTAGAGTTTGTAGAGAAAATAGATGAGAAAAATATAAAAGTTAAAGTGTGGGAAAGAGGAGTTGGAGAAACTTTAGCTTGTGGAACAGGAGCGGTTGCAAGTGCATTTGCAATGTATCAAGAAAAAGAGGTAAGTAGTGAAATAAATGTTGAATTAGATGGTGGAGTAATGAAAGTCAATATTGATGAAAAAACAGGAGAAGTGTATATGTCAGGCCCAGCAGTAAATGTATATGAAGGCACAATCGATTTATAGAGTTTAAAATAAGTATCACATAATTGATACTTATTTTTTTGTGAAAAAAGGATTCAGAAAGCATAGAAAAATGAAAAAAGGAAATAATTAGAGTAAATAAATATGAAAGGAGAATATGTTTGATAAACAAGGTAGAGATTTGTGGAGTAAACACTTCAAAATTACCTATATTATCAAATGAAGAAAAAAAGGAATTATTAGAGAAAATAAAAAATGGAGATACAGAAGCAAGAGAAAAATTTATACAAGGTAATTTAAGACTAGTTTTGAGTGTAGTTCAAAGATTTTCTGGAAGGAATGAGAGTGCAGATGATTTATTTCAAATTGGTTGTATAGGACTTATAAAATCAATAGATAATTTTGATATAAGCCTTAACGTCCAATTTAGTACGTATGCTGTACCTATGATAATCGGAGAGATTAGAAGATATTTAAGAGATAATAACATAGTTAGGGTAAGTAGATCAGTTCGCGATTTAGCATATAAAACAATACAAGTAAGAGAAAGACTTACAAAAGAAACTGGAAAAGAGCCAGGAATTGAAGAGATAGCTAAAGAGCTAGAAACAACACCAGAAGACATAGCATTTAGCTTAGATGCAATACAAGATCCAGTATCATTACAAGAACCTGTATACAATGATGGTGCTGACAGCATTTATATAATGGATCAAGTAAAAGATGTAAAAAATACAGACGAATTATGGGCAGAGAATATAACAATACTGGAAGCAATGAAAAAATTAAGTGACAAAGAGAAATTAATAGTAAATAAAAGATTTTTCGATGGTAGAACACAAATGGAAGTTGCTGAAGAAATAGGAATTTCACAAGCACAAGTATCACGCTTAGAAAAAAGTGCAATAGAGCGAATAAAGAGAATATGGAAATAATTATAATTCTACTAAAATTATATCTTCCCCAATGCATTTTATATTAGACCATGGAATTACAATTTCATGATCAGAAGAAAAAATATTAAAAAACTTAGAAGAACCAGGAACAACAATAGAAGTAATAATTCCAGATTCAAGTTCTGCATTTACATCTTGGACGAATCCTAATCGTTGAGCATTATTTATATTTATAACTTCCTTATGTTTGAAATCTAATCCTTTAGAATTCATAATAGCACCTCACACATATTTTTTATATATAATATGCTACTACATGAAAAAAGTTACTAAATAAAAAGAAAGGAATTTTATGAAAATATCATGGATAAAATCTCAAGAAGATAATAAAAATTTTAAATTTATAGAACGATTAGGAATTGAAGTAATAAAAATTGATAGTCAAGAAAAAATAGACAATAAAATAAAAGAGCTAATTGAAGCAGAAAAAAATACAATAATAATTACACAAGAATTAGCAGGCTTTTCAGAAGATATAATAAAAAAATATTCTAAAAATAAAGACATAAAAATTATTATTAATAAAAATTAAAAAGGAGACAAAATGAATAAGGAAAAGACAAAGAATATTGTTATGCTAAAAGAAATTCCTTCAAATATTATTGAAGAAGCAATAATAATACTAAAATCTAATTCAAAATATAACAAGAAAAAAGTAGAGGATTATGCAAAATTAGAAGGAATGGAATTAGTAAGAGAATATTTAAGAGATATGGATACAGAGAAGAGAAAAAAGAGAAAGAAATTGTATTTATATGGATTAGCAATGATAGGAATAGTTCTTCTAATTTTGATAATAAAGCATATACATTAGTAAAAGAAAATGGACAGAGTGTTCATGAAAGCGAGGTTGTATATGCTAACAGATGAGGAAAAAATTCAAAGAGCTAAAGAAATTTATTATAGAAGAAATGGAATTAGTTTTAGAGGGGAAGAAAAAAAGAAAAAACATAATAAATCATTTATTTTTATAATTGTAATTTCTTTAGTAGCGGTATATTTATATCAAAATCAATCAATATATTTTACAACAGAAAATAAAGAAAAAATAAAAGAATTTTTGAATACAAAAATAAATTTAAACGAGTTTATAAAAGTACCTGAAAAAAATGAGAATACTACAGAAAATAAAATGGAGAATACAACGGAAAATATAAATAACCTAGAAGCAATTGAAGAAAAAAATTCAGAATATTCAATAATTTGGCCGAAGAAAGGAACAATAACATCTAACTTTGGAGAAAGGGAATCGGCAGATAGCAGAGTTGGAAAAAATCATACCGGTATAGATATTGCAGGAGAAGAAGGAGAAGATATTGTATCAGCGATAACCGGACAAGTAACATTAGTATCAGATGAAGGAGATCTAGGCAGACATGTAAAAATCAAAAATGATGAATATGAAACAGTATATGCACATTGTAGTCAAATATATGTAGAAGTTAATAGTCAAGTAAAACAAGGAGAGTTAATTGCTGCAGTTGGAAGTACTGGTAATTCAACAGGAAATCATTTGCATTTTGAAGTATTGAAAGATGGGGAATATATAGATCCTCTAAATGTAATAGAAAAGTAGGTGAAAAATGAGAATTAAGGTAGATGTAAAAATATTTTTCATAATAATTTTATACATATTTATGCAAAGCACAAAAATATTCGCACTCACATTTATATTCATACTTTTACATGAACTAGGACATTTAGTAACAGGAATTACAATAGGACTAAAGGTTAAGAAAATTAATATACACATATCTGGATTATCTGTGGAATTTGAAAACTATGGGAAACAAAGAAATGCAAATAAAATTGTTATAGACATAGCAGGACCATTAATAAATATCATTGCATTAGTAATTGCGATAATAATAAAACAAGAAGAAATAGCATATATAAACTTATTATTAGCAATAGTAAATCTATTGCCAATATATCCACTTGACGGGGGTCAAATATTAAGAACTTTATTAAGAAAACGTTTCACATATAAAGAAACCATAAATTTTATAGAAAGTATTTCTCAATATACATTGATTATATTAACTGCTATAGCAAGTTGCTATTTATTAATCGGAAAGAATATAGGAATATTTATAGCTATTTTATATTTATGGACAATAATTTTTAAAGAGAAAAGGAAAAATAAAATTATACGAAAAGCAATAAGAAGCGTTGAAAACAATACATAGCTGTTGAAAGAATGTGAAAAATATCATATGTCAGCCATGCTGATAAATTAATATCCGAAAGGATGAGGAAAAGGTACGATTTCAAAATGTTTGTGTTGAACGGACAGGTTGTTACCGCTTAACATCGAACAAAAGCGACGGCACCTCTAAGTGCCGTCGTTTATTATTATAAAAATAAATAATAGTATTTGATAAAAAGAATAGTCCTCAATTATAAATTTATACAATGCATTTGAAAAAAAATAAAAAAAGTGATATAACAGTAAACAGTTAATAATTAAAATAATAATTTATTTTAGTTAGAACATATAATCATATAGGAGGCTATAATGATTAAAATTAATGAAAACTTTTTAGAATTACAAGAGAGCTATTTATTTGCAACAATAGCAAAGAAGGTAGCGGAATACTCAAAAGAAAATCCAGATAAGAAGATTATCAAATTAGGAATAGGCGATGTAACAAGACCAATTCCAGATGCTGTGTTAGAAGCAATGCATAAAGCAGTAGACGAACAAGCTCACTCAGAAACATTTAGAGGATACGGACCAGAACAAGGATATGATTTTTTAAGAGAAAAAATCAAAGAATACGATTATAAAACTAGAGGGGTAGATATAGATATAAGTGAAATATTTGTATCAGATGGAGCAAAATGCGATTGCGGAAATATTGTAGATATTTTTGCTAAAGATAATAAAGTCGCAATAACAGATCCAGTATATCCTGTATATTTAGACACAAATGTAATGGCTGGAAGAAGCGGAAAATATGATAAAGAATCAGGAAAATATAAAAACATAGTATACATACCAGCAACATCGGAAAATAACTTTGTACCACAACTCCCAAAAGAAAAAGTTGATATGATATATCTATGTTATCCAAACAATCCAACAGGAACAACATTAACAAAAGCACAATTAGCAGAATGGGTGAAATATGCTAAGGAAAATAAAGCAATAATATTATTTGACGCAGCATATGAAGCATTTATTTCAGATGAAGATGTGCCACACACAATATATGAAATCGAAGGAGCAAAAGAAGTTGCGATAGAATTTAGAAGCTATTCAAAAACGGCTGGCTTCACAGGAATAAGATGTGCATACATAATAATTCCAAAAGAATTAAAAGGATATACAGAATCAGGAGAAGAAGTGGAATTAAACAAACTATGGAACAGAAGACATTGCACTAAATTTAATGGAGTTTCATATGTAACACAAAGAGCAGCAGAAGCTATTTACACAGACGAAGGAAAAAGACAAGTTAGAGAAAATATAAATTACTATAAAGAAAATGCTAAAATAATTAAACAAGGTCTTGAAGAAGCTGGATATACAGTATATGGAGGAACAAATTCACCATATGTATGGCTTAAATTACCAGATGGAATGAAATCATGGGATTTCTTTGATAAATTATTATCAGAAGCAAATGTAGTTGGAACACCAGGAGTTGGATTTGGGCCAAGTGGTGAAGGATATTTTAGATTAACAGGTTTCGGAACAAAAGAAAATACAAAAGAAGCAATAGAAAGAATAAAAAATATGAAATAAAGAAAAGTACACCTTCGGGTGTGCTTTATTTATGCTACTTTTAAGAGACGATAATTAGCAACCATAAACCCTTGAAAATATTGACTTTTCTAGATAAATGAGTTAAAATATTATGGTATTAAAGGGGAATAAAATTTATGAGTAACGATAAAAAAACAATCGAAAAATTAACATCAAGGGTAAAGATATATTTAGTGATAATAGCTTTACTCTTTATTTTAATATGCACATACGATATAAAGTGGGTAATACCATCAATAGTGCTATACATATTAATCATCTTATATACAATGTGGTCAAATACTAAAAAGAAAACAGAAATAGAAACACACATTGAAGAAGTAGCTTGGGGAATGAATTCAACAGTAAGAAACACATTAAATAAATCATCAATTCCACTTCTAGTAATAGAAACAGATGGCGATGTAATATTCAGAAACCCAAAATTCAATAAAGAATTCAAGGATGTAGATGTTATAACATATGTAGATAGCTTGATAAAGGAAATAAAACTTGAAATAGAAAACAACAATGACAAAAAAGAAATCACAAAACAAATAAGCATAGAAAACAAAGTATATAAAGTAATGTGTGAATACACAATAAGCAAAAAGAGAGATAAAAGAAAACAAAAAGAATATGTATTAACATTAAACTTTATAGATGAAACAAAATACAATGAACTATTTGATAAATACATAAACGAAAAATTATGCATAGGTATAGCAGTAATAGATAATTATGAAGAAATAATTCAAAAATTATCACCAGAAGAAAAAACAGCTGTACTAGCTAAAATAGAAAAAACAATGTTTGATTGGGCTTCAACAAGTGGTGGAGTAGTAATAAAAAATGAAAGAGATACATATATATATATATTTGAACAAAAATATTTAGCTGAAATAGAAAAAAATAAAATAAATATATTAGATTTAGTAAAAGAAATAGATACAAAAGTTCCAATAACACTAAGTATCTCAATTTCAAATGAAGAAAACTCTTACTATGAAAGATATAAATCAGCATTAGACGGAATAGACCTTGTACTTGGAAGAGGCGGAGACCAATGTATTGTTAGAAAAGAGGGTAAGTACAAATTCTATGGAGGAAAATCATTAGAAGTAGAAAAACGTACAAGAGTTAAAGCAAGAATAGTAGCTCATACAATAGAAAGCATGATAGAAGATTCAAAAAAAGTAATTATAATGGGACATCAAAATGCAGACATAGATTCATTAGGTTCATCAATGGGAATGTACAGACTAGCTATAACAATGGAAAAACCAGCATACATCGTAGCAACAGATTTAGGAATGAACTTAGGAAAATTTGTTGATACATTAAAAGAAACAGAATATGAAGAAGCAATAATTGATAAAAAAGAAGCACTAAATATAATTGACAAAGATACATTACTTATCGTAGTTGATACACATAAAAAGACATTTGTACAAGTGCCAGAATTATTAACAAAAACCGATAAAATCGTAGTAATAGATCACCACAGAAAAGGTCCAGACTTTATTGATAATGCAAGTTTAACATTCCAAGAAGTATATGCATCATCTGCAGCAGAATTAGTCACAGAAATTCTACAATATGTTGAAAGAAAAGTGGAATTAACACCAATAGAAATAGAAAGTTTATATGGTGGAATAATGGTAGATACTAAAAACTTTACTTTTAAAACAGGGGTTAGAACATTTGAAGCAGCTGCATATTTAAGAAAGTTTGGAGTAGATATTATCAAAGTAAAAAAATGGTTCCAAGCAGATTTGGAAAGTTACAACGTAATAGCAGATATAGTAAAAAAAGCAGACATGGTATCAGACTCAATAGCAATATCAATATATGATGAAGTAAGCAAAGACGCAAACACAATATGCGCAAAGGCAGCAGACGAATTATTAACAATAAGCAATATTACAGCATCTTTTGTAATAGGAAACACAGGAGAAAATATTTGTATAAGCGGAAGATCAATAGGTGATATAAATGTTCAAATAATACTTGAAAAAATGGGTGGCGGTGGACATATAACATTAGCCGGAGCTCAATTAACGGGTATTACATTAGAAGAAGCTAAAACAGAATTGATAAATAGGATAAACGAGTATTTTTCTGAAATAAACGAATAGAAAGGAGAAAAAGTATGAAAGTAATACTATTAGCAGACATAAAAGGAGTAGGAAAAAAAGATCAAATAATAAATGCAAGTGACGGATATGCGAGAAACTTCTTATTTCCAAAGAAATTAGCAGTAGAAGCAAATAACGAAAACTTAGCAAAATTAAAATCAAAAAATGAATCAAAAGCATACAAAAAAGAGATGGACATAAAAGAAGCTGAAGAAGTAAAGAAAAAAATTGATTCAATAACAATGAAAATGACTGTAAAAGCAGGAGAAAATGGAAAAATCTTTGGAGGAGTAACTGCAAAAGAAATAGCAGAAAATCTAAAAAAAGAATACTCAATAGAAATAGACAAAAAGAAAGTACTTTTACCAGAAACAATTAAAAATTTAGGAACATTTACAGTAGAAATAAAATTATATGAAGGCATTATAGCAAAATTAAAATTAAATGTAGTTGCCTAAAACAGACACTCCATAAAAAGAAAGGAAGAAATGCAAAATGGAATTAGGACGTATTCCACCAAATGATGTAGAAGCAGAACAAGCAATTCTAGGTTGTATGCTAACAGATAAAGATTCTGTAATAGCAGCAATGGAAACATTAAAAGAAGATGATTTCTATAGAGAAGATAATAAAGCAATATATGCAGCAATGCTTTCTCTTTATGGAAGAGGAGAACCAATAGATATAATCACAGTAAAAGCTGAATTAGTAGAAAATGGAAAGTTTGATCAAGTTGGTGGATTAGAATATTTAGCAGTATTACCTGAAAAAGTTCCGACAACTACAAACGTGGATAAGTACATAAAAATAGTAGAGGAAAAAGCTTTATTAAGAAACTTGATAAAAACAGCAAATGACATGATAGCAGCAGGGTATGATCAAACTGAAGATGTTGAAGACATAATGAATGTAGCAGAAAAAAAGATATTTGATATAATGCAAAATAAAGGTTCAAAAGGTTTTACACCAATAAAAGACGTATTAGTAGGAACATTTGCCGAACTAGAAAGATTATATAATCAAAAAGGATATATAACAGGTGTTGAAACAGGATTTACAGACCTAGACTATAAAACATCTGGATTTCATAAATCAGATTTAATAATTATAGCAGCAAGACCTGCCATGGGAAAATCAGCATTTGCAATAAATATAGCAACACATGCAGCAGTAAATAACAATGTTCCAGTAGTTATATTCAACCTTGAGATGTCAAAAGAACAGGTTGCAAACAGAATTCTATGTGGTGAGGCGATGGTAGACAGCAATAAAATTAGAACTGGAAAAATAGATGATAATGAATGGATAAAATTAGCTAATGCATCAGGAAGACTGGCAGAAGCACCAATATACATAGATGATACACCAGGAATTTCAATAATGGAAATAAGAGCAAGATGCAGAAAACTAAAACTAGAAAAAGACATTGGTCTAGTAGTAATTGACTACTTGCAGCTAGTTCAAGGTAGCGGAAAAAAGAATAATAGCCGTGAGCAAGAGATTTCAGAAATCAGTAGATCATTAAAAATATTAGCAAAAGAATTAGACATTCCAGTAATTGCACTATCACAGTTATCCCGTGGTGCTGAAAAAAGAGATGATAAACGACCTATGCTATCAGACTTGAGAGAGTCTGGAGCCATCGAGCAGGATGCCGACATCGTAATGTTCTTATATAGAGATGATTATTATAATGAAGATAGCGAAAAGAAAAATATAGCAGAAGTAATATTAGCTAAGCACAGAGGTGGTTCAACAGGAACGGTTGAATTATTATGGTTAGGAAATTATACAAAATTTGCAAATATAGAAAAATATAGAGATGAAAACAATTAATAAGAGCGCTATTAATAGCGCTCTTATGCTTAGGAGGGAAAATGCTAGAAAATAAAGTAAAAGAAACAATAGCAAAATATAATTTGATACAAAAAGGTGACAAAATAGTAGTGGGAGTATCTGGCGGACCAGACTCAATGACATTACTAACTATATTACTAAAACTAAAAAATGCATATGACTTAGAAATATATGTAGCACACATAAACCACATGCTTAGAGAAAACGCTATAATAGATGAAGAATATGTAAAAGAATTTTGCAAAAAGAATGATATTAAACTATTTATAAAACATGCCGATATACAAGAAAAGGCTCAAAAAGAAAAAAGAGGATTAGAAGAAACAGGAAGACTAGTAAGATATAACTTTTTTGAAGAAGTTCTAAATAAAACAAACTCAAATAAAATAGCAATAGCACATAATTTAAATGATAGAGTAGAAACTATAATAATGAATACACTAAGAGGAAGTGGATTAAATGGTTTAAGAGGAATTGAAGCAAGCAGAGGAAAATATATTAGACCATTAATAGAAATACCAAGAGAAGAGATTGAAAAATACTGCGAAGAAAATAAAATAAATCCAAGACATGATGAATCAAACGATGATAATACATATACAAGAAATAAAATAAGAAATATAATAATTCCTTATTTAAAGAGAGAATTCAATCCGAATATAATAAACACAATGAATAGACTATCAGAAATAGTAAAAGAAGAGGAAGAATTTGTAGAAGAAGAAACAAAGAAAAAATTTGAAGAAATTATAATATCAGAAGAACCAGAGAAAATTGAATTTAATGTAAGTAAATTTAATAATCAAGAAAAAGTAATACAAAAAAGACTAATTATGCAAGCAATAACAGCAGTAGCTGGATCAACTCAAGGAATAGAAAGAATAAATTTAGAAGACATAATAAAATTATGCAATAATAATATTGGAAATAAATTCACAAGGCCTACAAAAAATGTTGAAATTGGAATAAAAAATAAGAGAATATATATACAAAAAGTAATATAAGTAACAGATATTACAATAATATTTCAATTTCAAAAATCTTGTTGTAAATAAAAAATAGTTATGCTATATTAAAATAGAATATATATTTATAGCATACTAAGGAGGAAATATAATTTGAAAAGTGGAATTAAAAAAGTTACAATGTGGCTTGTATTATTAATTATATTTATAATGATAATCTCAGCTATAAGCGGAAATATGTATAAAAGAATGTCATATTCAGAATTGCTTAAAAATATAAAAGATGAAAAAGTTGAGACTATCGAAATAAGTGATGACAACAAAACAGCAAGCGTAAAAATAAAAGATGATGAAGTTGAGAAAACAGTAACAATTCCAAGTTTGGATACATTTATTGATAAAATATCTGATCAATTAGCTGATGGAAAAATAGAACTTTCTCAAGCAGAAGAATCTAAGTTTTTAACTATATTAGAAGCTTTCGGACCAACAATTCTATTAATGGTATTTATATTCTTTATTTGGGTTATGTTCATGAATCCAAATTCACAAGGTGGAAACAAAACAATGTCTTTTGGAAAATCAAAAGCAAGAATGATGACACCAGCAGATAAGAATAAAATAACATTTGCAGATGTTGCAGGAATTGAAGAAGAAAAACAAGAACTAGAAGAAGTAGTAGAATTTTTGAAAAATCCTAAAAAATTCACAGACATGGGAGCAAGAATTCCAAAAGGAGTTTTATTAGTAGGACATCCAGGAACAGGTAAAACATTACTTGCAAAAGCAGTTGCTGGAGAAGCTGGAGTACCATTCTTTATAATAAGTGGTTCAGACTTCGTAGAAATGTTCGTTGGTGTTGGTGCTTCAAGAGTTAGAGATTTATTCGAACAAGCAAAGAAAAATGCACCATGTATAGTATTCATAGATGAAATTGATGCAGTTGGACGTCAAAGAGGAGCAGGACTTGGTGGAGGACATGATGAAAGAGAACAAACATTAAACCAATTACTTGTTGAAATGGATGGATTTGCACCAAATGAAGGTGTTATAGTATTAGCAGCAACAAACAGACCAGACGTATTAGATAAAGCTTTATTAAGAGCAGGAAGATTTGATAGACAAATCGTAGTTGCACCACCAGATGTAAAAGCAAGAGAACAAATATTAACAGTACATGCTAAAAAGAAAAAATTAGCAGAAGACGTTGATTTAGGAACAATTGCTAAAAATACAGCAGGATTCGTTGGAGCTGACCTAGAAAACATTTTAAATGAAGCTGCATTAGTAGCTGCAAAGCATGATAAAAAAGAAATCACAATGAAAGATATTGAAGACGCAATGATTAAAGTTACAATGGGACCAGAAAAGAAATCAAAAGTAATTAGTGAAAAGGAAAGAAAACTAGTTGCATTCCATGAAGCTGGTCACGCAGTTGTAAGTAAATTCTTACCAACACAAGATCAAGTACATCAAATATCAATTGTTCCAAGAGGAATGGCTGGAGGATATACAATGTATAGACCAACAGAAGATAAATCATTTATGTCAAAAACAGAAATGGAAGAAAACATTGTATCATTACTTGGTGGTAGAGTTGCTGAACAATTAGTATTAGGAGATATCTCAACAGGAGCAAGCAATGATATAGAAAGAGCGTCAAAGATTGCAAGAGATATGGTTACAAGATATGGTATGAGTAGCAAAATAGGAACAATAACATTTGGAACAGGACAAGAAGAAGTATTCCTTGGAAGAGACTTTGGACATACTAAAAACTATAGTGAAGCAACATCAGCTGAAATTGATGTTGAAGTAAAATCAATAATAGATAAAGCATATAGAACAGCAGAGCAAATACTAAATATGAATATGGATAAATTAACAAGAGTAGCAAATATATTAATGGAAAAAGAGAAAATTGAAGGCGACGAATTTAATGAAATATTTAATTCATAGAACAAGAATCGACAAAATGCACCCTTATGCATGAGGGTGTATTTTTTTATGCACTCAATATATAAATAAAAAATAGAGGCATTTTGAAAGAAAATAAGATACAAAAAATAGCAACTATATACAAAGAAAAACAAAAAAATGATTTTCTGAAAAAATAAAAAAATACAAAATAATGGATAAGAATGAAAAAACGTGCAACAGCGTAGAAATAAGAGAAAAGACTAAAAAAAGTAAAATGATAAAAAAAGAAAAAATAATAAAAAATAGAAAAAATGGAAAAATGATTTTTTAAAAAAATAAAAAATGTAAAAGAATTGTAATTAAAAATGAGCAAATACTAGAACTAAGAGTGATAACTCAAAAGTAACTAAAAAATAGCTGTAAAAACGTAATCTAAAAAACGTTGAAATATAGGCACTACAGCATGAAGATTACATAACCTTTATTCATTTGACATTATATTTTTGCGTGGTAAAATACAAACATCGAATGCAAAAAATATAAACAAAAAAGTTGCAGTTAGAATTACTAATTAGGGAGGAAATCATGAAAGTAGTCAAAAGAGATGGAAAAATAGTAGAATTTGATGATGAGAAAATCAGAAAAGCTATAGGAAAAGCAAATGCAGAAGTAAGCAGAAAAGATAAGGCAACAGAAGAAGAAATTGAAGAGATTGTAAACTACATAGGAGAATTAAGAAAAAATAGAATCTTAGTAGAAGACATTCAAGACATCATCGAAGAAAAATTAATGGAAGTAGGAAAATATAATTTAGCCAGAAAATATATCACATATAGATATACAAGAGCTTTAGTTAGAAAATCAAATACAACTGATCAATCAATTAAAGAATTAATTGATGGAGAAAGCGAATATTGGAACAATGAAAACTCAAATAAAAATGCTAGAGTTGTTACAACACAAAGAGATTATCTTGCTGGAATTACAAGTACAGATATAACAAGAAGATTTTTATTACCAGAAGATGTTGTAAAAGCACATGATGAAGGAATAATCCATTTCCATGATGCAGATTACTTTGCACAAAATGCACTACATAATTGTGAATTAATAAACTTAGATGATATGCTACAAAATGGAACAATTATCAATGACGTTATGATAGAAAAACCTCACAGATTTATTACAGCGGCAACAATTGCAACACAAATAATATTAGCAGTAACATCATCAAGTTATGGTGGAGCAACAGTTTCACTTAGCCATTTAGCACCATTCGTAAAATACAGCTATGATAGATATTATAAAAAATATAAAGATAGAAAATTAAGTGAAGAACAATGTAAAAAGTTTGCAATGGAAGATACTAAAAAAGAAGTTGCAGATGGAGTTCAAACATTTAATTATCAAGTAAATAGTATGACAAACACAAACGGGCAAGCACCATTCTTAAGTGTATGCATGTATTTAGGCGAAACAGAAGAATACAAAGATGAACTTGCAATGATAATAGAAGAATTCTTAAATCAAAGAATATTAGGATTTAAAAATAAAAAAGGTGTGTATGTAACACCAGCTTTCCCAAAATTATTATATGTGCTAGAAGAAGACAACATAAAAGAAGGAAGCAAATATTGGTATTTAACAAAATTAGCAGCAAAATGTACAGCTAAGAGAATGGTTCCAGATTACATAAGCGAAAAAGTTATGAAACAAGTAAAAGTTAATCAATATGGTGATGGAGATTGTTATCCATGCATGGGATGCAGATCATTCTTAACACCAGACAGAATAAAAGGAAACATAGCAAATGCTAAAAATTATGTTGAAGGAAAAGGAAAATATTATGGAAGATTTAATCAAGGTGTTGTAACAATCAACCTTCCAGATGTGGCATTAACTTCATCAAAAGATATTAAAAAATTCTGGAAAATATTTGACGAAAGACTTGAATTATGCCACACAGCATTAAAAATAAGACATGAAAGATTAGCTCAAGCAATCAGTGATGTTGCACCAATCGTATGGCAACACGGAGCATTAGCTAGATTAGGTCAAGGAGAATCAATTCATAAATTATTACATGGAGGATATTCTACAATATCTTTAGGATATGCAGGATTATATGAATGTGTAAAATATATGACAGGAAAGAGCCATACAGATGGAGCTGAAGGAGAAGAATTTGCAATTGAAGTAATGCAAAAACTTAACGATAAATGTGCTGAATGGAAAGAAAAAGAAGATATTGATTATAGTGTATATGGAACACCAATAGAATCAACAACATACAAATTTGCGAAATGTTTACAAAAGAGATTTGGAAAAGTTCCTGGAATAACAGACAGAAAATACATCACAAATTCATACCACGTTCCAGTATTTGAAGAAATAGACGCTTTCACAAAACTAAAATTAGAAAGTAAATTCCAACAATTAAGCCCAGGTGGAGCAATTTCATATGTTGAAACACCAAACTTACAAAATAATATAGAAGCAGTAATAGAATTAATTAAATTTATATATGACAATATCATGTATGCAGAATTAAATACAAAATCAGATTATTGCCAAGAATGTGGATACACAGGAGAAATCTTAATAGATGATAACTTAGAATGGTATTGCCCAAACTGTGGAAATAGAGATCATGATAAATTAAACGTTGCGAGAAGAACTTGTGGATACATAGGAAGTAATTTCTGGAATAAAGGAAGAACAGAAGAAATTAAAGAAAGAGTACTACACATCGATAACAAAGATGCATAAATAAATATCTACATATTACGAAAGGAAGATAATTATGAGATACAACAAGATTAGAAAAATGGATATAGCAGATGGACCAGGAGTAAGAGTATCAATCTTTATGCAAGGTTGTGCATTTAACTGTAAAAACTGTTTTAATCCAGAAACACATGATTTTACAAAAGGCGAAGAATTTACAGAAGATACAATTCAAAAAGTATTAAATTTATGTGATAAAGACCACATTGCAGGATTATCAATTCTTGGTGGAGAACCAATGCATCCCAAAAATATTGAAGGAACAACAAAATTAGCAAAAGAATTTAAAGAGAAATTTCCTAACAAAACAGTATGGGCATGGACAGGATTCAACTTTGAAAATAATTTGAAAGACAAAGAAGTAATGAAATACATTGATGTTCTTGTAGACGGACAATATGTAGATGAAAAAAGAAATCCTACAATACAATGGAGAGGATCAGAAAATCAAAGAGTGATAGATGTACAAAAATCATTAGCAAACCACTCAGTAGTAAAATATGAATAATAAAATCTAAGCGAACATTACAACATGTTCGCTTTTTTTTATAAAAATGAAATATTTTTGTAAAAAATTATGTAACCTTGGAAGGATTTAAGAAATTTATGTCGAATATTATTAGAAGAAAGGAATAAAATGGTACGTTATAGTGAAGAATTAATTGATGAAATTAAATCCTCAAATGATATAGTTGATACAATATCACAATATGTAACATTAAAAAGAAGTGGAAGAAATTTTTTCGGATTATGTCCTTTTCATAAAGAAAAATCTCCTTCTTTTTCTGTTTCGCCCGATAAACAGATATTTCACTGTTTCGGATGTGGTGTTGGAGGAAATGTAATTCATTTTATAAGTAAAATTGAAAACTTAGATTTCAGAGAGACGATAGAATTTTTAGCTGATAGATCTGGTATAGAATTACCAACATCAGAAAATGATCAAAATAACAAACGTCAATTCATGAAAGACAAAGTTTATAAAATCAATGAAGAAACAGCTCAATTTTATCATGAAAATTTATATAAACCTACTGCAAAAACAGCACAGGAATATGTAAAAACAAGAAAACTAAATAATACTACTTTAAAATCTTTTCTAATTGGATATTCTGGAACGTATAATGAATTATACAAACATTTAAAACAAAAAGGGTTTACAGATGAAGAAATATTAGCATCAAGCCTAGTAAACAGAAATGATAGAGGACAATTTATAGATAGATTTAGAAACAGACTAATGATACCAATAATGGATATCAGAGGGAAGGTAATAGCTTTTGGAGGTAGAGTTTTAGATAAGTCATTACCAAAATATATAAACTCACCAGAAAACATAGTTTATTCAAAAGGAAGAAACTTATTTGGATTAAATATTGCCAAAAAAGGAAATCTAGATAAAATTGTAATTGTCGAGGGATATATGGATGCAATTTCATTATATCAAAGAGGTATAACCAATGTAGTAGCATCACTTGGAACAGCATTAACAGAGGCACAAGGCAGACTACTAAGAAAATATGCTGGACAAGTTATAATAAGCTATGACTCAGATGGAGCAGGTCAAGCTGCAACAATGAGAGGTTTAGAAATTCTTAAAAATTTAGGATGCGATGTTAGAATACTTCAAATGGAAGGTGCAAAAGATCCAGATGAATATGTTATCAAGTATGGAAGTGGAGGCTTCAATTTACTTATAGAAAATGCAATATCATTAGTAGAGTTCAAAATAAAAGTATTAAGAAAGCAATACAATTTGGATAATACAAATGATAAAATCAAATTTTTACAAGAAATTGCAAAAGTTCTAGTAAGTATAGAAAGTCAAATAGAATTAGAAATTCAAATAGATAGCATATCAAGAAATTATGGAATCTCAAAAGAAGCAGTATATGCTGAAATTAACAAAATAAAATATGTAAATAAAAACAAAGAAATTCAAGCTGAAATCAAAGTAAAACCAGTTATAAAAAGAAAAAATGAAACAACAGTTGATGAGTCCATAATAAGAAGAGAAAACGTAATAATATATTTACTTATAAATGGAAATGAAATAAATAGAAAAAAGATTAAAGAAAATATACAACTAGAGGATTTTAAATATTCATTAAACAAAGAAATATTACAAAAAATATATGAAGCAATAGATAGCAACAAGAGTGTAACCAATATAGTAGATTCTATGGAAGAAAAAGAATTAATCAGCCAATGTACAAAAATTATGGCAGATGATTATGAAATATCAGATATAGATAAGTGCATAGAAGATATGATTAATAGTTATACTAAAGAAAGACTTATACGGAAGAAAAAATGAAATATTATCAAAGCTAGAAGCAAATACAGGTACAAAAGAGGAAATAACTAGTCTTGAAAGAGAGCTAAGTCAAATTATTTTGCAATTAGCTAAAATGAAATAGGAGGAAAGTATGAGCAGAGCTAAAAAAGAAGAAACAGAAAACGAAGAAATTAAAACTACTAAAAAGAAAAAAGCTACAACTGCAGAAAATGAACAACTACAATTAGATGAAGTAGTAAAAGCTAGTAAAGAAGAAAAGAAAAAAACAACAGAAGCTAAAGCTAATAAAGAAGAAAATAAAAAAGCAACAGAAGTTAAAGATAGTAAAAAGAAAATAAAAGAACTTAAAAAAATAGAAAATCCACAAACAGAGGAAGAAATTGCGAATAACAAAGTTTATAACATATTAAAATCTGCAAAAGAAAGTGGAAAAATTACTTATGGAGAACTTGCAAGTCAATTAGGTGATGTAACACCAGATCAAATTGATAAAGTATTCGACGTATTTGAAGAATTAGGTGTAGACGTTCTTAAAGATGACACAGATGATGAACCAGACATTGACGACTTAGAAGAAGTTGAAGAAATCAAATTAGATGATATGAACACAACTTCATTAGAAGGCATAAATGTAGATGATCCAGTAAGAATGTATTTAAGAGAGATAGGAAGAATACCACTATTAACATTTGATGAAGAATTAGATCTAGCTAAAAGAATCCTAGAAGATGATGAAGAAGCAAAACAAAAATTAGCAGAATCAAACTTAAGATTAGTTGTTAGTATAGCCAAAAAATATGTTGGTAGAGGAATGTTATTCCTAGATTTAATCCAAGAAGGAAATATGGGATTAATAAAAGCTGTAGAGAAATTTGATTACACAAAAGGATTCAAATTCAGTACTTATGCAACATGGTGGATTAGACAAGCTATAACAAGAGCTATAGCTGATCAAGCAAGAACAATAAGAATACCTGTACACATGGTAGAAACAATTAATAAATTAATAAGAACATCAAGACACTTACTACAACAACTAGGTAGAGAGCCTACCCCAGAAGAAATAGCAGCTGAGATGGAAATACCAGTTGAAAAAGTAATGGAAATACAAAAAATAGCTCAAGACCCAGTATCTTTGGAAACACCAATTGGTGAAGAAGATGATAGTCATTTAGGAGATTTCATTCCAGATGATGAATCACCAGCTCCACAAGATTCTGCAGCGTATACATTATTAAAAGAACAATTAGAAGAAGTAATGGAAACATTAACACCTAGAGAAGCAAAAGTATTAAAACTTAGATTTGGATTAGAAGACGGAAAAGCCAGAACACTTGAAGAAGTTGGACGTGAATTCAAAGTAACACGTGAAAGAATTAGACAAATCGAAGCAAAAGCATTACGCAAACTAAGACATCCAAGTAGAAGTAAAAGATTAAAAGATTACATGAGCTAAAAAAGAAAAGGAGTGATTGAAGTCATGGAAAAAAGAAATATAGAAATAGTTCCAGGAAACGGAAATATCGAAATATCACCAGCTGAGGATCACATAAATGATATAGTAGATAACAATAATAAAAAACCCAAAAAAGAAGATATTGTTATCCCTGTTCCACAAAAGAAAGATGAGGAATAGAATAAAAAATAACTAATAGGAAATGTATAAAAGCATTTCCTATTAGATTTAAATACTATAAAAACACAGTAAAAAATATTATAAGAAAATATATCGATTAACGTATATTATGTTTTTATAAAAAATCAAAATACAAATAAAAAATTACCAAAATACATTACAAAAAATAGTAAAAAGTGTTGACAAAACACAAAATAGACATTATAATATTAATGCTATGGCGAGATAGCTCAGCTGGCTAGAGCAACTGGTTCATACCCAGTAGGTCGAGAGTTCGAATCTCCCTCTCGCTACCAAAACCTTTCACTTATGTGAAAGGTTTTTTTATGTCCCAAAGTAGTAGAAGGTAATTTTTGTAAAAAGACTTGTTTTACTTAATATATATAATAATTCTAATAAATATGGAGGTAAGATATGAACAAATTAAGTAAAATTTTATTAGCAATTATTATCTTTCTAATATGTGTATTAAGTGCAGTAATTTATAATTTTTTTAAACAAAAAGAAGCTTTAGAAATAAGTTTAGAAGAAATTAAAAACATGCATGAAGAAATTAATTCTTTAAATGCACAGATATCAGATTTACGTTCTGAAGAAAAATAAAATTATAGGAGAAAATAATAATAACCAATAATACATAATGTAGAGACTAATAAAGGCTACTAAAACTAAGCTAAAAGAATGGAAATTTAGAATACAAATATATTGCTAAACTAAATGAAATACAAAATATTGCAGTACTTGACATAATGTGATATAATAATAGTACTATTGTTTGATAGGAGGTATTAATGAATGAAATCTCCAAAGCTGACAGAAATTGAACCAATTCGGGAATACTGGGAAAACGGAAAATTAAAATCAGAAAAATACCTGATACATATGTCATACATAGTATATCGGTATGACAAGAAAGGAAATAACATAGGATTATCTGTTAATGGGATAGAATATCCTGTGGATTCTGAATTGATTTTCTCAGGAAAGACCTTAAAGGTTCAAACCAAATAATCTGAGTGAATATGTTCACTCAGATTATTTTTTTATATTATAGAAATGTTCGAAGAACTTTCTATAATATAAATATTTTGCACAGAAATTAGCTATGCAAATTTTGCACACGAACAATTCAATGTGAGCTGAACTCTATAATTAAAGTATAAAAAAATTTAATCAGCCAACTATTGTTCTAAATAAGAAAGGGTAGAGGAATAAAAAAACGATACATACAAATAAGTTAAAAGATAAAAAAATAATCTCTAAACATACTAGAGATTATTTTAATTATATTATTAATTATTCAGCAGCGTTCTCTACTGGGTAAACGCTAACTTGTTTTTTGTCTTTACCTAATTTCTCAAATTTAACTGTTCCATCTGATAAAGCAAATAAAGTATCATCACTACCTTTTCCAACGTTCATACCTGGATGGATGTGAGTTCCTCTTTGTCTAACTAATATATTTCCTGCAAGAACAAATTGTCCATCTGCTCTTTTAACACCAAGTCTCTTTGACTCACTGTCTCTACCGTTCTTAACACTACCTTGACCTTTTTTATGTGCCACTTAAATTCACTCCCTTCACATAAAGATTTTTATATGTTACACATTTAAATTTAATCAAAATTATTTTGCTGCTTCAGCTGTAGCTTCTTTTTTTGCAGCTGGTAACTTAATATTTGTAATTTCTACCTTTGTGTATGGTTGTCTATGACCTTGAGTTCTTCTATAATTCTTTTTAGCCTTATATTTGAAAACAAGAATTTTTTTAGATTTGTCATGAGAAATTACTTTTCCTTCAACCTTAATACCTTTAACATAAGGACTTCCAACTTGTACTTTTTTATCATCAGATACAAGAACTACTTTATCAAAAGTAACTTTTTTTCCTACTTCAGTATCTAATTTTTCGAAAAATACAACATCTCCTTCTGCTACTTTGTATTGTTTTCCACATGCTTCAATAATTGCGTACATTTAAGTACACCTCCCTTTTTTGTATACTCGCTAATCCTTACATATAGGTAGTTAGAATAAATCTAACATTTATGGAACCTTAATTAAGCGGATTACAGTTACATATTCTAACATAGCAGTCAAGTTTTGTCAACATAAAAGCAAGAAATATCTGGATTTTAACCAATATTTAAGAATGATAACAAATGTTTATAATTGACATTAAAATATATTTGATATATCATTTGAATATAAATCAAAAGAAAAGGAGTAGATTATTTTGGAAAACAAAGCAACGTATATCGTCATTGCAGTTGTTGCTGTAATAGTTTTTGCAGTAATAGCAGCAGTAATAATTTTTGATGGCGGAAGTGAAAAGGGAGAAGAAAAAACAGTAAAAAATACATCTAATAATATTTCTACAAAAAAAGAAGACACAACTAACAATACAACTAATAGCACTGAGGACGAAGAAGACTCATTTGACTATGAAGCTGCAGCTGAAGAACAAATGGCAGAACCAAAAGCTGGAGAGACAATTGCAGTTATGCATGTGAAAGGATATGGAGACATTACATTTAAGTTTTTTGAAGATAAGGCACCTAAAGCGGTAAAGAACTTTTTAACGCATGCTAAAGAAGGGTATTATAACGGAGTTAAATTTCATAGAGTAATGGAAGATTTCATGATTCAGGGTGGTGATCCAAAAGGTGACGGAACCGGAGGAGAAAGTATATGGGGAGAAGGATTTGAAGAAGAAATAGATCAAAGCCTAGTACCATATAGAGGAGCTCTTTGCATGGCCAGTGCAGGAACAGGAACATCTTCATTAGGAAGTCAATTCTTTATAGTACAAGCGAAAGCAGATGATACACAAGCAAGTAGTATGTTGTCTTATGGATATCCAGAAGGTTTAGTAAAAAGTTATCAAAAATATGGTGGCTATTTAAGCCTATATAAAAGCTATACAGTATTTGGTCAAGTAATATCTGGAATGGAAGTAGTAGATAAAATAGCTCAAACAGAAAAAACATTATCGTCTTCAGGAGAATTATCAAGTCCAGTAAATGATATAATAATTGAATCAATAGATGTAACAACAAAATAAAAATATAGTATAATAAAAAAATGAAGCCCCGCGTTATAGAATACGCGGGGCTTTGAAGGTTCTGAATCAGTTGTTGATCAAGAGTTCCTCAACCAATTCGGGCTGGCTTTCAGAGCAAAGAGTTTTCAATCCAGCATGAGAAAAATCAAGCATAGAAGTATCATTCTCAACTCTAGAAACCAGATGTTCAGAGACTTTAACGACCTTGATGTTATCAAAGGTCATGTGGGTACCAATAGGCAACTGTTCAAGGTTGCGAGCAGCGATCTTGAAATCGAGCCACTGCATAAACGCAGGAATTTCAAAGACATTGTTATAGGTAGAATCAACCTCTTCCAGTTCATCAAGCAGGGAAAAAAACTGCTCAAACGAACGAACAGAAGAAATGATCAACCGATCATTAATGCAAACAAAACTTCCTTCCCCATGGTCCAAGCAGGCCATATCCATATTCATGATAAAGCGTGCAGCACCGATGTTTTTAAAGTTCTTAACATTCTCACTCATTTCGAGCACCTCCATTTTTTTGTATATAAGTGAAAAATAGGTACAACATTAGTATAACACAGATTTACATAAAATACTATCTTTGTAAAAACAAAAATAAAAAAACATGCAAAAAATGTTGCATAATTCATGATATTATGTTAAAATAATCAACGTTAACCTTACTCGTATAAAAGAAGTACGGGTTATATATCCAGAAGGAGGTGGAAATAATGAATAAATATGAAAGCGTAATCATTATTAATCCAAGTTTAGAAGAACAAGGAATTAAAGATGTAATAACAAAATTTACAGATTTAATTAATAGTGATGGAAAAGTAGAAAACGTTGATGAAATGGGTAGAAGAAAATTAGCTTATGAAATCAAAAAACAATCAGAAGGATATTATGTTGTATACACATTTGAAGCTAATCCAGAATTCATTACAGAATTAGAAAGAATCTACAGAATTACAGACAGCGTTATGAAATTTATCACAATAAGAAAAGAAGATTAATCGTATATTAAATACCTTTAATTAGAAAGGTGGAAAAATGAATAAAGTTGTATTAATGGGAAGATTAACAAGAGACCCAGAAACAAGATATACACAAACAAACAATACTCTAGTTGCATCTTTCACTTTAGCAGTAAATAGAAGATTTGCTAGACAAGGTGAAGAAAGACAAGCTGATTTTATACCAGTAGTTGCATGGAGTAAAACAGGAGAATTCTGTAGTAAATACTTCAAAAAAGGTCAACAAGTTGGAGTAATCGGTAGAATTCAAACAAGAAATTGGGATGACGATCAAGGTCAAAAACACTATGTAACAGAAGTTATAGCTGAAGAAGCATACTTTGCAGATAGTAGAAGAGATGGAGCAGGAGATAGTTTCGAAAACACATTTGGAACAGCAGTTTCAGATAGTCAAGAATTCCAAGTTTCATCAGATGATGATTTACCATTCTAATAGAAAATAGAAAGATTGGGGGTTAGTGAAATGGCAGACAAAAAGAGAAAAAATAACAATAGAAATAATATGGATGATGATTTCAATCCAAAATTTAGAAAAGCAAGAAAAAAAGTTTGCGTACTATGCAGTGACAAAAACTTTGAATTAGATTATAAAAATGCTGATCAATTAAAGAAATTCATCAATGATAAAGGTAAAATATTACCAAGAAGAGCAACAGGAGCTTGCGCTAAACATCAAAGAGAAATAACTCTAGCTGTTAAAAGAGCAAGACATATTGCTATATTACCATACACACAAGACTAGTAATATAAATATTCGCCAAACTTTGATAACACATCAAAGTTTGGCTTTTATTATTTTAGGAGTTTAAATAGATTAAGATTAAAGTAAAAAAATAAATATGGCTCAACTAAAAAAGCAAAAAAACAAATATTTTTAATACCGCGCAGCGACCAAAGGAACGAAGCAAAGCTTCGTGACTGCGATTGAAGCAATCTTTACAAAACAAAAGAGCCTTCGTTCTTGTGGAACGAGGCTCAGATAAAGATTGCGACAGCAAGGTATAAAAAATATTATTTTTTGCTTTTTGTTAATATTAAGCTATATATAAACATTAAAATTTTTTTATATCAAATTTTTAACAAAGATAATCTTTGAAATTCTATTGTGCACCGCCAACCATTTCATCCTTGAGAGTAACAGTAACAACAGTACCTTCTTCAACTTCAGTTCCAGACAGAATATCTTGAGAAATAACTTTTCCAGAACCCTCAATAGAAATATTTAAATTCAAAGACTTCAAAGAATTTCGTGCCTGTTCAGCAGTCTTTCCTTTAAGATCAGGTACCTGTTTCATTGTTTTTTCTGCGCCATCAGTATATAAACAAATTATAGAACCAGACTGCAAAGAAATACCTGATTTTGGATATTGAGAAGTAACATTTGCTGATGCTTCAGCAGATGTCTTTAGAACTACTTTAAATCCAGTAGCTTCTAAGATGCTTCTAGCTTCTGATAAAGTTTTTGATGTAACATCTGGAAGAGTAACCAAAGACTCTTGATTTTCAGTAGATGAAGTATTTGATGATGTAATTCCAAGGTGTGGCAATACTTCTGATAATATTTGAGAAGCAACAGGTGCACAAGTTGTACCACCTTGATGGCTTCCATTACCATCACTATTTGGATTCTGCAATACTACTAAACAAATAACCTCTGGGTTTTCAGCAGGGGAAATTGCAATAAATGAAGCAACATAACCTTGAGATTTTTTATCATCTGGTGGTTCAGAAGTACCACTTTTTCCTCCAACAGAGTAGCCATTAACAGCAGCATATCTACCAGTACCATCTGTTACAACAGATTTCATCATGCTTTTTATTTTATTTGATGTTTCCTCAGAAATAACTTGTCTAACCTTAACAGGGGCAAGCTCTGTTTCAACACCAGTATCAGTATTCACAACTTTACTAACAATACGAGGTTGCATTAAATTACCACCATTAACTGATGCAGAAACAGCAGTAATTAATTGCAAAGGTGTAATTGAGAAACGTTGACCAAATGACATTGTCGCAAGTTCAACTTCATGGCAATCATCAATATTATAGAAAATACTATTAGATTCGCCAGACATTCTAATACCTGTTTTTTCAAGTAAACCAAATGCTTGCAAATATTTATAAAATCTTTCTTTTCCAATACGCTGACCGAGTTGAATAAATGAAGGGTTACAAGATTTTTCTAACGCTCCCCTAAGAGAAAGTCTACCATGCGCAGCAGGTGCCCAACAATTTATATCTCTGTCTGCTACTTTATATACTTTATTGCAAACAAAATCTCCTTCAGTATCTGTTTCAACCAAGTTTTCCTCAAGTCCAATTGAAGAAGTAATAATTTTAAAAGTCGAACCAGGCTCATACAAATCAGCTATAGGTTTATTACGCCACATGTTATTTAATGCAGTTGATTTTTCTTCAGTAGTAAGTGTATCCCATTTTTCTTGTAAATCAGTAGTATTAGGCTCGAAAGGTGTATTTAAATTATATGTTGGATAACTTGCTTCAGCAAGAATATCACCAGTAGAAGGTTTCATAATAATAACGCATCCACCATCAGCTTTATTTTCTTTAACTGCTTGATCTAAATATTTTTCAGCAATGCTTTGTACATAAACATCAAGTGTTAAATAAATATCACTTCCATTTTGAGCGGGAATATACTGCTCATTTTCATCAGAAATAGCTTCTTTATTAACGTTTGTAGAAGTTATAATTCTACCAGGTGTACCACTTAGTTCATTTTCCCAAGCAGCCTCAATTCCTTCAAGACCTTTATCATTGCCAAAGAAACCGATAACATTAGATGCTAGATTTTCATAAGGATAAGATCTTTTAGAATCTTCGTCTATATTAATACCTGTAGTTATATTGTTTTCGTCAAGCCAAGAGTTCAAATTATCAATAACTGATTTATCAACTTTTTTAGCAATAGTAACAACAGAAGATGTTGAGGAATTAAGTTTTTCTAAAGTTTCCTCATAATCAATAGAGAATACAGAAGCAAATCCAGATGCTAAAGTCTCATTTGATACTGTTGAACCATCTTTATAACAAACTTGTCCAGGATTAATAGAAACTGTGTCAACAGTAGAACTAATTGCTAAAATCTTATTAGTTGAATCATAAATTGTACCTCTTTTACTTGCTATTACTTGACTAGTTGTTTGTTGATTATAAGCACTAGCTTTATATTCAGCCCCTTTAACAAATTGTATATAGCCAATACGTCCTAATAATAGAACAAAACAAAAAGTAAAACTTCCAAGTAGAAATAAAGAACGAACGTTATATGATTGCTTTTTCTTGAAAACGGTACCAATTCCCAATTTTTTATTAATACGATTTTTTCCTATGTGAATCAGTCCTTCCAAAAAAGACAAGCAAATAAAACATTAAATTAAAATATAAAATTAATGTTCTTTTTCCTTGCCCCTAAAATGTATACAATTATTTTATATTATAGAAAAATAAAAATCAATATGATATAATACAAAAAGAGTATTAATGTAAATAGAAAGGAAACATTATGAATTTATACGAAGAAACACGATTTATAATGAAACAAAATAATATAACAGCAAATAAAAATTTAGGACAAAATTTCTTAATTAATGAAGATGTTGTAGATTCAATAGTTGAAAATGCAGAAATTACTAAAAATGATTTAGTAATAGAAATTGGACCAGGGTTAGGAACACTAACAAGTAGACTACTTGAAAAAGCAGGAAAAGTTATTTGCGTTGAACTAGATAGAAAGATGATAGCAATATTAGAAAAAAGGTTTAAACTATATGAAAATCTTGAATTAATAAATGACGATATTTTAAAAATCAATTTAAATCAACTAATAAGTCAAAACAAAATAAATGAAATAAAACATGTAAAAATTGTTGCAAACTTACCTTATTATATAACAACACCAATAATAATGAAATTACTAGAAGAAAGACTTGATATAGAAAGTATAACAGTAATGATTCAAAAAGAGGTTGCACAAAGGTTAGCAGCTAAGCCTGGAACAAGCGATGTAGGAAGTATAACATATACGATTTGGTATTATACAGAACCAAAGATTGTATTAGAAGTACCAAAAGAATCATTCATTCCAGCTCCAGAGGTAACATCAAGTGTAATTAAACTTGATATATTAAAACAGCCAAGAATAGAAGTAAAAGATGAAAAACAGTTCTTTAAAATAATAAAAGTTGCATTCATGCAAAAAAGAAAAACTTTAATAAATGCCTTAGTAAATGGAAAAGTATTTCAAAATAAAGAGGATGCAAAGAAATGTTTGGATGAATTAAAAATTGACGAAAAAATCAGAGGAGAAAAGCTAACTCTGGAACAATATAAAAACATAGCAGAATATACATATAATGGAAAATAAAAAGGAGAAAAACATCTCCTTTTTTATTTTACCCTAAAAAGCATAAAAAGGGTCAAAAAGGCGAATTCCTAAGAAAAAGACAATACTGTAATGGAAAGTTTAAAAAAATGTAACATTTTTGCAACAAAGCATTGAAATAAGCCCCATTTCTGTTGTATAATAATATTGTGAGACTATCTAAAAGTATTTAGATTATCGAGAGAAAACTTAGGAGGATGTTTATATGTTTAAAGAGAAAAAAAGCGAAAAAGCAATAGTAGCAATCATTTTAGTAATGTGTTTAACTTTTGCAAACTGTTTTACTTTATTTTCAAACTTAAGCTATGCAGCAGACGAAACCTTAGGGAAACAAGCAACAGAGAGCTCAAATGTAGTAGATTTTAATGCAGAGTTCGTAAAAGAAGATAAAGAAAAAAGTTATGAATTTGAAGGAAAAATTGATGAAGAAAATTTATCACTTCAAATGCAAATTGAGGTAAAAAAAGAAGGATATCTTAAAAATGCAAAGATTCAAATAGAATCTGAAAATGGATTATCTTTTGAGATATCTCAAGAACAAGGTAACAATTATCAGATAAACGGAAACTCAATAATACTTTCAAATATCACAGCAGGAGAAAAGATAGAAATCAAGTTACCTATCAAATACAGAGAAAGAGATGACATTGAAAATTTAAATAAAAAAGTAAATGTTAAATTAATAGGAACATATGTAAATGGTCAAGGAAAAGAAAAAGGCATTTCACAAAATGTTTTACTAAAATTAGTTTGGCATACAAATACAGAGTACACAATAACATCAGAATTGAAAAAATATATTAGATTTGGAGAAGAAAACAAAAAAGTTATCTTACAAACAAATGTAAAGACATGGTTACCAACAGAAAACAACTTTGTATCTAAGGAAGAATTAACAATAGATGCAATAAATGTTGATCGATATAAAATAGAAAAGGTAATAGTTGCAGATAAAGAAGGAAAAATGCAAGATTCTGATTGGTCATATAATGCAGATGAAAATAAAATAACAATAAAAATAGAAAACGAAAAAGAAGCAATTCAATCAGATGAATTTTTAATTACATATATTATGTCAGGAAACACTGAAATCGAATTACCATTTAAAACAAACTCAAAAATAAATGGTTCTATTTTCATGTTTGGAACTGATGAGAAAGTCGAAACAGAATTAGATCAAGAATATGAAATAAATGAAGAGTTAGGAAACACAGTTTCAGTTGAAGGTGAATCAACAGAAAAAATTAAAGCTGGAAACATATTAGTTGATTCATTAGCTGATGAAAATAATAATACGATTACATATAGTACAAAAATAAATGTAGATATTTCATCAACAGAAATGTGTGAAGGAATAAAAATTCAAAGTAATAAAGAAAATTTTGAAAATGCAGCTGGATTATTTGATTCTAAAACATCTTCATTTAGATCAATAGAAGTAGCCAAAGAAAGCTTTAATAAAATATTAGGTGAAGATGGAAAAATCGAAATAAAAAATGAAGCAGGAGAATTAATTTCTACAATAAACAAAAACACAAAAATAGAAAATGATAATTATAAAGTAGAAATAAATACAAATCAAATACAAATAGTAACAAGTAAACCATCAACAGAAGGAATTCTACCTATAGTTCTAAATAAAGAACTTGGAAAAACAGAATATACATATGATGAAATAAAAACATTCTCAAACATAGATTTAAATTATACAGGAAGCATCATATACGCAGGTGAAGTAGAAAATAAAGTTTCTACAGTAACAAACAAGGTTGAAATTGAACAACCAAAAACAAATGCAGAATTAGCAATTTCAAGAAATACATTAAGTACAATAGCAGATAATAATGATATAGAATTAGAAGTAAAACTAAACAACGTAAATGAGGGGAATGATGTATATCAAAATCCAAGATTTCAAATAACATTTCCTGAATACATAGAAGAAGTAAACGTTTCAAATATAGCAATAGCAAATTCAGAAGATGTATTTAAAATAGCAAGTAGTACAATTTCAAAAAATGAAAATGGAAACTTAGTTTTAGATATTATATTAGAAGGAAATCAAACAAAATATAATTCTAATAAAATGAGCAATGGTACAAGCATATTAGTAAATTGCAATATAAGATTAAATTTATATACACCAGCAAGCAAAGAAAAAATAATATTAACATATGAAAATGAAAGAGCTTCACAATATCAAAATGAAGCAAATGGATTAGGATACAGTGAAGTTGAAGTAGAATACAAAGCACCAGTTGGCATAGTAAGTATTAACAGAATATCAAATTACGAAACAACAGGAAAAACAATCACATCAGTAGATCAAGGAAAAGTAACAGATAAAATAGAAATATTTGATGAAGCAAAAATTGCAACAATGGATATCTTAGTAATGAACAACAATGAAAATGATTGCAATAATATAAAAATTTTAGGAAGAACGCCATTTAAAGGAAATAAAGATGTAAGCACAGGAGAAGATTTAGGAACAACAGTAGATGCAAAAATGGTATCTTCAATAATAGCAGATGAAAATAATCAAGCTAATGCAATAATCTATTATTCTGATAATGGAGATGCAACAGAAGATTTAGAGAATGAATCAAATAATTGGACAACAGATATTGGCAGCCTAGAAATGGTTAAATCATATTTAATTGTATTAGATAATTATGAAATGAAACCAGGAGAAATAGTTAAATATTCATATCAATATGAAATTCCAGAAAACCTAGAACATAATGCAAACATCTATGGTTCATTCAAAACAATTTACGATAACCTAAATAATGTAGCAACAGTAAAAGAAGAATCTAATGCAGATATCGTTGGATTGTCAACAGGAGTAGGGCCACAAATAGCAGTAAAAACCGTATCAAATGTACAAGAAACAGTTAAAGAATACGAAAAAATAAAATATATAATAACAGTAGAAAATACTGGTTCAGAGGTAGCTGAAAACATAAAAGTAAACACAAAAGTACCAATAGGAGCAACAGTAGCAGTTCATTCAAGTTATAGCTCTGTTGAAATGGCAAAAGGTTGGACATTAAAATCAGATAGAGAAATCACAACAACATTTGAAAAAATAAATCCAGGTGAAGTAAAGAAAATAGAATTCTTTGTACAAGCTAACAAATTACCAACAATCGAAGAATATTATGCTGGTGAAGAAGGATTTACTAAAAATGATGATGGTACATATAGTATCAATGAATCATATGTTGATGAAAATGGTGAAACAAAATATGCTGATAAAAAAATAGACAGCATACCAGAAATAAAATTAGTTTGTGAATCAACAATAACTGCAAAAGATTTAGCAAAAGAAATTAAAACAGAAGATTCAGGAATAGTTGTTAAAAAATCAAACTTAGTTGCAGAAGAAACAGTAGAAACAGAAGACTCTGTAGCAAAAGTAAATGAAACAATAGAATCAAAAATTCAAATAAAAAATAATAGCTCTGAAGTAATGAAAAATATAAAAGTTACAAAAGTTTTACCAACAGGATTAAATTATAGTGAAAGTTACATCAGAGGATATGCAGATGATGGAATTACATTAAGAAAAATAAATACTACTAACTATGATATGGATACAAGAACAGTAACATGGAACATAGATGAATTAAAACCAGGAAGAACAGTATTACTTATAGGTGATTGGGTTGTTGGAGACATGAAAAATGGTACATACAAAGAAACAGTTTCTACTAACTCAAACATATCTGTAAATGGAGAAAATTATCAAGCTGGACAAGTTGATATTACAATAGGAAGACCAAACCTAGAAATATCACAATCATCTAATAAAACAAACGAATACATCAAAGTTGGTGATGAAATTGAATATACATTTACAATAAAAAATACAGGAGCTGTAAGAGCAAATAATGTAATCTTAACAGATAAATTACCTGATGAAGTTAGCATTAAAAAATTAGAATATAAAGTTGATGGTGTAGCAGTATCAAAAGTAGTTGCAAAAAATGAAGATGCAACAGTATATACAAGTATCTTACCAGAAGGTACACTTGAAGCTACAGTTACAGCGCAGGTAAATGATATTCAAGCTGCTCAGAAAACAATAACTAACGTTGGAAATGTGGAAGGACAAAACATAGAAAATGTTGGTTCAAATAAAATAACAAATATTATAGAAAGAACAGCAGATCAACAAGAAAATGAAGATAATTCAAATAAAGATAACAACAATAATAATAGTTCTTCAAACAATACTAATAACAGTCAATCAAGCGAAAACATAAAAGACAAATATGAAATTAAAGGAACAGCATGGTTAGACGAAAATAAAAATGGATCAAGAGAAGCCACAGAAAGCAAATTAGCAGGAATAGAAGTAAAATTAATAAATTCAAAAACATCAGAAGTAGTAGACAAAACAGTAACAGATCAAGATGGTGAATACAAATTTAGTAATTTAAATAATGGAACATACATTGCAATCTTCTATTATGATAATAGCAAATATGCATTAACAGAATACAAAAAACAAAATGTATCAGATGACAAAAATTCAGATGTTATTACAGGTGAAGAAAATAACAAAACTGTAGCAACAACAGAAGTAATAAGAATAGAAAATGGAAGTATATCAAATATTGATTTAGGATTAATAAAAGCAACAATATTTGATTTAGCATTAACAAAAGCTATTACAAAAGTTACAGTTCAAACAAGTAATGGAACAAAATCATATGATTTTGATAATGCAGATTTAGCAAAAGTAGATATAAATGCAAAATACTTAAATGGAGCAAACGTTTTAGTAGAGTATACATTTACAGTAAAAAATGAAGGTGAACTTGAAGGATATGCAAAACAAATAGTTGATTACATGCCAAAAGAACTTGAATTTAATACAGAACTAAACAAAAATTGGTATAAAGGAAATGATGGAAACCTATACACTGAAGAATTAACAGATACGTCAATTGCAGCTGGAGAAAGCAAAACAGTAAAATTAGTACTAACAAAAGCAATGACAGAAACAAATACAGGTATAATAAATAACCAAGCAGAAATTTCAAAAGACTACAACCAAGCAGGTGTAGCAGACCAAGACTCAACTCCTGGAGATCAAGATCCAAAAGATGACGATATGTCATCAGCTGATCTTATCATAGGTGTAAAAACAGGTGAAACATTGATATATATATCAGCAATAATTGCGGGAATTATCGCTGCAATAGTAATAGCGCTAATTATTAAGAAAAGCAAAATAATATACAAGATTCAATATAAAGTTGGGAAGGGGGTGTAGTTACAAATGAAAAAGAAAAAGATTATAATTGCAAGTATTATAACAATATTAATTATATTGATAGCATATTCAGGATATAAGATAATCGGAAAATCAACAAATGAAATGTTATCAGAGGGTAACGGATTACCAGCAAGCTTCCCATATGTAACATATGAAGACTTAATAAATGAAAATGACACACTATGTTGCGGTAAAGGAATTGCATTAATAGGAGCATCAAGAACAATGGTTTCAACAGGAGGCCAAAGTCAATCAGAACCATACTTAACAATGAATGATATTGGAAAGAAAATATTCCAAAAAGAACAAGCTGCATCAGGAGATGTAACATCAGATAATTTCGTAAATCCATATTCATCAGCAACAAGTTATACATATGGATACTATAAAGAATCAGAAAAGAAAGTTGCAAATCCAGAAGAAGCTTACATATTAGCAGAAATATCAGAAAATTATCCTTCAAATGATAGTACATTTTATAATGTTACTAACAAAGAATATAAAGGAGAAATTGAAGAAGCATATTTCTACAATATATATGGAACAGTTATATATGGTGTAAATATTGATAAAACATCAGGTGAACCACAAGATTTCGTAGTAAAAGATGAAGAATCAGGCAAATACTATTATGTAGAAATCACAGATAGCGGAAGATTCTTCCCATACACATATGTACAATATGCATGGTGGAAAACACCAGCAGGTGGAAGCTCAGATAAAGTTGAATCAACAGCCTTATCAAGAGAAGCAGAAGCTTTCGAAGCATATATTAATAAAGTAGCAAAAAGAGATTCAAAAGGAGAAATAGTTACTGAACAAAAAACAGTAACAGTAGATGGAAAAACAGCAACAGTTACAGCACCAGTAATAGATTATAAAGTTACAGGTGAAGATGACAAAGCAGAAGTTCAATATGACGAAGATCATGAAAGATATTTAATAGGACCATTCAAAATTAATTATTATGAAGAATCAGTTACAACAGATAGAGGAACAGTAGATTTTTCTGCGATAACTAATGCAACATTAGTTAGTAACTTAGGTGAAGTAGACAGCTCAAATTGGTTTTTCAAATACAATAATAGAAGTGCTGATGATACAGCAGCATTCCCGCACAATGGAGAAGAATTCTACATAGTATTAGACTATATAGATGATATGAGATATATTAAAGATTTAAAATTTGATTTCAAATACATGAATGCAGGTGGAGAATACTCATCATTAAAAGGTGAATACTTTAATGCAAGTTGGGAACCACAATCAGAAGCTATATGGTGCAATGAAGGCGCAAAAAATTGCCCATGCGGAGGACATCATACAAGTGCAAGATATGATAGTAAAGGAAACTTAATTTGTTCAGGTGGAGCAAAAAAATGTTCACATGGATATTATCATAACCACATTGTGAAATGGAATTATTGGGTTGAACTAGAAGATTTAACACCAAGCCAATCACAACCATTAGCACAAGTTTATGTAGGAGTAAGATGGTATGAAGAAGCAAGTTACTCATTCAAAACAGATTTAAAACCAGAAGAGTTAATTAGATTAACAATTCCTATGGAAGGTGAAGTTTGGATTGATAAAGTAGCTGATAAGAAAAATCCAGATTATATAGAAGGAACAAGACAAGACGGAGAAGAAGGATACAAAAACGCAGAAGTATATATTTACAAAGTATATAGCAAAGATGGAAACATAGAAAAAAGAGAATTAGCAAAAATATATGCAGAAGATAATAAAACACAATTAAGCTATCCAATATACACAGATGCAAATGGTAAATATAAAATACCAAACATCAATGTACCTGGCTCAAGCAAAGAATCAAATATGAAAGAAAACGGTTATGATATTTCATATGATGTAGAATTCAAATATGATGGACAACACTATGAAGCATCAGCAGCATTACCAACATCAAACGGAAATGCAGAAAAGTATATTAAAGCAAGTAAAGAAGAAAAAGAAGCTTACGAAAAAGATTCAATAGCATCAGAAGATGCAACAGAAAGAGATAATTATAATAAGAAATTTACTGAAGTATATGGTGGAAATAGTATAGATAAAAATGGAAATACAAAAGGATATTCAACTAACGGAAAAGATACATTAAATCTAGATTACACATCAACAGAATTCTCATTACCAAACAATACAAATACAAGAAGATTATCAACATTAACAGTATTAGATAAAGATGAACACATAATTGACCAATACAAAATGACAGCAACAACAGGTAATACAGGAGTTTATTATCCAGTAGATAATAAAATATCTGTAAGTGAAGCAGATGATGTAAAAGAATTAAGCGTTGTTGAAAATGAAACAGGAAAAACAACAACATACAAAACAATTTATAACTATATGCTACATATCAACTTAGGTGTAAAAGAAAGAGAAAAAACAGACTTATCATTATTCAAAGATTTATACAAAGCTGAAATAGTAGTAAATGAAAAAGAAATAACAAAAACATACAATAAATATGTAGACGTAGAAGATGAAGCTAATAAAGATGCCTTAGAAGTACAAATTGAAGCTTGCAAAATTGGAAAATATAAATTAGGACTATATAGTTCAGATTATGAATATCGTTCAACAGTATACCAAACAAGTGCAGAAGCTGTTAAAAACATAAAAGCAGATACAGACTTAAAAGTATACTTAACATACAGAATTGCAATAAATAATGAAAGCGAAGCAGCAAACGGATTAGAAGCAACAATAAACCAAATAAACGATTACTATGATAAATCATTCACATTAGTAAATGAAGACATCAAAGCAAACGTATTAGATAACAACCAAGACAGAGTAAATAAAGTAGTTGCAGAAAGTCCATACTATAGAATAGTAAAAGCAAATGAAACACCAACATATACATATTGGTCAGACAACATGCAAAGATTTAAATGTAATGATACAAATCAACAAGTAAATGATAGCTATAAAAAATTAACAATAACAGATTTAAAAGATCAAAAATTAGCTACTGGAGAACAATTAGAAATGTTCATAACATTCGAAGTTGATAAAGATGGATATAAAGGAACATCTGATAGACCAGAATTACTTGGAGAAAAGAATAATGTAGCTGAAATAGCAAATTACTCAACATACTATACAAATGGAAAAGTAGCAGGAATAATTGATAGAGATTCAGCTCCAGATAACATTGATTTAAATAGAAATGTAAAAGAATGGTATGAAGATGACACAGAATCAGCACCAGCAATAGACATAGAATTATATCAATACAACAGAGAAATAAATGGTAGCGTTTGGGATGACGCAGAAACAGTTGACTTATTATATGGTCAAAAAGTTGGTAACGGAATCATGGATGAAGGCGAAAGAAAAGTAAAAGACATAGATGTTCAAATCGTTGAAAAAATTCAAATAGATGGAATAGAATATGAAAAGATTTGGACAGAAGATGACTTCACTAACTTATCTGATGAAGAAAAGAAAGAATATAGATTAAAAAATGTAACAACAGATGAGAATGGTTACTACTACTTCAAAGGTGTATTAGCTGGAAACTATGTAGTAAGATTCAAATACGGAAATAAAGAAGCAACAGTAAAATATAATGGTCAAGATTATAAGAATACAGCATATCAAGCAGGAATGACAAATGCAGATGGAACAACAACATTAGATAATGAATGGCAAGACTTAAAAACAAATACATTAAATGAAGTAAGAGTTTCAGATGCAAGAGATTATGAACTTCAAAGAATGAAAGTAATTGCATATTCAAAAGATATAAATAATCAAATAGGAACAGTACTTGAAAGTGCAGACCAAGATAAAGATCATAAAGAATTAATAGACAATACACAAATGGTTGCAAACACAGCTAAGTTAAACATTGAAATAGAACATCAAGATTACATAGACTATGGAACTGTAAATAAAGTTAATGGCTTAAATGAATATACATATACAGTAAAGAACATAGACTTTGGATTAGAGAAGAGATCAGGAACAGCAGTAGAATTAGACAAGAAGATATCAAGAATCGCTCTATATAAAAATGATGGAGAAACATTATTATTAAACGTATACTTCAATGAAGACGGAACAATCAACAAAGAAAAGCCAGACAGCCAATACGTTAACAAAGTAACACACTTAGATGAACAAAATAATATTCAAGGATTTGAATATATTCCAATGGAAAGCCAATTTAAGAATGGTACACAATTAAAAATTGAATATCAAATAACAGTAAAAAATAATTCTGAAGTAGATTGGACAGGAAAAATTGCAGATTACAAGACATCAGAAGAAATTCTAAATAAAGTAGCAGAACTTGAAAAAGCACAAAGTTACGTATCAGGAGAATTAATAGAATATGGTAAATATGTTGGATTAAACTACTATAATAATCAAAATAACGATACAGATAAAATTGTTAAAACAAAAGTTGAACAAATAATTGACTATATTGACAATGATGCATCATCAAGTGTAGATGATAATACAAGTGTAGAAAATAGTAGCTGGAGTCCAGTAACACTAGAAACATTACAAAATAATAAGACATTAGATTCAAAAGTATATACAACAAATAGTAATGGAAAACAAACAATTGTAGATTCAAAAGGAAGAGAATATATAACAGATACAAAACAAAATGTTTTAGTAACAGATGGAGATAGATATAATCCAAGTATTATTACAGAGTTAGTACCAGATTCAGCATCTGCTGCAACAGGAATTGCATCATCTGGAAAGATTAGAGTTGTTATATCAAAACAAATGAATGAAGAAACATCAAAAGATGATTTATATAACAATATAGCAGAAGTGATAGAATACTCAAACACAGTAGGAAGAAGAGATTCACAAGCTGTACCAGGAAATGCAGAAATAGCAAGAGGAGAATATTTAGCAGCAACAGGTTATGAAAATGGAGTATTAAAAACAGATTATGAAGGTGCAAAAGAAGTTGAGGTTAATGGAGCAACATTACATCTAAATGGTGAAAGAGATACAGATGCACCAAACTATGTAACATTAACAGAACCAACTGGTATTTCAATAAGAGAATACAACAAGAGAAATTATGCAATAGCAATAACAATAGCTGGAATAATCTTAGCAGCAGGAATAGTAGTAATCAAAAAGAAGATTATAAAATAATAAAAATCTTTAAAAAATGGAGAGTAGCGAAAAAGCTACTCTTCTTTTTTGTATATATATAAAAAAAATGGAAAAAATATCAACTAAGAATAATACCTAAAAAAGGTAAAATCAAGGGAGATATTTTTAATGAATAAATATAAATATCTAAATATAAAAGGTACGAATCTAGAAGAAGGCCAATTAGAAAAATATTTAAAACAAATCGCTGAAGAACATATTATAAGTAAGAATTCAGAAAAAGTAACATACCCAATTAATAAAGTTGAAGAAAATTTCAAAGTAATATTAAGAACATATGAATTACTTAATGAACATTTAAGACTAGGAATAAAAGTACATTCAGCAGGAGAATGGTTATTAGACAATTTTTACGTAATAGAAGAAACTGTAAAAAATATTGAAAAGTCATTAACAATGAAAAAATATACAAAATTACCAGGAATAGCTAACAACAAATATAGAGGATTCGCAAGAATATATGTTCTAGCAAGTGAAATAATTGCATTTAGTGATGAAAGTATAAATGAAGAAAAAATAATTCAAGCAATAAATAGTTATCAAACAAGAAAAATATTATCTATGGAAGAAATTTGGAATATTGGAATTTTTATGGAAATAGCAATCATTCAGAAAATATCAGATATATGTGAGAAAATATATTATTCCCAAATTCAAAAATACAAAGTCGAAAATATATATGAAAGATTAATAGAAATAAAGCCTAACGAGGAAAGAATATTTAAAAAGAAAGTAAAAGATAAAAGTAAGATAGATACATTAAATTATTCATTCATAGAGTACATGGTATATAAGCTTAGAAGAATAGGGAAAAAAGGAAATCCATATATAGAAGTCCTAGAAAAACAAATAAATAAATTAGGCACAACAGCCGATGATATAGTAAAAAAAGAACATTTATATGTAGCAACATTAAAAATAGAAATAGGCATATGTATAACTTCAATAAAAGCTATAAATAGAATAAGTTTTCAGAAAATATTTGAAAAAACAAATAAAACAGAAGAATTATTAAATAATGATCCGAGTGGAGTATTTAAAAATCAAACAGAAGATACAAAAGAATTATATAGAGAAAAAATAAAACAGCTTTCTAATAAAACAAAAATTTCAGAAATATATATAACAGAAGAAATCTTGAAATTAGCAAATAGATACAAAAATTCAGAAGCGGAAAAGAGAAAATCTCACGTAGGATACTATTTAATCGATGAAGGAATTTATGAACTAAAAGAACAGATATTAGAGAGAAAAATAAAAAGAAAGTCAGCCAAAAATAGACAAAAAATATACATTTGTATAAGTTTAATATTACCATTAGTATTAGATTTTGTTTTAATGCAAAGGCTTGATATGAGCACAATATGGAAAATAATGCTTTTTATAATCTCATATGTACCAATATATGAAATAAGCATAAAAATTATAAATTATATAATTTCTAAAACAATAAAATCAGTTAAAATTCCTAAAATAAATTATGAAGATGGAATAAGTGATGATTCCAAAACTATGGCAGTAATCCCTACAATTTTAGATTCAAAAGAAAAAGTAAAGGAAATGATAAAGAAAATCGAAGTATATTCGTTAGCAAATGAAGATAAAAACCTTTATTTTACACTATTAGGAGACTGCACAACATCTGAAAAAGAAGTGGAAAAATTTGATAAAGAAATTGTAGAAAGTGGAAAAGAAGAAATAGAACGATTAAATGAAAAGTACGGAACAGCAGATAAATTTAACTTTTTATATAGAAAAAGACATTGGAATCCAAATGAAGAAAAATATTTAGGATGGGAAAGAAAAAGAGGATTATTAATAGAATTCAATGATGTTTTGCTTGGAAATAAATGCAATGACTTTATAATAAATACATTAAATACTTTTCAAGAGAAAATAAAATATGTAATAACAATTGATTCTGATACAAATTTAGTATTAGATTCTGCAGAAAAAATGGTTGGAGCTATGTCACATATTTTAAATAAACCTATAATAAAAAATGGCGTAGTAGAAAAAGGATATAGCATAATGCAACCGCGAATAGGAATAACATTAGAAGATTCACAAAAAACAATGTTTACTAAAATTTTTTCTAGTAATCCAGGAATAGATTTTTATACAAACGCAATTTCTGATATATATCAAGATTTGTTTGGAGAAGGAATATTTACAGGAAAAGGAATATATGATTTAGAAATATATCAAAAATTAATGAAAAATACTTTACCAGAAAACAGAATTCTTAGCCACGACTTAATAGAGGGAAACTACTTAAGGTGCGCACTTCTTTCAGATGTTGTTCTACTTGATTCATTTCCAAGCCAATACTTATCATATCTTGAAAGAGAAAAAAGATGGATAAGAGGCGATTGGCAGATTGCTAGTTGGATAGAAAAATTAATAAATCAAAAGAGAAATCCAATAAATAATATTAGTAAATTCAAGATATTTGATAATTTACGTAGAAGCATATTGCCAATAAATGAACTATTAATCCTAATAATAGCGATAGGAAAAGAAAATATTATTTTATTAACAATGATATTAATATCATTATTTATAAATAGTATTTTAGAATTAATAAATAAAATAATATACAAAAAAAGTATCACAGAAGAAAAGATATATGCAGATAAAAAGTTTTATAGAAATATTTCTGGAACAAGAGGAACAATTTTAAGAAATAGTATCGAATTAACATTCTTACCAACTACTGCTGAAAATTCATTATCAGCAATAAGCAAAACACTATATAGATTGAAGGTTAAAAAGAGATTACTGGAGTGGAAGACGTCAGAGTCGGTTGATAAAACAACAGAAAATTCATTAGAATATTACTGTAAAAAAATGTTTAGCAACATATTTATTGGAATAATAATGTTTGGATTATTAAATCCATTAGGAATGGTAATAGGAACACTTTGGATATTTGCACCATATATAGCATGGAATTTAAGTCAAAAAATAAATAAGAAAAGGAAAATTACAAAGGAAAATAAAGAATATCTAAGAACAGTAGCACAAGAGACTTGGAAGTACTTTGAAGATTCGTTCACAAAAGAAAATAATTATCTTGTACCTGATAATTATCAGCAAGGGAGAAAAGGCGAGTTTGTAACAAGAACATCATCAACTAATATAGGATTAGAAATACTATCAATAATTTCAGCTTATGATTTAAACTTTATTTCATTAGAAGAATGTATAAGTATGTTGGAAAAAATAGTAGATACAATAAACAATTTAATGAAATGGAACGGACATCTATATAACTGGTATAACATAAAAACATTGCAACCATTAAAACCAGAGTATGTATCTACAGTAGATAGCGGAAATTTTGTGGGATATTTATATGTGCTAAAAAATTTTTTAATCTCTAAAAACGTAAAAAAAGAAATGATAGAAAATATCAAACAATTAATAAATAATACTGATTTTAGTCAATTATATAGTGAGAAACAAAGATTATTTTCAATAGGATTTGACATATCAAATAATAGATTAAGCGATTCATATTATGATTTTTTAGCTTCAGAAGCTAGACAGACAAGTTTCGTGGCAATAGCAAAAAAAGATATAAAATATAAACATTGGATAAATTTAAGTAGAACGCTAACATCTATAAATGGGTTTAAAGGATTAATTTCGTGGTCAGGAACAGCCTTTGAATATACTATGCCAAATTTAATTATGGAAGTGCCGGAAGGAAGTCTGATTGATGAAGCGTGTAGATTTGCAAGAGAATGTCAAATTGATTATTCAAATAAAAACAAAATACCGTGGGGAATATCTGAATCAGCCTATTCATTAAAAGACTTACAAGGAAACTATCAATACAAGGCATTTGGAATACCCATATTAGGTTTAAAAAGAGGATTGGAAGAAGAATTGGTTATCGCTCCATATGCTACAGCACTATTTTTAGAATATGACATAAATGAGGCGATAAATAATTTTAGAACATTAGAAAAATATAATATGCGAGCAAAATATGGATTTTATGATTCATTAGATTTTACAAGAGAGAGAATAAATCCAAGAAAAAAATACGAACCAGTAAAAACATATATGGCACATCATCAAGGTCTTATATTAAATTCTATAAATAATATTTTAAATAAAGAAATTTTAAGAAAAAGATTCATGAAAAATCCAGAAATAAATTCTGTGAAAATATTATTAAATGAAAGAATGCCAGACTCAGTTGTTCTCTCAAAAGAAAAAAGAAACAAAGTTAATAAAGGAAAATATATTAGCATATATGATGACAAAGAAATTGTGTATGCAAATAAAGAAAATTATAATAGATACAATGCAATATCAAGCGATGAATACACAAATGTAATTGATTATAAAGGACATGGATATAGCAAATATAAAGATATTCAAATAAACAGGTTTAGAAATAGAATAGATTGTCATGAAGGAATTGGTGTATATTTTAAAAATACTAAAACCAAAAGAATATGGAGTAGTTTTGAAAGTGATAAAGTAATATTCACACAAGGAAAAGAAGAATTTATAAAGGAAGAAGAAAACATAAAGACAAAAGTAAAAGTATTTTTAACACCAGAAGAACCAGCCGAAATAAGGCAAATAGAAATAAAAAATGAGGGTATATTAACAAATACAATAGAAACATATATGTATATAGAACCATTATTATCAAGGTTACAAGATGATATTGCACATCCTTGCTATAATAACATGTTTTTGAAATTTAAATATTTAAAAGATGAAAATACAGTAATTTGCTCTAGGAAAATAAAAGATAAAGAAATATTTTTAGGAGTTAAGGTAATCAAAAAAGATGAAAATGAAATAGAAGTTGAATTAGATAAAGAAAAGTTTATTGGAAGAAATAGTATAATTCCTAAAGCAATATTAGAATCAAATAATTTTTCAAACGAGGAAATAGAAACTGTAGAGCCAATTATAGCATTTAAAACAAAAGTAGATATTGGACCACAAGAAGAGGAAAAAATTAATTTTATTATTCAAGTATCTGAAAACCAAGAAGAGTTATTAAGCACGCTTAGAGAAATGAACTCAGAAAAGATAGAAACAATATCTGAATTAGCCAAAGCCAAAAGTGAAGAAGAAATAAAGTTTTTAGAAATAAATGGAGAACAAATAGAAAATAATCAAAAATTATTAGGGCATCTAATTGAAAAAGATATTCCAAAAACGATAAATACATGTTTCAATATTGAGAATGTGTGGAAATTTGGAATATCAGGAGATAATCCAATAATATTACTAGAAATAAAAAATATAGAAGAACTATATGTGTTAGAAGAATTATTAAATACAATAGAATTTTTTAATGTCAAAAAAATTAAAATCGATTTGTGTATTTTAAACAATGAAAAAATGAGTTATGAGACTTTTGTGAAAGACGAAATAAATGAAGTAATAAAAAATCATAGACTAGAATATTTAAGGGATAATCAGATTTTTGTATTAAATAAAAATGAACTAACTGAAACTGACATTGAGATCATTAGAACCATTGCTGATATAAAATTATATGGAAATATTGGTGGAATAAAAAATAATCTTGATGAAATAGAACAGACACCATTTAAAAATGATAAAAATGAGTATATCAAGCAAAAAGCAAGTGAAGAAATAGAAAAAGAAATTGTAGAATTTGATAATGGAATAGGTGGATTTACTCAAGACGAATATGTAATGAACATTAATAAAGATCAGATTCCTCCACGAGCATGGAGCAATATAATTGCAAATGAGAAATTTGGAACAATAACTACAGAAAATTCAGGAGGATATACTTGGCAAGAAAATAGTAGATTAAATAGAATAACAACATGGGAAAATGATGCAATACAAGATTTTAAATCTGAAGAAATAATTATAAAAGATATAGATCAAAAACAATATTGGAATCTAGGAAGTGATTCAGAAAACAATTCATATCAAGTAAGATATGGAATGGGATATTCGAAATATCTACAAATAAATAATAATATAATACAAGAAAACACAATATTTGTACCAGTAGATGGTGCAGTAAAAATAAATCATATTATATTAAAAAATAGAGATAGAAACAAAAGAAGGCTAACACTATATTACGCAATTAACACAAGTTTGGGAGAAGAGAGAAATAAAAATCTAGGAAAAATAAAAGTAAGCAAAAATGATAATATAATTGAATTAGAAAATATATGTAAGACTAATTTCAACAAGAAAGTGGAAATAACATCAAGCGATAAAATTAAAGGGTATACAAATAATTATAAAGATTTTTATACAGAACAAATGAATCCTATTAAAGGAATTAATCAAAAAGAATTAAAGCCAGACGGAAATATTTTAATAAAAAATGAATTGGTTGTAGAAATTCCAATAGAATTAGATGGATTTGAAAGAAAAAATTTAAACATACTAGTAGGAAATAATGTTATTAAATATATAGAAAATAGTGTAGTAGATGAAGAACTTGAAAAAGTAGAAAAATATTGGAAAGAAAAAACAGAAAAAATAAGAATAAAAACGCCATCTGAAAAATTAAATATATATATGAATAAATGGCTTATATATCAAACTATAACAAGTAGATTAAATGGCAAGACAGGATTTTACCAATCGGGCGGGGCAACAGGATTTAGAGATCAGCTCCAAGATTCATTGGGAATGAAGTGGATAGATGAAAAGATATTATATGACCAAATAATTGAAGCAGCTAAGCACCAATTTAAAGAAGGTGATGTATTACACTGGTGGCATGCTAGTAATCAAACAGGAATACGTACCAAAATGTCAGATGATAGATTATGGTTGCCATACAGCGTTTTGGAATATATTGATTTTACAGAAAACACAAAAATACTTGAAGAAAAAGTAGCATATGTAACTGGAATAGAAATTGAAGATGAAGATGATAAATATGGAAAATATGAATATACAGAAGAAAAAGAAAGTGTTTATGAACATTGCATAAAAGCAATAGAAAAAAGTTTAGATTTCGGAAAAAATGGTTTTCCAAAGATAGGTACTGGTGATTGGAATGATAGTTTAAATAAAGTCGGACACAAAGGAGAAGGAGAAAGCATTTGGCTTGGATTTTTCTTATATGATATATTAACTAGATGGGAGAAAATACTAGAGATCAAAGATGAAAATGAAAAAATAGAAAAATACAGAGAAATAGCAAGAAAATTAAAGAGAAGTTTAAATACAGAAGCATGGGATGGAAATTGGTATAAAAGAGCAATAACAGATGATGGAAAAGTTATCGGAAGTAATAAAAATAAAGAAGGAAAAATAGACAGCATAGCACAAAGTTGGGCTGTGATTTCAGAAGCGGGAGAAAATGATAAAAAATATTTAGCATTAGATTCAGCAAAAAAATATTTAATAGATGAAGAAAATAAAATAATAAAATTACTGACACCAGCATTTAAAGAAGATGAATTAGATCCTGGATATATAAAAAGATATCCAGCAGGAGTTAGAGAAAATGGAGGACAATATACGCACAGTAGTATATGGCTTGCTATGGCATTTGCAAAAATGGGATTATTATCAGAAGCTGTAAAATATTTAGAAATGATAAATCCAATAACTCATACAGAAAATAAAGAAAAGACACAAAAATACAAAATTGAGCCATATGTCATTGCAGGAGATGTTTATAGTAACAAATATATGACAGGAAGAGGTGGCTGGAGCTGGTATACTGGTTCAAGCAGTTGGTATTATAAAGTTTGCTTAGAAAATATATTAGGATTAAAGAAAAAAGGAAATAAATTATATTTGCCAGAAAATATTCCAGAAGAATGGGATAAATTTGAAATACAATATAGATATGAAACAAATTTGTATAATATAAAAGTAGAACATAGAGAAAATACAGAAGAGAAAAAAGTCTTTTGTAATGGAATTGAAATTAAAGAGAAATATATAGAACTTAGAAATGATAACAAAATTGAAAATGTTGAAATAAAATTGTAAAAAAAATGAGAAAAAACTTGTACAAATATTTTCTTTATGATATAAATTATATGTAATAAAAAAGAGAAAGGGGTATCCTTGTGGAAGAAGTAGATGTTGGAAGAGATTTTAATAGAAAAACAATACTAGTAGTTGATGATGAAGAAAGCATAGTAGATTTATTAGTTTATCACCTACAAAAAGAAGGTTATGACACATTGCAAGCGTATGATGGAGCATCTGCTGTTGAAATTGCATTAAAAGAAAAACCTGATCTAATTTTATTGGATGTAATGTTACCAAAAATGGATGGTATTAGTGTATGCAAAAGAATTAGATATTCGCTTAATGTACCAATACTAATGATATCTGCAAAAGATACAGAACTTGATAAAGTAGTAGGGTTAGAAATGGGAGCAGATGATTATATAACAAAACCATTTCAACACCGAGAAGTTATGGCAAGAGTAAAAGCAAACTTACGTAAGGCTGAATTAGTTGCACAAGCTGAATTAAAAACAGAAAGCATGGAAAACGAAGAAAATATAATTGTTGTAGGAGATTTAACACTTGATCTAAAAAAAGTTGAAGCTAAGGTAAAAGGTGAAGTAGTAGATTTAACAATTAAAGAATTTGAAGTTTTAAAATATTTAGCAGCTCAACCTGGAGAAGTAGTAACAAGAGAAATGTTATTAAAAAAAGTTTGGGGCTATGATGACTATGTTGGTGCAATACGTACAGTTGATGTAACAGTAAACAGAATAAGAGATAAAATTGAAAAGGACAAAGCAAATCCAAAGATATTAATAACAAAAAGAGGCGTAGGTTATTACGTAGTAGGAAATAAATAATAAAAAGAAAAATGTAAAATGTTTTCATTTTACATTTTTTTATGCCCAAAATAATTAACAATAAAATACCAATTTGTGTAAAAAATAAGCAAAATAAAGAAAAGAAATAATATCAAAAAAATTGTGTTACAACTAGGTTACAAGTGAAATAAATACTTGAATATTCAAAGAATAGTGATATAATATGTGCAAACACTTGCGTAGGAGTGAAAGATGTTAAAAAGCGTACAAATAAAAATTGTTCTGATTTTTATGATATTAGGCATTCTAATGATAGGAATACAAGGAATATTATTTACGGCAGAACTAAGACAAATAGAACAAAGTATTGGAGAAAATACGAATATTACAGAAATAATAGAAACACAAATCCAAAACACACAAATTTTATCTGTAATATTAATAGCCGTACTAGTTATTATTTGCGTTTTACTGGGAATATTTATGGCAAAAGCAATAATAAATCCGATTCTAAGATTAACCAAAAGTGCAGAAATTGTTGCTAAGGGTGGAAAATATCAAATAAAATATTTAGATGACGGCAAGACAAAAACTGAAGTTGATGAACTTACAAAAGCTTTTAACATGATGCATAGTGAATTAAATGAAAATTTAAAAGAGGTTTCTAGACAGAAAAAACAAATTGAAACAATATTACTTCATATGAATGATGGAATATTAGCTTTTAATATAGAAGGAAAAATAATTCATAAAAATAATGCAGCAGACAAACTTCTAAGTTTATCTGGAAAAGAGCAAACATTTGAAGAAGTATTTGAAAAACTTGATATAGATGTGAATTTAGAAAAGATAATATATCTAGAAAATTGGACATCGACTCAAGAAAGAGTAACAGTAGGAGAGAAAACATTAAATCTATTTTTTGCAGCATTTGAAAGTGAAGAAGGAAGACCTGGAGGAGCTATTGTTGTAATTCAGGATATAACAGAGCATATAAAACTAGATACAATGAGAACAGAATTTGTTGCAGACGTATCTCATGAACTAAAAACACCAATAACTTCAATATTAGGGTATTCAGATACATTATTAGAAGATGATTGTGATGAAGAAACATCTAAGAAGTTTTTGAAGAGAATTTCAACTCAAGCAAATAGAATGGCAGAACTTGTTAGTGATTTACTAACATTATCAAGATATGATGCTGATATGATAAAAAATAGAAAAGAAGAGTTTGACTTAGGCGAAGTAGTAAAAGCAATATATGATAGTCTAATTTTTGAAATAGAAAAGAAAAATCAAAAAGCTGAATGTTTTGTAACAGCAGACGTTCCACACGTTGTAGCAGACAAAAGTGGAATAGAAAGAGTAATAACTAACATATTAACAAATGCAATAAAATATACTCCAGAAAATGGAGAAATAAAAATTTATGTTGGATTTGTATACAATGATGCATACATTAAAGTTATAGATAATGGAATAGGAATCCCAGAAGAAGATCTAGAAAAGGTATTTGAAAGATTTTATAGAGTAGATAAAGCACGTACTAGAGAAATGGGAGGAACTGGATTAGGATTATCAATAGCAAAAGAGATTTTAGAAAAAAATAACTCAAAAATTAATATAAAGAGTCAGCTAGGAAAAGGAACAGAAGTTGTGATAAGAATCCCTACTAAAAGAGAAGAAAAAGAAAAGGATGTTGAATAGATAAACAAAAAGGATGGTTGTATATGGAAGAATTATTGCAAAATGCGAATTTAGGCTCAACAGAAAGAGCATTGATAATAATTGCTGGAATAATAGTAATAGTATTAGTTTTGGTAATAATGTACATGATTGATAATTTACCAGACAATTATAAGATGAAGAAAAAGCATAATATAAAATCAAAAGATAATGAAGATAATGAAGATAATGAAGATAATGAAGATGAAGAAGTTGAAGATAACGAAGAGCTAGAAGAATTAGACCAAATGGATGAACATGCAGCAGAAGAACAGATGGAAGAATTATTTAATAAGAGACAAGAAATGTTAAATTCAAAAACTAATATTCAAGCAATAGATTTTGGAAATGATAATAAGAAAGATACTAATATGTCAGAACCAGAAGAAACTAATCAAGAAAATGATCAATTACCAGAAAAAGAAGAATCATTAAATTTTGCTGAAGAAGAACAACCTGTTGTAGATATATTTAGTTCAAATAATGAAGAACCAGTAAATGTAACTGAAGAAGAAATTGAAGAAAAAACGGAACCAGAGAAAAAAGATGATGATTTAGATATTAATATATTTGAAGATAACAGTTTTTCAGATCCAGAACCAGAAAAAGAGAAAGAGAAAGAGCCTGAAACTGTTGAAGAAGTTGTTACTGAAGAACCAAAAGCAGAGTCAAGCGAATACTCAATGTTTACAGATGACATGTTTACATCGGATGCTTCAGAAGAACCAGTAGAAGAAAAGAAAAAAAGTGCACCAAAGAAAACTACAACGGAAAAAACAACAACGACAAAAAAGACAACAAAAAAATAATAAAAAATATTAGAAAGGCAGATAAAATTGAATCCAAAAATTAAAAATATTTTAGAATGGGCATATTGCGTAATAATAGCAGTCGTATTAGCATTAGTTGTTAGAAATTTTGTAGGGACACCAACAATAGTAAAACAAAGATCAATGTACCCAACATTAAAACCAGATCAAAGACTAATTTTAAATAGATTAGCAATAACATTTCACTCTGAAATAAAAAGAGGAGAAATAATTACATTCGAAGCACCAAGTGTGCTAAAAATAAGTCAAGAAGATGCAGACATGTCAAATCCTGTTGCTGTATATAATAATGAACCAAAAAATATATTCCAAAAATTTGTGTATTATGGTTTAGAATGGGGAAAGACAACTTTCATAAAAAGAGTAATTGGATTGCCAGGTGAACATGTTGAAATCAAAGACAATAAAGTATATATCAATGGAACAGAACTTGAAGAAAGTTATTTAGATTCATCAGTAGTTACAACAGCTTGCGATGGAGCTTTTACAGACCTAATTGTTCCAGATGGATACATATTTGCAATGGGAGATAACAGACCTCAAAGTACAGATTGTAGATCTTTTGGATGTATACCAATCAGTAAAATAGAGGGAAAAGTGGCATTTAGATTTTGGCCATTAAGCACATGGGGAAATCCAGACAAAAAATAAAGTGTGGTGTAAATATGATAAATACTGATATAAAAGGCAACATAAAAATAAGAAAAGAATTCGAGCAAATTGTGCAGAATAGTAATGTTTTGCACAGTTACTTATTCTTAGGCGAAGATGGAATTGGAAAAAAGGAAATAGCAAAAGAATTTGCAAAGCAAATTTTATGCTTAAACAAAGCAGAAAACTGCACTTGCAAGTCATGCATTTGTTTTGATACAGAAAATCATCCTGACTTCACAATCATAAATGAAGAAGGAGAAACAATAAAGATAAATACAATAAGAGAAATGATTTCAACTGTGTATGAAAAACCAATTTTGTCATCAAAAAAAATATACATTATAAATGATTGTGACAAAATGACTAAAGAAGCTCAAAACAGTTTGTTGAAAACATTAGAAGAACCACCAGAATATATAGTAATTATATTAATATCATCAAACTCAGATATGTTATTAAATACAATAAAGTCAAGATGCACCAAAATAGTCTTTGAAAAATTAACTAATAATGAAGTTACAGAATTGTTAGCCCATAAAAATTATGATACAACAAACATTTCAGAAAAAATGTTTGAGTTTTTTGATGGTAGCATTGGAAAAGCAATAAAAATACTAGAGAAAAAGGAAATTTATTCAGCAGTAGATAAATTCATAGAAATGATAGAAAGTAAAGAGAAAATAGATTTCTTAACAAAAGGCAAAGAAGCATTTATAAAAGAAGAAATATACGGAATCTTAGAATACTGCATTGTATCATTATTTTATATTGGAAAAAATAAAAACAATATAAAATACTTAAATTGCGTAAAATATATTCAAGAAACAATAAATCATTTAAAAACAAATAGCAATTACGACATGAGCATTGACTATATGCTACTTAGAATATGGGAGGAAGTAAATGAAAACAATAGTTGGAGTCAAATTTAAGAAGCCAGGCAAAATGTATTATTTTGATCCACAAGATTTGCAATTAGAACCAGGAACAAAAGTTATAGTAGAAACAGCTTTAGGTGACGAATATGGTGAAATAATAGTTGGAAATAAAGAAATAAAAGAAGAAAGCTTAAACAATCCATTAAAAAAGGTAATAAGAATAGCAACAGAAAAAGACACAAAATCATATGAAGAATATAAGAAAAAAGAACCAGATGCATTGAAAAAATGTCAAGATAAAATAGAAAAACATGGACTTGAAATGAAACTGGTAGATGCGGAATATAAATTTGATGGAAGTAAACTTATTTTCTATTTTACAGCTGATGGAAGAATTGATTTTAGAGATTTAGTTAAAGACTTAGCTGCAATATTCAGAACAAGAATAGAATTAAGACAAATTGGCGTTAGAGATGAAATAAGAAGAATAGGTGGAAACGGAGCATGTGGAAGAGAACTATGTTGTTGCTCATTTTTAGGTAATTTTGAAACAGTATCAATAAAAATGGCAAAAGAACAAAATATTTCATTAAATCCATCTAAAATTTCTGGATGCTGTGGCAGATTAATGTGTTGTTTAAAATATGAACAAAACGTTTATGAAGAAAAACTAAAAAGATTACCTAAAATAGGGGCCATAGTACAGACAGAAGAAGGAACTGGCGAAGTTTGTGGAATCGAAACTTTAAAAGAAATAATAAAAGTAAAACTAAATGATGGTGACGAAACATATTATAAAAAGTTTAATGCAAAAGATATAAAAATTATAAAAGATGCAGAAGATGAAGATAAGCTAGATGTTGAAAGTCAAGAGGATTTAAAGGAATTAGAAAAACTAGAAAAATTAGAACAAATAGACAGCAAAAACTCAAACGACGACATATAGCAATTTAAGGAGAAGAAAAAATGAAAACATTAATTAAAAATGCTACACTACTAGACATGGTCGGTGATGAACCAAATATAAAAAAGACAGACATATTAATAGAAGAAAATAAAATTGCTAAAATAGAAGAAAACATAGTAGACGAAGACGCTAAAATTATAGATGCAAAAGAAATGGTTGTAATGCCAGGTCTAGTTAACACACATACACACTTAGCAATGAGCATCTTCAGAGGTTATAAGGATGATCAAAAATTAATGGATTGGCTAGAAAATGCAATTTTTCCAGTTGAAGACAGATTAAGACCAGAAGATATTTATTGGAATTCTTTTTTGTCATGCATAGAATTAATTAAAACAGGTACAACAACATTCAATGATATGTATTTTAGAATGGATAAAACAGTAGAAGCAGCAGAAGAGTCAGGTCTAAGAGGAGTTATAGCATGGTGTATAACAGACACATCAATAAAGGATAAAATAACAAGAACAAGAGAATACCATGAAAAATATAATTATCCAGATAGTAAAATTAAAATATATGTTTCAGCCCATGCACCATATTCATGTAGCCCAGACACTATACAACTTTGTGTAGATTTGGCTAAAGAACTAAATACAGGAATTCACATTCATTTATCTGAAACATTACAAGAAGATAAAATAATTAGAGAAAGATATAACAAAACAGGGACAGAATATTTAAATGATTTACATGTATTTGATGTTCCAGTCGTATTAGCACATGGTATTTATATATCAGATTCTGACTTAGAAATATTAAAACATATTAAAGGTGGTATTTCACATAATCCAATAAGTAATTGTAAGTTATCATCAGGAATATGTGATGTAACTAAACTTAGAAAAAACGGAATAAATGTTGGAATAGGAACAGATGGAATTGGAAGTACAACAACATTAGATATGTTTGAAGAAATGAAAACAGCAGCATATTTACAAAAAATAAATACAATGGAACCAACTTCAATTAAAGCATATGACATACTAAAAATGGCTACAATAGAAGGAGCAAGGGTACTAGGATTAGATGATGAAATAGGAACAATAGAAGTAGGAAAGAAGGCTGACCTAATATTCATTAACACAAACAAAACACACTTATATCCTGAAAATGATGTATGTACGAATTTAGTATATTCAGCAAACGGTGCAGATGTTGATACAGTAATAATTGATGGAAAACTTATAATGCAAAACAGAAAATTATTAAATATAAATGAAAAACAAGTTAAAAAAAATATTGCAAAAGTAGTTAAAAGGTTGTTATAATAGGTAGCAAATGAAGGGAGTGATATAAATGGCATACAAAATTACAGACAAATGTATAAGTTGCGGTGCATGTGCAGGAGCTTGTCCAATGAGTTGCATCGAACAAGGAAATGAACATTATGAGATAAATAAAGAAGCTTGTATAGAATGTGGAACATGCGCAGGCGTATGTCCAGTAGGAGCACCAGAAGTTGAATAAAAAAATAAAACGGCTAAAAGCCGTTATTTTTTTTGCAATTAATAAAGTTTACATAATTGCAAAAAGTCGAAGAATATGCTATAATACAAGATAGTGATAAAAAAAGAGAGGTAGTATACATGGAAAAAAGTCTAAAAGGACTAAATATCGAAGAAATTATTCAAGAAATAGGTTTGTACATGCCAATATTAGATACAATAGCATGTTTTAAAAATGATAAGACAGCAGAGGAATTTTATGAAATAGCAGATAAAATGGGAACAAGAGAAATTATTCAATATATGAAAAATCATGAAAAAGAATTTGATGTTAAAAAATTTATATTTTTAAATTATTTGTATATTAGTGGAGAAAAGAAAATTCCAGCTACTGTAAAAGCGTATCAAGTTCCAGAAAGAGATAGAAAATTGCGTCAAATGTCTGAGTATTTAGTGCAAAATCCAACAGTGTTAGTAGACACAAATTATGATACTTTTATAGGAAAAGTATATGATACGAGAGAATATACAAATATTTCACAAAGGAAAAAACATCAAGATGAAACAAAAAATAGTTTAGATAAATTAAATAAAATGAAAGATATGCCAGAGTTTGATTATTTTTTATTAGTACAAATATTAAATGATATAGAACGATTTTATTGTAAAAATCCTGAAGTTGGTAACATGATGAGACAAAATATCATTATAAAAACCCATTCAAAGGATGAAGAAATAACAAGAGAAAAATTAATTCGTTACATAGAAAATGGAGCATATGAAGAAGATAAAAGTTTCTATGAATTTTTACCAGCATTCAGAGAAGAATTAACAGAAAATGCAGAATATATAGATTGGGACAAATTCTTATTAGTTTCAGCATTCAGAGCAAAAGACACATTGGAAAGAGCAAAACATAGCGAAATGGATGAAATGAATCATAAAGCATTAGTCTTAATAATGCAAAAAGCATATGAATTAATAACAGATAAAAGAGCAAGAATTAGTGGAGAAATGGAGCTAATTGGCGGAGAAGAAAAAGGAATAAGATATACATATGCAGATTTAGAAAAAGACATTGAAGAAAAAATAATAGATGGTAAATATTATGGTAAAAGTGAATTAGCTGAAATAAGAAGAAAAATAGAGGCTGCTAAAATAACAATTGGAGAAGTATATAGTAAAAAAATATTAAATTTATTACATATAAAAGAAAATGAAAAAGCGACATACATAGAATTAAATCAGCAAAATGCAGTAGATTTATACAGAAATGGATTAATTACTAGAGAGAAACTTAAATTATGTTTAGGAAAATTAGAAATCAAAGACGAAATAATTACTCAATTAATGGATAAAGAAATGAGCCCAGAAAAGATACCAGCATTCACAACAAGAGAAATACTTGAATTATATCAATTAGGAAATATTTCATTAGATAGCTTAGTAAAAATAGAAGGAATCGATGAAATTACAACAGAAAGAAAACTAATTGAACAATATAAATCTTTGAAAAATGCGACACCAGAAGAAAAAATGAAAATAGAAAGATTCTTTAGTGCTTTTAGAGAATTAAAAATAAAAGGAAAAACACCAGAAGAAAAAAATGAGATTGGAAACAATATAATTTTTGAACTTGGTGAAGACATGGAAGAACAAGATTTCATAAATTTGTATGAAAGAAATATTATTCCATTAGAAACAATAAAAGAATGGAACGGAGAACAATTCATAAGAGAAATGTTTTCTAAAGGTACTTTAAAACCAACGGACAGTAAACAAGAAATAAAAGACGGAATAATTGGAATAGAACAAATAAAAATAGACTTACTAAAAAAAGGATTGACGGACGAAGAAAAAATGACTTTAATAATGAGCACATTTGATGGAGAAGACGAGCAAGATATAAGAGAAGAGTTATTTCAATTACTAGATATAGAAGATGAAAAAAGTATAGAATCCACACCAGTTTCAAGAGAAAAAAGAAAAAATAAAAGAGAAATATCAGAACCTGGAGTTGACAAAAAAGAATATATAATGGACCCATGTTACAAAATGCAATTATTAAGAATTCTAGATAAAGATTATAGCAGTAGAATGACAAGAGATGGACATTTAGTTCTAAAATTACCAAATATTAATAAAGTAATAGTAGAAAAAATGTTTAAAAGAGATAGAGCAGGAAAAGTAATAATTGCAAATAATGCGGCAAGCTATATAATTGATACAGATCTATTTGAAGGTTCTGGTATTATAACAGACGAACAAAAAATAAATAGAACAGCCTTATATCAATTAGCAAAAGATGACAAGGCTAAAAGAATATATCATACACAAAACTGGGGGAGAGTTGTAACTGAGACAGTTGAACAAGAAACATTAAAAAGATATCCAAGTAGACCAGTATTTACAGCAGAAGATAAGAAAAAACAAGACGAGATAATAGAAAGAATACAAAGAACAAGAACATTAAAAGATTTTTAGACAAAATTATATTGACAATTTTATACACATTAAGGTATAATATTTAACATCGGAGATACATAGAGCCGGTAAGATAAGAAAAAAGTAATCCCACAAGATGGTGTTAAGCTTCGGAAGGAGGGAGATAAAATGTCAGAGATTAAAGTTAATAATGGTAATATAGAAGATGCTCTAAAAAGATTTAAAAGACAATGTGCTAGAAACGGAGTATTACAAGAAGTTAGAAAAAGAGAGCATTACGAAAAACCAAGCGTAAAGAGAAAGAAAAAATCAGAGGCTGCAAGAAAAAGAAAATTCTAAAAATATCAAGAACACGTATAACGCGTGTTCTTTTTATATGTTAAAAAATCATAGCGTGAACAAAATAGAATATGATTGAGAATATATGAAAAATGTGATAATATCATCACATAAAAAGGAGGAATAATAATGAAAAAGAAATTATTAGAAGATTTAAAAGAAGCAATGAAAGAAAAAAATGAAATAAAGAAAAATGCAATACAAATGGTAAGAGCAGGAATATTGCAAATAGAAAAAGACAAAGGAATAGAATTAACAGATGAACAAATTATAGAACTTATATCAAAAGAAGTTAAAAAGAGAAAAGATTCAATAGCAGATTATGAAAAAGGTGGAAGAGAAGATTTAGTAAATCAAATTAATGAAGAAATCAGTTATCTAGAAAAATACCTTCCAAAACAACTAACAGAAGAAGAAATAACAGTTATAGTAAAACAAATAATTGCTGAACTTGGAGCGACAACAATGAAAGACATGGGAAAAGTAATGAAGGCAGCAAAAGAAAAAATGGGCGTAACAGCAGATGGAAAAACAATAAATAAAGTTGTAAAAGAAAATTTAGCATAAGAATAAAAAAGTAAAAAATACAAATAATAAAAACAAAAATTAAGGAGAAAATGAGTGATATATACAAAAAGAGAAATTAAAGAAGGCATAAAAGTTCATTTAATAAAAAATGATAATTTCAAAACAGATTTTACCGTTGTATTTTTAACAATACCATTAGAAAAAGAAAACATAACAAAAAATGCTTTAATTCCAGCAATCTTAAGAAGTGGAAGTCACAAATATGAAACATATCAAAAAATATCTGAAGAATTAGAAATGTTGTATGGAGCAAGTTTTGATTGTGGTATAGACAAGACGGGAGATAATTTAGTTTTAAAGTTTTACATTGAGAGCATAAATGATAATTATTTACCTCAAATAAATAACAATCTTGAAAAAGTATTGGAAATATTATTAGATATAATATTTGATCCAAAAGTAACAAATGATGAATTTGAGGCAGAATACATTGAAATAGAAAAAAGAAATCTAGAAATGATTATCAAAGCTCAAAAAGACGATAAAGATCAGTATGCATACGATAGATGTATAAACATAATGTACAATAATAGTGGATATGGTCTAAGCAAATATGGTAATTTAGAGGATTTGCAAGCAATAAATTCACATAATTTATATGAGCAATACAAACAATTAATAGACAATGCGAAAATAGACATAATTATAAGTGGAGATTATGAAGAAGAAAAAATACTAAATTATGTTGAAACAAATGAATTAATTAAAAAACTAAATCCTAGAAAAGAAAAAATAAATATTAATAAGTATTCAACAGAAATAAAAGATAAAAAAGATAAAGCAAATGAAATAAATGAAGAATTAGACATAGTGCAAGGAAAATTAGTAATAGGATTAGACATATTGCCAAATGAATTAGGAGATTTTAGATTTATTTCAATATTATATAATGCAATTTTTGGAAACGGAGTCAGTTCAAAATTATTTCAAATAGTAAGAGAAAAAGAAAGTTTAGCATATACTGCTAAGTCAGAATATATAGCTCAGAAAAATAATATTTTTATTCGCTGTGGTATAGAATGTCAAAATTATGAAAAGGCAACAGAATTAATAAAAAAATTGTTAGAAGACATGAAGAATGGAGAATTTTCAGAAGAAGATATCACAAAAGCCAAAGATTATATATTAGCTGGAGTAGATGCAATAAACGAAGAACAGGATTCACAAATTTTATTTTTATTTGGACAAGAACTGACAAAGATGCCATTAACAATTGAAGAACACAAAAACAACATTCAAAAAGTTACTAAAGAACAAATAGTTGAATTTGCAAATAAGATTCAATTAAATACTATATACTTTTTGAAGAACGGAGGAAACAATGCAGATAATTGAAAATAAACTGATAAAAGAAAAAGTATATGTAGAGAAACTAGAATCTGGATTAACAATTATGTGCATTCCAAAAAATAATACAAGAAAAAAATATGCAATATTTTCAGTAGGATATGGTTCGAATGATAATGAATTTATAATTAAGGATACAAATGAAAAAATAAAAGTTCCAGATGGTGTAGCACATTTTCTAGAACACAAATTATTTGAACAAGAAGATGGAACAAACAGTTTAAATACTTTATCAGCATTAGGAATTGATGCTAATGCATACACTACAAATGATCATACAGCATTTTTATTTGAATGTACAAACAATTATGAACAAGCATTAGATGAACTATTAAAATATGTACAAAATCCATATTTTACAGATGAAAATGTAGAAAAGGAAAAAGGAATAATTGCACAAGAAATAAATATGTATGATGATGAACCAGAATGGAAAGTATATATAAATTGTATGAAAGCAATGTACAAGAAAAATCCTATAAGAATAGATGTAGCAGGAAGTGTTGAAAGCATTCAAAAAATAGATAAGGATATCTTATATACTTGCTATAATAATTTTTATGTGCCTGAAAATATGGTATTAGTAATGACAGGAAACTTCAATCCAGAAGAAATGATTGAAAAAGTAAAATCAAAAATTACTATAAAAAATAGAAAACATATAGAAAAAGTTGAATATGTAGAAGATGAAAATGTAAATCAGAAAAAAATATCAGAGGCGATGGATGTTTCTCTACCAATATTTGCTTTTGGCTATAAAATAAAACCAACAAACAAAGATAAAGTAAAAAGAAATTTAAGCATTGAAATTCTTTTGGAAATATTATTTGGAACAAGCTCAGAATTATACAAAGAATTATATGAAAAAGGATTAATTTATGATTTATTATCAGCATCATATGAATCAGCTAAAGATTATGCACATGCTATAATTCAAGGAAAAACACTAGATGTCGAAAAAGTTAAACAAATAATAGAAGAAAAAATTGAAAAATATAAAAATGATGGAATACAAGATAAAGAATTTGAAAGAGCAAAAAGAAAAATATATGGATTATATGTAAGAGAATTTAATGAAGTATCTGCAACATCAATAATGTTCGTAACAAATTATTTTAAAAACATTAATCCATTTGAATATATAGAAAGTTATAAAACAATTTCAAAAGACTATCTAGAAGAGTTATTAAAAGAAATTTTTGTAACAGAGAAAATGGTGGAATCTTGTATCACACCAAAAGAAACTGGCGAATAATGAAACAAGCAATAGATATTCTGCACAAAATGTCGTACGAAAATCTAATCAAATGCCGAAAATAAGTTGACTATGATGTAAAAATATGGTATTTTTAGAACAAATAAAGCAATACTTTTGTAGAATAAAAGGAGTGATTGTCTTGATAGATGAAAAAATTTGTAAATTAAGAGAAGAATTAAATAAAAGTATACAAAACGGCGAAGACTATGAAAAAATATACATGATAAGTGTCAGATTAGATGATTTAATAGCAGAATATTATAAAGATACAGAATAGATGGAATAAAAAAGGAATATGCTAAAAAAGTATATTCCTTTTCTAATAAAAATCTGATATACTACATGCATAGGAGGAAAATATGTTCGAATTAGACGGAGTAAGTGTATTAAAACACAATAGTATAAAAATAAAAAAAGATAAAGTTATATATATAGATCCATTCCAAATAGATATTCCAGCTCATGATGCTGATTTAATTCTTTGTACTCATTCACATTATGATCATTTTTCACCAGATGATATAAAAGCTGTTTCAAAAGAAACAACTGTAATAATTACAACAACAGATTGTACATCAGATATTAGTAAAACAGGCATATGTGAAGAAAGTACATACTATGTTAAGCCATATGATGAGTTTGATTATCAAGGAATAAACATTAAAGCAATACCTGCATATAATAAATATAAAGAATTTCATCCAAAAGAGAGAGAATGGGTAGGATATATAATAACAATAGATGGAACTAAATATTATGTAGCAGGAGATACAGATAAAACAAAAGAAGCATGCTCAGTAGAATGCGATGTTGCATTTTTACCAGTAGGTGGGACATATACAATGAACTATATAGAAGCGGCAGCATTAGCAGAAAAAATAGATCCTAAATATGCAATTCCAACTCATTATGGATTGATAGTAGGAGAACCAGAAGATGGCCAATTATTTAAAGAACTTCTTGATGGTTCAGGAATAAAATGTGAAGTATATTATTAATAGTAACAAAAAAATTCATCTCTAATAAAATATATTAGAGGTGATTTTTTTGGCTAAAATATTAGTATATAATAATCAAACAAACAGAATGGAGACATATTATAAAGGCGAAAACGAAGCTATGCCATATAATAATGGTACATTAAAAGTTAAAGAATTTAGAGGTTCAAGTAAAAGTAATCTACTATGGACAGACAGAAGAACAATGCAAAGCTGGAATAATTTTAGAACATTGTATGGTAAGCCAATATATGTTGGTTTTGCATTTAAAAGACCATGGGAAGGAGGACATGGAAACTTATCGCAACACTATGCCGGAGTAGCATTTGATGTAGGTCAAAATTTGAATGAAACATCAAGAAACTACATGAGAAATTTAGCAAAAGCATCAGGATATTGGAGATATGTTGAACCAGCTGCAGATACACCAAGATGGGTACATTTTGATGACAGGTGGATTGCAAGCGGATATCCTTTAACTCAATTTGGAAGTAGAGGAGTATATGTTTTAATAGCACAAGATGCATTAAACACATTAGGACTAGGAACTGGAGGATTAGATGGAATATTTGGAAGCAAGACTAGAGAAGCGGTAATAACATACCAAGGAAATAATAATCTAGCACAAGATGGAAAAATTGGACCATTAACATGGAACAGTTTAATGACAGCAGTAGTAGGAAAAGGCTCAACGAACACAACGATTCTGGAATAATATATACACTATTTTTATATAAAAATAGTTAAAAAATAATAGAAAATAATAAGAAAATAATAAGAAAATAATAAAAAACACCATCTGCTTCCTACACTTTCGTATAGGTAAACAGATGGTGTCACCACTTAAATCAGCCAACTAGCTGAACCTCCTGTAGTGGCATTATGCTTTTCTTTTAGATAAGAGTCAAAATAACTCGCATTGCAGGATGGAGTCTTGGACCACCGGCATGAGCTGGTCTCATACTATCTCTTCTAATATAGCGAAGCATAGGTCGCTTGATAGAAACAGTAGCAATACCAGCAACAACAGCAGCCAGAACCTTCACAACAACAGCGGCATGCGGTACCAAGATTTCAATGCCAACCATTACAAGAATTCCAATGAACATCCAAGACCAAGCTCGGTTGTTACGCATTCCGATTGCAATAGCTACACACCCAAGCACCAACAGTGCTGCAAAAGACATGAGAGCCTGACTAGAAGCAATAATGAATCCAACGATTCCTGTGATTACAGCAATAGCAGAAAAAAACATAACGATAAAAATAAGCATACGATATCCTCCTAAAATTATTAAATTTTAATATATGTCAACACCTATGGTGTAAAAAGGAAGTAAATCTATATAAACACGAGAAATCCTCATGACTATAACTATTATACCATAAGTTGACATAAATGTAAATAACGAGCTTGTTCACAAGATGAAAATATGATATATTACATAAAAAGAATTTAGAAAATCGCTAGGAGGAAATATGTTAAAAATAGGATGTCATTTATCAATATCTAAAGGTTTCTATGAAATGGGAAAACAAGCAGTAAGCATTAACGCAAATACAATACAGTTCTTCACGAGAAATCCAAGAGGTGGAGCTGCTAAAGCAATAGATGAAAAAGATGTAGAAGCATTTAAAAAGCTAGCAAAGGAAAATGGAATAAATAATCTATTAGCTCATGCACCATATACACTAAATGCAAGTGCTGCAAGAGATGATTTAAGAATATTTGCTAAAAATACTATGGAAGACGATTTAAAAAGAATGGAATATTTTCCAGGAAGCTTGTACAACTTCCATCCAGGAAGCCATGTAGGACAAGGCCCTGAAGTAGGAATAAAATATATCATTGAAATGTTAAATGAAATAATAAAGCCTGAACAAACAACAAAAGTATTATTAGAAACAATGGCCGGAAAAGGAAGCGAAATAGGAAGAACATTTGAAGAGATCAGAGAAATAATAGATGGAGTAGAATTAAAAGATCACATAGGAGTATGTCTAGATACATGCCACATATTTGATGGAGGATATGATATTGTAAATAAATTAGATGAAGTTCTAGAAGAGTTTGACAGAGTAATAGGATTAGAAAAATTATATGCAATACATTTAAATGACAGTATGAATTCATTAGGTTCACACAAAGATAGACATGCAAAAATTGGAGAAGGAAATATTGGATTAGAAGCACTAACAAGAGTAATAAATCATCCCAAATTAAGAGATCTGCCATTTTTCTTAGAAACACCAAATGAACTAGAAGGATACGGAAAAGAAATCAAATTACTAAGAAGTTTATATGAAGAATAAAAATATAAATAATAATATAAAGAATGAAAAATCAATTAACAAAAAATTAAAGTTTAAAAAAGTAAATCAAAAGAAAAAGACTGTTGAACAAAATATTTTTAGATACTTTGTAAACAGTCTAATAAAAATAGAATCTATGAAAATAGATTCTATTTTTTTGGATATTCTAATTTTCTTGACTATCATCAGAAGCAGTTTTATTCGCTGTAGTTGGGTTACCATCTAAAGCTGTAGAAAAAGTCTGAATATTATATGTTTTACCATCACTAGTTAATAATATTGTACCATCTAAATCAGTTCTATATACTTTAGCACCTATCTTAGAAAGTCCATCTAATGTACTCTTTGATGGGTGAGAGTAAGTGTTGTTAGCACCAACTGAAATAATTGCAGTTTCAGGCTTAACAGCATTTAAGAACTTTTCAGTAGAACTTGTATCAGAACCATGATGAGCAACTTTCAAAACATCAACTTTTGGCCAAGATATTTTTTCTTCAATTTCTTTTTCAGCATCTCCCATGAATAAGAAAGTTTTTTCTCCATAAGCCAAGTGGATAACAATTGAATTCAAATTCAAATTAGATTGTTCCTCATTTTCAACTGACATTATTGTACAAATTCCATCGCCTAAACCAAAAGTATTACCAATTTCGCAACGAGTTATAGAAAGACCTTTTGAAGAAATTGTTTCTAAAACAGATTGGAAAGTGGCAGTAGTTGTTGTTACATCAGGCATATAAATTTTTCCAATTTCAAAGTTGTTGATAATGTCATCCATACCACCAATGTGGTCTTCATGTGGGTGAGTACCAACCAAATAATCTATTTTTTCGATACCAAGACCTTTGATGTAATTAACTAAAAGTGGTCCATCTTCATTATTACCTGCATCAATAAGCATTGTTTGTCCATCAGCAATTACTAATGAAGAATCAGCCTGACCGACATCAAAAAAATAAATTTGCAATTTTGAATCAGCAGATACAACTGTGTTTCCTACTGTATTAACGGAGATTGTATTAGACGTATTTGCGGGAATATTAAGATTTTCTTCAATCAAATTATTAACTTGATCAGGAAATTGATTACTAATAAAAGCACTAATAATCAAAACAATCCCTAGAAATAGCGTAATACAGAAACCTTTAATCTGAGAATTTTTGCTCTTTTTCGTATTACTCATATAAACCTCCTATTTAATTGCAATAATATTATAAATATATAACCTTAAAAAATCAATAAAAAGTGAAAATATAAATAAAAATTTTAATGATATTACAATTATGTTAAAAAATTAAAATTATATGAAAAAATACTTGCAAATAATTTTTTTATATATTAAAATTTATTCGAAGGTGGAGAGAAGTGGTAGAAAGTGGAGAACCACCAGGAAGGATGTGTAGCATGTTAATTGGAGAATTTGAGCATTCATTAGATGCCAAAGGAAGATTAATAATGCCAGCTAAACTTAGAGAAGCAATAGGTGACAAGTTTGTTGTAACAAAAGGTTTAGATGGTTGCTTATTCGCGTTCTCAATAGAAGAGTGGTCAAACTTTGAAGAAAAGTTAAAATCACTTCCACTATCAAATAGAAATTCAAGAGAATTTACTCGTTTCTTTTTATCAGGAGCAACAGAATGTGAAATAGACAAACAAGGAAGATTTTTAATTCCAACTAATTTAAGAGAAACAGCAAGCTTACAAAAAGAAGTTGTTATTATTGGTGTAGGAACAAGAATTGAAATTTGGAATAAAGAGAAATGGAATTCTTACAATGATGAAAATATTTCAGTAGAAGATATTGCTGAAAATATGACAATGTTAGGTATATAACTTGAAAAAAGTTTATATAAAATACAAAAGAAAAATTAAAACACAAAAGACTATTAAGATACCAAAGATAAATGGCAGCTTAAATAGCTGCCACAAGAATAATACTAAAGAAGTTTAAAATCTACAAAAGATCATTTAAGATTCAAAAGAAATTAAACTACAAAAGAGTATTAATTAAAGTAAGTAAGAAAAAATCTTATTAAAGAACAAAAGAAAAGCATCATCCGAAGCTCAAAACTTCGGATGATGAAAGAATTACTTATAAGAATTGACAGTTGGTATAAAACGTACCAACTTTTTAGGCTATTATAAAAAATAAAAGAGGTTCTAATGGATTTTGTTCATAAATCAGTACTACTAAATGAATGTATAGAAGGTCTAAAAATAAAGCAAGATGGTATATACGTTGATGGAACATTAGGCGGAGCAGGACATAGTAGTGAAATAATAAAAAAAATTAATAATGGAAAGCTTATAGGAATTGATAGAGATGACGATGCACTAAAAGCTGCCAAAGATAAATTAAAAGAATATAACAATGTAATATACTATCATGGAAATCATGATGACATTAAAGAAATATTAAATGAGTTAAATATAGATGGAGTTGATGGAATATTACTTGATTTGGGAGTTTCATCTTATCAATTAGATGAAAGAAATAGAGGTTTTAGCTATCTAGGGGAAAACATATTAGACATGAGAATGGACAAGACACAAGAATTAGATGCAAAGATAGTAGTAAACAAATATAAAGAAGAAGAATTGGCTAATATAATTTATGAATATGGTGAAGAAAGATTTTCTAGACAAATTGCAAGAAATATTTGTAATGAAAGAAAAAATAAAGAAATTACAACAACAAAGCAATTAGTTGAAATAATAGAAAAATCTATACCAGCAAAATTTAGAGCAAAAGATTCTCATCCAGCAAAAAGGACATTCCAAGCAATAAGAATAGAAGTCAACAACGAAATAAAACCATTATATCAAACAGTTATAAATTCAATAGATTGCTTAAAAAAAGGTGGAAGAATTTGTATCATAACATTTCATTCATTAGAAGATAGAGCAGTAAAAAATGCTTTTATTGATGCAGAAGGAAAATGTATCTGTCCACCAGGCTTGCCATATTGTGCATGCGGAGCAGTAAAAAAAGGAAAAATAATTACAAAGAAACCAATATTACCAACAAAAGAAGAAATGGAAAATAACTCAAGAAGCAAAAGTGCAAAATTGAGAATTTTTGAAAAAATATAAGAAGGGGGTGCAAGGATATTGGCAGTTCAAAGATATAGTAAATATCAATATGAAACTAGTCCAAGAAAACTAGAGCCAGAATATAGAATTTCAAAAACAAAATATCCTAAAAGAAAACCTGCACCACGAGTAACACAAAAAACAAGAAATGTTTCTAAAGAAAGTATAATAAATAAAAAAAATCAAGTAAAATTAGTTTTTGCAGTAGCAGGAGTTTTTCTTTCAATCCTGGCGATTAGCTATCGTAATTCACAAATAGATGAAGCTTTTACTAAGAATGAAGAAATGAAACAGGCATACCTAGCTGTTGAAAAAGAAAATGATCAAATGAAAGTAGATATTGAAAATAGTTTAAACTATAACAATGTTGAACAACAGGCAAAAGAATTATTAGGAATGCAAACATTATCAACAAAACAAACTGTATATGTTAATTTACCTAAAAAAGATTACATTCAACCAGCAACAGAAACAGTAGTAATAGATAAGAATGAAAATGTAGTTGATAAAGTATTAAATAAAATAAAAAATATGTTTTAATAATAACATGGAAACTCATGAATAATCTATATAAAGGAGATTGTTCATGGGTTTTTTAAATACTAAAAAAAGAATAAGAATAATGCTGTTTATTATATTAATCGTTCTTGGATTATTAATAATAAGAATAGCATGGATTCAACTTATTAAAGGAAAATTTTATAAGGCACAGGCTGAACAACAGCAAAATTTGGACAGAGAGATATCTGCTAAAAGAGGGATAATATATGACAGAAATGGCGAAATATTAGCGATGAGCGCAAGTAGTGAAATGATAACAATAAATCCAAATAATATACCAAAAGAGAAGAAAGAACTAGTTGCTAGAAAAATATCAGAAGTATTAGAATTAGATTATGAAAAAGTTTTAAAAAAAGTAAATCGTAATAGTTCAATTGAAATAATTGATAAAAAAGTAGAGAAAGAAAAAAGCAATATAATAAGAGAATGGCTAATTGAAAACAATATAGATCAAGGAATAAATATAGATGAAGATACCAAAAGATATTATCCTTATAGTAAATTAGGATCACAAATAATAGGCTTTTGTGGAAGTGATAATCAAGGTTTAAATGGAATTGAAGCAAAATATGATGAAATTCTAAAAGGAAAAAAAGGAAGTATAAGCAAAACAACTGATGCAAAAGGAAAAAACATAGAAGATACTGAAGAAAAATACAATGAAGCTATTTCTGGAAATAGTATAGAGCTGACAATAGACAAAAATATTCAACAAATTGCTGAAAAATATTTAGAAGATGCTTGTATAGATAATAAGTGCACAGATGGTGGAAATGTATTAATAATGAATCCTCAAAATGGTGATATTCTAGCAATGGCGACATATCCTAATTATAATTTAAATGAACCATTTAAAATCAATAATCCAGAATTAGAAGCTGTATGGGACACTTTATCATCAGAAGAAAAAAATAATAGTCTTCAAGCAATGTGGAGAAATAAAGCAATTGCGGATACATATGAACCAGGTTCAACATTTAAACTTGTAACTGCATCAGCAGCGCTAGAAGAAAAAATAACAGATACAGATAAGCAGGGAGAGTTTTCTTGTACAGGAGGAATAGAAGTTTCAGGCGTTAGAATAAAATGCTGGAGATATTATAGACCACATGGCGCAGAGTCGTTAAGAGAAGCATTAATGAACTCATGTAATCCAGTATTTATAGGATTAGGTCAAAGAATAGGCGTAGAAAAATATTATAGCTATTTAGAAAAGTTTGGTTTTCTTCAAAAAACAGGAATAGATATACCTGGAGAAGCAGGAAGCATATTCTTAGCAAAAGAAAAAGTAGGACCAGTAGAATTAGCAACAATAAGCTTTGGACAGAGATTTGAAGTAACACCAATTCAAATGGTAACAATGCTTTCAACAATAGCTAATAAAGGAAAATATGTAAAACCAAGATTAGTAAAAACAATAATAAATTCAGAAACAGAAGAAAGAACAGAAATAGAACCAGAATACAAAAATCAAGTAATATCAGAAGAAACAGCAAACAAAGTTCTAAATATGATGGAATCAGTAGTATCAGAAGGAACTGGAAAAAATGCAAAAGTAGAAGGATATAGAATTGGTGGAAAAACAGGAACATCAGAAGATGGTGTTAACACAGGAAAATATGTAACATCATTTATAGGAGTAGCACCAATAGAAAATCCACAAATGGTTATATTAATAACATTATACAATCCAACAGGAGAAGGAGGACATCAAGGAGGTGGCGTTGCAGCACCAGTCGCAGGAAAAATATTTTCTGAAGTATTACCATACTTAAATATAAAAAAAGAAAATGAAGAAAGTAAGCAACAAGTCAAAGTTCCAGAATTGAAAGGAAAAACTATAAAAGAAGCTGAAAAAATCCTAAAAGAAAATAATTTAGAATTAAAAACAGATGAAGGAATAAATAAAGAAGAAATAATAAAAAAACAAATTCCTGAAAAAGAGATTTTAGTTGATGAAGGAACATCAATAATTGTTCATACTAATTGAAAAATTATACTATACAAAAAAATTTTTTAAGTATATAATAAAAAGAGATTTTGAAAATAGGAGAGATTGAAAGTGAAATTAAGTGAAATTTTAAACGGTATTAGCGATTTAAAAGCTAAAGGAAATATAGATATCGATATAGAAGATATCGCTTGCGATTCAAGAAAAGTAAAGCCAGAGAGCTTATTCGTTGCTATTAAAGGATATGATGTTGATGGTCATGATTATATAGAAGAAGCAATAAATAAAGGCGCTGCGGCAATAATAGTAGAGAATGTAGAAAAACTTAGAAATATAACATTGCCACCAGATGTAACTTTTATTGTTACAAAAGATACAAGATATGCACTAGCAATTTCATCATGCAATTTTTATAAAAATCCCTCAAGAAAATTCAAATTAATAGGAGTAACAGGAACAAAAGGAAAAACAACAACAACATACATGATAAAAACACTATTAGAAGCACAAGGAAAAAAAGTTGGACTAATAGGAACAATAGAGAACTATATAGGTGAAGATAGTTTAGGCGAAAGTGATAGAACAACACCTGAAAGCATTGACCTACAAAGAATGTTTGCACAGATGGTAGAAGAAAAAGTGGAATTCGTAGTTATGGAAGTATCATCACAAGCATTAAAATTACAAAGAGTTGCTGGATGTAACTTTGATGTAGGCGTATTTACAAACTTTTCGAAAGAACACATAAGCCAAAAAGAACATAGTGACATGGAAGAATATTTTAATTCAAAAATGAAATTATTTAGTATGTGTCAAATGGGATTTGTAAATATAGATGATTTTAGAGGAGCACGAGTAAAAAGAGAAGCAAAGTGCCAAGTAAAAACATATGGAATTGATAATGGATGTGATTTATTAGCAAAAGATATAACAATAACAAACATTGGTGTAGATTTTAAAGCTAAAATCGGAGACAAAAACGAGAGAGTTAAAGTTGATATTCCAGGAAGATTTAGTGTATACAATTCATTAGCTGCAATTTCAGTAGCAATGTATTATGGATGTTCAGCAGAATTAATAAAAACAGCATTAGAGAATATCAAAATACCAGGAAGAAGTGAGCTAGTTCCAAATAAAAAAGAATTAAGTATAATGATAGATTATGCACATTCACCAGAAAGCTTAGAAAACATATTACAAGCAGTTAAAACATATACTAAAGGAAGAGTAATAGTTGTTTTTGGATGTGGCGGAGATAGAGATACAACTAAACGTCCAATAATGGGCGAAATAGCGGGTAGAATAGCAGATTATAGTATTGTTACATCAGATAATCCAAGAACAGAAGATCCAGAAAAAATTATAAAAGACATAGAAGCAGGAATATCAAAGACAAAAGGAAAATATGAAATAATAGTAGATAGAAAAAAAGCAATAGAAAAGGCAATTACTATGGCTAACAAAAAAGATATAGTAATATTAGCAGGAAAAGGACATGAACCTTATCAAGAAATTAATAAAGTTAAATATCCTTTTGATGAAAGAGAAATAGTAAAAGAAATTATAAACAATATGAAATAAGGAGAGATACAAAGTGGAATTTCAACTAAAAATATTACTAATATCATTTTTTACTACAATAGTATTAGGAATATTTACAATACCAGTATTACAAAGATTAAAAGTAGGACAGTCAGAAAGAGAAGATGGACCTAAGTCACATTTAAAGAAAAGTGGTACTCCAACAATGGGAGGTATTATAATGGCAATGTCAATTATTGGAGCATCAATAGTTGCTTGTGTTCATTATATAGGAAAAGAACCAGAAGTAGGAAAAAAGTTAATACCATTAACATTAGTAGCAATAGGATTTGGCTTAGTAGGATTTATAGATGATTATAAAAAAGTAGTATTAAGGAATACAGATGGTTTGAAGCCAAGAGCTAAAATGGCAGGACTATTAGTGATTTCAATACTTTTCTCAATATATACTGAAAGAATCTTAGGAATAGGAACAGACATAATAATACCATTTTTCAAAAATAGCATAACACTACCAGCAATAGTTTATATACCATTTACAATATTAGTTATGTTAGCAACAACAAATGCTATTAATTTAACTGATGGTGTAGACGGATTAGCAACATCAGTAACATTAGCGATTGTAACAGCAATTACAGTAATAGCAATAATACTTGATGTAAAAGAAGTAATAATATTAGGAAGCATAGTATGTGGAACATGTTTAGGTTTCTTAATTTTTAATTTAAACAAAGCAAAAGTTTTTATGGGAGATACAGGATCACTATTGTTAGGTGGAGTTGTATCATGTAGTGCAATATATTTAAAAATGCCACTATTATTATTAATATTAGCTGCAGTACCAGTGCTAGAAACATTATCAGTAATTATTCAAGTTGCATACTACAAAAAAACTAAAAAAAGATTTTTTAAGATGACACCAATCCATCACCATTTTGAATTATGTGGATGGAGAGAAAATAAAATTGTAACAACATTCAGTTTAGCAACAGTAGTATTATGCATAATAGGAATATTTTCCGTTATATAATAAAAAGGAGAAAAAATGACTAAAAAGAAAAGTAAGTTAATACTAAAAAATCCAATGGATTTTACCTTACTAATAACTGTTTTTATTTTACTAGGACTTGGAATTATAACAGTTTTATCAGCCAGTTCCCCAACTGCATTATCTGAATCAGGAAACAGCTATAAATATGTAGAAAAACAAGGATTTGCTGCAATTGTTGGAGTAGCAATAATGTTTGGTATTTCAAAAATTGATTATAAACTATGGCAAAAAAATTATAAAGTTATATTTACAGCATGTATAGTATTATTACTAGGCGTTTGCGTACTAGGAGCTTCATCAAGAGGTGCAACAAGATGGTTAGACTTAGGTTTTATATCATTCCAACCATCAGAGGTAGCAAAAGTAGGAATAATAATATTTTATTCAGCATGGCTTACAAAAAATAAAGATAAATTAAAATCAATAAAAGAAGGATTTTTTACACCTTTAGCAATGCTGATTCCAATAGTAATAATAGTATTAGGATTTCAAACACACTTTAGTGCAACATTAGTTATGTGTGTGCTAGTAGCCATATTGATGATATTAGCAGGATGCAGAATAAGATACTTTATAATGTTTGGAGTACCATTAGCTGTGCTAGGAGTAGTTGGAATATTAGCACTTGGTCAAGGATTTAGACTTCAGAGAGTTATAACTTTCCTTGATCCATGGAAATATGCTGATGACGAAGGTTGGCAGATAATCCAAAGTTTATACGCAATAGGATCAGGTGGATTTTTCGGTGTAGGACTTGGAGAAAGTAAGCAAAAATACTTATACATACCAGAACCACACAATGACTTTATTTTTGCAGTATTAGCAGAAGAGTTAGGATTCATAGGGTGTGCAATAGTAATAATATTATTTGCGATATTAATTTGGAGAGGAATAACAATATCAATGAAAGCTCCAGATATGTTTGGAAGCTTATTAGCAGCAGGAATAACATCGATGATAGCAATACAAGTGTTAATAAATATAGCAGTTGTTACTTCATCAATGCCCGTAACGGGTATGGCTTTGCCATTCTTTAGTTATGGAGGAACAGCGTTAATAATCATATTAGCATCAGTCGGAATATTATTAAGCATATCAAGAGCAGGAAATAGAACAAATTCATAAGGAGGCAAAAAGTGAGAGTAATGATCGCTGCAGCAGGAACGGGAGGACATATTAATCCTGGAATTGCTATTGCAAACAAAATAAAAGAAAAAGAAAAAGATTCAGAAATAGTTTTTATAGGAACTACAAGAGGAATAGAAAATGATTTAGTACCTAGAGCAGGGTATGAATTGAAAACAGTAGACGCATATGGAATAAGTAAAAAAATATCTTTAAAGACTATTTCAAATAATATAAAAACAATAAAAGGATTTGGCCAAGCTAAAAAAATAGTTAAAGAATTTAATCCAGATATAGTAATTGGAACAGGTGGATACATTTGCGGAGGTGCAATTTCAGCTGCACACAAATTAGGAATTCCAACAGTAATTCATGAAAGCAATGCATATCCAGGAAAGGCTACAAAATTTTTATTTAAAAAATTAGATAAAGTATTATTAGGATTTGAAGATGCACAAAAATATTTTGAAGATAAAAGTAAAGTAGTTGTAACAGGAACACCAACAAAAGTTAAAGAAGAAAAATTAACAGAAGAAACAAAAGAAAAAATCTTTGCAGAATTAGGTCTAAAAAAAGATCTTCCAACAATATTAGTATTTGGAGGAAGCCAAGGTGCTAAAGCAATAAATGATGCTATGATACCATTGATAGAGAAAAAGAAAAACAAAGATTATCAAATAATATGGTCAGTAGGCCAAAAGCAATATGAAGGAATTAAAGAAAGCTTTGAAAATAAAGGAATAAATATAAATAAAATAGAAAACACAAAAATAGTTCCTTACATATATAATATGAGTGAAATCATGAATGCAATAGATATAATAGTATCAAGAAGTGGAGCAATGACAATAACAGAAATAGCTTTAGTAGGAAAACCTGCAATATTTATACCACTACCAAGTATGTCGGCTAACAGACAAGTAGACAATGCAAATGTTCTAGCAAAACTTGGAGCAGCAAAAATAATATTAAATGATGAAATTAACTCAGAAAATTTATCACAAACAATTGCTGATATGTTAAAAGATAAAAACGAGTTAAAAGAAATGGGAAATAGAGCAAGAAAAATTGCTAAATATGATGTTGAAGATAAAATATATGATGAAATAAAAAAATTAGTAAAATAAAATGAACCCCAGCGGGTTCATTTTTGTGTGTTATCTAAAAATTGAAAAAAATAGTCAAAACTACGATAAAATAATTTTTTTGATAACAATAAAAAGATTTAATAAATAAAGCAAAATTATCAAAATAAATATCAGACTTGCAAAAAAATATAAAATAATTTACAATACAAAAAGATTATAAAAAGGAGGCATTAAGAAAATATGACTGATAAATTAATAATAGTTGAGTCACCAGCTAAAGCTAACACTATCAAAAAGTTTTTAGGTGGAAATACAAAAGTAGTAGCCTCAATGGGACATATAAGAGATCTACCGAAATCAAAACTAGCAATAGATACAGAACATGATTTTGAACCACAATATATAAACATAAGAGGAAAAGCAGCATTAATAAATTCACTAAAAAAAGATGCAAAAAATGCTAAAAAAGTATATTTGGCAACTGACCCTGACCGTGAAGGAGAAGCAATAGCATGGCACTTGGCATATATACTAGGAATACCACAAGACTCAATCTGCAGAATAACTTTTAACGAAATAACAAAAGAAGCAGTAAAAGAGGCAGTAAAAAAGCCAAGAAAAATAGACTTGAATTTAACAGATGCACAACAAGCAAGACGTGTATTAGACAGAATAGTTGGATATAAGATTAGTCCAGTACTTTGGAAGAAAGTAAAAAGAGGACTATCAGCAGGTAGAGTTCAATCAGTTGCAGTAAGATTGATTTGTGAAAGAGAAGAAGAAATCGAAAAATTCGTTCCAGAGGAATATTGGAACATAACAGCGATACTATCAGAAGAAAAAACTAAAAAAGATTTTGAATCAAAACTAATAGGAAAGAATAAAGAAAAAATAGAATTACATTCTAAAGAAGAAGTAGACAAAGTACTAACTGATTTGGCAAAAGCTAAATTTATTGTAGAAGACGTAACAGTAGGACAAAAGAAAAGAAATCCAGCACCACCATTTACAACAAGTACAATGCAACAGGAGGCATCAAGAAAACTTGGATTTGCAATTAAGAAAACAATGTCAGTAGCACAAGGACTATACGAAGGTGTAAAAATACCTGAAAAAGGAACAGCTGGATTAATAACATACATGAGAACAGATTCTACAAGAATTTCAGATGAAGCAAGAAAAATGGCAAAAGAAATCGTAGAAAAAAACTTTGGACCAGAATATTACGAGAACAGATATTATAAAGTTAAAAATGATTCTCAAGACGCACACGAGGCAATTAGACCAACATACTTAGAATTAAGTCCAGAAAAAATAAAAGAATATTTAACAGCTGATCAATACAAATTATATAGACTAATATACAACAGATTTATAGCAAGCCAAATGGCATCAGCAGTATATGATACAATCACAGTAGATATAAATGCAAATGAATACAATTTTAGAACAACAGGACAATCAATAAAATTCAAAGGATTCATGACACTATATGTAGAAGACACAGATGATGAAAAAGAATCTGAAGAATTAGGAATTGCAAATATTCCATATTTAAATAAAAAAGATGAATTGAAAAAAGAAGATATACAAACAAAACAAAGCTTTTCAGAACCACCACCAAGATACACAGAAGCAAGCCTAGTAAAAATGCTAGAAGAAAAAGGAATAGGAAGACCAAGTACATATGCACCAATAATAACAACAATACTTGCAAGAAATTATGTTGAAAAGGTTCAAAAGCAATTAATGCCAACAGATCTTGGAAAAATAGTTAATAAACTATTAGTAGAAAACTTTGAAGATGTAATAAATGTAGAGTTCACAGCAGAAATGGAAAAGCAGTTTGATGAAATTGCAGAAGGTAAGAAACCATGGAAAGAAACGATAAGAGAGTTCTACGGACCATTTGCTATAGTTATAGAAAAAGTTGAAAAAGAACTTGAACATGTAAAACTGGAATATGAAGTTTCAGATGTAAAATGTGAAAAGTGTGGGAGAAACATGGTTATAAAGATTGGAAAGTATGGTAAATTTTTAGCATGTCCAGGATACCCTGAATGTAGAAATGCAAAACCATTAGTAGAAGAAATCGAAGAACCTTGTCCAAAATGTGGCGGAAAAGTGCAAATAAGAAAAACTAAAAAAAGAAGAAATTACTACATATGCGAAAATAATCCTAAATCTTGTGACTATATTTCTTGGAAGAAACCTCAACCAGGAGAAAAAATAGAAGATGCACCAGATGAAGAACTAGAAAAAGAAGTAAAAAAGAAAACTACTAAGAAAAAGACTACTACAAGAAAAACGACTACAAAAAAGAAAAGTAAAAAATAATATAAAAACAGTCTAGAAAAATAAATATTTAATATGTGTGAAATTTAAGTTTACTCTAAAAATATTTTAAAAGCTGGACTGTTTTTTATTGCTCAATGAAAACCTTTATTAGCGAAGTGAACAAAATAAAGTTTACTAGGCTAACAGAGGTTTTTTATTTTACATTAGTAAAACTTATATTAAAAATAAGAAACATCTATTTTACTAATAGAATGTATCAGATTATAATTATATTAAAGTTATGTAAACCATTAAGGAGGAAAAAATGGAAGATACAAAAATATATTATGTTGGAAAATCAAAAGAAGAAAGATTATTGGAGAGTTTAGACGAAGAAGAAAGAAGAATTCATAGAATAGATAGAGACGGTGTAGAACTTGAAAGAGGACCAAGAGGAAAAAGAGTAAAAATTATAAATGGAAAGAAAATTGGAGAAAGAAAAGAAACAATTCAAGAAAAGGAAGGGATGAAAGAAAGAGACAACAAAAGAAAAATAAGAAACGAATACAAACAAGACCAAAGTAAATATACAACAAGAGAAGGTGAAAAAGAAAAAGTGAGAGAAGTAATTGAGAAGTTTAAAAAAGTATTAAACAAAATTCCAAGAAAAATTAAAGTGGCAGGTACAGCAGTATTATTAGCAACAGCAGTTTCAATAACATATGCAGCAAATAAAGCAGAAAAAGAAAATAATACACAAGAAAATTCTGTAAATCTTACAATTGAAAATGGTGAAGCAACGATAAAAAACTTAGAAGATATGGAACTAGAAAGTGAGGGGGTACAATTTTATACGGGAGACGTTCAAACAAAGGACTTACAAAAATATAAAATGCTATTAAAAACCACTTCTAAAGAAACATTAATTCTAGATAAAAATAAACAACCAATAAAGAGAATGGGAGAAGATTCAATTGTATTTGCTAAACCAGAAATAATAGAAAAAGAAGGAAAAGAATATTTAAAAGTAATCTGCTTTGATAATAATGGTATGACTGAAGGATTAGTAAAAAGGGATGAGTTAAAACCAAGTCAGATATATGATGAAGGAGAACTTAAAGATATAGATAAAGTAGAAATCAGAGGAACAAAAGCTAAAAAAGTTATGAATTCAGATGGAAAGCATTTAGGTGAAGTAGAAGTTGGGGCAGAAACATATACTACAGGAGAGAGCATAGATCAAGGCGATGGCTCAAAATGGAAAAAAGTAATATATATGAATGAATATGACAAAAAGTTTAAAACTGGATATATAAAAGACATATATATACAAGAAAAAATGGAAGAACTTTTTGTAGATACAGAAAAGGACGGTGGAGTTGACTTAAATATAAGAAATGAAGCTGATATAAATGGAGCTATAATAGGAAAAGCAAAAAACAAAAGTACTATAAAGGTAGTAGATTCTTCTGACGGAGATTTAATAATCGGAAAAGATGGAAACGAGTATTATCAAACGATTATTGCAGAGAAAGTCGAAAATTCAAATATAAAAGAGGGAATAGATCCGTTAAGTGGAGATATATATGTAGATGGCATAAAATATACAAAAGGATACGTAAATGCAGATTACATAGCGTTACTAATAAAACGTACAGAGTTAGAGAGAGAGTAAAAAGTATATAAAATAATATTGAAGAATTATAAAAAGGAGAATACAAGTTATGAATATTTTTGAAGAACTAAATTCAGTAGATAAAAAAATGAAAGATGATTTAGAAGAATTGGAAACAAGAAGAAAAGAATTAGAAAAAAGAAAAAAAGAAGAAGAAATCAAAAAAGCAAAAGAAGAAAAAATAAAAAGAAAAAATAATAAGAAAGAAATATTAAAATCTATATTAGAAGATAACACAGAAGGAATAGATGAACCTCATATATATGTTATAACATATGAATATTCAAAAGGCGGAGGATATGGACGTGGACCTTATGTTGAAGAAGGAATTTCGAAGTTTGAAAAAATAATGACAGAAAGAGAAAGAAAAATTGCAACAATCACGGGAAAAATAAAAAAGGTCACTAATGAAAGTTCTCCAGGCTGTGACTGCAATTGTAAAGGAATAGTAAATATAGAAAAAGTAGGTAGAGAAGTAACATGCGATGAAAAAATTAAGTTAGATGCAGTTAGGAAAAAAGTAAATATAATAAAGAACAATAAGGATGCAGAAAAAAAGTGCGCAATCAATCTATATGATGAAGAGTTTGAAGATATTCAAGTAAATACTTCTTTAAAATATGCATTACTTTCTACTTTAAATATAGAGAATGGAAAGGTTGAAAATATAGAAGATAAGATAATAGGAGATGCAATGCAAGCTCCTGTTACTAAAAATGAGCCAAATCCAGAAATAACTACTCAAACAGGCAAGAAAGATGAAAGAACAGTAGAATCAAAACAAAAAACAAAGTCAAAAATAACAATGCAAGACATCAGAAAAGCCATAAGAAAAGCTCTAAGTAGAGGAGAAAGATAAGATGTTATCAAACAGAAAAATGTTATATCAAGTCAAATTGATATTAGATTATTTGCCAGAGGAAGAATATAGGTTAATACCTCAAGATATGATCAATTATATTGAAAATAATTATGAATATGATGAAAACATAAAAATTAATCCTAACATTCCATTAGAAAAACAATCAATAGATGACAAAACTTATGAAATGCTGAATAAAATTGAAAAACAAACTCTTAACAATACTAAAGATATAGATAATTATATTGAGAAGGTGAAAAAAGAAAATAAAGAATTTAATATAAAGATAGAAAATGCTAAATTAAAAAACAAACTTGAGGTACTTGAAAAAGAAAACGAAAGAATACCAAAAGCAAAAGCTCTATTAGAAGAGTATAATAGTGCATTAAAACAAAAAGAGACAGAAATCAAAAGATTAAAAGAAAAAAACCAGAAGTTAAATAATTATATTAAAAAAATTCCTAAAATATTAAGAAATATTTTTACAAAAGAAGATGATATAAAAATATTAATTGATGAAGAATAGAAGGGAGAATATTATGAAAAATAACAGATTATGGGTATGTCCAAACAATGATTTAGAAGCAAAAACTATTATTGAGATGCTTGCAAGAGAAGGAGAAAAATATTTAGTTACAGGGCAAACATGGGGAGCCTCTTGGGAAAAGTTAGAAGAAGAAATAAAAAAAGAGCTAAAAGAAGCATTAGAAAATGGAACAGAAGTATATGGAATTGAGTTACAAGGAAATTCAAATGGAGCGATAAACATAGATCATCACATATATGGAGAAGATGATAGAAGAAATCCAAAATCTTCTATAGAACAGGTAGCAGATATTTTAGGAAAAGAATTAACATTAGATGAACAATTTGTTTCAGCAAATGATAAAGGATATATTCCTGCTATGGAAGAACTAGGAGAAAAATTAAAAATAAATCCTCAGGACATTAAAGAAATAATTGCTAACATAAGAATGAGAGACAGAGAAACTCAAGGAATAACAAGTAAGCAAGAAGCTCAAGCAGAAGAAGCTATAAAAAAGTTAGGAGAGTTAAAAGAAAAACGTAACTATATTTCAATAGACTTACCACATTCAAAAACTTCAACTGTGACAGATAGATTATATGGAAAATATGATAATTTATTAGTAACTAGTGAAGATGGAGAAACAAATTTTTTCGGAAAAACGGAAATAATAAAAATGCTAAGTGAAAGATTTCCAAGTGGCTGGTCAGGAGGAAGTTTAGATCAAGGTAGCGGATACTGGGGAGGATACGCAGATCAAAATGCTATAAAAGCAGAAGTACAAAATACAATTAATGTAATGACTGCAAAAGAAAATAATCGATGTGCACACAATTCTAAATCAAAAGAGGATTAAAAGAACGAAAAATAACAAATATGTTGATTAAGAAAAATACATATAATAGATAAGAAAAAACTAATATGCTAGAAAGTGAAATAGGATAAGGCTGTAGAGGAAAATAGCTAATAGCTATTATATATGAAATATTGAGATGAAATGATGATAAATCTTCCATATCTATATATTGTATATCATATATTTATAATAAAATATGTATTCAAAAATAAAGCAACAAATTTAACATAAAAATAGACACATATAAAAATCAAATATTTGTGACCAAACAAAATATTAAAGAAGATTTTTATATGTGTCGAATTAATTCTAACATAATTGAAGTAGAAAATAAAGAAAAAGCAATTCTGATATGACATTTGAATAGACAATTTATAATAAAAATAAAAAAATATAAAATTAGTATTGACTATAAAAGAAAAGGGTGTTAGAATATCAAACATGCCGTGCAAATACACAGCAAAAAAAGTGATTTTAATATCCTAAAAAATAGTTCAAAAAACTTTTAAAAAAAGTTTGAAAAAAGTTATTGACAAGTAACAAAAACGGTGTTAAAATACAAAACAGTTTCGACGGGAAATGACAAAAATCGACACAAATATGAAAGTAAAAAATGCTTCAAAAAATAATTAAAAAAATTAAAAAAATGTGTTGACAAAGAAAACCTGTTGTGCTAAAATAAATAACGTTCCCGGTAAACACCGAGAACAAGAAAAAAGTACATTGAAAAGTAAACAATATCCTTTAAGAACCAAGCGGTAGTAATTAGTACTACCAAATTGATAAAGTAATCCAAGAGTC